>Ga0209226_10000002_pt1 | contig 183090 bp, 166 predicted proteins | sample BarGraNGADG00212_2_FD_184497 | JGI IMG/M metagenome (GOLD analysis project Ga0209226, IMG submission 184497) | Arctic peat soil microbial communities from Barrow, Alaska, USA - Barrow Graham LP Ref core NGADG0011-212 (SPAdes) (version 2) | ecosystem: Environmental > Terrestrial > Soil >...
GCTCCCGCGATCCGGCATCGCCGGATCGCGGTCCATGCCCGCTGCGCCTCGGTATGCCTTTCTCCGCCCCACCGCCCTTGCGCCCCCCATTTATTTAATGCAACGTTCCGGGTTCTTTACGGCAAGGAAGATCGGGCAACGCGGCGCGAGCCCCGGTCGCTCGAAGCGGCGGGGGCCCACGGTTTGGGGGTGAGCCGCAAGAGCGACTGGGGCGGGAGCCGAGAAAAACAAATCGGGTGTATTCACCCACCAGTCAGGCATTTCACCCATATCTTGTTCCTAGAAGTACCTTCGAAATTCGGGATGAATTGTAATAATTGTATTATATTCAATATGTTAACTGCGCCAAATCGCGCACATTTAGATTGGCACGAATCATGCTAATATAGAAAATCCTATGACTACCAGCACGCCGCGAATCCTCGTCCTGGATGACGAAAAGCTCATCCGCTGGTCTCTGAAGCAGATCCTTTCCCAGGACGGCTACGAGGTCGATACGGCCGCCTCCACCGACGAGGCAGTCGATCTGTGCAGCCTTAAACGGTACGGCCTGATCTTCGCCGATCTCGAGATCTGCGGCGACCAGGGCCGATCCTTTTATAAGAAGCTTCTCTCCCGCCAGGACGGGACGAAGCTCGTCATCGTCACGGCCTTGGCGAAAGACCAGGCCGAGCGGGAGCTGGCCGACCTGGTCCCGTTCGAGATCCTGGAGAAGCCGTTCGACTCCGAGGCCATCAAAGACACGGCCCGCCGGGCGCTCGTTCCGGCCGCGCCCGCGGAGGGACGATGAGATTTGCCGCGAAGGCTCGTCCCTTGACTCGATCCAATCAAAGGAGGTTCATGGTGCCATCGCAAAAACATCAACGGTCGATCATGCTCTCGCTCAAGCTCGCGGGATGCCTGATCCTGGTCCTGGGCGTCGCCGGCCTGCTCATGGCCGCGAAGCCGGGGGTTCCGCAAGACAAGAAAGACACGGAAACCTGCGGTCAATGCCACGAGGACGTCGTGAAGGGCTTCCTCGCCAAGCCCCACGCGGCCCTCGGGGATACGAGCTGCACGGCTTGCCACTCGGGCTCCGAGCAGCATCTCAAGGAAGGCGGCGGAGCGACGATCTTCGCCTTCAAGTCCACGGACGCCACCGCCCCGAAGAACAAGACCTGCCTGAAGTGCCATGCCGGCAGCGCGGCGCAGTTCATGTCCGGCCCCCACGGCAAGGCCTCCCTCGACTGCACGAGCTGCCATTCCATCCACGGCGGATCGAAAGCCGGCCTCCTGAAGGGCGGCGAGACCAAGACCTGCAACGCCTGCCATCCGGACGTGGTCGCCAAGTTCTCCTTCAACGAGCGCCATCGCCTCCAGGAAGGCGTCCTCAGCTGCTCGTCCTGCCATGACGTCCACAGCGGCGCCCCGCGCGAGAAGCTCGGCGGATTCAAGCAGCAGGCCTGCCTGAAATGCCACGTCGAGAAGGGCGGCCCCTTCCTCTACGAGCACGGCGCCTCCCGGGTCGAGGGCTGCACGATCTGCCACGAAGTCCACGGCTCTCCGAACCGCCACATGCTGACGATGCAGAGCGTGCCCGACCTGTGCTACAGCTGCCACGTCTTTACCCTGCAGTGGCACACTCAGTTCAACGAGAAGACCACGAACTGCGTCAACTGCCATTCCACGATCCACGGCTCGAACCTGAGCCGGATCTTCATCAAGTAAGGGGAGGACCATGATGCGAAACGCCAAGATCACCATCCCCGTCCTGCTCATCGCCCTCGTCTTCGCCCAGGCGCTGACGCTCGCGGCGCAGGACAAGGACGCCGAGAAGGCCTTGACCGGCAGCTTCTCGTTCGGCTACCGGGCCGTCGACCAGAGCGGCGCGGCCAATATGTACCGGCAGCACGTCAACCTGGACAAGGGCGTACGGCTCTTCAACTTCGACCTGAGCTATGTCGCCTCCGGCGACCTCAAGAAGGTCTTCGACCGGGTCGATGTCCGCGCCGCCAACCTCGGCGGGGACCCGTACGAGTCGTTCGGCCTTTCCGTCCAGAAATTCGGCACCTACAAGTTCCAGTACGACCATCGCAAGTCCACCACCTTTTACGGCGACGCCAACGAAACCCAGCCCGGGCGCCTCTTCGACGCCGCCCGCTTCAACTTCGACCGCGTCTCCGACACGGGGGCATTCACCCTGACCCTGAGCAAGGCCCTGAATGTCTTCCTGAACTTCGACCGCTACACCAAGACGGGCGACAGCGCTGCCTCCTACAACGTCGACCTGGCGGTGGTCAATTCCGACCGTCCGGTCTCCGAAAAGATGACCGAGATGGGCTTCGGGTTCGACCTCCACAGCGCCTGGCTCGGCCTCGTCTTCGAGCAGAAGCACCAGGACTACGCGAACACCAACAGCTTCTTCCTCTCCGGCCCGTTCGAGTTCAAATCGAACGCCAGCACGTTCCGCCTGAACGCCCAGCCGTTCGACGGGCTCCTCATCCGCGGCTCCGCCCAGATGAGCAAGCTCGAGTCCACCGTAACCACGCTCGACGGGTGGGGGACCGGGGCGGCCGTGACCGGCGGCGGGAACTTCACCCGCAAGATCGACCTCTACGACGCCGACCTCACTTGGCTCCTATGCAGCAAGCTGGCCCTCGTCGGCGGCCTCCGGTTCAACAAGTTCGGCCAGACGGGCACCCTGACGGCCGAGGGCGAGACCGGGACCCCCGATTTCGGATTCAAGACCCTGGGCCTCGAAGGCGGCCTCCAGGTCCAGTTCACGCCGCGCTTCTCCCTGACGGGCGGCTACCGCTACGAGAAGCGGACGTTCACCAACGCCGGCGGCGAAGTGCAGATTGCCGAAGGCCAGGAGTCCGAGACCGCCCAGGAACCGCTCGAGACCCTGAACTTCACGGACTCGACCGTCCGCAAGGGTGTGTTCGGCAACCTGAAGTGGGACGTCAAGAACCTCAAGCTGACCCTCGACTTCCAGCACGGGAACTACGACGACCCCTACACCCTGATGTCCCCGACCTCGACCGACCGCTTCCGGGCCACCCTCCGCTACCAGGTCAAGGGCTTCAACCTGTCGGCCACGTATCTCACCACCCGGACCCAGAACGAGACGCCCGGCGGCGTGAATTTCCGGATCATCTACACCGACGACAACTACAGCGACCTTTGGAAGTCCTCAAACGACCAGTTCACCCTCCGCGCCGGCTACACGGCCTCCAAGTTCAACGCCTCGGTCGGCTACACGCTCATCAATTTCAAGGTCGATTCCGACCGTCTGATCGCCTTCAATCCCTACTGGGGCGGCCCCGGGGGGGCGTTCCCCTGGAACATCCACTACCAGGGCAATTCCACCCTGCTCGACGCTTCCGTCGGCTTCACCTTCGACGCGAACTGGAAGGCCGGCGCCTATGTCAACAGCTACAAGAACGCCGGATTCTGGCCGATCGAGCGCCTGATGTTCAAGGGCTACGTCGAATACGCCTTCATGGGCGGATTCGTCTCCCAGCTCGGCTACCGCTACTACAACTTCAAGGAAACGGACGACACGCTCATCATCAAGAACAACTACTCGGCCGGTATCCTGGAGATCTCCTTCGGCTACCGCTGGCAATGAGATAAGAGGAGGATGACATGATCAAGAAACCCTTTATGATAGCCGCGGCCCTCGCCCTGGCCGTCGCCGGGCTCTTCCTGGCCTTCTCCAGCACCACCGCTTCCGCGGTCACGAACCCGAAGCAGGCGCTGGCCGAACGGCTGTGGAAAATGTCCGGACACGGCGACAAGACGAGCATGCCCTTCAACGATTGGAACGATGCCGGCTCGATCCCCACGACCTGCGCCAAGTGCCACAGCACTCCCGGCTTCCTCGACTTCCTGGGCGCCGACGGCTCCCAGGGCGGCGTCGTCGACAAGGCGGCCGCGATCGGGACCACGGTAGAGTGCCTGGCCTGCCACGTAGACAAGACAAGCGGCGTCCTGCGCCAGAACTCCTCGGTCCAGTTCCCGTCGGGCGTTGTCATCGACGGCCTCGGCCCCGAAGGCCTCTGCATGGAGTGCCACCAGGGCCGGGCGTCCAAGGTGACGATCGACACCAAGATCGCGAGCTCGGGCGTGCCGAACGTCGACACGTCGAGCACCAAGCTCAGCTTCTCGAACATCCATTACTACGCCGCGGCGGCCACCCAGATGGGCACGCTCGTCCAGTCCGGCTACGAATACGCCGGCCTGGAATATGACGCCCGGTTCGCCCATATCGCCGGCTATAACGCCTGCAACACCTGCCACAACCCCCACTCCCTCCAGGTCAACATCAAGGGCTGCAACACCTGCCACGAGGGCATCAAGGACCCCAAGGACATCCGCTTCGTCGGTTCCCAGGTCGACTATGACGGCGACGGGAATATCACCGAGGGCATGTACTACGAGATCCAGCACATCATGGACAAGCTGTACGCCACGATCCAGCGCTATGCCCGGACCGTCCTCGCCAAGCCTATCGGATACGACGGCGCCACGAACCCTTACTGGTTCTTCGACACCAACGGCAACGGGCTGATCGACGGCACCGAGAACGCTTCCACCAACGCCTACAACCAATTCTCCATTCGACTCTTGAAGGCGGCTTACAATTACCAGGTCGCCACGAAGGACCCGAACAACTTCGCCCACAACGGCAAATACGTCATCGAGCTGTGCTATGACTCGATCGCGGACCTGAACGCCAAGCTGGCCGCCCCGACCGACCTCAGCGCCATGCGCCGCGAGGACGAAGGCCACTTTAACGGCGCCAGTATGCCCTATAGGGATTGGGACACGTCTGCGGACCACCTTGTCCCCTCGGGCTGCGCCCGTTGCCATAGTGCCACGGGCCTGGCCAAGTTCATCGCTACCGGCACGAACACCGAAAACGAGCCCATCGCGAACGGCATGCTCTGCACGACATGCCACACCGCGCCCCCGGCGCTCCGCACTCTACCCATCGTGCCGTTCACCGCGGCCGGGACGACCGCGAACCTGGGCGACGCCAGCAACCTTTGCATGGCCTGCCATCAAGGACGCGAATCCAAGGCCTCGGTCGACGCGACCATCGCCGCTAATCCCAACGGCACGTTCAGCTTCAAGAACGTCCACTATTTCGCCGCCGGGGCCACGTTCCTGGGAGCCGAAGTCAAAGTCGGGTATGAATTCGCCGGCAAAACCTACGTCAACCGGCAGTCTTTCGCCAATCACGGCGGACGGTTCAACACCTGCGTCCAGTGCCACATGAGCTCCAAGGTCGTCGACGAGGAACACAATTGGACGATGCGGACCCATAACGTGGCCGAACCGTTGAAGGAAAACTGCGTGCCTTGCCACGGCAACGACATTTCCCAGACGTTCAAGGGCGCCGATCCCGAAAAGTTCGACTTCGAACAGATCCGTCCCGGCAACATCCCCGACTACAATGCGAACGGCAACGTCACCGAGTCGCTCAAGGCCGAGATCCAGGGGCTTGAGGATGCACTCTACGCCCAGATCCAGACTTATACCCTCGCGGTCCAGGGCAGCCGGGCCCTCTACGACGGCAACACTTACCCTTACTGGTTCAAGGACCTCAACAACAACGGAATCCTGGACGCCAGCGAGGCGACGTCCGCCAACGGCTCCAAGTTCTACGCGGCCGGACTCCGGGCGACGTTCAACTTCCAGTTGAGCAAGAAGGAGCCCCACGGCTTCATCCACAACGCCCGGTACGTCGCCCAGCTCCTGGTCGATTCGATCGGGTCCCTCGGCGGCAACGTCGCCAAGTACACCTGGCGGTAAGCGCCGGCGCTTCTTTCCGCTCTCTCGAGGGGCGGCATCGTAAGATGCCGCCCCTTTTTTTTGTGGCCCTTCGGAAGGGGTCTTCCCCTCCAAATTGACTTGCTCCTTGGGCGTCCGGCCGCGGCCCGAAATGATTCCGGTTGAGGCCGACCCCGTCCTCGGCTATAATCTTCCCCATCCGATCGATCGTAACAGTAGAAAAACCGGATGATGCGCATTCAACAGTGGACCCTGCGGGCGAAAGTCGTCCTCCATATCGTCGTCCTGGGCGTCCTGTCGGCCGTCATCCTGACCGTCCTGTACCTCTCCACCCAGCGGAACGTGATCTTCTCCCTGAGCCGGGAGAAGGCGGAGCTCGTTGGGTCGCTGATGAAGGACACGGTCTTCCTGGTCAAGAAATGCGCCAATGTCGAGGACGCCGAGGCCAAGATCCACGAGATGGTGACGGCCACGAGCGACATCACCCATCTCCGCATCCTGACGACGGACGGCCGCATCTTTGCCTCGATCCGGCCCGATGAACAGGGCAACATGATGCCGCCGGACGACCTCCGGCGGATCCGGGAGATGCTGTCGCGGAGCACGCCGAGCCACATCGAGTTCTCGAAATCGGGCGACATCCTCCGGAGTCTGATCCTCGTCGAAAACCGGCCGGAATGTTATTCGTGTCATGCGCCGGCCGCTAAAATCAACGGCCTCCTGGAAGTCACATTCGATTACCGCGAAACCGCGGCCCTGCTCCGGCGCAGCCAGTGGAAGGGGATCTTGCTCGCGTTGGTGGCCCTCGCCGTCCTGACCGTCATCGTCCTCCGGCTCTTCGACCGCCTGATCAACCGTCCGATCTCCCGCCTCCAGGACCGGATGAAGAGGGTCCAGGACGGGGATCTCGACGTCCGGCTGGAGTCGCGAAATGACGACGAGATCGGCCGCTTGACCCAGAGCTTCAACCTCATGGTCGCGAAGCTCAAGGACGCCAACCGGAAGATCGAGGAGCTCTACAACCAGAGGATCGAAAAGGCCGAACACCTGGCCGCATTCGGCGAGCTGGCCGCCGGCCTGGCCCACGAGGTCAAGAACCCCCTGTCAGGCATGAAGGGCGCCCTGGAAATCATCGGCAGGACGACGCCGGATGCGGACCCGAACAAGGAGATCTACCAGGAGATCCTCGTCCAGATCGACAAGATCATCAACGTCATCCAGGACTTCCTGGCCTACGCCCGTCCCAAGCCGCCCCAATTCAATCCGGCGCCGCCGAGCCTCTTCGTCGAGAACGCCATCCGGCTGGCCAAAACGCAGCTCGGCGGCAAGGACATCGGCATCCATTTCCAGCCCATCCGGGACGACATCCGCATCTGCCTCGACGCGGACCGCATGCAGGAAGTCGTGCTCAACCTCCTCCTCAACAGCATCGCCGCCATCGAGAAGGCGGGGAACATCCTGATCGTCGAGAAGGTGGAGCCGGGCCAGTCTTGCATCCTCGTCGTGGCCGACGATGGGGCCGGCATGAAGGAATCGCAGATCGCCCAGATCTTCAATCCCTTCTTCTCCACGAAAAAGGAGGGGACCGGGCTGGGCCTTTCGATTTCGAAGAAGACGATCGACGCCCACGGCGGGACGATCGCGGTCGAAAGCCGCGAGGGGAAGGGGACCACGTTCACCATCCGACTGCCGCTCGACCGGCCGTGCGCCTGACCATGCAAAAAAAGAAACGGATCCTGATCATCGACGACGAGAAGCTGATCCGCTGGACCCTGCGTCAGAAGCTCACCGAATGGGGCTACGAGGCCGGCGAGGCCGAGACGGGCGCGGCCGGCCTCAAGCTCGCCCAGGACGGGCCGCCCGACCTCATCCTCCTCGACATGAAGCTCCCGGACGGCCGGGGGACGGACTTCCTGGAGGAGATCCGGAAGAGCTGGCCCGAGCTGCCGGTGATCATGATCACCGCCTTTGGCGCGATCGAGGACGTCGTCACGGCCATGCGGCGCGGGGCCTACGATTTCGTCACGAAACCCCTGGACGACACGAAGCTCCAGAGCACCGTCCTCCACGCCCTGGAGGAAGCCGCCCTGAAGAAAAAGATCGCCGCCTACCGGGAGATCGAGAGCATGAAGTTCGGACCCGGGCCGATCGTCGGCGCGACGTCGGTCATGTCCCGGCTGCTCGAGATGCTCCGGATCATCGCCGAGAGCGAGACGTCCATCGTCCTGCTCCAGGGCGAGAGCGGGACGGGCAAGGACCTGTTCGCCCAGACCCTCCACCTCTGGAGCCGCCGCAAGGACGCGCCCTTCGTGGCGATCAACTGCTCGGCAATCCCGGCCACCCTGCTCGAAAGCGAGCTCTTCGGCTACGAAAAAGGCGCGTTCACCGACGCCAAGCAGCAGAAGCGCGGCCTGGTCGAACTCGCCGACGAGGGGACGCTCTTCCTGGACGAGATCGGCAGCTTCGACCCGGCCCTGCAGGCCAAGCTCCTCCGTTTCCTGGAAACGAGCACCTTCAAGCGCGTCGGGGGGCTGCGGGACATCGAAGTCGACATCCGGGTGGTCGCCGCGACCAACCAGGACCTCGAACAGCTCTGCCGCCAGGAGAAATTCCGCAAGGACCTCTTCTACCGGCTGAACGTCTGCCCGGTCCTGATCCCGCCGCTCGTGGAGCGCCGCGACGACATCCTCCCCCTGGCCCGCCACTTCATCTCGCAGTACAACGCCAAGTTCAACAAGGCCATCCAGGGGCTTGAACCGGAGGCCGAACGGCTCTTCCTGAGCTACAGCTGGCCGGGCAACGTCCGGGAGCTGAAAAATGCCATCGAGCGGGCGATGATCTTCGAGACCGGCCCGCGCATCTCCGCCCAGCACGTCCCGATCCGCCTCGAGGCGCCGGCCGCGGGCTCCGGCGCGGGCGCCCCCGCCGCGGCGGCCGACCTCTCCCTGCCCGAGGCGGAAAAGAGAATGGTCGAGCAGGCCCTGATCAAATCGGGGGGAAACAAATCGAAAGCCGCGCGCCTCCTCGGCATCAGCCGCGACGCGCTGCGCTACAAGGTCAAGAAAATCAAAGGGCAAGCCGGATCTTAGCCCGGCCGGCCGGATATTTTCCCCGCGTGTTCCCTATTTGGCCTTGGCCCGCTTCTTCGCGGCGGCGGCCTTCTTGTCGGTGATGTCCAATGCGTCCTGGAGGGTGAGGCCGGTGAAATAGTCTTTCAGGAGCCGGGTCGCCTCTTTCCAGATTTCGTGGGTCCCGCAGGTCTTGATCTTCTCGCAGTAGTTGTCGTCCTCGACGCATTCCACCAGGCTGCACGTGCCCTCGAGGGACTCGAGGATGTCGCACAGCCGGATCTCGGTCGGACTCTTGCCCAGGGTGTAGCCCCCGCCCGCGCCCCGGATGCTCTTGACGAGCTTGTTGATTTTGAGGGGGATGATGATCTGTTCGAGGTAGCGGATGGAGATGCCTTCTTCCTCGGCGACGCTCTTCAGGATGATGGCCTCGTGGCCGTTCTTGTAATGCCGGGCCAGGTTGACCATGAGCCGCGTGCCATAGCGCCCTTTGGTGGAAAGCTTGATCATGCCGGACTCCTTTTCCGATCGGTCCTATAAATTCGACCGAAATTATCATAACCCAGCCCGGAGCGTTATTCAACATAAATTTATAGGAATGCTAGGCTTTGTCCGGCGCCCGTTGGAAGGGATCTTCCCCTCATCTCCCCTCCATCTTGACATCTTTTTGAGTTGTGATTTACAATTCCCCACAATGTTAGGATGGGCAAATGGAGATAAGGTTGCTCCCTTGTCCAGCGCGGACGAAAGGGAAATTCTTTGCTTATCCATGGCCCGAGCAACGACCTAATAATTCTAGGGGAGGACTAAAATGAGTGTTTGCAAAAAACTTCAGATGCGGTGGCTCTTGTCGGTTTTGGTGGTCGCGCTCTGCGTGGCTGCCGCAACGCCGCAGGCTGCTCAAAACGCCGCCCAAATTGATTCTGTGGCGCAGGCGCAAGCTAAGTCTCTGTCGCTTGCGCAGGCCATGCCCGTTGATCCGCAAATCACCATCGGCAAGCTCCCCAATGGACTCCGCTATTACATCCGGACAAACAAATTCCCTGAAAAACGGGCGGAGTTGCGCCTCGCGGTGAACGCGGGCTCCGTGCTTGAGGACGACGACCAACTCGGCTTGGCGCACATGGTCGAACACATGTCTTTCAACGGCACGAAGCATTTCGAGAAGCAGCAGATTGTCAATTTCATGGAGTCGATTGGAATGCGCTTTGGCCCCAGCCTGAACGCGTTCACGAGCTTCGACGAAACGGTCTACATGCTCACGATTCCAACCGACAAGCCGGAGCTGATGGACAAGGCGTTTCTGATTCTCGAAGACTGGGCGCAGAACCTCTCCTTCGATCCGGCCGAGATCGACAAGGAGCGCGGCGTCATCGTCGAAGAATGGCGGCTGAGGCGGGGGGCTAACGCCAGGATGCAGGACAAGCAGTTCCCCATCGTGTTCAAGGGCGCCCGCTATGCCGATCGCCTTCCCATCGGCAAAAAGGAAACCATTGAGACGTTCAAGCACGATGTGCTCAAGCGGTTCTATAAGGACTGGTACCGGCCGGACCTGATGGCCTTAATCGCCGTCGGAGACTTCGACAAGGCCGCCGTAGAGGGCCTCATTAAGCAGCATTTCGGGTCGATTCCCGCGGCGACCACTCCCAGGCTGCGGCCAACATACGACGTCCCCGACCATCCGGAGACGCTTTACACAGTCGCTACAGACAAAGAAGCAACGATGACGTCCATCTCCGTTTACAACAAGCTGCCGCTGCGCGAACAGGGCACCGTGGGAGTCTACCGGCAGGAGATCTTGGACCGGCTCGCTGCCGGCATGCTCAGCCGCCGACTGTCTGACCTGACTCAAAAGCCGGACGCCCCCTTTGTCATGGCCGGCGCAGGCCGGTCGATTTTTGTTCGCACGAAGGAAGCGGCGATGCTGTACGCGATCCCCAAGGAGGGCGGTATCGAGCGTGCGCTGGACGCGCTCTTGACAGAGGCGGCCAGGGTTGCACGATTTGGCTTTACGGCGACGGAGTTCGAGCGCGAGAAGCTGCAGACACTGCGGACGTACGAACGGTATTATGCCGAGAAGGACAAACAAGAGTCCGCGGCCTTGGCTGCCGAGTTCATCCGGAATTTCACGCAGAACGAAACGTTGCCCGGCCCCGCTCTGGAATATGCCCTCCATCAGCGGTTCCTGCCCGAGATCACGATCGATGAAGTCAACAAAGTTGCAAAGGACTGGATGAGTGAATCGAGCCGGGTTGTGATGGTGAGCGCTCCCGAGAAGGACGGCGTGACGGTGCCGGACGAAACGAAGCTTGCGGCCGTGGTTAAGGGTGTCGGGACAAAGGAGATTGCGGTGTATGTGGACACCGTCGCCAACCAGGCGCTCCTCGACAAAATGCCTGAGCCGGGGAAGATTGTAAAAACCACTTCCAAGGAAGCGTTCGGCATTACGGAGTGGGATCTCTCGAACGGCGTGAAAGTCGTGCTCAAGCCGACAACGGTCAAGCAGGATGAGATTGTGTTTCGTGCGACCAGTCCCGGTGGCTATCAGCTTGCGAGCGACCAGGACTTTATTCCTGCGAGAACCGCCGCCCAGGCGATGTCCGCCACGGGTGTGGGCAAATTCAGCGCGATCGATCTTCGGAAGATGCTTGCCGGCAAGATTGCGTCCGTGGGAGCACTGATATCTGAACTGGAAGAAGGTTTGAGCGGCAGCGGCTCGCCAAAAGACCTAGAGACGATGTTTCAGCTTATCTATCTGAGGTTCACCCAACCGCGTGCGGACCAGGGGGCCTTTGCTGCGCACATCGCCCAATTTAAGACGATCTTGGCCAACCAGCAGAAAAGTCCCGAATGGGCGTTTAGCGATATGCTGCAGAGGACCTTGACCCAGGACCACCCTCGAGCGCGCCCGATGACGGCCGAAATGATCGACCAGATGGATCTCGACAAATCGCTCGCTTTCTACAAGGACCGCTTCGCCGATGCCAGCGACTTTACCTTCGTGTTCGTAGGGAGCTTCACCTTGGAGATGATGAGACCGTTCGTCGAACGTTATCTCGCGTCGTTGCCCGCCCTGCGCCGGAACGAAACCTGGAAGGACGTGGGAATCCGGCCGCCGAAAGGCGTGGTCGAAAAGACCGTCCTGAAGGGCATCGAGCCCAAGAGCCAGGCGGCCGTCTTCTTCACCGGACCGTTCCAGTACGATCAAGAGCATCGCGTTGCAATCCAAGCCTTGGGCATGGTCTTGGATACGAAGCTTCGCGAGGTGCTGCGTGAAGACCTGAGCGGGACTTACGGCGTCAGCGTATCGCCAAATTACACAAAGATCCCGACCGAGACGTACACTTTCCCGATCCAATTTGGCTGCAATCCGCAGCGCACGCAGGAACTGGTCAAGGTCATCTTCCAGGAGATTGAGAATCTGAAGAAAAACGGTCCCAGCGAGAAACAGGTCAGCGACGTCAGGGTGCAGCTCATTCGGGATTTTGAAACGAACGCGCAGCAGAACAGATATCTATTAAGCCAGATCTATCTCCGGTACCAAGTCCCAGAGGATCTTGGGAAATTTTTCGGTCTGCCCGAATACTACAAGACCCTGAATGCAAAGATAATTTGGGATGCGGCCCGTATGTATCTCAACACGGATAACTACGTGAAGGTGCTGCTGCTGCCGGAGGTAAAGTCCGAGGCTCGCCCTGTCGAAAGAGATCGGGACGACGAGCCGGCCATCGAACAGCGACCGGCCGCCTGAAGTTAATAAAGGATGTCCTTATGACGAAAGAAATTCTGCTCGGCGACGAAGCCGCGGCCCTCGGGGCCGTCCATGCGGGGCTGTCTTCGGGGTATTCGTACCCCGGGACACCCGCTTCGGAGATCATGGAATACCTGATCCGGATCTCGGGCGGAGGCGCGAAATTCACGGCGGCCTGGTCGGTGAACGAAAAGACGGCCTTCGAGGAGGCCCTGGGCGCTTCGTTCGCCGGAAAACGGGCCCTCTGCTCGATGAAGCATGTCGGCCTCAACGTGGCCGCCGACCCGTTCATGAGCGCCTCGCTCACCGGGGCGAACGGCGGGTTCCTGCTCATCGTGGCCGACGATCCGAGCATGCACAGCTCCCAGAACGAGCAGGACAGCCGGTTCTACGCCCAGTTCGCCCAAATCCCCTGCTTCGAGCCGGCGGACCACCAGGAAGCTTATGATATGGCCCGGGAGGCCTACGAGATCTCGGAGCGGTGGAGCGTCCCGGTCATGCTCCGGATGGTGACCCGGCTCTCCCACAGTCGGGGCGGCGTCGCCGTGCGGGCGCCGCGGCCCCAAAACCAGGTCCGGCTCGGCGATCGCACCTGCTGGACCCTCCTGCCGTCCAACGCCCGGATCCGCTTCCAGCGTCTCCTCGATCTCCAGCCCGAGTTCGTCCGCTTCGCGGAGAGCTCGCCGTTCAATTCGCTCGAGCTCAATCCGGACGACCGGCGCCTGGGGGTCATCGCCTCGGGCCTTGGCATCAACTACGTCCTCGAGAACGTCGCCGGCGCCGCCACGCGGCCCTCGATCCTGAAAATCGGGACCTATCCCATCCCGGAAGCCCTTGTCCGCAAGCTCGTCGCCCACGTCGACACCATCCTCGTGGCCGAGGAAGGCTATCCGCTGATCGAGCGGAGCCTGAAAGGCCTCTATGGGATCCCGGGCAAGACCCTGATCGGAAAGCTGAGCGGGCACCTGCCCCTCGCGGGCGAGCTCACGCCCGAGAGCGTCCGCAAGGCCCTGGCCCTGCCGCCGCTCGACCGCCAGGCGTGCCCCGAATTCCACCTGGCCGGCCGCCCGCCCCAGCTCTGCATCGGTTGCCCCCATGCCGACACCTTCAAGGCCCTCAACGCGGCCCTCGAAGGCCGGACCGGGGGGACCGTCTTCAGCGACATCGGCTGCTACACTCTCGGCTGGTTTCCGCCCTACAGCGCCATCGACACCTGCGTCTGCATGGGCGCGAGCATCGGCATGGCCAAGGGCGCGGCGGAGGCCGGCGTCCATCCGTCCGTGGCCGTGATCGGCGACTCGACCTTCGGCCATTCGGGGATCACCGCCCTTCTGAGCGCCGCCTCCTTCAACACGCGGATGACGGCGATCGTCCTCGACAACTGCACCGTGGCCATGACCGGCTGCCAGCCGTCCTTCGCCTCGGGCGACCGGCTCCTCCGGATCATCGAGGGCCTGGGCGTGCCCAAGGAGCGCCTGCGGGTGATCACCCCCCTGCCGAAGTTCCACGAGGACAACGTCCGCATCCTGACCGAGGAGATCGAATCACCCGGCCTGTCGGTGATCGTGGCCGTGCGCGAGTGCCTCGAAGAGGCCCGCAAGAAGAACAAGAGATAGGAGAGCCGCCATGCCGATGCACCGCAAGCAGGACATCATTCTGGCCGGGGTCGGAGGGCAGGGGATCCTGTCCATCGCTTTCGTCATCGACAACGCCGCCCTCCGCGAGGGATACAACGTCAAGCAGGCCGAGGTTCACGGCATGGCTCAACGCGGCGGCGCCGTCCAATCGCACCTCCGCTTTTCGACGGACCGGATCCACAGCGACCTCATCCCCAAGGGCGAAGCGGACCTCATCCTCAGCGTCGAACCCCTCGAAGCGCTCCGCTACGTGGAATATCTCCGCCCCGGCGGCCGGGTCGTTTCGAGCTCCACGCCTTTCGTCAACATCCCCGATTACCCGGACCTCGACACGATCCTGGCCGGGATCCGCGCGGTCGAGGGCAGCCTCATCCTCGATTCGGAAGCCCTGGCCAAGGAGGCCGGCACGAGCAAAGCCCAAAACACGGTCGTGCTCGGCGCGGCCGCGAAATACCTGGCCGTTTCGGAAGAGGGGCTCCTCGAGTTCATTAAAATTCTGTTCGGACCGCGCGGGGACAAGGTGTTGAACGCCAACCTGCGGGCCTTCGAGCTGGGCCGGAAAGCGGCCGGATAACATGGCGATCCCGTTCAAATCGATCGACCGGATCTTCGAAGGCGCTGAGCGCGACGGCCGGACTTTCCTTTTCGAGTATGAAGTCTATGGGATGCTCCGGCTGACCGGCCTCGCCGTGCCCAGGTTCAAGTTCATCCCCAAGGGCCGGGCGGTCGGGGCCAAAGACCTGGCCGGCTTCAAATCCGAAGATCTCGTCCTCAAGGTCGTCGCCCCGCTCATCCAGCACAAGACCGACGTCGGCGGCGTCCGGTTCGTGAAGAACAGGGCCGCGGCCGTGAACGCCGGCCTCAAGGCCATGTTGGCCGCCGTCCCGGGCCTTTTCCGGGAATGGGCGAAATCCGCCTCGCCAGCCATGCCGCCGCCTTCCGACGACGCGATCGCCGCCGATATCCGGGGCGTCCTCGTCTGCGAGAAAGTCGATTACGAGAAATTCGGGTTCGGGACCGAGGTTCTCATCGGCATCCGCAACACCCGGGAATTCGGCCCGGTCCTGACCGTGGGAGCGGGGGGCGTCGAGGTCGAGTTCCTGAACGAGCGCCTCAAGGAAGAGTCGGCGGCCGCGATCGCCTCCCCGCACCTCCTGGCCAAGAAAGACATTCTCGGCCATCTCGAGCCCCTGGCCGTCACGGCCAAGCTCATCCGGCCGTTCCGCGGCCGGCCCGCGGTCCTGTCTCCCGCGTCCCTCCGCGACACCTACGCCCGGCTGGCGGCGCTGGCCGCCCATTATTCGCCGTTCGCCGCGGGCCGGTTCGTCATCGAGGAGGCCGAGGTCAATCCGTTCGTCGTCCGGGGCGGCGTGCTCCTGCCGCTCGACGGGTTGTGCCGCTTCTCCCGGACGCACGTGAACCTCAAAGGGCGGCCTTTTGCCGAGATCGCCCGCCTGCTCCACCCGGCGTCCATCGCCGTGATCGGCGTCTCGGAGCGGATGAACATCGGCCACATCATCCTGAACAATATCCTGAAACAGGGCTTTCCCCCCAATAAAATCTATGTCGTCAAACCCGGTATGGACCGGATCGAGGGCTGCCGCTGCGTCCCCGACGTGGCGTCCCTTCCGCAAACCGTAGACCTCTTCGTCCTGACCCTGGCCGCCGAACAGTGCGGCGACGTCATGGCCGAGCTCGTCGCCCGCGGCAAGGCGCGATCGGTGATCATCATCGCCGGCGGCATGGGCGAGAAGCAGGGCGGGAAAAACATCGAGGAGCGGATCGTCCGCCTGCTGGCCGACGGCCGGGCGCAGGGCCGGACCACACCCGTGGTGAACGGCGGCAACTGCGTTGGGATCTATTCCAAGCCGGGCCGCTACGACACCACGTTCATCCCCGCGGCCAAGCTCCGCTTTCCCAGAGCCGAGCGCTCCCGCCTGGCCTACATCAGCCAGAGCGGGGCGTTCATGCTCTCGCGCATCAGCAAGCTCGACCGGATCGAGCCGTTCTACGCGATCTCATTCGGCAACCAGCTCGACCTCCGCGTCTCGGACTACGTGAACTATCTCAAGGGCGAGCCTGACGTCCGGATCTTCGCCATCTACATGGAGGGCTTCAAGCCCGGCGACGGCTTCCTTCTGGCCAAGGCGGTCCGGGACGTCCTCGCGGACCCCGGCCGGTCGGTGGTCGTCTACAAGGGCGGACGGTCGGCCGAGGGCCGCAAGGCGACCTCGAGCCACACGGCCTCGGTGGCCGGCGAATACGGGGTCTGCCGGGCCGTCCTCGAGAACGCGGGGGCCTTCGTGGCCGACACCATCTTCGAGTTCGAGAACATCCTCATCGCCTTGGACGCCTTGGACGGCCGGCCGGTCCGCGGAAACCGCGTCGGGCTGATCAGCAACGCCGGCTTCGAGAACGTGACGATGTCCGACAGCCTTGGCGAAGGAGACGGGCGCCTCGCCCTGGCCGCGTTCACGGACGCGACGAAAGCCCGCCTGGCCGCCGCCCTGGCCCCGCTCGGCATCGACAAGCTCCAGGACGTGAAAAATCCCCTCGACACAACGCCCGTGGCGGACGACGCCGTCTTCGGCGAATGCGCCCGGGCGATCCTCGAGGACCCCGGCGTTGACTGCGCCGTGATTTCGCCCGTGCCCATGACCCCGGCCATGCAGACGCTGGCCCCGGGTCCGGGGACCCGGGAGAACATCCACGACCCCGGGAGCACGCCCTCGCGCATCATCGAGCTCTTCCGGGCTACGGACAAACCGCTCGTCGTCAACATCGACGCCGGCGCGGATTACGACCCGATGGCCAAGATGCTAGCGGCGGCCGGCATTCCCGTGTTCCGCCGTTCGGACGAAGCGGTGAAGTTCCTACGGCGCTATATCGCCGCCCGGCTGGGCCGCCTCTGAGCTCGCCGGCATCAGACAGGAGGTTGTGCCGCCGGGCCGGCTTTGATAGAATCCCGTTGATGATCAGGGTTGTCCGGCCTGTCCTCTGCTGTCTCCTTATTCTATGCGCCGGGAGGTCGTCTGCAATGAACGCACCCCAGGATTCGGCCGCGAACCGCCTGAAATCGCTTCTGCCGGCCGAGGCCCAGGGCTGGAAAGCCGAGGCCGAGGACCATCTCTACGATCGGGATTCCATTTTCGAATACATCGACGGCGCGGGCGAAGTCTACCGAGCGTTCAACTTCCGGCTGCTCCTTTCGCGCCGCTTCCATCGGGCCGGGATGCCGGACATCATCATCGACCTCTTCGACATGGGGTCGCCGGCCGACGCCTTCGGGGTGTTCACCCACGACCTCGAAGGCGAGGACGCCGGCCTGGGGCAGGGCAGCAACTACAAGGGCGGGCTGCTCACGTTCTGGCGCGACCGCTATCTCGTCTCGATCTTCGCCGAGGGGGAGACCGCCGAAACCAAGGCCGCCCTCATCGCCCTGGCCCGGCCCGTCGCCGCGGCCATCGGCCGGGACGGGGCGAAGCCCGCGCTCCTCTCCCTCGTGCCGCCGGAGTTCGCGGCCGGGGGGACGGTCCGCTACCTCCACAGCCCGGTCATCCTGAATTATCACTTCTACGTCAGCGCCGAGAACCTCCTGGGGCTTGGGCCGGACACCGAAGCCGTGCTGGTCCGATCGGCGGACAAGGGGCGGAACGGGGTCCTGCTCGCGGTCAAGTACCCGGGAACGGCGGAGGCCGCTGCGGCCCATGCCCGCTTCTCGAAGGGCTACATGCCCGACGCCGGTAGTGCGGGCCTCGTTCGGACCGAGGACGGAAAATGGACGTCCGTCCGCCTCGTGAAGGACGTGGTGGCCGTCGTCTTCGGCGCGCCGACGGAGACCGGGGCGAAGGCTCTCTTGAACAATGTTGCCGATCGGATAAAATAAAAAAAGTCCCGACTTCCAAGGAGGAGCATTCCATGAACCGAAGATCCCTCACCCGCCGCGATTTCCTGAAGGCCGCCGCCGTCACGCCCCTCGCCGGGGCGATCGGTGGCTTCTGCACCAGCGCTGGAACGGCCGCCGTGCCGTCGACCGCGCCCGCCTCCGGCGGAGGCGTCGCCGCCCTCAAATCGATCGCCTTCCCGTCGCGCGTCGTCCTCGTCCGGGACGCGTCCGCCGTCGGCGAAGCGCGCAAGCTCAACGGCCCCGTCATCCAGAAGATGCTGGACGACGCGGTCGCCGCCCTATTCGGCGAAAAGGACGCCGCGGCCGCCTGGAAGAAGATCGTCGGGCCGGCGGACGTCGTGGGGATCAAGACGAACAGCTGGAATTACCTGCCCACGGGCAAGGAGGTCGAGGAGGCGATCCGAAAGCGCGTCCTGGACGCCGGCGTGCCGGCCGACAAGGTGGCGATCGCCGATCGAGGCGTCCTCACGAACCCGGTTTTCCAGGCGGCGACCGTGCTGATCAACGCCCGCCCCGCCCGCGTCCATTATTGGGCGGGCATGGGCAGCTGCATCAAGAACTACATCCAGTTCGTTCCGAAGCCCTCCGACTACCACGATGACGCCTGCGCCGATCTGGCCACGATCTGGAGCCTGCCCGTGGTCAAGGACAGGACCCGGCTCAACGTCCTGGTCATGCTCACCCCCCTGTTCCACAACATCGGGCCGCGCGGCTTCAGCGAATCCTATCTCTGGCCGTACAAGGGGTTGCTCGTCGGGAAGGACCCGGTGGCGGTGGACGCGACCGGATATAGGATCATCCAGGCCCAGCGTATGAAGCACTTCGGCGAAGACAAGCCGCTCGAGACGTCGGCCCACCACATCATGCTCGCCGACACGCGCCACAAGATCGGGACGAGCGATCCGAACCTGATCGAGGTCATCAAGCTGGGTTGGAAGGACGATATCCTCATCTGAGGAGGCGTGATCCCGCCGCGGCCGCCGATGTCCCAGCGGCCTTCCCGCCGCGTGAGGCCTCAGCCGCGCGGGCCGAAGATCAGCGTTCCCAGGCGGATCCGGTTGGCGCCCTCCTCGAGGGCGACCCGGTAGGAATTGGTCATCCCCATCGACAGCCGCTTCATCTCCACGCCCGGGATGGCGAGCGCTCCGATCCGGTCGAAGAGCCCTTTCGTGATCCTGAAGTAGGGGCGGGCGGCCTCGGGATCCCCTTCGAACGGCCCCATCGTCATGAGGCCCTCGATCCGGAGGTTGGGCAGGGGCGCGATCTCCCGGATGAGCGCCTCGGCGGCGGCGGGCGCCACTCCGAATTTCTGGTCCTCCTCGCCGCTGTTGATCTCGATCAGGACGGACATCGTCTTGCCCGCGTTCCGGCAGCGCTTGTCGATCTCCCGGGCGAGGTCGGAGGAGTCCACGGTCTCGATCGCATCGAAGATCTCCACGGCCTTCTTGACCTTGTTCGACTGGAGGTGGCCGATGAAATGCCAGCGGGCCCGGCGTCCGACCGCGGCGAAGGCCTCGGCGGCTTCCTGGACGTAGTTTTCACCGATGAGGACGACGCCGGCCTCCACCGCTTCCAGGATCTCGGCCGGCGTTTTCGTCTTGGCCGCGGCCACGAGCTCGACGCCGGACGGCAGCTCCCGGAGGATCCGGGCGACGTTATCGCGGATGGACATGGGGGATTCCTTTCCAGGCCGATGAGATCGACCCGAGGGAAAAATAGACGAATCCGGAGAAAAAATCAAGAGGCGATCCTCCGCCGCTCCCGGGGCTTTATCGGCGCGGCCGTTTCCATTATGATAGGACAACACGATTACCGAGAGAGGAACGGACCCCATGTCGAATATCCGGGAGCAGCTGGAAGAGACCGAAGCCTTGACCCTTTCGCCCAAGGCCTGCCTGAGCCGCGACTCGCGCGGCCGCGAGCGGACGGAAGCGCCGCACGCTTTCCGCACGGCCTTCCAGCGCGACCGGGACCGCGTCCTCCACTCCAAGTCGTTCCGCCGGCTCAAGCACAAGACCCAGGTCTTTCTGGCCCCCTACGGCGACCACTACCGGACGCGCCTCACCCACACCCTCGAAGTGTCGGCCATCGGCCGGACGATCGCCAAAGCGCTCCGCTTGAACGAGGACCTGACCGAGGCCATTGCCCTCGGCCACGACATCGGCCACACGCCCTTCGGCCATTCGGGGGAGGAGACCCTGGCCAAGCTCCTCCGCGGCGGCTTCAACCACTACCTCCAGAGCCTCCGCGTCGTCGAAAAGCTCGAATACGAGGGCAAGGGCCTCAACTTGACGTTCGAGGTCCGGGACGGCATCGCCCACCACTCCAAAGGCCGGGGCAAGATTCTCGACCGGAAGAAAGAGGACCTGCCGGCCACCCTCGAGGGCCAGATCGTCCGGATCTCGGACGTGATCGCCTACGTCAACCACGACATCGACGACGCCCTGCGCGCCGAGATCATCAAGGAGAGCGACATCCCCCGCCATCTCGTCGGCGTGCTCGGCCGCTGGCATGCCAGCCGGATCGACCGGATGGTCGTGGACGTCGTCGAATCCAGTCTCAAGGCGAACTTGGACCGGATCGCGATGAGCGACGAGATCATGAAGGCCGTGGTCGAGCTCCGCGATTTCCTCTACGAGCGCGTGTATTTCAATCCCACGGCCCGCGAGGAGCTGCGCAAGACCGAGAAGATCATCCGCGATCTGTTTGCGTACGTGACCGCCCATCCTGACGGCTACATCAAGGACTACCCCGCGGGAGATCCTCTCGAAAAGCGGGTCGGGGATTTCATCGCCGGCATGACCGACCGCTATGCCCTGACGCTTTACGAGCAGATCTTCTTTCCGCGGTCCTGGCGGACGTAGGGGCATGGCGGGCGGGGGCCCCCTCCTCGCAACGACACCTCAACATGTCGTTGCGAGGAGCTTTGCGACGAAGCAACCCCCTCTTAATTATAAGGAGTATCAACCATGAAACACGATGACCTGTCCCTCGCGACCAAGCTGATCCACGCCGGCGAGATCCGGCCCGGCGTCCTGGGCGCCGTCAGCCTGCCCATCTTCCAGTCGGCGACGTACGAATACGCCCAGGCCGCGCATTACCACGACATCAAATACATCCGGCTGAACAACACGCCGAACCACACCGTCCTCCACGCGAAGCTGGCCGCGCTCGAGAACGCGGAGGCCGCTCTTGTGGCGGCGAGCGGGATGGCCGCGATCACGACCGGGATCCTGTCCGTCCTCACGTCCGGCGACCGCATCCTCGCCCAGGAGTCGCTCTACGGCGGGACGCACGATTTCTTCACCAAGCATCTGGCCGGGTTTGGGATCGGCTACGATTTTCTCGACATCGAGGACCCCGCCTCCTGGCAGGGGCGGCTCCGGCCCACGACGAAGGCCATTTATGTCGAGACGATCAGCAACCCTCTGATGCAGGTCCCCGATCTCGAGGCCGTCGTGAAGTTCGCCCGGGCCCACGGCCTCGTGTCGATGATCGACAACACCTTCGCCACGCCGGTCAATTTCCGGCCGGCCGAGCACGGGTTCGACCTCTCCTTCCATAGCGCCACGAAATACCTGAACGGCCATTCCGACATCGTCGGCGGCGCGGTCATCGGCCGGGCGGACCTCGTCGAGAAGGCTCTCCTCAAGCTCGACACGCTCGGCGGCTCGATGGACCCCCACGCTTGCTTCCTCCTCCACCGCGGCTTGAAGACGCTCGCCCTCCGGGTCCAATTCCAAAACGGGAGCGCATCGCGGATCGCCCGTTTTCTCGCGGGCCATCCCGCCGTGGCCAAGATAAATTACCCCGGCCTCGAAAACAACCCGGGATTCGCCCGCGCCTCGCGCCTGTTCGACGGCTTCGGCGGGATGCTGAGCTTCGAATTGAAGGGCGGCGTCGAGGCGGCTGAGCGCTTCATGAAAGCCGTGGCGCTCCCGATCATCGCCCCGAGCCTGGGCGGCGTCGAGACGCTGATGACCCGGCCCGCGACCACCTCTCACCTCGGGATGTCGCCCGAGGACCGGAAGCGGATCGGGATCGCTGACGGGCTCATCCGGCTCTCGGTCGGTATCGAAGCCACCGAGGACCTCATCCGCGATTTCGAGCGGGCGCTCCAAGGCCTCTGACTTTATTTAGCCGCCCCCGCCATCGTCCGGGCCCACTCCCAGCTTTCAATGCCGCGGGCGCTCACCGCTTTCACGGCGGCGCACAGCTTCTCGCCCTTCTTGAGGGCGACGGCCGGTAGCTGGGCTTTCGACTCCGTGACCGTCATCCGGGCCGCGGCCGGATTGGATTCCGGACCGTATTCGACCACGTAGCCGGCGATTCCCTTTTCGACGTTCGGGGCCCATTCCGCCTCCGTCATCCCGTTTTTCCCGAGGAAGGCCTTCAGGCCCTTGACCGGCGTCGGGCTCGAGGCCAGCATCATGATCGAAGCGATGTCGTATTTCGCCGCCTCGACGAGCAGCTGGTGGTTGACCGTCTCGAGGAGGTCGGTCGGCTGGTGGTAATAAGGGTTACCGAGCACGGGGTAGGAGCCCAGGCCGCTCACCATCTCGCCATAGGCTTCGTAGAACGACGCGCCGTCTGTGGACTTCACGTACTTTGTATCGTACGTGATCATCCGCGAGAAGAGGAAGGCCGCGGCATGCTGGATGTCGCGCAGGCCCGGGCTCGTGAAGCGGATGGTGTCGTCGAGATGGTGGTCGTTCGCCCAGCCGATCATGTCGTTGTTGAAGTCGGCGGCGACGTTCCAGCCCTTTTCTTTCGCCACCCGGACGAATTCCCGGCTGCCCAATAGCCCGGCCTCTTCGCCCGTGAAAAAGGCGAAGACGATGGTATACGGCTGGGGCGTTTTCGCCAGGATCCGGGCCGCCTCCAGGTTGACCGCGGTCACGGAGGTGTCGTCATCGGCGCCGGGGCTGCGCTGGTTCGAGTCGAAGTGGCCGCTCAGAACGTAGAGGACGTCCGGGTTCTCGGTCCCCGGCAGGCGGGCCAGGACGTTCGCCGTCTTGGTCCCGCGGGCGTCGAATTCCTGGTATTCCGGCGCATAGCCGAAGGACTTTAACTGATTGAAGATATATTCGGCGGCCTTCTTGTTGTCGGGGAGGGTGATGTATTTCGAGTCGAAATCGAACAGGGCCGATTCGTGGTCGTAGATTTTGGTGATCGACACCTTGTCCACCGCTGCCCGGACGGCGTCCTTGATCGGCTGGAAGGTCCGTTCGCCCTTTTCGCGGAGGGCCGTTTCGGCGGCGCGCTGGGCTTCCATTCGGGCCAGCAGGTCGTCGAGCGAGATCTTTTTGGTCAACTCGACGAGATAGAGCCCACGTTTACCCGAGAGCGTGTCGCCGTCGCGTTCGGCCCCGATGAGCAGGCGTGTCCCCGCGGGGTCCGCGACCCACTCGTATTCGGGCGAGATCGTCCGGATCGTGGGATTGTGGAAAATCTGGACATTGGTCAGGGTCTTGAGGTCGTAAAGATGGGCCCGGCTGTGGCGGGGCTCGCCCTTGATGGCGACGACCTGCGTGGCGGTGAGGAATCGGGCGGCCCGGTCGGGCTGGATCTCGCGGCTGACCCGGACTTCACCCTTGCCGTCGCTTTGAATGGTGAAGATTTCGCTGTTGCGGGTGTAGATCATCTCGAATACGACGCTCGAACCGTCGGGGGAGAGGGCGGCCGATCCGATCCGCTCGGAGGTTTTCTTGATCACGGCCGGAGCGAGGGCGGCGTCGAGCTTGAGGTAGTTCAGGGTCGAGTCCGTCCCCTCCTGGCCGACGAACACGACTGCCGAGCCGTCGGCCGCCACGGAGGGCGCCGAGCCGGTAAACGTTTTCATTTTGCCGTCGGCGAGGCTCAGGACGGCGAATTGGCGCGCCGCGCCTCCGCCTCCCCGCGGTCCCTGGCCGCCACCGGCCGGAGGACCGCCCGCAGCGACCGCCTGTGCCCGTCCGGTACCGGAAGCCAGTCCCGCGCCGGCCGGAGGATTAGCGGTGCCGGGCTTGGCCGCGGGCGCGCGCGACGCGGACTCGGCGGCCGGAGCCGGTTTCGGAAACGGAGTCACCGTCGCTGCCGTATAGATCAGATATTTCCCCCCGGGAACCACAATGGGATTGGTTTTGAATCCCGGCCCTGACGTGACCGGACGGGGAGCGACGGCGGCGCCCGCCGCCGCCGAAACCGCATAGATTTCGTTAGCCGCCGTATCCGTCTCCTTGGCTCCGACGAAATAGACCTCTCGACCGTCGGAGCTGAAGGCGAGCCCGCTTTTCAACAGGCCGGGGGTCTTGAGGGGCTTTTCTTTTTTCGTAGCGAGGTCGAGAAGGACGATCTCCGCGGCCCTGGCTTCGAGCCACGCGAGCTGGATCTGCTTCGGCCGCAGAACCTGGCGGTCGGGCGCCGCGACGGAGGAGAGCTTGTCGATGTCCTTGCGAAGGGCGGCGATCTCCTGATTTGGGGCAACGCGGAGGTAGGCGGAGCTATTCGGAATAGGGGAGAAGACGAAGTTCTTCCCCTTGATTTCCATTAGGACTTTCGAGGGATCGTCCAGGGCGAAGACGCGGGTCACGGCCGCACCGGCAGCTCCTGAGTCGTAGGCGCCGAATTTCCCGTCGGCACTGACGCGAACCGACCGTCCATCGGAGGCCACGTCCTTCACTTGGAAGAGCTCCCCGGTGATGAGGGCGATCGGCTCGAAGTAGCGAAGCCCGTCCGGGCTTTTCAGGACGGTTTTGAATTCATCGAGGGCCCGGACGAAATCGCCCGTGTCCCAGGCAAGGCGGGCGGCGTCGAACTTCTCGGCCAGCGGGTCCTGGGCGGAGGCGGTCGTGGCCGCGCCGAGGAGGATTAGGGACAATAAGCAAAGAATGATCGGAAATCGGGGATGGGAGTGTCTCATGTCCCCGATATATAGCACGCCTAATATGGAGACACAATACCCGTTTCCCTATCAGCCCAATCCCTTGTGACGCCGCACATTGAGCGCCTTCCATTCAAGAAGCGGCTGGCTTTGTATGCGGCGCTGGAGAGACGCATCAGCGGCCAGCTTCTCCGGGGAAATTTTCATGGGACCTCCCCCCACGCCCGTTCAAATACTTCCTTGGGCACCATCAAGTTCCACCCCGGGACGAGACGGCCGGATTTCCGTTTGGCGCGATCCAGATAATGCGGTTGCCGCGGACGCAGATCGTGAAGTGCCTTAAGGTGACGGTCCTCTACCATCAAGAGTTGACGGTGCTGCTCAAGGAAAAATCCCACCTTCGCCCCCGTGGTCGCATTCCCGAGCAGGAGCGCATACTCCGCGACTTTGTCGAGATCGAAGAATTCGACGGACTCCAGGGATCGCCAGATTTCCTCCCAACTTCCCGAAAGGCTGGGGCGATCCAAAACGTCCACCAATGTCCGCTCCAAACTCGTGACTCGAAGCTCCATGCCGGCGCGCTCGGTGGTCGAAACGCCGAAACTCTCCTTTCCCGCGCGGCGAAGAGCCTCCGGGAATTTCGCTCCCCGGAAAACATGGGAACGGAACGTCAGAGGCCCCAGAGGGCGGGACGCCGAGTAGGTGAATTGTTCCTGGACCGAGTAGGCCCGCCCGTGAAACTCAAGCGCCGTATGGTGCGACAAGACCGCGTCCGTGGTTAGCTTCGCGGCTACGAGGAAGGGGTCGACCGGATAGGAATCTGTGTCGGCTCCTGCCGGGATAACGGCATACAATCCGCGCCGCACCCGAACGACCCGTCCGGTCTTCCGATAGTAGGCCAGAAGAGCCTCCTGTGTCCTTTCGCCGACCTCACCAAGGGACGACAGATGCTTGGCCAACTCTTCTCCGGTGAAAACCGGGTGTTTGCGAAAAAAATCATCATGTTTCATCGCTGGCATCCTTGACATTGTTCCATGTTATACACATAAATATTATGTGTTATGTGATTAATTGTCAATATTATTATTTAAAAAATGACAATATTACATAATATACATATATATTTATGGGTTACCCGGAATTCAGGTGACACGATCCCAATTCAAGAGAATTGGGTCATGTCACCGAATTCCGGGCAGCGTCTCGACGGCACTTCCGCCGCAATTAATATCTTTGCCGCTCTTACTGTTTGACCAGCTCAACCCGGCGGTTCTTGGCTCGGCCTTCCTCGGTGTCGTTGGACGCGACGGGCGCGAACTGGCCGCACCCGTAGGATCTCAGGCGCGCGGCGGCGATGCCGTGGTCGCGGACGAGCGCTTGGAGAACGGCCTCGCCCCGGTCCTGGGAGAGCTTGATGTTGGCGTTTATGTCGCCCACGTTGTCCGTGTGGCCAACGACATGGATCTTAAGGGTCGCATCCGCCTTCAGCATCTTGGCGACCTCCCCAATGGTCTGCGCCGATTCGGGCTTGATGGTGGATTTCCCGGTATCGAACTGGATGCCGTAGACCGCCGCGTGGCCCGTGGCCCTGATGTCGTTGCCGAAGGCCGCCGCGTCCGCCACGATGGTCTGCTCCATCTCTTTCTTCTCGACGATCCGCAGCCAGATCTTGCTGTTCCCCTTAAGGACCTCAACCCACACTTCCTGGCCGTCCTTGACGATCTTTCCGTTCACCCACCTCTGCGGGTCGCTCTGCAGGATCGTGCCCCCAACCTTGCGGATTGCGTTCTCGTAGTTGCGGACGACGGCGAGGCCGCTGGGTTCGGTTCCCCGTTGTCCGGTGAACGCGTAGGTGAGGAAAGTGAACTTGCCTTCGACCGGGGTCTTCGGGCCCTTCACCGACTGGAATTCGTAGACGCCGTAATTCTCGACCTTGCAGTCCTCGATGCGGTATTCCGGCATGCGCGTGGGGAACAGCGGGTGGTCCTTGCACCCGGCCCAGTCCGGCTGCTGGGCGAAGACGCCCGTCGCGAGTACGATAATCCCGACGCCCATCAGAACGATCGATCCGATCAATGCTTTTTTCATGGTCTTTTTTATCTCCGTTTCCTTAACGATGAATTTTTCCCTTAAACTAGGGGAATAATACCCCCTGCCCCGCGGCGTGTCAATCGCCGGAGATATTTCGCCTTTTTTCCCATTCATATCTTTGATATAATTGAACTTAAGGACCATCACTATGGCCAAACGGATCCGGGTCTATCGCAGCTTTGAAGATGCTCAGGAGGCCGAAATCCGGGAACAGCGCGCCATGACCCCCGCCCAGCGTCTCGAGATATTTCGCCAGTTAAAAGCCCGCGTCTTCGGAAGGTCGCCGATCGACGTCCGCGCCTTTCACAAAAAGAATAAAATGGCCCCAGTTAAGCGCAATGCTCTCGATGATCTGCTCTATATCAAACCCGCGAACGTGTGTTCGAAGAAGAGGCCGAAGTCTAAATCTTCGGCGTGATCTTCCGCGCTTTTGATTTCTCGCGTGCCTCGTAGATCTCCTCAACCATGGCGTCGATTTCCTTGTCGAGGTTTTTTGCTCTATCGATGTCGTCAAAATGGCGCAGAAATCTCACCTTTGTCGCTCCGCTTTTCCTTGATTCGTTCAAGCGATCGTTGAAAATAAAGCCCTCCTCCGGCCGATATTTTTCGAGGTAATTGTGAAGAGATTTCCCGATGACGGGCTTCGCCATGGCCGACTTGATTTCCACGGGGATCCGGTCGTCGATGACAAAATCGACCTCGGCCTTGGCCTTTGTTCGCCAATATTTCACATCCATTCCGCTTTTGAGAAATTCGGAAAAGTGAAAATTCTCCAGGAGCGTCCCCTTATCCTGGCGCTGTTCTAAAGGACGAAAATCGCCGATCACGGAATTCCTCAGCCCGGAGTCCACGAAGTAGACCTTGGGATTTTTGATCAGCTCGGTTCGCTTGTTGGAAAAGAAAGGCTTGATGAAATTAAGAATGAACGTTTTCTCCAAGAAACGGAGATGTTTTCTAAGGGGGAGCTGTTTTTGCTGGATGATCGTCCCGAGCTCTTGGTAGGAAACGACATTTCCGGTCTGGAGCGCAAGGGCCTTAATCAGGGCGAGGAGTTGATAATCATCGATCAGGCCGAGAATATCCCGAACGTCCCGGAGAAGATAGATATTGAAAATATTTTTCAAAATCGTGCGTTTCTCGTCGTCGTCTTCGGCGAGAACGACCCGCGGATAGCCGCCATAGACAATGAACTCATCCAGAATCGGGCAGAGTCTATCGACAACCGGCTCTTCCAAGCGGCCTTGGGATTCGGCCCGGATTTGGAAAAGGGCGGGATTCCGGAAGTTCAAGAATTCGGCAAATGAAAGAGGATATAGGTTGAAAGATAAGAGTCTACCTGCGAGATGCTTGACCGCCGCTACCGTCAAGTCCAAGGAAGATGATCCCGAGATGATTATTTTTTTGCCGGGGACCGTATCGAAGATGAATTTCAAGCCTTGGCCGCCCTTCTTTGCGTATTGGAATTCATCAATGAAAAGATAGCGATGCGGGTCGACGTAAAGCTTAATGAAGGATTTGATGTCCTTGTCGAATAGGGCCCGGATTTGGATGTCTTCGAACGTCAGGAACGCGGCATTTTCGACGGTTTCGTAGATATGGCGGAGGAGCGTCGTCTTGCCCGCCTGCCGAGCGCCGATGACCGAGAGGCATTCCGGACCGGCCAGATATTTCCTGAGTATGCCTTCTAGAGATCTTTTTATATACATTTTAACCCTGCTAAAAGTTAATTTATTAATATTTTAGCAGGGTAAATAGCTTTGTCAAGCCTATTTTTTTTGGGGAAGGACGCGTGGAAAATCCCCTCTCTTAAAGATCCAGGGCGAACCGGATCGCTTCCCGAATCAGACGCAGCTTATCGGCGGGCAGGCTCGTGATTCTCGATACCAATAGGCGCCTGGGGATCGTGACAATGGAATCGAGGTTGACGACACACGGTTTTGGGAGCCCGTCTTTCTCGTCGAGGGGGACTTCGACCGGGATATTGCGGACCGTCCTCGTCAGGGGAGCGACGCTGACGGCGGTGCGAACGGCATAAGCCTCTTCACGGCTGAGAAGAACGACGGGGCGCTTTCCGGAAGGCGGGCCGAGATCCGCCCACCAGATCTCGCCTCTTCTCATGTCCAGTCCTCGGCTGGAAGAATTTCGGCCGCCGCCAGGGCCAGGGCTTCGGCGAGCGCCGGGTCCTCGGGCGTTCCGCGATACCCGGCGACATATGATCTTATGGCGTTTTCCCGTCGGCGGGCGTTTTTCCAGGCCGAAAGGGTCTCGAGAATAAAGGCACTCCTCGTCACCCCGGCTTTCTTGCGGATGGCTTCCATTTCGTTGTACTCCTTCCAAGGAATACTGAGGGTGAATTTGATGGATTTTCTCATTTATCTGCTCCTACTTCAATCATACCATAGTATTCCACCAATGTCGGAGAAAAAGCCTGACTTAGACGGAACGTCTAAGGTTACAGATTGTGACCTTTAAAATGGAAAAGTGAATAAATGACTTTGAATATTCCAGACACCGTCTGGAATATTGCCTCGGAAGATCCTCCGGACAAGTTCTCGCATTTTGCCCTCGCCTCCAATTTTCCCGACGGTGTCGGGAAAATCAGCCAGCCGACGTAGAACCCCCGCATCTGTTCGACGTTTCGTTTTGAAAACCGTGCCCATGCTTTGCCGTAAAGGCAGCGCAAAATCACAAAAGTACACAATACTTGACACAATGTATATAAAAGATTACATTATTTCCTAGGAGGACCAATGGAATACAAAAACGTTCTCGAGAACAAACTCAAAGAATTCCGATTCAATCACGACCAGATAACCCAGGAAGATCTGGCGAACGCGCTCGGCGTCTCGCGACAGACCATCCTGGCCATCGAACACGGGAAGTTCAACCCGTCGGCCGTCCTGGCGCTGCGCCTAGCCCGCTTTTTCGGGGCCCGGGTCGAAGACATCTTCATATTGAAGGAGGAAGCGAAATGATCTGGAGATACGGATTCACGGGATTCGTCGGCCTGGCCGCTACCACGGCCACCCTGCTTTTTGGACCAGCGGGCTCGGCCCTATTCGCTCTCTTCGCCCTTCTCCCGGTTGTGGTCCACTTCGCGACAAAGAAACGGAAACCCGACGAGCGCGAAATGTACCTTTTCCTGACAGCCAACAACATCACCGCAGGCCTCATGATCCTGACCATCGTGGCCATCCATTTCGGCTCGGCGACCTTGATCAACGGGCACCGCCTCGGCGACCAGTGGCCCCTGCTGACGATATATTCCGCCCTCTTATGGCAGGGAGTTGTCGGTCTTATTTTATCCTGCAAGAAAAGCTGACGGAAATGACGGGGTCGGCCGCCCGCCATCCGCCCCGCGCGAGGCATCCGCCCGCCCTTACCCCTTCGCCAACCCCCGTATCGTCTCCAGCTTCAATGCGCCTTTGGCGCCCCAACCCCTCATGCCTTCGGGAATCAACGGCCGGAAGCGCGAGTAAAGCTCGAACGCATTATGGGCCAGCTCCTTCGGCGTGAACGAACCGGCGAGCGCCGCCATGGCGTTCCGGACATCCTCGAGCGCCGCCCCGAATTCATCGGCCAGATAGTGCTCCACGCCCGCCGGATCGATGGGCTTGTCCTTCTCGATCGCCCTGATCCCATGTTCCGTTTTCATCGCGAGAACGGGACGGCCCAGCAGCTCGATCCAGATATCCTCACCCACCCTCCGCTTCTTCTTGGGCGCGCCCTCGATGTGCTCGGCCGGCTTGTAGATGCCGAGCCGGCTGCCCTTGGATTGGGCGTTCATCCCGGCCAGGGTTTTCCCGAGCGTCAGCGCCGTTTCGTGATCGAATCCTATTCTTTCCGCAACCACCGCCGCCCACAGCGTCAGCACGGGGGCGCGGTTGACCAAGACGATTTCGTTCGCCATAGAACTCCTTTCAGCTGTTTGGGGGATATGTGTGATTGATTTTAACACAATTAGGCGCTCTTGTGTTGAATTTCAATCCCGCCGCCCGTTATTTCAACCTGAAGCGCAGCCAAAACGCCAAATGGCGCAAAACGAAAAAATAGATAATTGGGTAATACCCAATGATATGGGTATCTGCCAAAATAGATTCAGACGCCCATAATTTCAGCATTGGGGCGCGGGCGATCCTTTCCGCTACTTGCTTAGGAAAAGGGTGTAATGCGGAGTGGGAAAGAATAGGATCATGATACCGTTAATAGGATCACGAACGCGCGATGTGATCCTCTATCGAGGCATTAAAACGATCGCCGAGGCTCTCGAGGTTTTCTGTTGAGGCGATATTTCGTCTCGAAATGAGATTATTCATCGTATCTGGGCGTCAATCCGTTGGGTCAAAGAGAATCCTATGGTTAGCCCTGCGAGGCAATACTTGACAATAAGACAAGTATAATTTATCATGGTCATTAAAATCATATATCTATAGGTCGGGGGGAATGTCGAATTCATCTCGCTTCGTAAATAGCAGGGCATAACGAGCATGAGAAAAAAATATACGACTCTCGAAAACCAAACGATTAGCTTTGAAAAACTATCCGATAAGGAAAGGGCCTTTCTAAAAAAGGCCTTTATGCTCTATGCCAGAAAAGTGGATTGGAACGAATTCTCCAATTTTTATATAGGCGAAATACAGAAGATATTCGGCCCGGTTCCGAGGAAAGAAATTGTAAAAAGCCCGCTATTTAAGGTGTGCGGTGATCTTGAGATGAGGCTCGGAATCGAACAAGGCCAAACGAGGCAGTCCGACTATCGGGATGCTCTCGAAAAACTGATCGACAGCGAGTTCAACTCGAGATATCAATTCTGTAGAAAGGCCAATATTCCTCAGGACACGCTCTCTCGAATATTGAACAAAAAGCGGGAACCTTCCCTTCGTCTCCTTAATAATATTCTCGGGTCTTTGGGCTACGAATTGACATTCCAGCGCAAGCAGATTCCGCGTTCGTCCTCCCGGCCCGATTCCAGCAAAGTGAATTCACCTTCTCTCGAAGCCTGAGGCAGCAAAAACAGCCGCAGAGCTGACCAAGGGCGTTAAGATGATCGCCAAGACGCTCGAGGTTTCCTGCTAGTCTTTGACGGCTCCATAGGCTTCTTCTTCAGAAAAACCGCCACCACTCTGATTTGGAAACAGGCAAAATCAGCTTAGGATGCGGTTTCTAGGTCTCGAACTTTCGCTTCATCGGTTGTATACTGAGTGGGGGAGGGTTCAGATCCAACGATGCTTTCATTGACGTTCTACGGCGGCGCGGGCGAAATCGGCGGAAACAAGATCCTATTGGAAACCGGGCAGGCCAAGGTCTACCTCGATTTCGGAGAATCCTTTGACTTCGGCGAGGACTACTTCTACGAATGGCTCGAGCCGCGCGCGGCCAATGGCCTCGAATGTTTCTTCGAATTCGGCATCCTCCCGAAGATCCCGAAGCTCTACAGCCGCTCCAAGCTCCAATTCACCGATCTGCCCTACGAAAGCTCCGATATCGACGGCGTTTTCGTATCCCATCACCATTGCGATCATATCGGGCATCTTTCCTTCCTGGATGAAGATATCCCGCTTTACATGGGCCATGGGACAAAGGTCATTATCGACTCTTACTCCACACTCTTCCCCTCTCTTGTCCACATCGGCGAACACAAGGTGATCAATCTCTTTAAAAGCAGCGATACAATCCGCCTAAAGGACCTGACCATCCGGCCGATCCACGTGGAGCATTCCACTCCCGGCGCCTATGGATACATTATCGACACCCCCGCCGGGGCCATCGTTTACACCGGCGATTTCCGGCGCCATGGTCCCATGCAGCGCATGACCGATGAATTCATTACGGAAGCGGCTAAATCGAAGCCCCGCATCCTGCTCTGCGAAGGCACCCGGATGACGCCCGATCCGGAAAAGCACTATTCCGAAGAACAAGTCTATGAGAACGTCAAAGGCATCATCAACAATTCCAAAGGCCTCGTCCTCTGCGAATTTTCCATGTGCAACATCGATCGGTTCAATTCATTCCTCAGGGCCGCCCAAGAAACGGGCCGGACGTTTGTCATCGACACAAAATATGCCTTTCTCCTCGACCATTTCAAGGAGGTTATGGAACTTCCCGATCCGCGGAATGACAAATCTCTCAAGGTCTACTACAAATTAGCCAAAAACCGCGAATTTATACCGAAGGATTATCGCCCTAACGAGCAGGCATATCTGGGCAACATGATCACTTATCAGGAGATCAAGGATAATCCCAAAGACTATGTGATGTTCACCGGCTTCAACAAGCTCATGGAGCTCATCTATATCCAGCCCCGCAATGCCGACTACATCTATAGCTCGAGTGAATCCTTCCTGGAAGGAGAAGAGAACAAGGACCAGCGCAGCGTCCTCGACAACTGGCTTAAACACTTCGGGATCGCCCTGCACAAGACACACTGCTCAGGCCACGCCGGCAAAGGCGACCTCGAATATGCGATCAAGACGATCAATCCCGAGATTCTGATCCCGATCCATACCCAGAATCCGGAGGAGTTCAAGAAAATCCACGACCATGTGATCCTTCCGAAGCGCGGGGAGACGATTCGCATATGAAGGACAAAGCCGCATGTTAGGCGCCATCGTCGGAGATATCATCGGCTCGTCCTATGAATTCGAAGGGCTAAAATCGATGACATTTCCGCTATTCACGTCGGCTTCCAGATTTACCGACGACACCGTACTAACGGTTGCCGTAGCCGACTGCATTCTTCACAATCGAGATTACGCGAAGACCTTCAAAGAATATGGCCAACGTTATCCCGATGCCGGATATGGCGGGATGTTTGGAAGCTGGCTGCGCTCAGCCGATTCGAAACCGTACAACAGCTATGGAAACGGCTCGGCGATGCGTGTCAGCCCCGTGGGATTTGCCTTCAACACGATCGACGATGTTCTGCGGGAGGCTGAGCGGAGCGCTTCGCCGACGCATAACCATCCGGAAGGCATCAAAGGCGCTCAAGCAATCGCGTCAGCGATCTTTCTGGCGCGAACGGGAAACGGAAAAAAAGAAATCCGCGCTTTTATTGAAAAACGCTTCAAATACGATCTCAGCCGCACGCTCGATGAAATCCGGCCCAACTATCGATTCGATGAAACCTGCCAGGGATCGGTACCGGAGGCCATACTCGCATTCTTGGAATCAACAGATTACGAGGACGCCATAAGAAAAGCGGTTTCCCTGGGCGGAGACGCCGATACGCTCGCCTGTATGGCGGGAGGTATCGCCGAAGCATTTTATAAAAAAATGCCACTTAATATCGTCCGGCGTGCCAAACAAATCCTCGGCAAAGAACTCTTGGTGGTCATAGATGAATTTAATAGCCGCTACGGCAAGTTCGTTATCCGTACATGAGTCATTCTCAGAAATAGTAGCTGGTGCAGTGGGATTTATCGCAGGATAATGAAATCAATTATCGGCAGCAAAAGGAGATAAAAATGATTAAACCTCTCGGGAATGTAGAACCTTCAAAAATAAAACACACTTTTAATGTTATGAGGCTTGAAGATTATACATACGTCCACCAGATAACCAAATATCTTAAGAAAAATATTGGTATGAAATTGGACCCCTTCAAAAAATCAAATCACCTAGAATTATATAAAGGATATACCTCTAAGGGATTTCCAGCCGCCCTCATAGGCTATGGAGGATCAGGACCGGACTTAAGAGCCTTGCCCACTCCATTGCAAACAGAGTTGCTACCATTGCTGTTTGAGCATTGGAAGAATATTAAAAAAGCCGAAGGAAATAAAAATATTCCGCTTCTAATTTTGGGTCATTCTTTTGATGAGGTCTTCTTACGAAAAATCCGCCTTCTGAAAACAGAAATCCCGGATATTCGTTTGATACAATATATAAACATTGAACACTTGAAATCTTATGAATATCGTTTCAGAAAACTTACGGAATATTGTGAAAGTAATCTCACAGAAGGCGTTGCCATAAAAAGCGAAAAAAATGATCTTCAGCCAGCGGTGATCAAATATCTTATTTCTGGAAAGGAATTAGGAGGGAAAAGCTACAAAGTCCTCGATTGGGAGGTTCCCGCAGGCGAAGGCACAAGGAAATCCGAAGTAATCGATATTCTAGCTCTTGAGAGCAAACACAAGTGGCTTACAGTAATAGAAATAAAATTCGAGAATATTAATAAAACGCGATTGCTAAGCGTAATCTTCCAAGGGCGTGATTATTGCAATTGGGTTGAGGATCATAAGAGAGCTATAGAAATGCTTTTTCCTAATCACGCAATAGTTGTGCGCCGGCGAACTCGCCTTATCCTAATAAACGGACCCGATAAATTTCCAGATTCCTACCCGGACTTTACCAACGCCTGCAGTCGCCGGGATCGTTATCAAGAGATCGAGCTATATTACACAAACGATCATATTCCACTTTCCTTCACCCAATTTGTAAAAAAATAGAATAAAGTAAGAAGTTGCTCTAGCGTAGTTCTTTTGGGCGGCTGACCTACCTCCCGCCAAGTAAAACAAATCACTTGACATTCCCCTCAAATGTGGTATTATTATACCACGTAGTCAGGAAATACCACAGGGGGGGCACATGTCCAACTTCGGGAAGTTCCTTCAAGAGATGAGATCCAGGAAAGGCCTGACCTTGAGGGAATTCTGCCGGTTGGCGAACTTGGACCCGAGCAACTGGAGCAAGGTCGAGCGCGGCATCCTTCCCCCGCCCAAGAGTAGCCAGGTCGTTTCCGACATCGCGAGCGTACTTTTAATCGAGAAAGAATCCGATGAATGGAACGAGCTGTTCGATCTGGCCGCCATCGGCCATATTCCTACGCAGCTCCTGTCCAGTCCCGAGGTGGGCGACAAGCTTACCGTCTTTTTTCGCGCGGCGCGCGGCGAGAACGCGCCCACGCCGAGACAGTTTAAAACGATGATTAATGCCCTCAAAGCAACAGAATCCGAGGGGAAAACCGACGCTGCCGAAAAGACAGCCGTCGGCGGCCACAAGCCCGGCCGGCATAAGGACAAAAAAGGGAATTAAGGACTGATCGCTTCATAAGCAATCGTCCATTTCAAAATATTCCATTAGGAGGGTGTGATGAAGTCTGTCTTGAAAAGCTATGTCGAGTCTTTCGCTCTCGGGCAGGGGGAACAACACAAAAATATGACGGTTTTCCCGATTTTGAGCTCGCTCAACGGAGCCCCGGAGTACCTGACCATGAAGGAGGCGCTCGAAAAGGGCGTCTTCGTGGTTACGGAAATCAACGAGGGTGGAACGGTGCCGAATCTCAAAGTGTCGAACACGGCGGACATCCCGGTCCTTCTTCTGGATGGAGAAGAGCTCGCCGGGGCGAAACAGAACCGCGTCCTCAACACGACGATTCTGGTCATGGCGAAGGCTGAGGTCATCGTCCCGGTCTCTTGCACCGAGCACGGACGGTGGAGCTACGTTTCCGCGGAGTTCTCCGAATCGGGCAATGTTATGTCCCCAAAGCTGCGGACGATCAACAAGAGCGCGGTCGCGTCATCGCTCGAATCCGGCCGCCAATACCAAGGCGATCAGGGCGCGGTTTGGGATGAAATCAGCCATCTCGAGGTTGGGGCTGGGGCGAAATCGTCCACGGGAGCCATGAAGGACGTCTATGAAGCGAGAGCTGACGAACTCGAAGCCTACTTGAAGGCTTTTTCCTGCGGGACGGATCAGAAGGGGTTCCTGGTCATGATCGGGGGGACCGTGATGGGATTTGATTTCGTCTCGCAGGGAAAAGCCTTCGCTTTGCTCTTTCCGAAGCTCATCAAGAGCTATGCCATGGATGCCTGGCTCGGAAGCCGGACGAAGGGCAAGGGGAAAGCGGCGGATGGAAAGCACGGAGACGCACAGGCACAGGGCCAGGCTAGCGGCCGGACGGCGGACCTGGATCTCGACAAAGCCAAGGCGTTCATGACGTTTATCGAACGATGCGGCCAGAAAAGCTACGACTCCGTCGGCATGGGCAAGGACGTCCGCTTCGACGGCGAGGGCATCGTCGGCTCGGCGCTCGTCGTGGACGAGAAGCTGATCCATATGGCCGTCTTCAGCACGACCGACACGGAAAAGGCGGGAAACATGGCCGGGATGAGCCGGCGCCGGTCGTTCAGGACGTGAGGAAAGCGCTGGACTTAATTGATTATCCGCATATCAGGAGGAGTGCATGAATATAGAGTGGAACGGTTCTGAAATAACCATTCTCAAGGCGGTCTTTTATAACCTTATGAGCGAAGGGGAATATGGTCCGGCGCGGGTCATTGCCCAGACCTTGTTTGAGCTCACCTCGGACAGTGAGGAGCCTTGGGGCTTGTTCTATCCGGTTCAGGGCAGCCGGGACGGGGCGGCGATGTCCGATGGCGGCAAGATCAAGCTTAAAGAAATTGAAGCCTCTCTCGCCGACGATCCCGAGCTGAAATACGAGCTTGTCGGCATCGCCTTGCGGGATGCATGGGAGCTCGGCTCCCGCTTGATCGAAGACGGGCGCCCCGAAGAGGCATTAGCCTGCCTGAATAAATGCATCTCCCAATTTGAGGGAATCCATTATTGCGCGGCTTGGGCCCTTTCCATGTTGGGCCGGCTCGAAGAATCCGCGGCGCATCTCCTCATGGCCATCGAAATCGACCCGGCCAATGTCCAAAACCTCAACATGATGGGGCAGGTCATGAATGACCTCGGAATGCCGGCGGAAGCGGAAACCTTTCTCCGGAGAGCCTTGAAGATCGATCCGAATTACGCCATGGGATACTACGATTTGGGCGTGATCCTGGCAAAGCTCCGGACCCGCGACAGGGCGGCGAGGCGGTGTTTTTCCAGGGCGATCAAGCTCGATCCGAGCTTGGGGTGGGCTTATTATTCGATCGCCTGCCTTGATGCCCTCGCCGGCAGGCGGAACAAGGCGCTGGCCAACCTGAAGACTGCGCTCGAAAAGGGAGTCGACGATAGAAAACATATCGAACAGGATTCGGACCTCGATTTGATTAGGGAAGACGCGACCTACAAGACGTTGATCGCCGAATATTTTTCTTCAAAATAATGATCCCGTCCTTTCGAATCTCTCTTGGAAAATGACATTACCTAAAAGAAACCATGAAAAAATCATCATTTCGTTTAATCGCTCATGGAGATGTCCACGGCCATCTGGATGAGTTCAAAGAAAATTTGTTAAATGCAAAGCTCATCGATAACACTAGTTCATGGATCGGTGGCAATGACATGCTTGTTCAGCTCGGGGACGTGATAGATCGAGGCCCGCAATCCCTTGAGGCGCTAGATTTCCTCGATCATCTCCAACGACAAGCGAATGTCTCATCAAAATCTGTATTCCGACTTTTCGGAAACCACGAATTGATGAATCTCCAAGACAATAATCACCATAAACATGCAAAGGACATAAAAATTGGGGAGAAAATAAGACAGGGGGTCTTGGAAAATAATATTATTCTCTCTTACGTTTTTAGAAACAGGCTTTTCATCCATGGGGGATTGCGGTCGAAGATGAGGGAATCCTTAAAAACCGAGATGCGTCGCGAACGCGGAGTCTCATTCGAGTCGATTCGCTTGCAGGATATTTCGGATAGAATGAATAAAATTCTCTTTGAAGCCGTTAAGAATAATGATTTTACACATCCGATATTTGGACAAGACGGAGTGCTTTGGACGAGATTTGAAAGTATTATGGATTCGGAACATGCAAAAAAAGCTAAGCAAATTGTCGGTCATTCCATTCGGGAGGAAGGCGATTATTCCGGTTCTCTGGGAAGGGTCGACGTTGATTTTGGATTATTCCTCGGCAATCATGGCTATCTTGTTATAGAAAACGATCGTCTTATATTTGTAATCAAAAAAAGCGGAAGGTGGGAAGAGAACACCCTAGGCGACTTTTAATCTTGGGTGAAGTAGGAGTAAACTATAATTACCGCAACCGGGGGAAACAAAAAGACAATGGATAAGCCAAGCGACAACGACATGGCGGGAATCCGGGCCTTTATCAGCTCGGTTGAATGGCGGTTCGCTAAAACAATGCCTCGGTGGCCGCATTTCTACAATGTTCTAAGCTGGAATCCGGAGAAAAGGGACGGCTTTGTCAAACTGGTGAGTGCCATATTCAACCACGGATACCAGAAAGAGTGGCCGCCCCCTGATGAAAGAGAACGGCTGGGCTCGGATTGGAAGAGGATTGTCACCTACTTCAACGTCGATGAATACAAATATTGGGTCATGGACGCCACTGTTGATGCTACAGATCTTATCAACCGAGCCAAGATTTCTTAAGCTAAATACAAAGAAAAAATATGCAAGAACTTCTGAGAATTGAATTCAATAAATCGCGTTCGATGGACGAAAGCTCTTCCTATAACGATTTTGCAAACTGTCTTATACACTACCGATTTAGGCCTTTTTGAATAATGCAAGGAGCGGCAAATGTTGGTTGTGAACTTCAATTATCCGACGTCGGGAATATCCATTCATCTAAATGATAAATGCCCCCATTTTACTGGCATAAAAAATCCAGATAGGAGGACAATTCGAATCGATCATCAAAATGTAAATAAAGAATTACTAAATCTAAATAATGGGTTGATTAGGTTTGCATCCAAGAAAGGCTTGAATGGGTTGTGGATTCACATTGATTTGGGAAATATATCCGATGAAATAAAATTATGCAGCTCCATAAAGGACATTCTAGGGCATCTATATATCCCTTTTTCTCGGGCTGAAATAGTACCACATTGCAAACTCCAAAATGGACCGAATGACTCACCAAACGAGGCATTGAAAATGCAATCAACTCATACCTCTATACAAATGCATATTAGAAATGCTATCTCCGACAAAGAAAATAAAATTGCTGCAATAGAAAATGTGATCAACACTCGGATATCGGAAATTAATTCTCGTTACAGGAGGGGACCGAGCCTCTATTTTTATAAACGGACCATGGCATTGCGTAAAGAATCCCCTTCAATTTCGGATTTTCTATCATCTCAATATAATCTGGAGATCGTCTATGCAACGCTTGTCTCGTGGGACATGGATTCTCGAGGAGCGAAGCTTAAAGACTTCGAGGATTTTAAGGCATCTCTAATTTCTTGCCTTCCTAATTTTGTTGAACTAGAAAAGGCTGAATTGGACATGAACTGCTTACATACCGATCTTTATGTCAAAATCCTTAAGAATACTTATTTAAAAATGGCATTAATGGCGACAAATGGAAGGATTGTTTCAAATTCAAAATGTCTTCATTTTCTTTTTCCAAATATCTGTATGCCAATAGATGGGACAAATACGCTGCAATATCTATTTGGCAATTCATATGAATCCCCACAGCGCTATATGGATATTATCCAATTTTCTTTTGAAATTATGCGTAAGCAAAGTGGTTTTGATAAATATTTTGATAATCTGTGGAATCAATCGATTCCGAAAATGATCGATAACGCCATAATTCTTCTGAACAATAAAAGCGTATTGGGAGTTTCTAGAAGAAATATCGGTAAAGTTTAATATATGAATTATTAGCCACGATCAGATGGTATGAAGGAGGGTGACAAATGCAAACCGTAATCCAAGTCGTATGCAAGGGTGGCAAGTCGTTGCGAGATGTAATTGCGAGCGATAAAAAGATCGAGGATTACTTATTAAAGCTCGTCCATAGCAAGCGGCAACACAGGCCCCATGGTTGGGCCAAGTTGACAAGCACCGTGGTTTATCCCGGTGCGATTAACTTCGAGTGGAACGCATCGTCGCACTCCCTTACCTGCCGAGTCGTGACGAAGAATCGGAACAAGCCTTACAACATAGTGGGTGATTTCGTCGCTTACCTCTTGGCGAGGCATAGCAAAAGAATCGTGACGGTGTTCATATCGCGGGTAGAGTGAAGGCAATGCCGTGCCAGTGGATTAAGCTATCGTTTGTATCGGGCACCGTACCGTCATTGCGCCCATTTTCTTACACGAAGCACCTATCATGACCAAAGAGGACACCCGTTTTGTCCCACCGAGCAGCAGCCGGCTAAGAGTAATGCGCGACGGAGGGAACATCATCCGCAGCGCACGCATCCCTAAACCTGTCGTGCTCGTGGACACGAGGGAGAAGGAGCCTTTTCCCCTTTATACAAACCACCCGAACTGGATTGGAGGGGAGCGGCGGGTCGCTCTAAAGACGGGCGACTACACCGTGGAGGGAATGGAGAGCCTCCTTTGTCTTGAACGTAAGAATCTAGCGGACCTCGTGGCATGCACGATGACCTACCGGAAGCGGTTTCTTGTTGCCTGCAGTCGGCTCGCCCTGTTCCCTTGGAAGGCCATCCTCGTCGAGGCGACGCTCGAGGACATAAAAGGGGGATTCGAGCAGTTCGACATCCCTTCCGGGGTCCATCCCAATGCAGTCTGCGGCACCTTGGACGCGATCGAAGCAAAGTTTGGCATCCCCGTCATTTACACTTCTACGGTGCGGGATCTTGCAACGGAGCGCGCCGCGAGCTGGCTTTCAAAGCACTTCACCTACTGGTGGTTGGAACAGCACGGCTACGGTCGGGTACTGATCGACGCGGACCGTCTCTGAGCGTAGGGACATATTTTCTCATGAGTATTCTCAGAATATCGTTTTTGTCGTAATATGATTGCTAAAAGCGGTTTCTTAACCAAGGGAATAAAGATGAAAAAAATTGATTGGCGCATTGTAAGTAAAGAACACGTCGTAGAGGCCTGTGAAAAATACGATCATGGAGAGCGGCCCAACCGGCCGGCCGTAAATACTTTCCTTATCTGGGGAGATAATGAATATGATGCAAAATTCATTAGAGGGTTGGCATATCGGATTGCTACGGGTAGCCCGCTATCGACCGATGATTATTCCGGAGGGGCGGAAACAAAAGTCTTTTTTGAAAATCTTGGCTTTGAAATCCGGTATGAACCCAGGCATATAAAAGTGGAAAAAGCTACAAAAATAAAGGGAAGTGCGGATTTCGGAGAAAAAAACAAACTCGAAAAAGATCCCGATCTGTCGGTAGAGCCCAATATAGATGTAAAACGAATTCGGATCGGCAGGGTGATCTTGAATTTGCTCGCGAGCAATCAGGAACGAAAAGACAAAGGCGAGAAATATAAAGCTCAAAAATTAATTCTTCGCAAGAGATTTCAGATATCACCGGAAGCTTATTTTGAACGCATTAAAAATATCCTTATTGCCGCCGAAAATGAAAAAGTCGATCTCATATTTTTCCCAGCGGATGCTTTTTTATTAGACTCCGGGCATCCTTTAGAAAAATATCAAGCTATGATTAGACATTTTCCTTTTGTCGTTTCTGGAGTCTTGGATTTTGAACAAATTGACTACCACTGGATAAATAAGGACCAGGGAGAAATGCTAAATATATATATCTCCGGGTCTTTGGCCCATAAATGCGGGCTGAAAGAGGTTCCTTGGTTTCAGGCCGGAGATAATTCGATTATGACGGCAATTTCGTCTACAATTAAAAAAATTAAAAAAGACGAATACAAAGCCCTTGATAGCTATCCTCCAAACTTATCAAGCCCGGTAATTGTTCTTAATGTAGGCCATCATCAGTATAGTGGTTATTACACCAGGATAATGAAGAGTATACAAAAACATCTTGAAAAGAAATTCGGTAAAAGCATAATTATTGTCTCTTATTGGAAATATTTAAAAAGCATTGGCCAATCTAATTGGATTGAACCCAAGGCGGGTCAAAATGAATGGCTAAAATATAAGCGATTTTCTTTTAAGATTGATAACAATGCCAAGGTAAATGACATCCTGGATATAATCGAAATTTAAGTAATCCGTAAAGCATTATGTCTCGAAAAATCTTCCAATTTCTTCTGCTATAATCTCCTTTCAGCATGCCCCCAACCGCCTGTTCGCCTGGCCTCTGCCCCCGGGAGGGCATCCGCTATCCCGCCCCACCTTCAGAAAAACGCGTCTTCGAGTCCCTCCAGTCCGCCCTTCCCCCGGGCTGGTATGCCTGGCATTCATTCAAGCTTTGCGCTGAAGGGCACGAATTTGCCGAGGCCGACTTCCTGATCGCCTCGCCGGCTCACGGTGTCCTTATCCTGGAGGTCAAGGGCGGCGCGATCCGGAAGGAATCGGGAGCCTGGTTCCAGAATGGAAAGCCCATGGACCGCTCGCCTCTGGCCCAGGCGCACCGCGTTCGCAGTATTCTCCTGCACCGTTTTGACGATTTCGGGATGCCGGCGCCGGCCATAGGGTTGGCCATCTGTCTCCCCGATACGCCGGTCGACGAGAGCCTGACCCAGGATGATATGGCCGGGTGCGTTATCGGGTCCGAAAGCCTGCCTTATCTTGACCGCATGCTGCCGGACCTCATCGACCGCGTCATCCCCAAACGCAGGATTATCCCCGGAGGCTGGATTTCTCAGCTCCATGCCATGTGGTGCGAATCCTGGATACCTTCTCGCCGGCTGAGCCGGAGGAAGGCCGAGGACTCGGAAACCCGCATCCGCCTGGACCAGGAACAGATGAAGATCCTCGACATGGCCGGCGGGAACGATCGGGTGATCGTCCAAGGCTCCCCGGGTACCGGCAAGACCGTTCTGGCCATGGAATTGGCCCAACGAGAGGCCGCCCAAGGCCGCCGCGTCCTCTTCCTTTGTTTCACCGAGGCGCTTGGCCGGGAACTGGCCCGAAATCTGAACCCTCTGCTGATTACCGCCTCGGACATCGGGGCCTTGGCCGTCTCGCTCCTGAGGGAGAAGGGCCAGGTGATCGTCGAAGAATACACCCCCGAGTTCTGGGCCCCCAAGACCCTCGAAGCCGCCTGCGAAGCCCTGACCGGTTGCGATCGGCGCTGGGATACCGTGATCGTGGACGAGGCTCAGGACATGGGCGAGAATGACTGGATCTTCATCGAGGCCTGCGCCGTGCGGGGCGCCAAGCTCTGGATCTTCATGGACCCGAGCCAGGAGTTCCTCTCCAAGCGGGCACTCCCCGCTCATATCGCGAATAGCTTCATGAGACTCCGCCTCGATCGGGCCTACCGGTGCCCTCCTGCCATCCAAGCCCTGGCCGATGCCGTGGCGGGACGGGAATTCGACCAAGTCCTGATCCAGGAGGGATTGGCGAGCGGCGTCATTAAGGTCATCCCCGGAAAGCTCAAGGATATCGACCCGCTGATCGGCAAGGAGATCGATGCGCTCCTCCGAGATGGATTCGCTCGCTCCGAAATCGCGATCCTGTCCCTGCGTGGGCTCAACTACCCGGAGAATATCGTCCACTAAATATGGATCGGGGGAGAGGCGTTCTGCAAAGCGTCGGATAAGAGCTGCGCGAACGAGATCATCGGCGACACGTTCCTGCGTTTCAAGGGACTGGAGCGGCCGGCGATCATTATCACCGATCTAAGGCATGTGGAGGATCGGCTGGAGAAGAGGCTTCTTATCGCCCTGACGCGGGCGACTTCGGTGGTCAGGTTTGTTGACGATGAGAAGGCGCTAAGAAATATTCAAGCTTTTGCTTGATATATTTAATCGTTATGGGGAGAGGGAATCAATCTTCATTCAGCGGGTTCGGCGGAGTTAATTTTCTGAGCTTTCTTTCAAACTGGCCCTCTACCAAAGCGTCTTGAATATTGACCTCAAGTTAGTGCCTGATATATTCTACCTGAGAAGAGGGGGTGAGGTGAAATTTGAAGCGAATCGTCCAATCTCCCAAATCTAAGCCTGATTCTTCCGACAACATGGCTATGAATCCCAACTCTGACAAATGGCTGACGCACTTCGCGGCAGGTATGACAGCCGCCCTCGGCTGGCGATATATTCCCAGAATGGATAGGGGGGTAGATTCAGCGTCAAGGGCGAGAATTCCCCGTGTCGCGGCAAAAGGAAATTCCTATAATCCGTTCTCACCATGATCGACCCGCACTATCACGGCCATCGCCAACGTCTCCGTACCCGCTTCATTCGGTCTGGATTCGAAGGCTTTAACGACTATGAGGTCATCGAACTTCTGCTTACCCTTGCCATCCCGCGCTCGGACGTCAAGCAGCCCGCGAAAGCGTTGATCGCGCGCTTTGGTAACCTCCGGGGCATCTTGGATGCGCCGCTCGAAAAACTGCAGGAGATCAAAGGAATCGGGACGGTTGCGCCGATCGCGCTCCGGATCATCCGTTCCGCGGCGACCCTCTACCTCCAACAGTCGGCCGAAGGCGCGGAGTCTCTGGCCGACCCGGACCGGCTCTCGGCCTTCTGGCGCATGCGCATCGGCGCGTTGCGCGATGAGGTGTTCGAGGTGGCCTATCTCGACTCCGGCTGCCGCTTGCTCCGCGACGGCATCGACCGGCTTGAAGAAGGAACGATCGACCGAGCCACTGTATACCCCCGCCGAGTCATCGAATCCGCGCTCAAGCGCGGAGCTGCCGCGCTGGTCCTCGCCCACAACCATCCGAACGACCATGTGCAGCCGAGCGAGCAGGACAAGACTCTTACTCGCGCGCTCGTCCTTGCGGCGGAGACTGTTCATCTCAAAATCTTTGACCACCTGATCGTCTCGCCCGACGAGGTGTTCAGCTTTCGGAAGGCTGGGCTGCTTTGACTATCGCCCCCACCATCCTCGAACACTATCCGGACCTTAACAATGCGCAGCGCGAGATCGTCGCGCATGTGGACGGCCCGTTGCTCGTAGTGGCCGGACCCGGATCGGGCAAGACTTACAGCATCGTGCTGCGCGCGCTCAACCTGCTACTTCTGGAGAGAGCCACGGCGAAGGAGATCGTGCTCTGCACCTTCACCGAGAAGGCTGCGTTCGAGATGCGCGATCGCCTCTCGGCTGCCTCGCAGAAGGTCGGCTACCGCGGCGACCTGTCGGAACTGCGAGTCACGACCATCCACGGGTTGTGCAACCGCATCCTGATCCAGCACCGCCACCGAACGGAGCTCGGCAACAACTATGAGACGCTGGATGAGTTGACGCAGCTCCTGTTCATTTTCGAGCAATTCGACGAGATCATCGGCCCCGAAAAGAACGATCTCTACCTCGGCAAGTGGAAGACGCGCTGGACCGCGATCGAGGGCGCACGCGGCTACTTCGACAAGATCACCGAGGAGCTAGTCGATCCCGCTCGTCTGTCCGCCTCGCCCGATCCATTTACGCGAGACATCGCCCGTGCCTATAGCGCCTACGAGACAGCCCTTTACGCCAACAACCGCACCGACTTCGCTCACCTGCAGAGCATCGTCCACGGACTTCTCTTACAGCCCGAGCACAGCGGCGCGCTCGCGAGCGAGATCCGTTATGTGCTGGTGGACGAGTACCAGGACACGAACTACGTTCAGGAGCAGCTCCTTCTCAAGCTCACCGAGCAGACCGGCAACCTTTGCGTCGTCGGCGACGAGGACCAGAGCCTGTACCGATTCCGTGGCGCGACCGTTAGGAACATCCTCGAGTTTCCCAGCCGCTTCTCGACGTGTCCCGTCGTTCGGCTCACCACGAACTTCCGCTCCCATCGCGCCATCATCGAGCGCTACGACCGCTGGATGGCCTCGGCCGATTGGTCCAACCCGGGCGGCGTGCCCTTCCGCTTCGACAAGACCATCGAGGCCGATCCGAAAGGCGGGCACCCCGACTACCCGGCGGTCATCAGCATCTGGGGACGCGACGCGCGCGACGAAGCCGAGCGCTTCGCCGAGCTTGTCGAGTTCCTCAAGCGCAGCGAGGTTATTGCAGACTACAGTCAGGTGGCGCTGCTCCTGCACAGCGTGCGGGACGATCACAGCGGCTCATACCTCGCAGCACTTGAAGCGCGCGGCATCCCCGCCTTCTGCCCCCGGGCCCGTGCCTACTTCGAGAACGAGGAGATCCGGCTCATGGTCGCCTGCTTTGCCGTGCTCTTTGGCTGGCACGGCGACGGGCGAGGCCAGGTGGCAGGCGCCGTGGCCGATCTCGGACGCTACGTGGACCAGGGGATCGTCGAACTGGCGAAAGCCTACGCCGCGCCGTATCCGCTTGCGCTTGCGCTGCAAGCGTGGGTCGGGGAGATCGCGGCCCTCTGCGAGGGCGAGTCCCTCGACCTTCGCCCGGCCGATTACTTCTACCGGCTGCTCGCCCTGGACCCTTTCGCCAAGGCGGTGAAGAACGAGAACGCAGCGCGCAACCTTGCTATCTTCTCCCAGCTTCTCAACGTCTTCCAGAGCTACTACCACTACACCGTGGTCACGCACCGCAACCGCGAGTTCTTACGCTTCCACCTCTTCAACAGCTTCCTGCGGCTGCTGCATGACGGCGGCATCAACGAGTACGAGGATCCCAACCAGCCCTTCCCCAAAGGTCACGTGCAGGTGATGACGATCCACCAGTCGAAGGGCCTGGAGTTCCCCGTGGTCGTAGTGGGTAGCCTCAGCACCCAGCTTTCGAGCCCGAAGGGGATCGACCGAGACCTCGGGGCCTTTTACCACCGCCTGCGATTCGAGCCCGAGAACCGGATCACGGCCTTCGACCGAATGCGCCTGCACTACGTCGCCTTCTCGCGGCCCCAGAAGGTGCTGGTTCTCACTGCGCACGAACCACCCAAGGACCACTTCGCGACTATCTGGCAGGGTCTTCCGCAGTGGCCCTACGTGCAGCAGGACCTGCTGGCGGCGCAGCGCTTCACCCTGCGCGAGCGGATACCCGTCAAGCGGGCCTACAGCTTCATTGGCGACCTCAAGATCTACGAGACCTGCCCGCGCCAGTACCAGTTCTTCCGCAAGTACGACTTCACGCCGTCCCGGTCGGCGGTGATCTTCTTCGGCCTGCTGGTACACCAGACGATCGAGGAGATCCACCGCATCGCGCTTGACGGTAAGCTCGACACGCTGGACGAGCCGCGCATCCGCGAGCTGTTCGATCGCACCTTCCGCTTCCTCTGTCTGAGCGACGTTCGGCCCATCGGCGATACCGCGCGACAGTCGGCCTTCCGCCAAGTCATGAACTACTTCGGCCAGAACCGGGAGGAGATGCGGCGGGTGATTCGGACCGAGGTGGACGTCTCGTTGGAGAAGGACGGCTACATCCTCTCCGGCAAAGTAGACCTGCTGCTCGGTGGTGACGGCAAGCTGGAGCTGCTCGACTTCAAGACGTCGCCGCGTCCAACCGACAGCCCCGCACTGCTTGATGCCTATGAGCGCCAACTCTGCACCTACGCCCACATCCTGGAGCGGCGCTACGACAAGCGGATGGACCGGCTGTTGCTCTACTGGACGGCGGAAGAACAGAAGGACAAGGCGGTTATGGCCTTTACGTACCGCCCCGAGCGGATCGACGAGGCAGGCCGCTACTTCGACCAAGTGGTCGCGCGGATACAGGCCGAGGAGTTCCGGGTGACGCGGCCTCCCGAGGCGGCGATTTGCAAAGAGTGCGACCTGCGGATGCTCTGCCATGCTGATGGTATAATCCCCAGGGAGGCCCGAGGCTGATGAAACTCAAGCACGCTATCTTACAGGTCATGAACCGCGACACGTTAAAGGCTGTGGTGGACGAACTGGAACTGGACGGCGTAGACCGGCGCAACTTGCAGGACATGGCCGACCATATATCCCGCGCCCATCGCGCGTCGCCGGAATTCCTTCTGGAGTTCCTGTATGAGCCGCAGGTAAAAGAAATTTGCGAGCTGATGGGTATCACCAGCGCCGGACGGCGCAAGGCCCTTGTCCATAAGCTACTTCGATGCCAGAATATGACCACCGGGGAACGGACAAGAGCGCCCTCCCGTGCCGCTAGCCCCAAGATCCGAACCATGGCCCGAAAGGAGTCGACGAATATGTCCGAAGATCATACCAGCAACGCTGGCGCGACCGAACAGCCCGTACGGCTGCCTGAGCCGCCACCAGGCATGATGCGGGTGAACAAGACCGAGCTTGTCTGGCCCGGCAAGTACCATGAGGACGGCACGCTGAAGGAAGCGGCGCGCGTAAGCCTGCCCTTCCAGGTCATCGAGACCGTCAACGAGAGCCGCGCTACGCGTGAGGCGAAGAAGGGGCAGACGCTGTCGCTCTTCGATACGTACAAGGGCAAAGAGGGCGATACGTTCGAGGCCGGCTGGCGGAACAAGCTCATTTGGGGCGACAACTTGCTGGTGATGGGATCGCTACTGGAGAAGTTCGCCGGCAAGATCGACCTCATCTACATCGATCCACCGTTTGCGACTGGTGCAGATTTCTCATTTACAGCAGAGATAGGAAACTCAGGCGAGGAGGTGGTCAAGGAACAATCGATCATCGAAGAGAAGGCATATCGGGATACCTGGGGTCAAGGTCGATCAAGCTACCTAGCAATGATGTTCGACCGCCTCACTCTGATGAACGCGCTCCTCTCTCCAACAGGTAGCCTGTTCGTTCACTGCGACACTCGCGTGAATGCCAGTCTCCGCCTGATGCTCGATGGGATCTTTGGCGAGGACTTCTTTCGGAACCAGATATCATGGCTTCGCAGTTCAAGCGGCAAGACAACTTCGACAAACCTGCCTCGCGACACGGATACGATCCTTTGGTATTGCAAGTCGAGAACATTTAAGCCCAATCCAGCGTACAAGCCACTCGCAGATGCGACCCTAAAAATGTATGCCTATGATGACGGCGACGGGCGCGGCAAGTATCGGTTCTATCCCATGCAGAAGACGGCATCGCCCGGGCCGGAGACTACGTATGACTACATAGACCACGAGGGCAAGGTCTGGAAATGCCCGGCGAAAGGGTGGCGGATGAAGGAATCGAAGATTCGGGCGTTGGAGAACGATGGCCGCCTGGTGAAGGCGGGCAACACTTTGCAGGAAAAGGCCTATTGGAATGAGAGGGAAAATGAGGGGAGACTTGTCAACGACTTCTGGGGAGACATTCCCAATCTGCAAGGGAACAACACCGAAATCCTTGGCTATGCGACGCAGAAACCCGAGGCATTGATCGAGCGGATCGCGACAATCGCGACTTCCGAAGGGATGTTAGTGGCCGACTTCTTCTGCGGCTCGGGCACGACCCTCGCCGTCGCCGAGAAGCTTGGCCGCCGCTGGATCGGCTGTGACTTAGGCCGTTGGGGCATCCACGTCACTCGCAAGCGGATGCTCGGCGTCGAAAACTGCAAACCCTTTGAAGTGCTGAACCTCGGCAAGTACGAGCGCCAATACTGGCAAGGGGTAACCTTCGGCGACGCGAAAGACAAGCCGCTCACCGAGCGGGCGCTCTACGAGTACCTCGCCTTCATCCTGAAGCTCTATGGTGCGCAGCCGGTGGCTGGCATGGCGCACTTGCACGGCAAGAAGGGCAAGGCGATGGTTCACATCGGCGCGGTGGACGCACCCGTGACGATCTCCGAGATCGACACGGCCGTGGACGAGTGCGCCAAGCTCAAACAGAGTGATCTGCACGTCCTCGGCTGGGAGTGGGAGATGGGCCTCTACGACCTGATGGTCGAAGCCGCCAAAAAGAAGGGCGTGAAGCTGCTGCTCCTCATCATCCCGCGCGAGGTAATGGAGCAGCAGGCTGCCGCCAAGGGCGACGTGCGCTTCTTCGAGCTGGCCTACCTGGAAGCCGAGATCAAGAAGCCGAAGAAGCTCACCGCGCAAGTGGCGCTCAAGGACTTCGTCATCCCTAACACCGAGTTGATCCCCGAAGAGGTGCGCAGCAAGGTGAAGAAGTGGTCGGACTACATCGATTACTGGTCGGTGGACTGGGATTTCCAGAACGACACCTTCATGCAGGGCTGGGTCGCCTACCGTACTCGCAGGGAGCGCAAGCTCCCACTCGCCTGCGACCCGCACACCTACGAAAAGGCAGGCAAGTACCGGATCCTCGTCAAGGTGATCGACATCTTTGGGAACGATACCTCGCAAGCCTTCGACGCTGAGGTAAAGTAGCCATGGCCAAGGCAGTCATCGCCTACGACAAGGACCTGCCCGAGATCCCTGGCCGCCGTCCGTGGGAAAAGCCAACCTCATTCCTGGTGAGGGACGACACGGCCCAGACGGGCTGGCGGGAGGACACATCGGGCCGGCGTCCGAGCCGCCTGCTACTGGTGCCGAAAATCCGCGCTAAGGTGGACGCATGGCGAGAGCATGGCTACCCCGGCGCGTCGGACGTAGCCCGGCGGCTATTCGAATACTGGTTCGACGAGGACCACGAAGTGGCGGACTTTCCCGTCCCTTTCCGGTACTACTACTGCCAGCGCGAGGCGATCGAGACGTTGATCTGGCTGGTCGAGATCGCTGGAGAGCGCGACGCGCAGAAGCTGATCCAATCCTATGCTACGATGTTCAAAAAGGATCTCTTCTCCGACAACATCGTGTTCCAGACTACGATGGACGGACGGCGGCAGCTTCGCCGGTACGTGCCGGAGCTGGATGGCGAGGGGCTACAAGACCTCCCGCCGGAGGACCTGGCCCGCTTCGCTTTCAAGATGGCCACCGGCTCGGGCAAGACCTGGGTGATCGCGATGGCGGTGGTCTGGTCGCACTTTCACAGGAAGCGCGTGCCCGGTTCGGAACTCTCGACCAACTTTCTCATCGTCGCGCCGAACGTCATTGTCTACCAGCGGCTGGAGAAGGACTTCGCCAGCAATAGCATTTTCAGGCAGCTCCCGCTCGTTCCCCCAGAGTGGCGGCCGTTCGAGCCGAAGGTGATCCTGCGCGGCGAGGCCACCGAGCCGGACGCCTCGGGCAACCTCTTCCTTACTAACATCCACCAGCTTTACGAGTCGCGAGACAAGGAGTGGACACCGCAGAACGCGGTGGACGCATTACTCGGCAGGAAGGTTGTAAAAGACCTGGCGGCCGGCCAGCGCTCTATGCTGGAGCGCATCAAGTCGCTCAAGGATCTTGTCGTCATGAATGACGAGGCACACCACGTCCACGACGAAGATCTCAAGTGGAGCCAGTCGCTTCTCGCTCTTCACGAAACCCTGCCGAAGGGCCTCGGCCTCTGGCTCGACTTCTCCGCCACGCCCAAGGACCAGAACGGGATGTACTTTCCGTGGACCGTCTGCGACTACCCGCTTGCCCAGGCGGTGGAGGACCGCATTGTCAAGGCGCCGCTGATCGTCACCAAGGAAGACGACCCCAAGCAGCCCACGCAGGACCCGGAGAATGTCACCAAGAACAACGTTGCCGAGAAGTACGGCTATTGGCTGCGGGCTGCCGTCCAGCGCTGGAAAGACCACTGGAGCGTCTACAAGAAGCTCGACACCAAGCCGGTGCTCTTCATCATGGCGGAGAAGAACGTCTACGCCGACGCGCTGGGCGCGTATCTCTGGAAGACCAAGGAGTTCGGCTTCAAGGAGTCTGAGGTGCTCGTCATTCACACCGACTCCGAGGGCGAGATCACCAAGGCCGACCTTGAGAAAGCGCGCGAAGCGGCTCGCGACATCGACAAGCCAGAGAACAAGACCAAGGCCATCGTCAGCGTGATGATGCTGCGCGAGGGCTGGGACGTGAAGAACGTGACCGTGGTGCTCGGCCTGCGGCCGTTCACCGCCAAGGCCGAGATCCTGCCCGAGCAGGTCATCGGCCGCGGTCTGCGGCTGATACCGCACGTGAGCCCGGACCGGACACAGACCCTGGAGGTGCTTGGCACTCGCAACCTACTCAACGTCCTTCGCACCCAACTCGAAGCCGAAGGCGTCGGCGTCACGACGACCAAAACGGATCCGCCCAGGCCGATCATCATCGAGCCGGTGCAGGAGCGCCTTGCCTACGACATCGCGATCCCGATCACCAAGCCGAGGCTGGAGCACGACATCCGGAAGCTATCGGAACTTGATATCGCGGTGCTCAAACCCGTGTTCGAACAAGAAGAGCTCGCGGAGGTGTATCGGGTCAGACTGAAGCTCGAGTTCGCGACGACGGAGACGGAGGTTCATCAGGCCGAAATCGGCGCGGGCGAGCTCCCGCCGCCCCAACAGCTGCTCGGTTCCATCACCAACAAAGTCATCGGCCGGGCCAAGCTCCCGAACCGGTTCGCCGAGCTGTACCCGGCCGTGCGGGATTACGTCGCCACCCGCTGCTTCGGCCGGAAGGTCGACCTGGAGAGCGACGCCATTCGTTCACACCTCTCGCGGATTGAGATCCAGGAGGGCATCGCCAAGTACCTCGCGCGCAAGATTGCCGAGCTGACCATTGATCGCCGCGCTATCGAGTTTGAGCGGGCGGACTACAGGCTGTCCAAGACCAAGCCCTTTAGCTGGCGGAGAAACCTGCCCCCGCTCGTCGCGAAGAAGACTGTCTTCAACTACGTGGCCACCTACAACGACTTCGAGCGCCGTTTCGCCGAGTTCCTCGACAAGAAGGCAGCCGATGTGCTGCGTTTCGCCGCGCTCGGTACCACGGAGCAGGGCGAGTCCGGCACGCAGTTCCGGGTGGACTACCTCAAACCCAGCGGTGCCATCGGCTTCTACCATCCCGACTGGGTAGTCGTGCAGAAGACAAAGGTGGGAGAAGTCAACTGGATCATCGAGACGAAGGGTCGGGTGTGGGAGGGGACGACGGCCAAGGATGAAGCGATACGCGAGTGTTGCGAGCGCATCGCCGAGGCAACTGGGACCGCGTGGCGCTTCGTCCGCGTAGACCAGGCCGACTTCGAAGCTCGTAAACCAGCGAATGTCGCCGATCTTACGAATACGCCGTCATGACAAATGCGAAGCTCGCCGCGCCGGTGCCTAACAACAGCATGCAGCTATGCGTATCTAAGGAACAATCTTCAAGATGAAACTTATGTTGAATCAAACAGTGACGAAGAATTATGCTGTTCTCGTCAACGCATTGGGTATCGATGAAAACGATTTGCTAGACTACGTCAATTGGTGCTTGCTCGAACATCTCGTTACAATCTTCTCACTACAGCCAGAATGGATTAAAAAGTTAAGGTCGGCGCGGGACGGAATGGCACAGTTCAAGAATGAGGTAGAGAAGCGCACGAGATTAAGATGGGATATTGAAAACCTATCCAAACTCTATATCCGGGTTCTCCAAGCATGCGAGAAACATTACAGAAAACCAATTACCTATGAGGAATTATTACGCCTTCTAATCAATTCCCCGTTGAAATGTGCAAATGCAGAATGTGGCAAGACCCCACCCGAAGTTAAACTACATATTGACCACATATTCCCAGCTTCAAAGGGCGGAAATTCAAAATATGAAAATCTTAGATTTCTTTGCCCAAAATGCAACCTAACAAAATCTTCTAAACTAATAAGGAGCGAAATATGGCTTTCATTAGAATCCCTGCTACCGTTTTAAAACAGAAGGATAAGGATCTCTATCTTTTTAAGATGTCTTCTGCTCTTTTAAAAAAGATAACATTTGTTACCCCTCGTTCTGAGGAAAATCCTGACGAACTCCAGAGGGTCTACAGTGAACCGAGAGCGAAGGAAATTGGGGCTTGGATAAAGGAAGAAAACTCGCTTCTGCCCAATGCCATTGTTGTGGACTTTAAAAATGATGTTGAAATAGAACAGACCGCTGACCCGAACGTTGTAACGATTACTTTCCCCAACCCCGATGAAACTAGAAATCCTAAGATTGCTTACATTCTAGATGGTCAACATCGAGTCAAAGGTTTTGAGTTTTCCGATGGGGTTGAGTTTGATCTTGCTGTAATCGCGGTCCACAATGTTAGCGATAATATTCGAGGCAAAATTTTCCTTGATATCAATTCCAAGCAAGTTAAAGTGGACGAGCGACTTCTGCTCGATTTAATGGCCGGGACGAAGAGCCTTGCACAAGATGATGATAGAGTCTATCAGGTAATAAAAGGCCTAGACACCAATACTGATTCGCCTTTGCATGGCAAGATTCAGTTTCTGCCCGAGCAGAAAAATAAATGGGTGAAGAACACCAATCTTTTTAAAAACCTTAAACCTCATATTAGCAACGGAGGCGTTTTATATAGCAAGACAACGGGGCAGCAAACGGAGATTTTATCTTCGTATTTCGCCGCATTCAAGACCGTATTCCCTGCTCAATGGGATGACTCAAAAGCCTATGTCTTAACTCGCAACCAGGGCATCGAGCTAATGTGCGGCATTTTTAGGGAGGTCAAACATCGGTGTGATCTTTATGAACGACAGAGTTATACAAAGAACGCTTTTATTAATCAAGTGAAAGTTCTAATAAATAAGACACTTGAGATAACATTGGAAGGAAATCAAAAAATTACTATTCCATTAGATTGGAATGCCGTTCAATTTGGCAAGCTTTCTACTCGTCAATGGATGGCCGAAGTCAGGAAGTTGATAGTCAATATACTGCAAGAAGGCATCTAGTTTTTAGGCCGCGTCACTGGATGTTTGCAAAATACGGCCATAATAAGCCTCTTCTGTTTACTGCCTGAACCATCAAATCATGAGGCTCCCCGATGGCGTGCCGTCTAGCGGTCGCTCTTCCCATTTCGCTGAAGTTCCATCAATGCCCGTACGCCGTTGTAGAAGTTCTCCTTCTGATAGGCGAGTTCCCACCTCTTGAGAGCCTCCCGCAGCCCATTCTCGGCATTCTTGATTGTCATCTTTGCGCGGGGCCGCTTAAGGCGAAGTTTTTTCAGTATTTGTATCGCCTTAACAATGGAAGGTTCCAGACTCTTTCGCGAATCGTGGGCCCGTTCGATCCAAGCGGGCGGGACATTCGCGACTCCCTTGCGTATCGCCTTAGAAGGCGATCCTTTGCAGGCTTCGAATAGCTTCGCTTGTCTTGGCAATTTGTTCCCTCCAATAGATAAAAATCTCATTATTCCGCGGCAGGGGCGACTTCAGGCTTAAAGCTAAGAAGCCACCGCCTAATACCATAGTAAAAGTGTATCGTCAGCCTTGCGGCGCTGTCAAGTGATCAGCGACAATTATAACTGCCGGGAATAATGCTTGACGTCCATCATCCTCCCGGATGTAGTTCCGCTCGGTCTCCCAGTCCTCAGCGTACTCGATCAGATAACAGGTAATTAGACGGACATGAGCCTCCGCGGACGAAAAAACGCCGATCACGTGGCTTCGCCGGCGGATCTCCCGGTTCAACCGATCTACCCCGTTCGTCGAGGAGATTTTCTTCTTGTCAATCTCGGGAAACGCATAGAACGCGAGCGAGTCCTCAAGCCCTTTTTCCAGGCATCGGATCGCCTCGGGGAACCGCTTCTCGTAGTCCTCGATCAGAGCGGCAGCCGCACGGTGAGTGCTCTTTTTATCGGGCTCAAGCCAGAGCTGCTTCAGATGGCTACGAAGCGGCTCTTTTCCCGATGAGGCACCCTGGCCAGGATGTTCCGTATGAAGTGGACCTCGCCCTGTTGCCCGGAGCCCCCCAGCGCTTGAGCCATCGTAGCCAAATCACTTCTCTCATCAGATTTGCAAATCGAAGAGAGTTTACGATGGCTCCTCCTTTATGAAAAGTTGCGAATTAATCTATATGCCGAGCTCAGATGGGACAAGATCAAATAAATCTAAGGCCGGAAAGTAGTACAATATAAGATTATTAATGAATTAAGGAGGGGCTAGGTGTCGAAGGATCCAAAAGGTTCATTTAAAGCACATTCCAATTATATAAGAGCATTTTTCGGGCTTCTCCATCAGCCGGTCCCAAATATTCGCCAGAGTTTATATGATTCCCTTATGCCTAGGTTCCACCAAAGAAATGTTTTGTGGAACCATGGGAGCATAGCGATCGATCTGGATAAAGTGCGATCTAGCCTTAATTCTGCGTGGGGGACTGAGGCATTACTGTTAATGACTGGCCGAATACTAAATGAGGAAGAGCTACTTCGGCTTTCGAATAATTGGTCAGCAATTCAAACATATTATATTTTTTATTATTGTACGCAGGCTCTTCACATCGCGAAAGGTCATCCACGACCGGAAAACCATCCCGTTACACAAAGAATATTTTATGATTATTGGGGAGCAAGGTCGATAGATCTTCCTCCGTGGAGCCTGGCATTTGGAGCACAAGGTGCGCAAAATACTCCGCCTGGCTTCGTCGTAGATTTGTCATTACATTCTTGGTCCGTAAATGAAGGAAGTAATACATGGAATTTAGCAATTAATGCCTTGAGGACTACTCGGCGGGAGAAATATGAAGAAAAATGCAGAGAAAAAAGAAAACAAAAAAGGAGCCTAAAAAAACAGATCTGGAAACAGCAAGAAGCGAGTCGAATCTCTAGGGGAAAACAGCCGCGTCAAGAGCCGGCCTTTTCTTTGCCATTTTTATCTAGAGAGGAGAAGGCTATGATAGATTCGCAACTCCGCCCATATACAGTGATGGATTACCTATACCGATTACGGCTAAGGACAAATTATGCGGACTCAAACATGTTTACGGATGGGCCAGAGGACGAATCCCTATCGCGGCAAGTACGCAACGCTTTTTGCCGCCTTGCCAGTGGAACATTATTCTTACACGAAATAGCTATACGCGAACTTGTGCATCGAGATACCTTTATATTCTGGGTTGACCAATGGATACAAAGAAATGCTTCGCCAAATACTAGAGTCGGTATTTCGGATAGAAGGAAATATTATGTTGTGTAGACCAGATCGTGTGGAAGGCCGATTTCATTCATAAATTGTTGCGCGGAAAGCAATATCGATGAGGGCTTAGATATTGAATAGATAAGATATGAGAAGGACTTTGGATTATTTCTATAGGCGTTGAGATTTCACCGACGATCTGGATCACACTTCAGAATAAAGCCGGCTTTTGGTAGCCGTTAAATCGAGGCGTTTCCTAATGATTCTCGCTTCTAATTATTTTAGAATACTATTCCGCTTCCTAAAATACAAATAAAACGGAATCCCCGCCAGCATACACCCAAACGCGGCCAACGCCTGGACGGGCTTGGCGATGAGCGTGGCCAGGGTGAAGAAGAGCGAGATCAGGATGAAGAGGATCGGCGTCACCGGATATCCGAGCGTCCGGTAGGGCCGTTCGGCGGCCGGTCGCGTCCGGCGGAGGACCATGATCCCCACCCCGATGATGAGCATGAACAGTCCGTCCATGAAGACGAGGTAGGTGATGATGTTGGCGAACGTCCCCCAGAAGAAGAGCAGGACGATCGCCCACACGCATTGGAGGACGATGGCGTTGGCCGGCGTCCCGAAGCGGGGGTGGATGCGGGCGAACGATTTGAAGAACAGGCCGTCGTCGGCCAGGGCAAAGAAGATCCGCGGGCAGGAGTAGGTGTTGATCCCCACCGTGCCGAGCGCGGCCAGGGCGATCATGATCGAGATGAGGATGGCCCCGAACGGAAGGACGGTCTGGAGGGCCTCGGCGGCGACGCCGGAGGAGCGGGCGATCCGGTCGGAGGGGAGGAGGAAGAGATACCCGAGGTTGGTCAGCCAGTAGGCCGCGCCGACGACGATCGCGCCCAGGATCATCGCCCGCGGGACGGTCCGCCGCGGGTCGCGCGCCTCACCCGCGAGATACGAGGCGTGCTGCCAGCCGCCGACCGCGAAATAGACGCCCACGAAGGCGAGGCCGAATGCGCCGAAGAGGCCGAGGCCGGGGTCGGTGATCGAGGCGTTGTGGAGGGTCAGCTTGAAGCCGGTGCGGGCGGGAGAGCCGAGGACGAGCCCGACTCCGATGATCATGGCCAGGCCGGCGAGCTTGAGGGCGGAGAAAAGTTTCGCGGAGAGATCGGAGTAGCGCGTCCCGACGACGTTCACGGCGGCCATGACGGCGATGGCGGCGGCGCCGAGAACGAGGACACCGGTGTTGCTCATCGGGATGTTGAAGGCCACGTATTTGGAGAAGGTCAGGGCGAGGGCGGCGATGCCCGAGCCGTTGATCACGACGAACGTCACCCAGGCGAACAGGAAGGCGGGGAGCGGGCCGAAGATCTCCTTGATGTAGGCGTACTGGCCGCCGGCGCGCGGGAACATCGCCCCGAGCTCGGAGAACGTGAGCGAGCCGGTGAGCGCGTGGGCGAACCCGAGGGCCCAGACGAGGAGGATCCAGAGCGGCGAGGACAGATAGCCGGCGACGAACGAGGGGCTGAGGAAGATCCCGGACCCGATGCAGGCGCCGATGGCGACCATGGTCAGGCCGAGGAGAGAGAGGTTGCCGCGGAGGGGGGGCATGGTTATATGGGTGCCTCACTTGAATTGGGGTGCGCCATGAGGGGGTTATATCTTTGGGCGGGGAGCGGTGTCAAGAAATGAGAAGTTTTTGAGATTTCTTGACCATACACCTATTATGTGTATAATATGTGTATTCAGACGGGAGGCAAACAACATGCAGATCCGATACAACATCACGCTGGACGAAGAAATTTCGAAAGAGCTGGAGGCGGCGGCCGGGGAGCTCGGCGAAAAGAAGAGCCATATTATCGAAAAGGCCTTGACCGTCTACTTCGACCTGATGGATCTGAAGCTCGCCCGAAAGCGGATGGACGACCTCGAAAAGGGCCGGGACAAGATTCTGGACGCCGAAAAAGTCTGGAAAACCCTGGGCATCTGACGGTGTATGAGCTCAAGTTCCTCGGTCGGGCGCTCGACGATCTCAAGCGGATCGAAAAGCCCCACCAGCGGATCATCAAAGAGAAGCTGTCGATTCTGGCCCATAATCCCGAGGCTCTCAAGAACAATATCAAGAGACTCCAGGGGGGCGAGGATTTTTTCAGATTGCGAGTCGGCAGCTACCGGGTTGTCTTCAAAAAGGAGGATCGACGCCTCCTGATCCTCATCGTCAGGATCGGACATCGAAAAGAAGTCTATTAATCATTCGGCGATTTCCAGTCGTATTTCCGCTCCGCGAGCTGCTTGTCCCGTAACGCTTTGAACTCAAAGCCGGGCTTCCAATTCGCCATCTTCGGGGCGTTGGCCAAGCGATAGCCGACCGCGAGATAGAGTTGAAGGTCCTCGACGGCGCCGCTGAGGTCCCAATCCGGGCGGACTTCGTCGGAGGGCTTGTGGTAGTTGTTCCGGGTGTAGTCCTCGATGATCTTGAGGCCCCAGTCGGCGGGGTGGCCGATGAAATCGATCCCGCCGCCAGGGTTGATCGCCGGAACGCCCTGCTTGGCGAAGGAAAAGTGGTCGGAACGGAAGAACGATCCCTTTTCGGGCGTCGGATCGGGTTTCAGAACCCGGCCCTGCTCCGCAGCCGCGCTCTGCAGATAGTTGTCGAGCTCCGAGTTCCCGAGGCCGACGACCACGAGGTCTTTGGTGCGGCCGTGGACGTTCAGGGAGTCGATGTTGACGACGCCGGCCGTCCGGCCGAGCGAATAGATCGGGTTGAGGGCGTAGTAAGTCGACCCCAGGAGGCCTTGCTCTTCGGCGGTGACGAAAAGGAAGAGAATGGATCGCTTGGGGGGAGGGGCGATTTTGGTGAAAGCTCGCGCTATTTCGATGATGCCGCCGACGCCGGTCGCGTTGTCGAGCGCCCCGTTGTAGATCTTGTCGCCGTTGATCTCGGGTCCGATTCCGAAGTGGTCCCAATGGGCCGTGTAGATCACGAATTCGTCCTTGAGGACGGGGGCGGTCCCTTCGAGCCGGGCGACGACGTTCGTCGAGTCGATCGTCCGGAGCTTGTTCTTAAGGGTGATGGAGGCCGTTACGCCGAGCGGGACAGGGGCGAACGAGCGGATGGCCGCGGCTTTCTTGAGGGCGCCGAAGTCCTGGCCGGAGGAGGCGAATAGGGCTTTGGCCTGGTCGAGCGTGATCCAGCCTTCGACAGCGGCGCGTCCCATGTTTTTGTCGGGCGAGACGAGATCGAACTGTTCGGTGACCTTGCCCTGGACCACTGAGAACGGGTAGGCCGCCGGCTCGGTTTCGTGGACGATCAGGACGGCGGCCGCGCCCATTTTAGCGGCCATCTCGTATTTGTAGGACCAGCGGCCGTAATAGGTCATGGTCCGGCCGCCGAACGTATTGGGGTCGAGGGCGGCTGGGTTGGCGGGGTCGCGCACGGGCGGATCGCCAACGAGCACGACCATCGTTTTCCCTTTGAGATCGACTCCTTTGTAGTCGTCCCAGGAAAACTCGGGGGCCTGCACGCCGTAGCCGACGAAGACCATCTCGGAGTTGTCCACGCTGACGCTCTCGATAAAGCGCTTCGTCCAGGCGACGTAGTCGTCTTTCCATTTTAGGGTCTGGCGGCGGTCGCCCTTGCGGAAGGTGAGAGCGGGGCTGCCCTGGACGGCGATCCCGGCCAGCGGGACCTTCTGGATGTAGGTCCCGTCGGTGTTCCCGGGCTTTAGGCCGAGGCGCTTGAGCTGGTCCACCATGTAGGAGACGGTCAGGTCTTCTCCGCGCGTTCCGGGAGCGCGGCCCTCGTATTCGTCGGAGGCCAGAACTTTGACGTGCGATAGGACGGCGGCGCCGTCGATGGGGGGCAGGGCGGAGACGGCCAGCGGAGGTGGCGCGGGGGCAGGCTTGGACGGGCGGGTACAGGCGGGGAAGAGGAGACCTATAGCCAGAAGTAAAAGTGCATAGAATAGCAGTCTATTAGATCGGAGTCTGGGGGAAATAGGAAATCGTCGCATAACACCCTCCATAAGGGATTTATACCATTATGAAATAGGGAGACACAATACCTGTTTCCTTATTAAGAGGGAATAAAAAATAGGGTAATAGGTATTGTGTCTCCCTATTCTCGTGTATTAATGTGGGTAGAGGATCGAATGGAGCCCAACATGAAAAGAAGAATTATGAAATCATTCAAATGGATTTTCGTTTTATGCGTGGCTGCGGGATTCAATGCTAATTCGCCTGTGCAGATAGCGGGGTTTAAGAATTTTGAGATCGTGGAAAGTGCGCCGGTCGAAACGACTTTGGATAATCCCGATGTGCGCAACGCCCACGAAGTGTGGCTGGAAATGATCAGCCATGCCAAGCGCAATCTGGATCTGGAGCAATACTATATCTCGAACGAGCCAAATGAATCTCTGGAAGATATCATCAATGCTGTGGTCGAAGCGGGGAAGAGAGGAGTTCAAGTTAGAATCATTGCCGATGCGGGAATGTATAAAACCTATCCTCAAACACTGGATATGTTGGGAAAGCAGAAGAATATCTCGGTGCGATTGATAGACTACGGGAAAATATCGGACGGCATAGAGCATGCCAAATATTTCATCGTGGATGGTGAAGAAGTATTTTTGGGAAGTCAAAATTTCGATTGGCGCGCACTGAAGCATATTTATGAATTGGGCGTTCATATCACCGATAAGCAAGCTGCAAAAGTTTTTACGGATATTTTCGAAATGGATTGGGAGCTTTCCGGTTCTGAAAGCAATAAATTCAAAGTCCATAAAGAACAATACAAGACTCCTTATGTCCTGATCGAGGGGGATGAGACACTCAAATATTTTCCTACGTTCAGCCCCACGGGCTATATCCCCGACGAATCACTTTGGGATGAGAAGCAATTGGTGAGCTTGATTGATCAAGCGAACGTGGAAATATTCTTTCATGTTTTGACGTATTCGCCGGCCGCAAAAAAGAAGGGCTACTATGAAGTCTTGGATAACGCGTTGCGAAGAGCAGCTACCCGCGGCGTCAAAGTGCACGTCATGTGCGCGGATTGGTGTAAGCGAAAGCCGACGATTGATTTCCTTAAGAGCTTAGCGGTCATACCGAATATTGAAGTCAGATTGAGCACGATTCCCGAATGGTCTGGAGGTTTTATACCTTATGCGAGAGTTGACCACAGCAAGTTTTTGGTTGTGGACGACCGTTTCAGCTGGATCGGGACAAGCAACTGGGAAAAGAGCTATTTCTATAGTGCGAGAAATGTCGGTGTGGTCGTCGAAAATAAGACCGTGAATAAGATTTTAAAGAAAATCCATTTAAACAATTGGAACAGCTCTTACAGTTATTCGGTCAGACCTGAGATTGAATATACTCCTCCAAAAATTTCGGGGGACACAATACCTGTTACCTTATTAATTTCCCCGATCAATGGAATTCGGCGACACGATCCCAATTCAAGAGAATTGGGTCATGTCACCGAATTCCGTCGTTAGTCCTGTCCGCAATTATGGTCATTTGAGAATCCGGTTTCCCAAGGGCGTCTATCCAAGTGGAGGACGAATACCCGATTGACCAATGGAAAAGGCGTGGTTATACTGAATAAAGAATCGCTCAACCGAGATGATAGGAGTTTAGCTATGCCGATAGTCGTAACTTTGGCGAAAGGCCACGTAGTTATCCCAAAAAGCGAACGGGACAAGGTAGGCATCGGGCCCGGGGCGCGTGTCGTGGTCGTGGCCGTCGACGACCATATCGAGGTCCGCCCACTCCCCGAAAATCCCGTAGAGCACTTTTATGGCTTTTTCAAGGGGGGACCCTCGCTCACCAAGGCCCTGCTGGATGAGAGGCGGAAGGAACGGAAGCGTGAAGAAAAAAAGCGTTCTTGACGCCCATGCGCTCCTCGCTTACCTCAAGAAGGAAAGCGGACACGCCAGAGTCAGAGATCTCCTGGCTTCGGAGGATGCATCCCTTTTCATCAATTCGATCAACGCAGGCGAGGTGTTCTACATTTTCGCCCGTGAGCACGGCATCCAGGCCGCCGAATATTTTCAGAGCGTCATCCTTCCGAGCCTGCCCGTCAGAATCGTCGAAAATTCGTTGGACGATGTCATCCAGGCTGCCCGGATCAAGGCAAAATATTCTTTGTCCTTCGCGGACTGTTTCGCGGCTGCCACGGCTATCCGGGAGGGCGCTTCCCTTCTTACCGGTGATCCGGAGTTTAAAAAGCTGGGGAAGGCCCTTAGTGTCGAGTGGCTGGGCTGATAAAAAAGGCGTTATTTATTCAGATTTAGATTCGTTTTCTTCTCTTGAAAAACCAATCCGCATCCGGGCAAGGTGGTCGCAATATGCGACCAGCAGGAATTCTTATGCGTGCCGTTTGAGCGGAAGATGGGCGGCGATCACGGCATAATGCTTGTCCGATTCGATGAGGACGAGGCCGTGTTCGATGCAGTCCGTGGCGATGATGACGTCGGTCAGGGGAACGATCACGCCCTTCTTTTTCAATGCATATCCATTGCGGCCGGCGGACTCGAAGGATGCCCGGCCGCTCGGGACTAGCTTGAGCCCGGCCAGGGCCGAGGACAATCGGTCGATCTCGGCCGGACTCCTCGCACCGATCAATAATTCCGCGATAACGACTCCGTTGATGTGGACGCGGTTATCTTCGACGAGCTCGTCAATGAGCTCCCCATATGCCGATTTGCCCTCCCGGAAATAGGGGATCCAGACACTCGAGTCGATGAAATATTCCGGTTTCATATGAGGTCTTTAGACCGCAGGGCTTTCAGATCGATGTCCAGATCAATCTTTCCCCGCAGATGTTTCAGGTTCTGGCGGCGGACTCGATTGAGCATCTCCTCGAGGGAACGGCGCACCAGCAGGGTTTTGCTTTTCTCGCCTGTTTCATTCATCAGGTCCCTCATCAGGTCGTCAGGGATGATCAATGTTGTCCTCATGCATATCTCCTATACATATTATTAATACATATAAGAGATATGTCAACATCTTGGTCTAATTGCTTTTCCGATTGAAGGACGCAGGGTATGTCGGCTTTTCTCAAAGTCGGTCCCGGACTTGCTTCATCAATTGACAAATTCCCTCTTTTCCGTCATATTTAGTATATTATTCAACTGACCCACATTCTCTTGATCGTCTTGATCGCCGCGGCCGTCGTCGCCGTCGTCTTTCTCGTCCGCCTCTTCATCCAGCTCCGCACCACGGCGGGGGAGGCCGAGAAAACGCTGGTCGAAGTCCGCGTTCTGGTTCAAAAGCTGAGCGAACTGGACCTGGAAGTCAAGGCCCGGGTGGAAGAGCTGGGGGACATGCTCGGCACATCCAGGAAGGCCGTCGTCGGCCTTTCCGAGGCGACCATGCTGGTCACTTCGAAATTGCTTCCGGCCCCAGCCAAGTTCCTCCCGTTAGTTCTGCCTGTGGCCCGTTTCGTCGTGCGGCAAATGAAAACAAGGAAGGAGAAACACCATGTCGAATGAAAAGAACTCGGTCTTCGAAGTCGCCGTGTCCTTCATGATCGGCGCTATCGCCGGATGCATCGTCGGCATCCTCTTCGCCCCCGCCGGCGGCAAGAAAACCCGTCATAAGATCCAGAAAGAAATCAATAAAACGGGTGAGAAAGCCAAGGAAATTTACGAGAAAATCGCCAAATAAGCAGAAAAAGGAATCAAAATCCTTTCAAGAAAGAAAGGATTCAGGACGTCTTCTTCAGCAGGATGTCCTCGAAAAACTTCAGGGCCGCGGGATCGCCGCTCTGCCCGAGCCAGAAGACGGCTTTCTTCCGGACCGACGGGTTTTTGTTCCCCTTGGCCAGGTCGATGAGCATGGGCACGGACTTGTCTTTGGGGAGCTGGCTGATGGCGAAGACGGCCTGATCCTTGAGCCCGCTTTCCGTATCTGGGGCCTCCACGATGTCCTTCAGAGCCTTGACGCATTCGGCCGAGGCTTTCTGGCCCAGCCAGAAGACGGCCTGCTTCCGGACGTCCTGGCTCGAATCCTGCTTGGCGATCCGGATCAGTTCCTCCACCGCCTCTTTCTGTTTGCTGAGCTGGATGGCGAAAATGATCTGTTTCTTGACGGACCCGTTCTGTTCCTTGGCGTAGATCTCCTTGAGGTCGGCGAGCGCCTGGGCGTCGCCGGCATTCCCCAACCAGAAGATGGCCTTTTCGCGGACTTTTCCCGGCCGGGGCCCGACCGCTGTTTTCTTGAGGAACGCACGGGCTTGCGAGCCTTCGTGGCAGTAAATAGAAAAGATCAAAGTGTCCAGAACATGGGCGTCGTCCTTAACCACGTCGAAGGATTTTTCGAGGAAGCCGGAGCTCTCCGCGTTTTCCACCCGGCCCATCCAATAGACAGGCGCATCGCCGAATTCGTAGGTCTGGTCGAGGTCGAGCAGCGATACGTCCTGCACCGCCGCGCCCTTTGAACCGTCAAAAAGCAACAGCATCCCGGCCGGGGACGCGGCTTCCTTTTCCTCGCCGTCCACGCTCACCGAGTTCTTTCCCCGGCCCTTGTCCTCGATCCGAATCCGGGCGTCCTTCGTTCCGACGGTGTAGCCGTCGGCCGGGCCGGAATAGTTGCCGCGGTGGATCTTCGTCCGGCTCAGGAATTCATAGGCCGCGAAATAGGCCGCACTACCGCCCGCTTTCGCGGCGTCTGTGCGCGCTTGTTCGATCTTCCGGTCGAGCGGCCCCGCCGCCCCGCTCAGGTCGCGGGCCTTGCCCTTGAGAAAGCCGGGGATCTGCCCGGCCGCGGCGCCCGCCGCGCCCAGGATGATGACGGCGGCGAGGGCCGCCGGCAAGATTTTTGAATGTTGAGTCGTCATGCGCGTCGCTCCGCCCTTCTCACTTGTCCAAAATTTCGCGGAGGTACTTCATCGCCTCTTCGCTCTTCGACTGGCCGAGCCAGAAGATGATCTGCTTCTTTGCGCCGAGGTCCTTCTCCTTGCGGGCCAGATCGATCAGGGTCGAGATGGCTTTGGGGCTCTTGTTCTGCTGGGCCAGGCCGAAGATGATCTGCTGCTTGAGCTTGGAGTCGTCGGTCTTGCCGTAGAGGTCGAGCAGGAGCGGCAGGGCCTCGTCGCTCTTTCTCTGCGACAGCCAGAACACGGCCCGCTCCTGCAGCTTCGCGTCCTTCGAGTTGCGGGCGATGTCCATGATCTTCGCCTGGGCCTTCTCGCTCTTGTTCTGGGCGAAGCTCATGAGCAGGTTCTCCTTGAGCTTGGCGTCGTCGGTCGCGTCGTAGACTTTGAGAAGGGCGGCCAGACTCTCGTCGTCGTGGCGCTGCCCCAGCCAGAAGGCGGCCTGCTGCCGGACCTTCGCGTCGGGGTCCTTGGTGGCCAGGTCGATGAGGATCGGCAGGACCTTGGGGTCCTTGGTCTGGCTCAGGACGAAGAGCGCCTTCTCCCGGAGTTCGGGCTTCTGGTCGCCGCGGACCATTTTCTCGAGGATGGGGAAGGCCTTCTCCTTGTCCATCTGGAGAAGGGCGTCGAGGGCCACGAGCTTCAGCTCGAGGTCGGGATCCATGGGCTTCCTTTGGCCTCTGAGTTCATTTTCCAATATGCCGGCCTGGAGCGCGTTGGCCATTTCCAGGTTCGCTTCCACGCCGCCCAGCACGCCGCCTTCGATGCCGCCCGCTACTCCAGCCGCAACGCCGGCCGCGACGCTTTCGTTGATGTACTTCCGATAATCGTTCAGGCCGTTCTTGGCCAACGCCTCGGCGATTTCGAGCCGGAGGAGCTTGGCGTCCTTGACCCAGGGGCTCCAGGGCCACTTGGTCACCAGGCTGTTCAGCGATTCGATGGCGACTTGTTTTTGTTCAAGCTGTCTCTTCATGTCCGCGAGCGAAGAGGCCATCTTGTCCCGGCTGAAGGCGAGCCAATAGAGGGACTCGTCGGCGTTGTTGATCTTGGATTGGGCCATGACCTTTTCCCAGGCGCTTACCGCGGCGTCCCAGTTCTTCTGGTAGACGAACTGTTTGGCCTCTTCGAAAGCTTTTTGGGACTGTTCCGACTTGGCCTGGTTCGCTTTGTCCTGTTCCGCCTTGGCTTGGGCTGCCTTGGTTTGATCGGTCTGGGCGGGATCGGTTTGGGCCAGGGCAAAGCCGCCGGCTGTCAACATCAGGACGAGGACGAGAGCGATGGTTTTCATGAGTTTCATGTTTGTTCCTCCTAGGTTTTTTTCAAGATTTCCATTTTAAAAAGAACGTCCCGCTTCTCGATTAGGTCCCTGATCTCGGCGGGCGACTTGGCGCTGTTGGATCCCCGGTCGACGATCTCCTTCAGGATGAGGTCGAGGTCCTCCAGGAGATCGGCGGCCGCGGGGTCTCTTTCGGCGAGCTTCCGCTTCAGAAGGACGTTCTGAAGCATGAGCGTCCGGAGGGCGGTCTCGTCCACGTAGACCCGGCCTTCGGTCTTCTCGCCGGGGACGTAGTGGGCGTAGTCCAAGAGGATCGGCTTGAGGTCTTCGAGGTGGGCGGCGAAGGCCGGCCGGATCCCGTTCGGGGCCGGTACCGTCGGCATTGCGGCCGTCGCGACGGTTGCCTGCGCTCCGGAGCCGCCCGGCCGAGGCGACGGCCCGAAGCCGAACCTCCCGATGACGATCCCCGCGGCGAGGACGAGGACCAGGGTCGCCCCGGCGAACGCCCAACGCCAACGCGGGGCGAAAAAGGGGCGCGGGGCGGGGGAGAGGCGCCAATCCGCGGGCTTTCCGGAGATCCCCGCCTGGATGCCCGTCCAGGCCTTCTCCCAGTCGGCGGCCGGCACGTCTTCGGGCTTGTGCTCATCGAGCAGGGAGAACAGGCGGCGCATTTCAGCTTTCTCGGCGGCGCAGGCCGCGCAGCCGCGGAGGTGCTCCTCGAGGCGGGCCTTTTCGGCTGCGCCGTTCTCGCCGTACAAGTCGAGGACCATGAGTTCCAGGGCTTTCTTACAGTTCATATCCGTCCTCCTGGACGTATTTTCGGAGTTGCTTCCGCATCGCGGCCACGGCCCGGAAAAGGTGCTTTTTAACGCTCCCCTCCGAGGAGGCCACCGTTTCGGCGATCTCCCGGGTGGTGAATTCCTGGTAATGGCGGAGGGTGAAGATCATCCGCTGCTTGGGTGTCAGGCGGGTTAGGGCCTGGTCGATTTTCTCCCGGATTTCGGCGTTCCGGGCGGTGCGTTCGGGGTCGGATGCGTGGGATGTCGCGGGCATGGCGGCCGCCTCCTCCGGGCCGAACGGCCCGACGTTCCGGGCCTTCGCCCGCCGCATGGCGTCGATGCTGGCGTTGACGCAGATGCGGTTGAGCCAGGCGGAGAAATTCAGCCCCTTCTCGGGGTTGTAGCGGGCCAGGCCGTGGTAGGCTTTGATGAAGGTCTCCTGGAGGACGTCTTCCGCGTCCGTTTGGTTCCGGAGGTAGCGGTAGGCCAGGCCATAAACCCTCTGGCGGTGGCCGTCGAACAGCTCGCGGAACGCCGCGGGGTCGCCCTCTTGGGCCCGCCGGATGTACGCCTGCTCTTCCATGGTCGTTTCAATAAGGATAACGGACCGCCGCCCGGTTTCGTTGACAGGAATTTTAGCAGATTATTGCATTCCCGGGGCGGCTTGTTTAGAATTCGGAAAGAATGGACGCCGAAACGCGCGAACAGCTGATCCGGATCGTCGGGCGGGAAAACGCCCTCACCGATCCCGAGGCGATGATCGACTACGGCCACGACGAATTCTCCCTCCGCGACATCTCCTGCCTTCCCGATCTCGTCCTCAAGCCGGTCTCCCCGTTTCAGATCGCGGCGATCCTCGAAACCGCGTCCGAGGAGCGCATCCCCGTGACGCCCCGCGGCGGCGCGACGGGTCTCTGTGGCGGCTGCGTCCCGTCGGCGGGCGGCATCTCCCTCTCGCTCGAGCGGATGAACAGGGTCCTGGAAATCGACGCGGCCAACCAGATGGCTTGGGTCGAGGCCGGCCTGACGCTCCGCGAATTCGAGACGGCCGTCGAGGAGGCCGGGTTCTATTTCCCGCCCCACCCCGGCGAGGAGAGCGCGATGATCGGGGGGATGATCGCCACGAACGCCGGCGGCAGCCGCGCGGTCAAATACGGCGTCATCCGAAACTACATCCGCGGCCTCGAAATCGTCACGCCCGCGGGCGATATCCTCACCCTGGGCGGGAAGCTCATCAAGAGCAGCACGGGCTACAGCCTGCTCCAGCTCATGATCGGTTCGGAGGGGACGCTGGGTGTTATCACGAAAGCCGTCATCCAGATCATGGCCAAGCCCGCCGCGACGCGCTCCCTGGTCATCCCGTTCGCCGGTTTGGAGGCGGCGATCGACGCCGTCCCCCTCCTCCTGAAGTCGGTCGTCCCGCTGGCGCTGGAATTCGTGCCGCTTGAAGTCATCCGCCTCTCCGAGGAGCACCTCAATCGAAAATGGCCGTGCGCGGCGGGCGAAACCCACGTCCTCGTCATCCTCGATGCGGCGAGCGGCGAGGAGATGGACCGGGCCTCGGAGACCGTCGCCGAAATTGCCCTGGCCGCCGGGGCGCTCGACGTCTTCGTGGCCGATACGCCCGCGAAGCAGGACAACGTCCTGGCCATCCGGAGCAAGATCTACGAAGCGATCAAGCGGGACACGATCGAAATTCTCGATATCTGCGTCCCCCGGGCCGAGGTCGCGGCCCACGTCAAGAAAGTGCGCGAGCTCGAAGCGAAATACGGCGTCTGGCTGCCGACGTTCGGCCACGCCGGCGACGGCAACGTCCACACCCACATCATGAAGTGCCGGCGCGAGGGCGGCCGGACCGTCCCCGTCCCCGAGGCGGAGTGGCGCGAAACGCTCGAGCGGGTCCGGGCCGGGCTCTATGCCGACGGCGCGGCGCGGGGCGGCGTCATCTCGGGGGAGCACGGGATCGGCCTGGTCAAGAAGCCCTACCTGGAAGGCTGCCTGTCGCCGGAACACGTCGCCCTCATGCGCGGCATCAAGAAAGTTTTCGACCCCCACGGGATCCTGAACCCCGGGAAGGTCTTCGATCTCTGAAACGTCCGGACGAACCGGATGAAAGCGAGGAAGGAATGATGAATAGACACCATGGGCATCGTTTTTGGATCGGGGCCCTCGCCCTCGTTCTGGTCTTTGGGGCCTCCGGCGCCGCTTCCGGGGCGGCCTTGAGGTCGAAGGACGCCGCGGCGCCGTTCGACCTCAAGGACCTGATCCGCGAGGCCCTCTCCATCCCGTCCACCACGGGCAACGAGGAGCTCCTGGCGGGCAAGATCCTGTCGTATCTGCCGAAGGCGGGCGTCGAGAAGGACAACCTCGGCTCGGTCTATGCCAAGTTCGGGCAGGGCGGGGCCAAGCTCGCGATCTGCGCGCCCCTGGACGAGTACGGTTGGTTCGTGAGCGGCATCACCGCCGACGGATTCCTCCGGCTCGACCGGTCGGCCCAGCCTCACCCGAACTACGACGGCTACCTGCTCGGGCAACCGGTCGTCATCTCCACCCAAAAGGGGCTCCAGTACGGGATCGTCGTCCAGCCGGCCATGCATCTCCTGACGCGCGAGCGGCGCGAGGAGCTTCGGAGATTTACGCTCGACATGGCCTATGTCGACATCGGTGTCCGGTCGGAGGACGAGGCCCGGAAAAAGGGCGTCGAGATGCTCGACGCCGTGACGCTCTGGCCCGACCTCAGCCTCCTGGCCGGCGACAAGTGGGCCGGTCCGTCGCTCGGCCAGAAAACGTCGTGCGCCCTTCTCCTCAACCTGGCCGACGATCTCGGAAAAGCGAAACTGTCCCAGGAGGTCACGCTATCCTGGCTGGCCCAGACGAAATGGCTCGTCCGCTCGAGCGGCGCCGGCGCGCCGCGCGGCGCGCTGGGATCGACCCGGGCCCGCAAGACCCTCCAGCCCAAGTTCGCGGTCCTCGTGGACGGCATCCCCGCCGACCGCGGCGAACGTGGGGCGGCTTTCGGGAAGGGCCCTGTCCTCGTCCTGCCCCGGGACGGTGCGCCCAAGCTCAAGGAGGCTGTCGAGGCAGCCGCGCGCGAGGCCAAGGTCGCGCTCCAGGTCGTGGCGGGGTTGGACTCGACCCTGCTCAACGGGCTGGCCGGCGAAGGGACGGAGGCGGTCCTCCTGGCCCTGCCGGTCAAGTTCGCCCAAACGCCGTCCGAGGTTGTCGACCTCAAGGACGCCCAGGCTTTGAAAGCCGTGCTGCTGCAGCTTGTTCAATCCGGGAGGGTCAAATGAGAAAAACGACTTATGGACTTCTCCTGCTGGTCTTGATTCTGAATATCGCCGCCGCGCCCCAGACCGCGCCGGCGCCGGCCGCATCGAGCTGGGACCTCCTCCGGAAGATCGTCCTCGTTCCCGGGCTTTCGGGTCAGGAAGGGAAGGTCGCCGATTTCCTGCAGGCGGCCCTGCCGGCTTCGCTCAAGGTCCAGCGCGACGCGAGGAACAACGTCTGGTTCACGGTAGGCGAAGGAAAGCCCTATATCCTCTTCGTCGCCCACCAGGACGAGCTTGGATACACGGTCGATAAGATCACCCCCCAAGGGACGGCGCTTCTGAAGCCTTATACCGCGTTTCTGCCTCAGGTCAGCGAAGCGCGGGCGTTCGTGATCCATACGGCCAAGGGTCCCGTCGAGGGCATCATTCAGCCGGCCGCGGATTATTACGTCAGCCAGACCGCGACAGCCGCGGGGGCGAGGGGAGCGCAGCCTGCCGCGGGAGCGAATAGGGGAGCGGTCCCGACCCAGGCGGCCAATCCACCTCAGGGAGGGCAGGCGGCCCCGCCCGCTCAAGCTAAGGCCGCACCAGTGGCAGCCGGCCAGAATCCTCCCGCTGCCAAGCCCGGCGCCGCAGGCGCGGCCCCGGGATTCGAGGTCTATCTCGGCGTTTCCACGGAACAGGAAGCCCGGGCGCTCGGCGTCGCGGAGGGGAATCCGGTCCTCGTCAAGAAGAAACTCGTGGATTTGTCCCCCGACACCATGGCCACACGCGCCGTGGACGACCGGGCGGGCTGCGCCGCCCTTCCGGCCGCCGCCCTTCAAACGGACTGGTCCAAGGTGCACGGAAAGACGGTGACGATCGCTTGGGACGTGGAAGAGGAGACCGGCCTGAACGGGGCCCAGGTCCTGGCCAAGACGCTCAAGCCGGACTACGTTTTCGCCGTCGATACGTTCGTCTCGTCGGATACGCCGCTCGAAAACAAGCGGTTCGGCGACGCCGTGCTCGGAAAAGGCGCCGTGCTGAGGTCGATCGACACAAGCAACGTCACGCCCAAGACCGAGATCCGGAAGGTGGCGAAGCTCGCCGCTGCCCGTGGGATCCCCGTTCAGATCTGCAGCTCGCGGGGCGGGAACGACGGCTCGGTGTTCGTGGCCGACGGCGCGGTGGACATCCCTCTCTCCTGGGCGGGGGTGCACGCCCATTCGTTCATCGAGAAGATCGTGAAGAGCGATCTGGATGCGCTGACCCGGCTCGTCATGGCCATCATCGAGGAGTGGAAATAGCCTCGGCCTCGAAAGGGGTCTTCCCCTCCGACAACTTGACATTCTCGCGGATCAGGTTCTATGATGCAGAACGACGGGGGGAAGGACGAAGGATGGTTTCCGATTCCCCACTAAGAACGATGGAGTAGGGAGGATTATCAATGCATATCATCTGGACGATCCTATTGGGTTTGGCCGTGGGGATCATCGCCAAGTTCATCTTTCCCGGCAGGGAAAACATGGGCGTGATCGTGACCGTTCTGCTCGGCATTGCGGGCTCCTTCGTTGCCTCGTACGCCGGCCAGTGGCTCAAAATCTATCAGCCCGGTCAAACCGCCGGTTTCATCGGATCCGTCGTCGGGGCCCTGCTGCTCCTCTTCGTTTACAGCCTGATCAAGCGCAGATCCAACTAGCGCCGCTCGTAGAGGGTTTCAAGGGGGAGTCGCCCCCTTGGTCGCAGGGCGGGGTTTCATGCCCTGCCCGAGAAGGGGAGGGAGGGCGGCCGGGTCTTCCCGGCGCCCGTTGGAAGGGGCCTTCCTCTCCAAATTGACTCTTGAATTTCTCAAACCGGCCGGCCAACCCGGTTGCCTCCAAAATCCCATCGAGAAACGAAATAAATTTGACAACAATAAGAAGATAGCATATATTATATGACGGAGTATGAAATGATAAGAAAAACAGTCATGATTGAAAAGGATTTGGCCAATGATATCGACCTTTTCGCCAGAAAAGAGGGCCGGGATTTTTCCGGAGCCATGCGATATGCAGCCCGGATAGGCCTCCTGGCCATCGAGAACCCCGAGTTCACAATCCAGGAAATCAAAGATATCCTGGAGGCCAAGGCTGAATTCGAAAAAGGGAAAACGACGGAACTCGATATCCGGACGATTTGAATGCGGCTCCTCGAAACTCCGAAGTTCCAGAAGCTCCGGAAGAAGCTAAAAGAAGAAGACGAGAGAGGCGCGCTCAGAGAAGCGGTCCTATACATTCTTGAAAATCCGGAATCCGGGAAAAAGCTCAAGGGAGAGTTTCGGGACCTGCGTTCGTTCCGTTATTCGGTTCGAGGACAGGCCCGCCGCTTGATATACAGGCACGAAAAAGATTCCATAATCCTTTTCTCCTTCGGTCCGCGGCAGGGAATCTAAAAGTAATGCGGTCCGCTATGGCTTCGCGGCGTGATATTGCTCGAGCATTAATTTCACATTCTTCGCCGTGACATGGTCGTGGAACCGGAAGCCCCCGCCGAAGTTTTTGGGGATATGCATCAGCTCGTGGATGATCGTCTCCTCTTGGTCACTTCCGCTGAGGCCGTCGAACCGCTCGGAGATGAACTCCAGGACGTAAAAGGCCTTGATCCCCAGCGCGATCTGCAGGACTTTGCTCATCCCATGGCACCGGGCGATGACCCGCCGCGCCGACGAGCCGAAGCTCCGGAGGCAGACGACTTTATCCAGGTCGATATGACGGAGGTCCAGCGTTCGAACGATGTCGGCGAACCGGGCCTGGATATCGTTCGCGATTTCGTATCTGATGTTTCCTGATTTTCTCTTCGGCATTCTATCCTCGATAGGCAAAAAAAATCCCCATCGTCCGGCCCCGCCTTCGGATGACGGGGACGGACGATGGGGAACGGATTCAAATCCCGGCCTGACTATTCTTTGTCCGGATACAGCAGCCCGTTCAGCAGGAACTTGTAGGTCCCGTGAGACTGGGCGCGGTTCTGGCAGCGGATGCCGATCAGGATCAGGTGCCCGTCCTTGTACTTGGTATCCACGACCACGGCCTTGCGGGCGATCGTGTCCTCGCCGAGGAGCCAGCCGCTCATGAGGAGGTTGTTGTCGGGGAAGGCCGCGACGACTTTCCGGTCCCATTCGAAGCCGGGGTTGGAGGTGTCCAGGGCGAGGCTGTTGACGAACATGGCCCCGGCCTGCTTGGGCATGCCGTATCCGATGGGCGACTCGTTGTCCACGAGGATCTTCAGGATCGACGTCGGGCAGTAGAACTTCGTCCGGTCCACGCTCTGGATGGCATTGCGGGCCGGGACGTCGAATTCGCTGAAGGCCAGCGTGCAGGCCTGGTTGAGGAGGACGACGGTCCCGCCCTTCTCGACGAATGCCTTCAGGGCGTCCACGCCCTCCTGGCCGATGCCGCCTTCGAATTCCGGCGGGGTGGTGGACGGGGGCTGACGCGGCGGCGTGCCGCCGCCGGCCGCCGCGCCACCCGGGGGGGCCTCGCCGCCCCGACCGCCTGCGCCGCGCTGGCCCGATTTGATCTGGGCCCCGTTTTCGTCGGCGAAGACGATGACATCGTAGTCGGCCTTGATGTCGGTCTTCTTTTCCTTCGTTCCCTTGAAATAATCGTTGTGAAGGGTAGTGTAGGGGATGGCCAGGTCATCGAAGACATAGCGCGTCCAACCCTCGTCCATGTTCCCCCGCCAGGACTGGTAGAGGCCGACGCGATGAAACTTCAGGGGCGCCTTGGCGATGTCGGCCGCGTCGTCGAGGTCGATGACGCTCAGGTGGTACTTGGCCTGGAGGGCGGGGAGCGCCTTCTTGACGTCGGCCGAGGTCTTGACGATAAAGCTCCCGGCCGGGATGTCGAAGCCCTTTCGGTTGATTTTGGTTTTCGTCCTCCAGACCTCGGCCTTGGCCTCCTTGAGAAGGGCGAAGGCGATCGGATACGAGACGTTGCTCTGCGAGCCCAGGACGACGAAATTGCCGCCGCCCTGGCCGGCCGGGACGGCGGGATAGGGGACCTTGGCGAGCTTTTCGAGCTTGGCCTCGAACGGCTCATCGATCTGTTCGCAGGCGACGCCCATCTGGAGGGGCAGCGTCCAGCCCGCGTTGTCGTAGGGCGGCTGCGGGGGGCCGCCGGGGTACTGCCGCATGTCGGGGTATTTCTGCTTTTCGAGCATGGCCCAGGCGAAGGCTTTGTACGGCTGGGCCGTCTTTACCACGAACGCGCCGGCGGGGAAGAACTTGCCCTCGGCCACGAAGTCGGCCTTGGCCTGTTGGATCTCGACGCCGCCGAGCTGCAGGACCTCGAGCATCTTGAGCATGGTCGGGGTGTCGTGCTGCTTGGCCGGGATGACGAAGGCGAACGGCTGGCCCTTTTCGACCGTCTCGATCGAGTCCTTGCACATCTTGTAGAAGTTGAGGAGCAGGTCCTCCTTGTGGAGGGCGGCCGTCTTGATCATGCTCTGGGTCATGATGAGCTCGTAGTCGACGATGTCCCGCAGGCGCCACCAGCCGCCCAGCCAGGGGTCGACGAAGTCCATCATCTTCTCGGCATAGGACTTCGGGATCTCGGTCGGCTCGATGAAGACGGGCGTGCCCATCCGGGTCGAGGCCGCCTCGCTCAGGATGCCGACCACGTTGTGCAGCCAGGGCGTGTCGTCGCAGGCGCCGATGTACCAGGCGGTGTAGCTCCGGCCGTTCACGACGCCGCTCTTGTTGTTCTGTTGAAGGTCATAGGCCATGGCCGTGCCGATGAGGTTGGCCGACCGCCAGACGAGCGGATGGACGTTGGGCAGGGGCGGGTCCATGTAGGGCGGGATAAAGAGCCGTCCGCCGTTCGAGCCCTGCTGGTGCTCGTCGAGGTGAATCTGGGGCAGCCAGTCGTGGTAGAGGACCTTGGTCACGGCCTTGGTCTCGGCCAGGTTGAAGAAGTCCCAGTCGCGGTTGTTGTCGTGCCCGGCGTAGGAGTGGTAGAGGTAGGGCATGTTGCCGTTCTCGAACTTGGTGCCGAGATATTTCTTGTACCAGTCGACGACCATCTGGTTGCCGTCGGGGTTGTGGGTGGGGCAGAGGAGGACGATGACGTCGCTCAGGACCTTCTTGGCGTCGAAGGGCGTCTTGCCCGTGACGAGGTTGTAGGCGAGCTCCATCGACATCTGCGAGGCCCCGATCTCGGTCGAGTGGAGGCTGCAGGTGACGAGGACGATGGCCTTGCCCTGCTGGGCCAGCTTCTTCGCCTCCTCGGGAGAGAGCGTCCGCGGGTCGCGGAGCTTTTTCACGATGTCGCGGAAGGTGTCGAGCTTGGCCATGTTCTCTTCGGCGGTGATTACGGCCATGATCATCGGCTTCTTCATCGTGGTTTCACCGATGGTCAGGAGCTTCATCCGGGGCGTCTCCGTGGCCAGCTTTTCGAAGTAACCTTTGATCTGGTTGTAGTCGGCGAGTTTCTTATCCGCGCCGACCTTGAAGCCCAGGAACTGCTCGGGGGTCGTCTGGGCGGCCAGGGCCGCGGTCAGGACGAGGACGAGCGCCAGGGCGGTGGAAATTTTCTTGAGCGAGGATATCATCCGAACCTCCTGCGGTGAAAAATAATGCCTTTTTTCTATCACTTGCCCGGGGGCAAGTCAAATGGCTAAACGTCGTTGCGAGCGAAGCGAAGCAATCGCGTTCGGCTTACGCGGTTGCTTCGTCGTGGCGCAAGAGCGCTCCTCCTCGCAACGACACGGCGAGCGGGCCGGGGGATACCACCCCGCTCCGCCCTCCTCCTAGTTCGAAGGGCAGAGGGGAGTTAAAGCCCCAATGCCCGCAGGGGGAACCGACGGGACTGGTTCCCCCTGCGGGCATTGGGGCTTTAACTCCCTTCTGCCCGACCGCTATTACTCGTCGTGGGCTTCGAGGCGGACGGCCTGGCCGGGCTTCATCTCGATCTCGATGATGTCCTCCCTCGTCCTCCGCCACTTCCCGTCCATCGTGTAGGGGAACTCGAAGGGGTTGAGGAGGCGCAGCCGGCCGCCCTTTTCCGAGACGATCCGGACCTCATAGACCTGGCCGTGGGACTTCGTCGCCGAGATGAGGAACGCGCCCTCCGCCCGGAGCGAGGAGAATTCGACGTCCTTCCAGGCCGCGGGAACGGCGGGAAAGAGATGGACGGTCCCCGTATGGCTCTGGAGGAGCATCTCCTGGATCCCCGCGGCGAAGGCGAAGTTGCCCTCGAGGGTGAACGGGCGGTAGGTGAATTTCGATTTCCCAGATTTCGTCTGGTCGCCGTTCGCGTGGAAGCTGTTAGGCAGGCAGAAGCACAAGGCGAACGTCCGGAGCGCCGCGGCCGCGCCCTCGCCGTCGAAGCCCCGGGCCTTGAGGTTTCCGAGCCAACTGTACGAGTAGCCGCACCAATTGTCCGGGCCGATTTTGTCGAGGGTGGCCAGGGTAGCCCTGATGATCTCCTTGTCGCGGCTGCCGTTCGAAACGTCGATGAGCCCCAGCGGATGGAAGGCCATCAGGTGGGAGAAGTGGCGGTGGGACTCGGCGTAGGGGACGCCGGGGGCGAACATCAGTCCCGAAGCCGGGTCCACGGCGAACTCCGGCCACTCGCCGAGAACGGCCTTCCATTTCTTCGCCTCTTCCGTCCGGCCGAGCTCGGCGGCCATGTCCGCGGCCGTCTTGAACGTCCACCGGATCAGGGCCAGGTCGAAGTTCGTCGTCTCGGCGAACCAGGCTTTCGCGCTGTTGTCGAAGATCTCTGGGCTCGAGGAGAGGGGTAAGCACCGCCGGCCGCGCGCGTCGCGGACCGAGAGCTCGTCGAGGTGGACGGCGACGTCGCGGACCCAGGGATAGGCCCGCTCTTCGAGGAAGGCGCGGTCCCGGCTGTAGCGCCAGTGGAGGTCGAAATGCTGGGCCAGCCAGGCGCCCACGGTCGGGCCGAAGGAATATTGAATCCAGCCGCCCATGGGCTTCCCGTCGAGCGTCGAAACGCCGGGCACGTTCAGACCGCTCGTCCCGAAGTACGTTTTCGTGTAGCTTTTGAACGCGGGCCGCATCTCCCAGAGCCAGTCGAGGAAGCCCAGCCCCTCCTCGAGATGGTTGCCGCTGTAGCACGGCCAATAGCTCAGCTGGGTGTTCAGGTCATGGTGGAAATCGCCTTTCCAGGGCGGAAGCTTGCCGTTGTCCGCCGTCCAGACCGCCTGGAGCGAGATCGGCGGGGCGCCGCGCCGGGCTGCGGCGCCGAACTTGTATTGCTCGAGATACCATTGCTTTTCGAGGAGCGGGTCCGGCAGCTTGATCGACGATCGGGCCCAGAATCCGGACCACCAGACGGCGTGGCTGCCGGAGTCGACGGCGAATCCGCGTTCGAGCTCGCTCCGGACCCGGGCTTCGGCCGTCGGCTCCTTTTTCTCGTCCGAAAATTTCGAGCTGATGCTCCAGACGCCTTCCACCACGCCCGGTCCGGCGGATTTCCAGGCGACCGCGATGTCGTAATGGAATCCGCCCCATCCGGTCTGGTGATAAACGAGCACGTTCCCGGACTCCCGGACTCCGCCCTGGGGATATCCCAGGCGGCGGAGGTCCTGGCCGGTGACCGAATCGGCGGCGCCCGAATCCTTGGCCGTCTCGTAGAGCGGCATGGCGATCGCCGGACGGAAACCGGCCGGGACGCCCGTGAACCGGAACCAGCCCTGGGGCTTGGTGGCATGAACGTAGGCCGCGAGCGACTTGCCGTCCGGCCAGGTCACCGTGCAGACGGCGTCGTGGATGAAAAGCCGGACTTCGGCCGCGGCGCCGAAGCCCGGCGCATCGAATTCGAGTGACCCGGCCGGAATCTTCGAAGGCGCCGGATCGGCGTCGTATGGGGCGTCGAATTTCGCCTGGACGGGCTTGTAATCGCCTTTCCGCCATTGCTCCTGCACCCAGCGGAACGTCCATTCCGGGCCCTTCATGTTCTCCATGGGGCGGAGGTCCCAGAGGTCGGCCCGGTCGAGGGACAGCCGGAGCTTTCCGCCCCTGCGCCAGACCAGGGCGCCGACCATCCCGTTCCCGAGCGGGACGCCCTCGTCCCAGGTCGCGGCCAAGTCCTTGAAGATGAGATCGTGGTCCGACGGATGGAGGACGATTGCCGCGGAGACCGTGTCCGCGGCCGGAGCGGGAAGGGCGGATGATAAACAGGAAAGGGCGAAAGCGAAGATGAAGATATGAATCGGTTTGTTCATGTTGGTTTCTCCTATGATAAGGAAACATCCGCCCCTGTCAACACTCGCCTACGGCGGCGCGGCGCGAGCCCCTGTCGCTCGAAGCGGCGGGGACCCTTCGAAGATGGGTGAGCCGCGAGAGCGATTGGGGCGGAAGCCGCGCAGCCACGCACCGCCCGCCCCTTGGCTTTTCGGGTGGAATATGGTAAAAAAAGAGTCCGTTTCGGCGGTCTTCCGCCGGACAGAAAGGACCGCGTCATGAAAAGACAGTTCAAGAAGCAGCTCAAAGAAGACGAATTCGTTTCCGGAATGAACAAATTCATGCATTTCCTGAAGATATGGGAGCGGGAGCTCATCATCGCCGGGGCGGGCGTCCTGGCGCTCGTGCTCCTCTTCCTGGGCTTTCAGTTCCTCCGCTCGCAGCAGAACGCCAAGGACAGCCGCTCTGCCGCGGAAATCCTGGGCCTCCGGGCCGACCTGGCCAAGACGCCCCAGAACGTGGCGAAGCTCGAGCAGATCGCGGCCAAGGGCGGGAAATACGCTCGTGTCGCGGCCATGAGCCTCTCGACCCACTGGATCGAGCAGGGGCAGCTCGACAAGGCCCAGGCGGCGCTGTCGAACGTCAAGGACACCCCCAAGGATTTCATCTACTATCAGGTCCAGGACCTGGCCGCCCAGACCGCGACGCTGAAGGGCGAATACGACAAGGCGCTCGCCATCCTCAAGAAGGTCGAGGACGCCAAGCCCAAGGACTACCTCCTCGACGCGGTTCTCTTCCACAAGGCCGAGGCTTTGGAGAAGAAGGGGAGCGTCGCCGAGGCGCTCGCCGTCTACAAAAAGATCCAGGACGGATATGCCCAGACCTACTACGGCTACGACGCCTCGCTCAAGGTCAAGAAGCTCGAGACGGCGAAGTAGGCCGTTCTCTTGTAAAATCGCGCGAAAAGGCTATAATTAGCGTTTATTCCACTAGGAGGACTTTCGATGGCTTACAAGATCACGGAAGAATGCATCAACTGCGGAGCCTGCGAACCCGAGTGCCCCAACCAGTCTATTTCGGCGGGCGATACGATCTATATCATCGACCCGGCCAGATGCACGGAATGCGTCGGATCGTTCGACGAGTCCCAGTGCGCCGCGGTGTGCCCGGTCGACTGCTGTGTCCCCGATCCCGACCACGTCGAGACGCGGGAGCATCTCGAGGCCAAGCACAAAGCCCTCAAGGGCTGATTCGCCTTTCCTCGCCATCCGGAAAATAGGAGTGAGGGGCCCTCACTCCTATTTTTTTATTCTTAAGAGGCGTCCATGGACGACAATCGCTTCGAATCCGTGCCTCTGACACCGCGCCCGCTTCCGTCCCCGGCGGTACGGCGGAGGGGCTGGCTCTTCGCCAAGTCCCGCCCCTGGCTCAACGCCCTGCTCTTCGTCCTGACCATCGGTTCGACGTTCGTCGTCGGCCTCGGCTGGAGCGCGAGCTACCGCTTTGCCGAGACGATCGCCGCCAACCCGGCCTTCGAGCCGGGCCGGGCCGAGCTCCGGGATCCCCGCGTCCTCGCCCTCGCGCTCCTCTATGCCGTGGCACTCCTGGCCATCCTCACGGCCCACGAGATGGGCCACTATTTGACCTGCCGCCGGTACGGAATCGAAGCGAGCCTGCCGTTTTTCATCCCCGCTCCGACGCTCGTCGGCACGATGGGGGCCTTCATCCGGATCAAGTCGCCGATCACCCGGAAGCGCCAGCTGTTCGATATCGGCGCCGCCGGTCCGCTCGCCGGGTTCGCCTTGGCCCTGCCGGTTCTCGCGGTCGGGCTGGCGCTGTCGAAGACCGTTCCCGCCCTGCCTCGCGAGGGCACGATTTTCTTCGGTGATCCGCTCTTGCTCAAGGTCCTGGCCGGGATCCTCGGGAAGGGCGCCCGGCCGGGCACCGACCTCATCCTCCATCCCGTTGCTTTCGCCGGCTGGGTTGGAGCGCTGGTCACGGCCTTGAATCTCTTCCCCATCGGCCAGCTCGACGGCGGCCACATCGCCCACGCCCTCTTCGGAACGCGGGCCCGGACGCTCGGACGGCTGTTCCTCGCCGCGTTCCTGGTGATGGGCGTGTTCCTCTGGGTCGGCTGGCTCGTTTGGGCCGGGCTCATCCTCATCATCGGCGTGAAGCATCCGCGGACCTGGGACGACGACACGCCGATCGGGATGAAGCGGACGGTCCTGGCCGTCCTGATAGCGGTCATTTTCATCTTGTCCTTTATCCCCGACCCGGTCCAGGGGTATAATGCTTTCGATCTGATCAAGCTTTTGTGAATCCAAATGGCGCGCCGAGATATTCACAGTTTCTGTGGAAAAATTGTGGAAAACCATCGGGCCCGAGGCCGAAATCCGGGATAATCCTTAGGGAAACGACAGAATGCACAAGAATTCGTCATCACTTTTAATTTGTTTATAATGAATGAGTTATGAATATATTGAAAACAATGAAGTTGCGATGGTGACCTCATAAAGTAGGGAGACGCTATGGGAAATGCCTTCAAAGACGTCATCTCGGCGTTCGACCAACTCAAGGCGAAATTCCAGAACGGCGAGATTTCCCGCCAGGAATTCATCGACGAGATGAAAAAGCTCCGCATCAAGGATGATCAGGGCCGCTTCTGGATGATCGGCGCCCAAACCGGGAAGTGGTATTACTTCGACGGCAAGGACTGGGTCCAGGACGAACCGCCGTCCCAGAAGGAAAAGAAGGCGATCTGCGTCCATTGCGGTTTCGAGAACCGCCTCGAGATCGAGGCCTGCGGCCGGTGCGGCGGAACGATGAAGGAATCGGAGCCGGCCGTTGGGAAGGCGACGGTCACGACCGCGGATGAATATGCGCCGGCCCCGAAGGGCCGGGATCGGGCCGCCGAAGCGTCCGTCCGGGTCCTGCACAGCGTCAAGCCTCTCTCCTTCCTCTTTTTCGGCGGGGTCCTCGGCGCGTTCGCCGGGCTCCTGGCCGGCGCCTTCGCGGGCGTCACGGGCTATTTCGGCCCGAGCCTCGGCTTCCTGCCCGCCGCGCTCCTCGAACTCCAGGGGAAGCTCCTGGGGGCGGTCCTCTTCGGCCTCGCGGGGGGGATCGCCGGGTTCGCGGCGATCGGACTGCTCGGCTTTTTGAAAGCGTTCTTGATCAACCTGATCCTGTCCATGATCGGCGGGATCAAATATCAGGCGGGCGAATCCGGCCGTTCCCGGAGCCCGAAGGATCGGAAAGGGGATTCGCCCGAGAGCCGGCCTTTCGGCCTCATGAAGTGAGGCGTCCGCCCGCCTTCAGCCGGGCCAGGGCGTAGGCGATCTGGCCGACCGACAGCGATTCGTCGTTCGGTGAATAGATCACCGGCCGGAGGACTTCGAATTCCGCTTCTCGAAGGCACGCGGTCGCGCGCTCGATCAGCTTCCGGTTGAGGAACACTCCCCCGCACAATACGACGGTCCCGATGCCGTGTCTTCGGCGGGCTTCCTCCGCTGTGGCGACGATCACCCGGGCCAGGGTATTCAGGAATTTCCCCCCGATGAGCCCCGCCGAGGCGCCGCGCACCCGGTCGGCCAGGATTCCCCGGACCATCCGGCCGAACGAGATCCGGAAAGGAGGCGCATCGCCGCCGAGGTCGAACGGATAGGCTGTCCGCGGCCCCTCCACCGCGGCCGCTTCGAGCCGCATGGCCGCCTCGGCTTCGAACTCGTTTTCGAGCGGGGCGAGTCCCGTCAAGGCGGCGACGGCGTCGAACAGGCGGCCGCAGCTCGAGGACAAGGGAGAACGGACGCGGCGGTCCATCATCTCCATAACGCCCCGGATTTTCGCCCGGTCTACGGAGGCCAACGTCCCCGGCCTCGATCCCGGCGCCGCTCCGGCGGCGCGGAGATACGCAAGCGCCATCCGCCAGGGCTGTTTCGCCGCCAGGTCGCCGCCGGGCAGGGGAACCGGATCGAAATGGGCGAAGCGGGTGAAGTCCGCGTAGCCGGCGAGAAGGAACTCGCCGCCCCACGCCGCGCCGTCTTCCCCATAACCGTATCCGTCCCAGGAAACGCCCAGGACCCTGGACCCGAGGTCGAGGCCGTGCTCGATCATGGCCGCCAGGACGTGGGCGTGGTGGTGCTGGACGCGGAGATGGGGCAGCCCGGACCGCTCGGCGAACCGGGTCGTGTGGAAGCCCGGGTGGAGGTCGGAGACGACGCAGGCGGGGTCCGCGTCGAAGAGCCCGGTCAGGTGCCGGATGGTCTCCTCGAAATACAGGTGGTTTTGATACTCGTCGAGGTCGCCCAGGAACTGGCTGGTGATGATGTAGCCGTTCTTGTAGAGCGACACGGTGTCCTTCAGCTCGCCGCCCAGGGCGAGCACGGAGCGAGGCGAACGGAGCGCTTCCGGGACAATCTGGGGATAGGGGACGTAGCCCCGGGCCCGCCGCACGAAGAGCGGAGCGCCGCCGGCGAGTTTCACGACCGAGTCGTCCGCCCGCATGGCGATCGGCCGGTCGTGGGTGAGAATGTAATCGCAGAGCCCGCCGATTCCCTCCGCCTCGTCCTTCATGATGGGCGCATCCTTCCGGTTGGAGCTCGTGGCGACGATGAGCGCCAGGTCGCTGAGGAGCAGATGGTGGAGCGGGGTGTAGGGCAGCATGAAGCCGATCTCGTCGAGGTGGGGCGCGATGCCGGGGATGTCCTTTTTCTTGCGAAGGAGGACGATCGGGCGGCGGTCGGAGAGGAGCAGGGCCTCTTCTTCCGCGGAAATTCGCGCATGGCGGCGGACAACCGCGACGTCTCGGGCCATCAGGGCCAGCGGCTTGGTCGCTCGGGCTTTGATCCGCCGCAGCCGGGCGACCGCCCCCGGGTTGTAAGGATCGCAGGCGAGATGGAACCCGCCGAGGCCCTTGATCGCCAGGATCTTTCCCTTTTTCAGGAGCGCGACCGCTTCGGAGACGTCTCCCGGTATTGTCCGGCCCGATTTCGCCTCCCGGATTTCGATCCTCGGCCCGCAGCGCGGGCAGGCCACGGGCTGGGCGTGATAGCGCCGGTCCCCGGGGTCGTGGTATTCCCGGGCGCAGTCGGGGCACATGGGAAAACCGGCCATGGTCGTGTTCGGCCGGTCGTAGGGCAGGGCCTCGACGATCGTGTAGCGCGGCCCGCAGTCGGTGCAGTTCGTGAACGGATACCGGAACCGGCGGTCCCGGGGATTTTCGATGTCGCGCCGGCAGTTCTCGCAGGTCGCGATATCGGGCGAAATGAAGACGAAGCGCTCGCCGCCGCCCGACTTCCGGACGGTAAAGTTCTTGTAGTCCCGGGCCGCCGCCGGTCGGCTATCCAGGCGCTCGATGCGGGCCAGGGGCGGGAGCTCTTCGACGAGCGCCCGGAGCAGGGCGTCGAGGGCGGCCGCGTCGGCCGCCTCGGCGTGAATCTCGACGCCGGCGCCCGAATTCCGGACCCAGCCGGTCAGTCCGAGCCGGCGGGCCAGGCGATAGACGAACGGCCGGAAGCCCACCCCCTGGACGACGCCGAAGGCTGCCACCCGGACGGCCCGGCGCTTTTTCATTTTCATGGCCGGGCGTCCCGCCGGCTGTACAGGCAGCCGCAGTAGTTCTGGCGGTACAGGCCGTACCGGCGGCTGAACTCGACCGACTTCTGAAAGCCGCCTTTCTTCTTGAAATCGGCTTCGAGGAACGCGAGCCCGTACTTGCGGCCGAGCCGCCGCCCGATCCGGTTCAGGACGTCGGCTTTTTTCAAGGGGCTGACGCTCATGACGGTCGTGAAGGCCGGCAGCCCCCGGGCCAGGGCTTCGCGGGCCGTCCGGTCGAGCCGGAGGGCGTAGCAGATGTCGCAGCGCCGGCCTTTCTCGGGCTCGGCCTTGAACCGCTCGGTCGTTTCGAACCAGGCCTCGGGCGCATAGGCCCCCGCGAGGAGCGGGAAGGCGAGGATCCGTTCGACCTTGCGGGCCTCGTCGAGACGGCGGCCGTATTCCTCGGGCGGCCAGATGTTGGGGTTGTAGAAGAAGCCGGTGACGTCGTGCGTTTCCTGGAGAAGCCCGACGGCGTAGGCGGCGTCGGGGCCGCAGCAGATATGGGCCAGGATCCGGGACTTCATCGCAGCTTCATTTTAAGCCGGACGCCAGGGAAGGTAAAGACGGCCGCGGGCTCAATTCAGGATGGCGCCCGTCCGCCGGCTCCGGAAGAGGAAGTCCCGGAGATCGAACGGGTTTTGGAGAGAGGGACGGTAGTTCTGGACGGTCCGGTCGAGGAGGTAGATGAGAGCGGGCAGGTTCTCCTGGAAGATGGGGGCGATGTCCTCCTCGCGGTTGAAAAACCCGCCTAGGAGCTCGTCGATCGGGGGCAGCTCGATGGTGTACGACGGGATGCCGCTCAAACCGAACGTCCAGTCGGTCGTGTCGCCGTTGGACAGGTAGAGGTCCTTGCCCGACTGCCCGGGCTTGTAGAGGCGCCCGTTGACCGCTTTGATCCGGTCCGACATCTCGACCGCGATGTCCCGGAGCTCCGCGTCGCGGTCCGAAGGGAGATCGGTGTAGCTCCAGGGGTAGAGGATGACCTGGGAAAAACTGTGATAGCTCACGAGGGCCCGGAAATCCTTCTTCAGGAACAGGTCCCGCACGGCCCGGGTCTCGGGCTCGGAGAACGGGGCGGCGCCGCGATAGATGGCGGACGAGGGATCGGCACTTGACCCGACGGCGTCGAGGCCCCATTTGTATTCATAGTTGCGGTTGAGGTCCACGCCGAACTGCCCCCCGCCGTTGTCCCGCCGGTTCTTGCGCCAATAGCGGTACGCGTGGATCGTGTATTCCAGCCCGTCGGGATTGACGAGCGGGACGATCCAGACCTCGCTCCGGTCGACGAGGCGCTTGACCTCGGGGTTCGTGGCGTAGTTCTCGGCCAGGTACTTTCCCCAGAGGAACGGGACCTCGACCGAGATCCATTCCCGCGCGTGGTGGCAGCCGAGGATGAGGACCTGGGCCTGGGCTTCTTCGCGCTCGACGTTGTCGCTGATCTTGAGGGCGTAGATGCGCCGCCCTTCCAGGCTTTCGCCGAGGACGAAGACCTTGGCGATGGCCGGGTATTTCTGCTGGAGCGCGAGGAGATCGGCCTCGAGCTCCTTGTAGGTGTGATAGGCGCCGTTGAGTCCGCCGCTGGCGGCCGCCACGCTCCCGGGCGAAAGCGTCCGCCCCAGCTCCGGCCTGAAGGACAGCGCGGCGTTTTCCAGGCTGCGGAGATCGGCGTCGCCGGCGACGATATAAACCCGGTCCTTCCAGGCGGCCAGCACGTCGAGGCCGAGGGGCTTCAGCCGGTTTTCGATCCCGGGAGCGTTGGGCACGCTGACCAGGATGGACCGCTCCGTCGGTCCGGAGGCGGACATCGCCGTCCCCGCGAGAAGCGGAAAGAGGGCCAAGCCGAGCCGAACAACCCTGATCATTGGCGTATTATAGCTGAAATCCAAGGGAGATGGCGATTTTTCGCGCGGCCAGCCCGTCGCCCGAACCCCATTCCCGCCCGATCAGGGCCCCGAGGTCGAGGCGCACGTGCTTGCCGGCGAGCCCGATCCCGAGGGTGAGGTCCCCATAGGCCGAGGCCGGGTCTTTCATGGGCTGCGGGTCGTAGATGACGCCGACGCGCGAAGGAATGTCGAACGCGGCCCCGAAGAGGGTGATCTGCTGCCTGAACTCGAGGCCGAGGCCGATCTTGACGACGTCCCGAAAGGCGCGGTCCCGCTCCTCCCCGAATTCCCGCAGGGAATAGGCCGACCAGTTGTGGAACGACGCCTCGGCGGCGAGGACGAGGTTGGGAAGCAGGTCCCATGACACGCCCAGGCCGAGGACGAGCGGCTGCCCCGCCGTATCGTCGGACGTCGCCGTGATCGTGATGTCCGTAGGGCCGTCGGGCGCCGTGTAGGCGAGATCGCTCCCGCTCTGCGATTTTTTGGCATACGGCGTCCTGAAGACGGCCGCGGCCCGGAACTTCGAGGTGAGGGACCAGAGGAGGCCGCCGTTGAGGAATACGCCCCGGAAATCCTGCGTCACGGCGTCCGAGATCCGGTAGCCGCCCGGGCCGTAGACCTGTTCGACATAGTCCCGGCGGAGACTGCCGAAGGCATAGTTCAACCCGAGGCCGAGGCTGAGTCCGCCGCCCAGCATCCGGCCCACTGCGAAATTCAGGACCTTGAGACCACCGGTCTGGTTCCATTGGAAAAGATAGGCGGTCCGGCCGCTGCGGTCGGGTTCCTCGTAGCGGGCCTGGGGACGGACATAGGATTCGGCTTCGGAGACGCTGAGGGCGAAAGCCCAAAATCCGAGGCGGACGGACAGGCCGGCGAAATCGAGACCGGTCAGGCTCTGATCGATATTCCCTTGCGTGGTGAAAATTCCGGTATTGACGAGTCCGTATTTGGCGAACGTCGCGGTCTGGAAGGCCCCATCGACCAGGACGGAGAACCGGGGGAGGAGCGGCAGGAGGGCGGGGTTGGCCAGGGCCGTGGACGGGTCGGTGGCCAGGGTGAAGGCGGTCCCGCCCCGGCCGAGGGCGGACGCGGCCGTGAAGGGATGGGTGTTCCAGGTCCGAAACGGGGCTTCGTCCTCGTATTGGCCGATCTTGAGTTGGCCCCGGGCCGGGCCGGCCCCAAAAGCGAAGGCCGCCAGAAGGGAAATCGGGACGAAAAGCCGCCGAATCCGCATCGGGCAGGATTGTACTCTCCCCGCCCGCCGGTTTGCAAACGCCGCGGCGTTTGTGTTATAGAAAATTGATTTTGAACGGGAAGGATTCATCATGGACAACCGAAGATTGATCAAAATCATCGGGACGGGCTACTACGTCCCGGACCAGATCCTGACCAACGCCGACCTGGCGAAGATGGTCGACACCACCGACGAGTGGATCGTCACCCGCACGGGCATCCGCGAGCGGCACATCGCCGCCGCCGACCAGGCCACCTCCGACCTGTGCGTGGAGGCGGCCCGACGGGCGCTCAAGAACGCGCACCTCGAAATCAAGGACATCGACCTCATCATCGTGTGCAACAATACGCCCGACACGGTCTTCCCCGCGACTTCCTGCTGGGTCCAGGCCAAGCTCGAGGCGGGGACCGTCCCCGCGTTCGACGTGATCGCCGGCTGCACGGGCTTTCTCTACGGGCTCATCGTGGCGGAGGGCCTGATCCTGAGCGGATCGGCCAAGCGGGTCCTCCTCATCGGCGGCGAGGTCCTGACCAAGGTCACGAACTGGAAGGACCGGGGCACGTGCATCCTGTTCGGCGACGGCGCGGCGGCCGTCGTCCTCGAGGAGAGCCGGGACGGATCGGGGATGCTCTCGTCGTATTGGAAAGCGGACGGGACGCTGACCAACCTCCTCCTCATCCCGGCGGGCGGGACCCAGAAACCTACGACCCTCCAGACCGTGGCCGAGAACGGACAGTTCATCGTCATGAAAGGCAACGAGGTCTTCAAGCACGCCGTCAAGCGCATGGCCGAGGCGGCGGAAGAGGCGCTCCGGAAAGCCAACATCGCCAAAGAGGCCATCGACCTCTTCATCCCCCACCAGGCCAACAAGAGGATCATCGACGCGGTCGGAGAGCGGCTGAAGATCCCGAAGGACAAGATCTACGTGAACATCGATCGCTACGGCAACATGTCCGTGGCCTGCATCCCGGTCGCGATCGCCGAGCTCCGCCAGCACAAGAAGATCAAGCCGGGGACGATCATGGTCCTCGACGCCTTCGGCGCCGGGTTCACCTGGGCGTCGATCGTCTACAAGTGGTAGGCTCGGGAGTGCCTCTCGAAGGTACGATTCGCTATTTTTCCGCTGAAAGTTTTTGGAAAAGCTTGTTCAGGGTCGCGCGGTCCATCGCTCCGACCTGCTTGTCCCGGATGACGCCTTTTTTGTCGATGACGATCGTCGTCGGGATGGCGTCTCCCGGCTCGAAATCGCGGATGATTTTCGAGGTCGCGAGGGCCACCGGGTACGACATCTTGAAATGGGCCACGAAGGGCTTCAGATCCTTGGCGGTCATCTTGTCGACCGAAAGTCCCACGATCTCGAGCCCCTTGTCCTTGTTCTCATTGTAAAAGGCGACGAAATCCGGGATCTCCTCCCGGCAGGGCGGGCACCAGGTCGCCCAGAAGTTGATCAGGACGACCTTCCCCTTCAGGGCGGCGAGGGAGATCGTCTTCCCGTCGAGGTCTTTCACCGTGAAGTCGGGCGCGGCTTGGCCGGCGGCGGTCTGGGACGCGGCCCCTCCCCAAGCGGCGAGGACGGCGATCATCAGGGCAATGGAGATCTGTTTCATACGTCAGCGGTTTTCGCAGTTCTTGAGGAGGCGGGCCCATTCGTGGTCCACGGCCTCCTGCATGACCTTGATCGTCTCCGGCTGGAGGTGGCGGAACCGCCCCTGGAGCTTGAGATAATCGTCGATCGGTTTTTTGTTCGAGGGCTTCATCGTCAAGGTGTACTTCTCCCCGTGTTCGACCTCGAAGAGGGGGAAGATGCAGTTCTGGACGACCATCCGGCCGAGCTTGACCGTGTCCTCCGGCCGGCTCTTCCAGCCGGTCGGGCAGGGGGCGTAGATGTGGAGGAAGCGCGTCCCCTTGATGTCCTTGGCCTTCCTGGCCTTCTTATAGACGTCCTCGGGATAGGCTATGGAGGCTGTTGCCTGATACGGGATCCGGTGGGCGGCTATGATGGCGTCGATGTCCTTTTTGGGCTCGTCCTTGAAGAACTTGACGGGGGTCGTGGTCGTCCAGGCCCCGAGCGGCGTCGCCGAGCTGCGCTGAATGCCCGTGTTCATGTAGGCCTCGTTGTCGTAGCAGACGTAGATGATGTCGTCGTTGCGCTCGGCCGCCCCGCTCAGGGCCTGGAGGCCGATATCGAACGTCCCGCCGTCGCCCGCCCAGGCGACGACCGTCGTCTCGTTGTCGCCGGTCATCTGAAGACCGGCCTTGACGCCGGTGGCCGTCGAGGCCGCGGTCTCGAAGGCGCAGTGGTAGATGGGCACCCCCATGCAGGAATGGGGAAAGGGGCCGTCGATGACGGCCCAGCAGCAGGCCGGGATGCATAGGACGGTCTTCTGGCCCAGGGCCTTGAGGACATAGCGCAGGGCGAGGTTGGCGCCGCAGCCCTGGCAGGCGAGATTCCCCGGTCCGACCAGTTCCTCCGTGGGGAGGGTGAGTTTCATCTTTTTCGCTTTGCTCATTTCTTGACTCCGATCCAGCCGATTTCGGCTTCGGGGCGCTCGTGGGCGATCGTCTGGTCGACGACCTCCTGGAACGAGCCCGGGGTGATGTCCCGGCCGCCCAGTCCGGCGATGAAGCCGAACACCGGCTTGCCGTCCGCGTGGCCGTAAAGGGCCGATTTCAGCTCCTGGGAGAAAATGCCGTGGTGGCCGTAGGAGATGTTGCGGTCGACGACCGCGATCTTCTTCGCCGCCCGGGTATGGCGCCGGACCTCCTCGAAGGGGAAGGGGCGGAATACTTTAATTCGCAGGTTCCCGACCTTCGTGCCGGCTTCGCGCATCGCGTCGACCGCGACGCGGGCGGTGTAGCCCGCGGTCCCCGAGGTCACCAGGACGATCTCGGCGTCGTCGCAGAGATAAGCGTCGACCAGACCGAGGCGCCGGCCGAAGATCTTTTCGTATTCCTTGCCCGTGGCCTCGATCAGGGCCGGGGCCTTTTCCATGTCCTTTTGGAGCTTGTAGCGCAATTCGAAGTAGTGCTCGGGGGCGGTCAGGCCGCCGAAGGCGCGCGGATCGCTCGGCGTGACCCGGTACGGCGGCCGGAAGGGCGGCAGGTAGGCGTCGACCTTCTCCGCCTCGGGGATGTCGACGACCTCGTAGGTGTGCGACAGAGAGAAGGCGTCGAGGATGACCATGCTCGGAATGGACAGCGCTTCGGACACCTTGAAGGCCTGGAGGACGGTGTCCAAGACTTCCTGGTTACTGGCGCAGTAATATTGCATCCAGCCCGTGTCCCGCTGGGAGAGGCTGTCGTTCTGATCGGACCAGATGGTCCAGCCCGGGGCCATGGCCCGGTTGACGTTGCCCATGACGACCGGCAGCCGGCCGCCCGAGGCCCAGTGCAGCATCTCGTGCATGAGGGCCAGCCCCTGGGACGACGTGGCGGTGAAGGTCCGGGCGCCGGCGGCCGAGGCCCCGATGCAGGCGGCCATGGCCGAGTGCTCGGACTCGACCTTGATGAACTTGGCGTCGAGCGTCCCGTCGGCGCACATCTCGGAGAGGAGCTCGACGACCTGCGTCTGGGGCGTGATCGGGTAGGCCGCGATCACCTGGGTGCGGGCGAGCATGGCCCCGTAGGATAGCGCGTGGTTCCCCATGAGGACTTTTTTCATTTCCGTTCCTCCACCATGACGATGCACTTCGTCGGGCATTCCTCGGCGCAGATGCCGCAGCCTTTGCAGAAGTCGTAGTCCACGACGGGCCATTCGTCCTCGATCACGATCGACATGTCGGGACAGAACTTCCAGCAGATGCCGCACTGGATGCAGTCCTCGAGCTTGATCTCCGGCCGGATGTTGCGCCAGGAGCCGGTCTTGTTCCAGAGCATCGAGCCGAGGGACATGGGCATGGTCGGCACCTCGGCGGCGGACGTGAAAACGATCTTTTGAGCGTCTCGTTTCTTGGGCATGGGGTCCTTCCTTATACGTAGGCGCCGGCCCGCGCGTAGGCCTCGGAGGCCGCCTTCCGGTTGTTCTCGGGCTTGATCGTGATGGCGTCTCCGATGGCCTTGAGGAGCGATTCGAGCTTCGTCAGGCCGAGGATCCGGATCACGACGCCGACGATGGCCGTGTTGACGATCGGCGCGCCCAGCGTGCCGAGCTTGTTCTGGACGGCGATCTCGGTGGCGTTGACCGTCGCCACCCGGAACCGGGAGGGGAAGGCAAATTCCTCCGGTTTCTTGTCGCTGTTGATGATGATCCAGCCGCCGTCCTGCAGGCCCTCGGTGATGTCGATCGCCTCGACGAGCGTCGGGTCGACTACGACCACGTGGCCGGGCGCATAGATCCGGCTCTTGTCGTAGATGGGCTTGCTGTCGATGCGGATGAAGGACACGACGGGCGAGCCGCGCCGCTCGACGCCGAATTCCGGATAGGCCTGGACGTAGTTGCCTTCCTGGGCGAGCGCGTCGGCGAGGATCTTCGAGGCCACGACCGTTCCCTGGCCGCCCCGGCCGTGAAAGCGTATTTCGATCATGGATGCTCCTTATCGGCTGATTGCGAAAAGGTTATATTATAGCGACCTTGAAGGGGCGTGACTAGGGGAAAAATGCATTTTTTACTGCCGGCCTAAATTCCCGCCGGATCAGCGCTTGAGCCGGTACGACCGGTAGAGGTTCTTGAGCATCGCCGCGTCGGTCTCGCGGGCCGGGCTCTCGCAGACGACGGTCCCCTCGACATCGAAGTCGCCGAGGGCCTGAATCCATTCGTGGTAGCAGAAATCGGAATCGGGCAGGTTGAGGTGGCGGACCTCGCCCTTGGGATTGTATTCAATTCCGGAGATATGGATGTGGATGTTTTTCAGGGCGGCCTTGCCGAGCCGCTTTTCGACTTTCCTCAGGATGCGATGGAAATCGAGATAGGAGTTCGCCTTTCCCTGCCGGGCGTGCAAGTGGGAAAAATCGAGGCAGGGCTGGAGGCCTTCGACCTCCTTGCAGAGGGTCAGGACTTCGTCCAGGGTTCCGAATTGGGACGATTTGCCCATGGTTTCGATGCGCAGGAGGACGGGGCTGCGCTCGGCCCGGAGGGCGGACAGGACCTGGCCGATTTCCTGCCGGATGGCCTCGTAGGTTTTTTCGGGCGTCGACGCTTTTCGCCCCGCAGAGCGCCGCCGCGCGCGCCGAACGGAGGAGATGGTCCTGGCTTTGGAGCCGTTTGCCCGGCTCGGGCGAATTGAGATTGACGTAGTAGGGGGCGTGGGCGCTGAGGCTGAGGCCCAGGGCGCGGGCCTTCGCCCCGACCTTCGCCGCGGTGTCGCTCCCGATCTTCACCCCGCGGACGAACTCCATCTCCAGGCAGTCGAGCCCCAGGCCGTGAAGGTGCTGGAGGGCCGAAAGCGTCGAGATCTGGGGGGTCGAGTCCGGGACGCCGGCCGTTCCAAAGAGCAGCCGGTCAGCACTTGCCGGCATCCGCCTCTCCCGGGTTTCCCAGGAATTTGGAGACGAGCTGCATGGCGCAGTAGTCTCCGCACATGGAGCAGGCGGCAGACCCGGACCGGCGGTCCCGGCGGACGGATTCGAATTTGCGGGGGTCGAGAGCGAGCCTCTGCTGGCCTTCCCAGTCCAGCTTTTTGCGGGCCTGGGAGAGCCTGAGGTCGCGCTCCAGGGCGCCGGGCAGGCCTTTGACGATGTCGGCCGCGTGTCCGGCGATCCGGGAGGCGATCAGGCCTTCGCGGACGTCGTCCGGGGAAGGCAGCCCGAGATGTTCGGCCGGCGTGACGTAGCAGAGAAAATCGGCTCCGGCGGCCGCCGCGATGGCGCCGCCGATCGCGCCCACGATGTGATCGTATCCGGCCCCGATGTCCGTGACCAGCGGGCCGAGCACGTAAAACGGGGCGCCGTGGCAGACGCGCTTCTGGAGCTTGACGTTCATCTCGACCTGGTCGAGGGGAATGTGTCCCGGCCCTTCGACCATGACCTGGACGCCCGCGGCCCAAGCCCGCTTGACGAGCTCGCCGAGCGTCAGGAGCTCCTCGATCTGAGGCCGGTCCGTGGCGTCGAGGATGGACCCGGGGCGCAGCCCGTCGCCGAGGCTCAGGGTGAAATCGTAGGCCCGGGCGAGTTCGAGGAGCCGGTCAAAGTGCTCATAGAGCGGGTTTTCCTTCCCGTTGTGCAGGCTCCAGGCCAGGTGGAATGCGCCGCCCCGGGAAACGATGTCGGCCACCCGGCCCTGGCTCTTCAGCCGCTCGACGGCCCGCAGCGTCAGTCCGCAGTGGACGGTCATGAAGTCCACCCCCTCCTGCGCCTGGGCTTCGATAGCGGCGAAAAGGTCGTCCACGGTCAAGGAAACGATCGAACCGCGGCGGTCGATGGCTTCGATCGCGGCCTGGTAGATGGGGACCGTCCCCAGGGGGACCGGCGCCCGGTCGAGGATCATGCCCCGGATCTTTTTCAGGTCGCCGCCCGTGCTGAGGTCCATGATCGTATCGGTTCCGTATTCCAGGGCGATATCCGTTTTCCGGAGCTCGTCCTCCAAATTTTGGAAATCCTTAGAGGTCCCGATATTGACATTGACTTTGGTCCGGAGGCGGTGGCCCACGCCCATCGGCCGGAGCCGGGGGTGGCGCGGGTTGAACGGGACGACCACCCGGCCTTCGGCGACCAGGGCCAGGAGATCGTCGACGGCGATCTTTTCGTCCAGAGCGACCGCCCGGAGAGCGGGAGTCACGGTTCCCTGTTTTGCGAATTCGAATTGGGTCATGATCTTTGGAGCAAACCAGTTTACCCTCCTTTTTCTCGGATTACAACCCAAAATTGGCTATCGGAGCGCGATCCGCCCGGGAATTCGCTCCGACGGCTGTCCCGCCTTATTTACACCATCCCTCCGTTTTGTTAGCATGGGTGCCGGGAGTGGAGGCTCCCCGTCCCATGAACCGGTTCGCCCGACCGCTCGTCGTCCTTCTTGCCGCGTTCTCGCTGTCCGCGCCGCCGGCGCCGGGCGCCGAGCTCCAGGCCGCGGTCCGGGACCAGGCCCTGAAAGTCCTCAAAGCCCTCGACCGCATCCAGGCCGAGAGCCTTGCTTCGAAGGCCCCGGGCCTCCGCCGGTCGGATTTCTCCGAAGGGGAGTGCAACGCGTACGTCGCCTACCGGATCGAGGAGGAGAAGGAGGACATCCTGAAGGAGCTGAAGCTCAAGCTGTTCGGCGAGAACCGTGTCGAGGGCAAGGCCGTCGTGGACCTCCGCCGGCAGAACCTGCCGTCCTTCATCAAGCCCCAGATGAACCTCTTCTTCGAAGGGCTCCTCGTCGTCCGGGAGGGCAGAGCCCGGCTCGAATTCCGGAAGCTCTTCCTCGAAGGCCAGGAAGTCCCGCTCCCCCTCCTCGACGTCATCATCGACATCGCCGCCCGGATGGGCAAGACCGACGCCGCGAACATCCGGGCGTGGGTCGATCTGCCCTACGGCATCAAGGATCTCAAGACGCGCGCGGGCGGGATCGCGCTCTTCTATTGAGAGGGGAGGGGGGCCATGATCAGAGTCATCAGCGGCATTTATAAAGGGGCGAGACTTCGCAAAGTGCCGAGCCCGCTCGTCCGGCCCATGCCGGACAAGCTCAAGTCCGCCCTCTTCAACATCCTCCGCGACGAGGTCCGGGATACGAAGGTGCTCGACGGGTTCGCCGGCACGGGCTCGATCGGGATCGAGGCCCTCAGCCGGGGCGCGGCCGGTGCGGTCTTCATCGAGGAGTTTCCGACGGCGGCCTCCGTGATCAAGCACAACCTCGACAAATGTGGGGCCGCCGCGTCCGCCCACGTCGTTCTCCAGGAATTCAACCGGGCCGTGATCCATCTGGCCCAGGAGAAGGCGCGGTTCAACCTCATTTTTCTCGACCCGCCCTACCGGCTCCTCGACGAACGGGACCCGCTGAAAGTCATCGCCAAACGCGGGATCCTCGCGCCCGGGGGGCTCATCGTCCTCCGGCACCACTTCAAGACAAAGTTTCGGACGAAATACTTCGCCCTGGCCCGCCAGACGACGCTCGGCGACGACACGCTGTCGTTCTATCGCGAGTTGGCCGCGCCTCGTCCGCCCGTACCGGCGGTGCCGTCACCGGCATAATTCCCTTGTCGGCGCCTTCCGGTTCGACTAAAATAGCGGAGAGGCAAGGCGGCGGGAGGCTGAGCGGTCGACATGGGCAAGGACGATTCTAAAATCACTCCGTTCTGGGGGACCGGTTATCTTTTGGGGGAGGAGGAGGTCTTTTCCGAGCTCGCCGAACGAAAAGGGACCTCCCTGTTCCTGGGCAAATACACGCTCAACGAAGTCCTCGCCGTCATGGACCGAAAGGGCTTCACCAAGGAAGCGCGGAAGCGCGGGCTCTGGCCGCTCGCCTACGAACTGGATTCCACCCAATTTCCCCTTCAACGGTTCCAGATCTTTCTCCGCGAGAAAACGCCGGAGAACCTCATCGTCGACCTGAAGATCCGGGAGGGCACGTTCGCGCCCCGACCGGCGCTCCTGCCGGAATCGACCGGCCGGTGTTTCAAGACCCTCGTCCTGGAATGGCTCACCCTCCAGAATCCCGCCGAGGAGTTCAGCGAAAAGCGGGGCTCGCTGCCCGGGCAGATGCATCCGGGCCTGGGCATGAGCCGGAAGGTGATGGACATCTTTGTCTACATCGGCAAGCTCACCCGCCAGGACGCGCTCCTGGCTTTTCCGGCGTTCTACCACAACGCGGTCCTCTTTTCGCGCTATTTCCGCTTCCTCAACCCCGAGAAGGAAGGAGAGATCCTGGCCATCCGCCAGGCATTCAGCCGTCTCTCCATCCGCCACCTGGCCTGGGCGGTCTATCTGAACTGCCTCATGAAGGCCGACGGCTCCGTCTACGAGTGGCGGGCCGAGGAGCAGGTCCATCCCTTGCAACGGGACCTCCGTGATTATTTCAATTCCCGGGCCTATCGGGAAAGGGTCAAGAAAAGCATGAGCCGGCAGTCGTTCACCATCGACTGGGAGACGTATTCGCGGAAGTTCCAGGCGGATTAGGCCTTCCTCCGGCGTGTTCGCCGTGATCGGCGATGGGGATTTGTATCTCCCGTCCGGAATCTGATATAATACCGCGCCTGACAGAGGAGATACGACCGATGAAGAAAGACATTCATCCGAATTATGACGCCTGCACCGTGATCTGCGCTTGCGGCAGCACGTTCCAGACGCGCTCCACGAAGAAGGAGATCCGCGTCGAAATCTGCTCCCAGTGCCACCCCTTCTTCACCGGCAAGCAGAAGTTCATCGACAGTGCCGGCCGCATCGAAAAATTCCGCAAGAAATACAGTACCCTGCAGCCTCCTAAGAAATAGGCGCGATGCTTCCGGACCTTTCCTCCCTCGAGGAGAAATTTCGCCAACTCACCCTGGCCCTGTCCGATCCGGCCCTGATCGCCCATCCCCAGCGCCTCCGGGAGATTTCCAAGGAGCGGGCCGACCTCGAACCTCTCGTCCGCAAGCTGGACGACCACCGCAAAGTCCTGCGTGACGCGCAGGATTCGCGGGCCATGCTCGCCGATCCGGGGATCGACCCCGAGCTCAAGGCCATGGCCGAGGCCGACCTGCGGCGCCTCACGGCCCGGGCGGAGGAGCTCGAGGCCGAGATCAAAGTGCTCCTCGTCCCGAAGGACACCCTTGACGAAAAGAACGTCATCCTCGAGATCCGGGCGGGCGCGGGGGGCGACGAATCCTCGCTCTTCGCCCAGGACCTGTTCCGGATGTATTCCCGGTTCGCGGAGGCGAAGGGCTGGAAAATCGAAGTCCTGGATTCGAGCGTCTCGCCCATCGGGGGGTTCAAGGAAGTGATCGCCTCCGTGCAGGGGAAAAATGTTTATTCCCGGCTCAAGTTCGAGAGCGGTGTCCATCGCGTCCAGCGCGTCCCCCGGACCGAAACCAGCGGCCGGATCCACACCTCGACCGTGACCGTGGCCGTCCTTCCCGAAGCCGACGAGATCGACGTCAAGCTCGATCCCAAGGACTTGAGGATCGAGGCGTTCGGGTCCTCGGGCCCCGGAGGTCAGAGCGTGAACCGGAACTACACCGCCATCCGGGTGACGCACAAGCCGTCGGGCCTCGTTGTGTCGTGCCAGGACGAAAAGTCCCAGCACCGGAACAAGGAGAAGGCCCTGCGCGTGCTACGCTCCCGCCTGATGGACATCGCCCACAGCGAACAGCACCGGAAGATCGCCCAGGACCGACGCTCTCAGGTGGGGACGGGGGAGAGGAGCGAAAAGATCCGGACCTACAATTTCCCCCAATCCCGGATCACGGACCACCGGCTGGATGAAAGCTTCCACAACATGAGCGCGGTCCTCGACGGCGATCTGGCCGGCATCCTTGAAAAGCTGGCCCTGCAGGAGCAGGCCCTCCTTCTCGATAAAACCAAGACCCCTTGAGTTCCCTCCGCGAGCTCGCCATCCGAGGCCGGGACCTCCTCCGCGGCCTTCCCCGGACCGACCCGGCGCTCGAATCCCGTCTGCTCCTCCAAAAGGCCGCCGGCTTGGACGAAATCCGCTTCTGGGCCTTGCCCGAATCTCCCGTCAGCCCGACCGTCGAACGCGTCTTCCTGGCCTTCGTCCGGCGGCGCCGGGCGGGGATCCCTTTGGCGTACCTCACCGGCGAACGGGAATTTTGGTCCCTGACGTTCGCCGTTTCGCCGGATGTGCTCGTCCCGCGGCCGGAGACCGAGCTCCTCGTTGAAAAAGCGCTCGCGTTCGCACCGCGCGGCGAGGCCGTGATCGTCGAGATCGGGACGGGGAGCGGGGCTGTGGCGGTCGTCCTCGCCAAGGAGCTCCCACGGGCAAGGATCGTGGCCGCCGACGTCAGCCGCCGGGCGCTCGAAACGGCCCGCCGAAACGCCCTGCGGCACGGGGCAGCCGTGACGTTCGTCGCCTCGGATTTGTTCCGGAGCCTGGGCGGCCGCATCCCTCCGGACGGGGTGGACCTCGTCGTTTCCAACCCCCCTTATGTGGCCGCTGCCGAATGGCCGACGCTCCCCCCCGAAGTCCGACGCGAGCCTCGCCGGGCGCTCGTGGCCGGCCCGACGGGACTCGAATTTATCGCCCGCCTGATCGCCGGGGCAGGGTCCCATTTGAAGCCGGGCGGCCGCCTGCTTTTCGAAGTCGGACGGGGACAGGCCCGCCGCGCCCTCGGCCTCTTCGATTCCCGATGGGATTGCCGAGAGGCGTTCAAAGACCTGAGGGGGATCTGCCGGGTGGTCGCCGCCCGGAGAACCGGTTTTTGAATTCTCCCCTGTAAATATGTTATATTCAACCGGAAACGAACGTCCGGAGATCGAGGAGGCATCATGGTTGCGCATCCTTCCGTCCCCAAGATGGTCCGAGCCCCGCGGGGCTCCAAATTAAATACGAAAGGCTGGTCTCAGGAGGGCGCGCTCCGGATGCTGATGAACAACCTCGATCCGGAGGTCGCGGAAAAGCCCCGGGATCTCATCGTCTACGGAGGAACGGGAAAAGCGGCCCGGAACTGGGACTGCTATCGGGCCATCGTCCGAAGCCTCAAGAAGCTCGAAAACGACGAGACCCTCATCGTCCAGTCCGGGAAGCCGGTGGCCGTCTTCCGGACCCATCCGGAAGCCCCGCGCGTCCTCATCGCCAATGCGAACATCGTCCCCCAATGGGCGACGTGGGACGAGTTTCGGCGCCTGGAGGCCCTCGGCCTGACCATGTACGGCCAGATGACGGCCGGAAGCTGGATCTATATCGGCACGCAGGGCATCCTCCAGGGCACGTATGAGACTCTCTCGTCCGTCGCCCGCAAGCATTTCGGCGGAAGCCTCCGGGGGCGGATCGCCCTCACGGCCGGATTGGGAGGCATGGGCGGCGCCCAGCCCCTGGCCGTGACGATGAACGACGGTGTGGCGATCGTGGTCGAGGTCGACCGGGACCGCATCCGCCGCCGGCTCGAGACCTGCTATGTCGACACCATGGTCGAAAGCGTGGACGAGGCGCTCCGCCTCGCGGCCGACGCCGCGCGGAAGGGCCGGCCGCTGTCGATCGCCCTCCTCGGCAACGCGGCGGACGTGCTCCCCGAGCTCGTCCGCCGCGGATTTACGCCCGACGTCCTCACCGACCAGACTTCGGCCCACGACGAGCTTAACGGCTACGTTCCCCACGGGTTGCCCTACGAAGACGCCCTGAGGCTTCGGCTCGAGGACCCGGCCGATTACATCCGGCGCAGCTACGCTTCCATGGCCGCGCACGTCCGGGCGATGCTGGACCTCCGGAAGCGCGGCGCCCAGACGTTCGACTACGGCAACAACATCCGCGGCCAGGGCCGGAAGGCGGGCGTGGCCGACGCGTTCGACATCCCCGGCTTCGTCCCGGAATACATCCGGCCCCTCTTCTGTCTCGGCAAGGGCCCGTTCCGCTGGGTGGCCCTGTCCGGAAAGCCCGAGGACATCCAGGTGACCGACGAGGCCGTCCTCAAGGAATTCCCCGAGGACGAGCCCCTCGAGCGCTGGATCCGCAAGGCCCAGAAACTGATCAAGTTCCAGGGCCTGCCGGCGCGCATCTGCTGGCTGGGATACGGCGAGCGGGCCCGTTTCGGGGCGGTCATCAACCACCTGGTCAAGAAAGGAAAGATCAGCGCCCCGATCGTCATCGGCCGCGATCATCTCGACACCGGATCGGTCGCCTCCCCGAACCGGGAGACCGAAGGCATGCGGGACGGGTCGGACGCGATCGCGGACTGGCCCATCCTCAACGCGCTCCTCAACGCTGTGAGCGGCGCGTCCTGGGTGTCCGTCCACCACGGCGGCGGCGTGGGCATCGGCCTCTCGATCCACGCCGGGATGGTCATCGTCGCCGACGGGGCCGACACGACCGCCCGGCGGCTCGAGCGCGTGCTGACCGTGGATCCGGGGATGGGCGTCGTGCGGCACGCCGACGCCGGCTACGAGTCCGCCGTCCACTTCGCGAAAAAGAACAAGATCAAGATCCCGATGCTCGGGAAGTCCTGAGCGCCTTCCCCGCCCTCAGCCAGAGCTGAGGACGGGGAAGGACGCTCGTACGTCAACGGAGCATCACGCCGCTCTCCCTCCGTCGTCTACCCGGGTTGACCGGTCCCGCCGGCGGACGGTTCCTCCACCTCCGCAACTCGCGGCCCATCAATCACTTTCCGGATCGCGGGAGGGGCTCGGTTTTTGGCATGGGGCTTGCTTAAGGAAACTCCGAAAGGAGTATCTGATGAAAACATCTTCCCTCTCGAAATCGGCCGCCCGCATCTCGGCCGGTTTTCTCATCCTGTCGTTGGCCCTCGCCATGACCGCGGCCGCCTCGCCCCTCGAAGACGACGCCGGCTCGGCGCTCTGCAAGGGCGCCCTTTCGAGGTGCATGGGCGAAGCCATCATCTCGGGCCTGTTCTCGTCCGGGGCGACGCTCTTCTACTACGTGAGCTTCTGCATCATCGGCTGGGACTTCTGCCAGAAGTACGTCCAGGGATGACGGAGGAGACCCATGCGCGCCCTGAATCGTAAAATCGGCAAGGCAACCGCGGCCGCCCTGATTTTCGTGAGCCTGTTCCTGGGGCTTCAGGCCTTCGCCCTGCGGGGAGGAACCTGCGAGGAGGCCCTCAGCCGCTGCCTGGACGACGTCTTCACCCAGGCCTTCGGCTCCTTCGGAATGGTGTATTGCGCGATCGGCTTCGCCTTCTGCAAAAGATACATCGATCCGGCGGGGTGAGGCTTCAGAGTGGGAAAAAGCGGCGGTCCGGACGTCTCTCTCATCGGGAGAACGGATATGAACATGCGACGAATCTTCATGGGTTTCTTCTTCGCGGCGCTCGTTCTCGGCCCGGCCTATGCGGCCGGGGGCGGGGACGCGGTCCGGAAGGTGGGCCTCGAGGAGGTCCTCTCGATCGGAGGGCTGGACGACCAAGCGCTTTTTCAATGGACGGGCGTGGCCACGGACGGCGCGGGAAACATCTACGTCCTGGACGCGATGGATTTTTCGCTCAAGAAATTCGGGCCCGACGGACGGCTGTTGAAGAAGGCCGGGCGGAAGGGCCAGGGGCCGGGGGAATTCATGGCTCCCCGGCTCCTGGCCTGCTCGGGAGAGCGGCTCTACGCCACCGACCAGAACGTCTTCGGCGTTTACGTGTTCGACCGGGAGCTCCGGTTCCTCGGGAAAATCCCCTGCCCGTCACTCATTCTGGCCCTCGCGGCCCTCGGCGACGGACGGCTGGCCGTGGCCGTCATGGGCATGGCGTCCCCCGGAAAGGTCCTGGTGCTCGACGCCGACGGGCGGGTGCTGTCGGAGTTTATTCCGGCCGAGGGTCCGGGGAAGGGCATCCTGATGGACTCGATGAGCTTTGCCCAGGACAAAGACGGCCAGTTCTATGTCGCCTATCTTTTCCGGGACAGCGTCGAGAAATGGACCCGGGAGGGGAACCGTCTTTGGTCCAAGGCCTTCCTGGGGCAGAAGAAAATCGCTACGACCGAGGTCCAATCCCTGGCCCTGCCGTCTGAAACGTGTTTCAAGGACGTGGCCCTCGACGCCTTCGGCCATGTTTTCGTCCTGGGCGGCAAGCTCTCCAAGCACCCGAGCCGCGACGTCTATGTCCTGGACAAATACGGGGCCCTGCTGGCGACGTTCACCCTGCCCGAGCCGAGCCACTGCCTCCACATCGACGGCCGGAATTATCTCTACGCCCGGGCGAACGACGGCATCACTCTGAAGAAATACAAGATCCTCTATGATTGAGACCGGTCGGGCGGGGCGCTGGGCCCGGGCCGTGGTTTGCGCCGCGGCGATCTTCCTGCCGGCCGCGCGGTGCGGCCGGCCCGGAGCGCCGCGCCCCTCTCCAGCCGCCGGTCCGAAGAGCATGGGCTGGGTCCTCGTGGATGTCGAGAGCTTCTTCTGCGGGGCCTGTCTCGATCCGCTCCTCGAATTCTGCCGGGCGGTCCCCGCCCGGGTCCAGGAAGACCGGCTCCGGGCGATCCTCGTCTTCGGGGCCGGCCCGTCCTCCGAGGACGCGGAAATCCGGGCCCGGATCGTCAAGACCAAGTGGCAGGGATTCAGCCAAGCCAACGGCATCCGGTTTCCGGCACTCGCCGATGCGGACCGTGTGTTCAGGGGAACGCTCAAGACGGGCGCCGGCATCCTGATCTTCGCGGAGGAGGCCCGGACCGTTCGATGGTATCCGCTGCCCCTCTCCAAGGAACGGCTTGAGGAAGTCCTGAGGATTCTTATAGATTAAGAGGGGGCCGCGGGGACGGCACCCTTCCGAGGAGACGCCATGATTCAGCCGACACGGATCAAGCCGCTGAACGGGGCGGAGCCGCGCCGGGGCGATTATGTCCTGTACTGGATGCAGGCCTCCCAGCGCGCGGAATGCAACCATGCCCTGGAATACGCCGTCCGCCGGGCGAACGAGCTGGCCCTGCCGGTCGTCGTGTTCTTCGGTTTGACGGACAAATTCCCGGAAGCGAACGAGCGGCATTACGCGTTCATGCTCGAAGGGTTGGCCGAAGTGAAGGACCGGCTCGAAAAAAAGGGCATCCGGTTCGTCGTCCGGCAGTCCGCGCCGGACGAAGGGGTCGCGGCCCTGGGAGCGCGCGCGGCGCTCGTCGTGACCGACCGGGGCTATCTGCGCGTCCAGAAAGCCTGGCGGGCGGCCGCCGCGGCCTGCCTGAATTGTCCCCTGATCCAAGTCGAGACGGACGCGGTGGTGCCCGTCGAGGAGACCTCGGCGAAAGAAGAATATGCCGCGGCCACCATCCGGCCGAAAATCCATCGGAAGCTCCCCGATTACCTCGTCTCGCTCAAGGAGAGGCGGCCGGCCAAGACATCGCTTCCGCTGGACCTCGAATCGCTCGATTTGTCCGACACGGCCGGCGTCCTTTCGCGCCTTCGGATCGACCGGAGCGTGAAGGCGTCGGCCCATTTCCCGGGCGGGACTTCCGAAGCCCGGAAGCATCTCCAGGTTTTTCTCGCCGAAAAAATTGGGCATTTCCGCGATCTGCGCAACAATCCCGCGCTGGATTATCTTTCCCACCTGAGCCCCTACCTCCATTTCGGCCAGATCTCGCCTCTGTTCATCGCCCTCAAAGTCCGCGAATCCGAAACCCCGGGGGCCGAGGCTTTTTTGGAGGAACTCATCGTCCGGCGCGAGCTGAGCCTGAATTTCGTCCACTACAACGGCCGCTACGACGAGTTCGAAGGAGCCGTGCCGGCCTGGGCCCAAAAAACGCTCGAAGCCCACGCCGGGGATCCCCGCCCCGCCTGTTATACGCCCGCCGAGCTCGAAGCCGGCCGGACGCACGATCCCTACTGGAACGCCGCCCAGCTCGAAATGGTTGTCACGGGCAAGATGCACGGCTATATGCGGATGTACTGGGGCAAGAAGATCCTGGAGTGGAGCCCCTCCGTCCGGGAGGCGTTCCGGACGGCGCTTCACCTCAACAACAAATTCGAGCTCGACGGGCGCGACCCGAACGGATTCACGGGCGTGGCCTGGTGTTTCGGCAAACACGACCGGCCTTGGCGGACCCGGCCGGTCTTCGGCGCGGTCCGCTATATGAACGACCGCGGGCTGTGCCGCAAGTTCGACGCCGACCAGTACGTCAAGAAAGTCCAGGCGCTCAAAAGCTGAGGGGCCCCGGGGCCCTCCGCGGCTCCCTGACCGTGATTCGGTTTTCAGGGGCGCGTCCCCCGGTTTGCCCTTGACCTCGAAGCGTGCTATGTATTCTCCATGTCCTACGACGCGATCATCGTCGGGGCGGGTTTGGGCGGACTGCTGGCCGGGGCCAAGCTGGCCAAATCCGGACGGCGGGTCCTCATCCTGGAGAAGAATCCGCATATCGGGGGGACGAGCTACATCTTCCGGCGAGGCACCTACTTTTTTCCGATGGGGCCGCTCTCGTTCAGCTATCCCGGCCGGGTGAAGGCCCTGCTCGAGGAGGCCGGCGTGGAACACGGCCTCGAATTCCGGCGCAACCATTTCCAGCTCTTGACCCCCCATCTCGACATCGTCTATTCCCAGCCGCTGGCCGGCCTCCGAGACGAGCTGCGCCGTTTGTTCCCGGCCGAGGCTGCCGGGATCGATCGCGTTTTCGCCGAGCTCCTGGATCTCGTCGCGCTCATCCGGGACATCGACCGCTGGCACCCCGATTACGCGCTTCGCCCGGCCGGATCTCCTGCGGGGCCGATCCCGTCCGGCGGTGTTTCATCGCGCGCGGAGCTCGTTCGGGCGCGGAGCGGTGCCTCGTCCCGGGACCTGCTCGATCCGCTCATCCGAGATCCCCACCTCAAGAACCTGTTGGGATCGATGGGAACCGATCCGCCCCGGATGTCGCTCCTCAACCTGGCGTTCATGTGGGCCGCGATGTCCGAGATCGGGATCTGGTCTCCCTCGGGCGGCATCCACGGGATCTGCCGGATGCTGGCCGCGGCGGTCGGATTCGGCGGGGGAGAGATCCGGCTCCGCAGCCCGGTGGCCCGCATCCTCGTCGAGAACGGCCGCGCCGCGGGGGTCCGGACCGAGGACGGCATGGAGATTCGGGCCCCGGCCGTCATCGTCAACGCGGATTACAAAAAGACGTTCCTCGAACTTCTCGATCCGGCCCACCTGCCGCCGGCCCATCTCGCGGCCGTCCGCGAAGTCCCGTACACCGGCTCCGAACTCTGCCTCTACCTCGGCGTCGATCCGCGGCGCGTCGATCTGGGCCGGATGAGGGCCGAGCACCTCTTCTTCCGCAGGCGCATCGATCCGGCCGCCGAACCCGACCCCCTGGACTTCGACAACCGGGAGATCGAGGTCTGCCGCTGGTCCGACAACGCGCCCGACTGCGCGCCGCCGGGCAAGACCGTGCTCGTGCTGCGGGCGGGATTGCCCTACCGGCTTTTCGAAGAGTGGAGGACGGGGGAGAAGCTCAGGAAGCCCGGCTACCGGGAGGCCAAGGACCGCGCGGCCTGGGCCCTCATCAGGACCGTCGAAAGCGCCCTTCCCGGCCTCGCGGGCGCGGTCGAAGTGTTGGAGGCGGCCACGCCCCTGACCTATCGGGATTGGGGCCAGCGGACCGATGGCTCGATCGCCGGTTGGACCTGGTCGGCCGAGGCCGCCGCCCGCCTCCCCGGGAAGCTCCTCATCGAGACGCCCGTGGAACGGCTTTACATGGCCGGCCTCACCGCTGCGACCGAGCTGTTCCTTGGCGGCGTTCCCACCGCTCTCCAGACCGCTTCGCTGGCCGCGGACCGGGTCCTGGGACAATAGCGGGAAGGAGGGCGAGCGGAGCTTGGCGCGGCCCTAAGCCCAGAAGGCTTAGGGCCGCGCCCGTCGGAAGGGGTCTTCCTCTCCGAGTTGACTCGCCCTCCGGACCGGCCGGCGGTTATTTCCAGATGTGGTGTTTTTCAACCAGGTGGTGCGGCTGGTAGGACAGTTTGGCCTGCCGCAGGCCCGGCACGCCCATGTCCTGCTCGCGGTTGATATATGTGGCGGCGGTGAGCTCGTTCTTCACGAACTCCCGGTTCATGAGCTGGGACAGCCCGTCGTAATGGGGGCTGATGATCTCGATGTGGATGACGGCCGTGTCGGGATTGAGCTTCTCGGCGATGGAGAACGCCGCGATCCGGCCCTCGACCTCGATCGCCCCGCCCGCGAGCCCCAGCGCCTCGTAATGGGTCAAGGCCTGCTGGATCGCGTCCTTCTGGGCGCCGATCATCTTGTTCACTTCGCTCTTTTTCCCGAACCATTCCTCGAAGAGCCGGCGGCAGTCGCCGAGATGCTCGGGCTCCAGGCGGAGATACCGGTAGGCGTGGCTCTTCTCGAATTTCCTGATCCGGTTGCGTTTGCCGTCGTATTTCTTGCCCTTGAGCTCGATGAGGTCGCTCGCAAGGTAGACGTAGTCGTAGTTGTCGCGGTCGCAGTCGCACTCGAAGCCGCCCGCGCAGTACCGGTCGGCGAACGATTTGGGGATGCGGGAGAGCCGGGGCGCGGCCCCGAGGCAGGTCTCGATCGTCGCGGGGATCTCGGTCCCGCCGATGGGCTGAAGGAAATAGGCCGGCTCGTCGGGCGACTCGAACCGGAGGCAGAGATTGCCGTGGATCTCGGTCATCTTCGGGAAATCGTAGTTCCGCCAGATGAACATGTTGCCGAAGCTCATTTCGCTGATTTCGCAGGGATATCGGTCGAGGAACGACTGTACGAGCGGCCGGTCTTCGAGCTCGACGGGCTTGAATTCGGGGAAACGGGGGAGGGTCATCGGGCTTTCCTGACCATGATCGTGCACTTCTCTTTCGGACAGCCTTCGCACCAAGCGGGGTCCTTGGCCATGCCCGGCGGCGCCGCCGGGATGACCGCGAATCCGCAGCGCTCGAAGAACCCGGGAATGATCGTCGCCAGGTGGACGTCGTCCGGAGCCTCGGCCAGGAGAGCCTCGACGAGACGGCGGCCGAGCCCTTTCGATCGATGCTCCGGTTCGACGCCGAGGGCCACGAGCTCGTCGGAATCCGGGTGTTTCATCAGGGCGACGATCCCGGCCACGCGGCCGGCTTCGTCGGCCACCCAGATCCGGTCCCGCTCCATGCCGGGGTAGTCGAGATCGAGACTTTCGGCCAGACGGCGCACCTGCCCCAGGTCCTCTGAGCGGGCTTTTCGGATGGGCATGAACGATTATTATAGCACGAAATCCGCCCTCAGGCCGTCGGAATCGGGCGGCCCCGGTATTCTCCCAGGCCGATTTTTGGTAGAATAAGCGGGATTCCCCGCGAAAAAAAGGACATGTCATGATCACCGTGCGATTCGCGCCCAGCCCGACGGGCTGGCTGCACCTCGGGAGCGCCCGGACCGCGCTCTTCAACTGGCTCGCCGCCCGCCACGCCGGCGGCCGCTTCCTCCTCCGGATCGAGGACACGGACCAGGTCCGCTCCGACGCCAAGTTCCTCGATGAGATCCTCGAGGGCCTGAAATGGCTCGGCCTCGATTGGGACGGGGAGCTCGTCTACCAGAGCCGCCGCTTCGAGCTCTACCGGCAGAAGGCCGAGGATCTGGTCGCGGCCGGCCAGGCCTATCGCGAAGGGCCGGCCATCCTCTACAAAGTCGAGCCCGGACGGACGGTCGAGGTCGAAGACATGATCCACGGGACCATCACGTTCCAGACCGAGAATTTCAAGGACCAGGTCCTGATCAAGTCCGACGGCTCGCCCGCCTACAATTTCGCGTGCGTAGTGGACGATTCCAGTCAGGGCATCACCCATATCCTCCGCGGCGACGACCATATCACGAACACTCCGAAGCAGGTCCTCTTCTACGAAGCCCTCGGCCTGACCCTGCCGAAATTCGGCCACATGCCCTTGATCATGGGCCCGGACGGGGCCAAGCTCTCGAAGCGCCACGGCGGCGTGTCCGTCCGGGAATACCAGAACGAGGGGTTCCTGCCCGAGGCGCTGGCCAACTATCTCATCCTCCTCGGCTGGACGCCGCCCGGCGGGACCGAAATCCTGCCGCTGGCCGAGGCGGCGGCCCTCTTCGAAATCAAGGACATGAACGACGTCCAGGCCAAGTTCGACGTCCAGAAGCTCAAATGGATGAACGGTGAATACATCATGAAGCAGCCCGCGGCCGCGCTCCTGCCGCTCCTCCGCGGCCAACTCGCCCGGGACGGCTTCGACGTTTCCCGGGTCGACGACGGCCTGCTGGCCCGGATCATCGAGGCCTACCGGGTCCGGATCAAGACCCTCCGCGAATTCGGAGAGCTCGCCGACTTCTTCTTCAAGGACGATTTCGCGGTCGACGAGCAGGCGCGGGAGAAGTTTCTCGGCCCGGCCGAGAACCGGAGCAACCTCCGCGAATTCGCCGCCCGGCTCGAGCGGCTCGACATCTTCAGTCCCGACCGGATCGAGGCCGTCTGCCGGAGCCTCGCCGCCGAACGGGATCTCAAGGCCGCCGGGATCATCCACCCCGCCCGGTTGGCGATTACGGGCAAGACCAAGGGGGCCGGCCTGTTCGAGCTCATGGAGATCCTCGGCCGGGACCGGACCCTGGCCCGCATGAAAGGCGCTGCGCTATGACCGACACGAAACCCAAGGACAATTTCATCCGCGACATCATCAATAAGGACCTCCAGGCCGGCAAGAACCAGGGGCGGGTCCAGACTCGTTTCCCGCCGGAACCGAACGGCTACCTGCACATCGGCCACGCGAAGTCCATCTGCCTGAACTTCGGCCTCGCGGCGGACTACAAGGGGAAATGCAACCTCCGCTTCGACGACACGAACCCCGAGACCGAGGAGCCGGACTACGTCCGGTCGATCAAGGAGGACGTCCGCTGGCTGGGGTTCGATTGGGAGGACCGCGAGTTCTACGCCTCGGACTATTTCGAGCGGCTCTACGGCTTCGCGCTCGACCTCGTCAAAAAGGGCGCGGCCTACGTCTGCGACCTCGCGGCCGAGCAGGTCTCGGAATACCGGGGCACGCTCACCAAGCCGGGCAAGGACAGCCCCTGGCGCGGCCGGAGCGTCGAGGAGAACCTCGACCTATTCGCCCGGATGCGGGCCGGGGAGTTCCCCGACGGATCGAAGTCGCTTCGGGCCAAAATCGATATGGCCGACCCGAACCCCCTCCTTCGGGACCCGGTGCTCTACCGCGTCCGCCGGGCCCACCACTACCGGACGGGCGACGCTTGGTGCATTTATCCGACCTATGACTGGGCCCATGGCCAGAGCGACTCGATCGAGGGGATCACCCATTCGATCTGCACCCTGGAGTTCGAAGTCCACCGGCCGCTCTACGACTGGTGCCTCGTCCAGCTCGGGGTCCATCGGCCGCAGCAGATCGAGTTCGCCCGGCTCAGCCTGAGCCACACCGTCCTCAGCAAGCGCAAATTGCTGACCCTGGTCAAGGAAAAATACGTTGACGGCTGGGACGACCCCCGGATGCCGACCATCTCGGCCTACCGCCGCCGGGGCTACACGCCGGCCTCCCTCCGCCGCTTCTGCGACGAGATCGGTGTGGCCAAGGCGAACAGCATCGTCGACGCGGCCGTTCTCGAGCACAGCCTCCGCGAAGAGCTCAACCGGACGGCGCCGCGGGCCATGGCCGTCCTCCGGCCGCTCAAAGTCGTCTTGACCAACTATCCGGAAGGCCGCACCGAAGAGCTCGACTGCGTCAACAATCCCGAGGATCCGTCCCAGGGGACGCGGAAAGTGCCGTTCTCGAACGTCTTCTACATCGAGCGCGACGACTTCATCGAAAATCCCCCGAAGAAATTCTTCCGTCTCTCGCCCGGCCGCGAGGTCCGCCTGCGCTATGCCTATTTCATCACCTGCACCGGCGTCGTGAAAGACCCCGCGACCGGCGAGGTCGTCGAGGTCCGCTGCACCTATGACCCGGCTACCCGGGGCGGCGACGCGCCCGATCACCGCAGCCCGAAGGCGACGCTCCACTGGGTCTCGGCGGCCCACGCGGTCCCCGGCGAGGTGCGGCTCTACGACACACTCTTCACCAAGCGCGACCCGAACGAGCTCGAGGATGGATTCGACTGGACGTCGAACCTCAATCCGAAATCTCTCGAAACGATTCCGGAGGCCCGGTTCGAGCCGGCCCTTGCGGGCGCCGCGCCCGGGAGCCGCTGGCAGTTCGAGCGGTTAGGGTATTTCTGCGCGGACATCCGGGATTCCCGTCCCGGCCGGCCGGTCTTCAACCGGACGGTTACGCTGCGCGACACCTGGGTCAAGATCCAGAAGTCGGGCAAAGAGAACGAATAAGGTCCGCACCTACAGACACGGGCGAGTGGCGCTCCCTTAAAAAAAAGGCCCTCCCGCCCGAAGGCAAGAGGGCCTTTTCTGTTTTGGTCGAGAGAAAAATCCCCGCGCCCTGCGGCGCGGGGACATCAAAGTTCCTATTTGTCGGCGAAGGCGAAGATCGTCAGGTAGCCGTGCTGGCTGATCTTGGCGATCAGTTCTCCGCTGACTTTTTCCACGCTGTCGCTCGTCTGATGATAATCCGTGGTCATGGCCGCCATGTAGTACACGAACGGCTTCTTGGCCGAAGCGAACGAGGCGTGGTCGGACCCGCCGCTGCCCACGCCCAGGGCGTTGCCCTGCAGAGCCAGGTCGAGGCCGACGTACTTGTTCATCTCGCGGGAGATGTCGGCCAGGGTCGTGCCTTCGGTCCAGCTCAGAGTGACGAACCAGGGGGTGCGGATCTTCTTGACCAGCTCCTCGGCGCCGGGCACGTTGTAGCGCGTCCGGGCGCGGGCGATCGTCGTCTCGTCGTAGGGCCGGCTGATCATGTCGAAATTCAGGTAGCCGACGGTCTTGTCGATCGGGAAGGTCGGGTTCTGGACGTAGTAACGGGAGCCGAGGAGGCCTTCCTCCTCGCCGCACCAGAGGCCGAAGATGATGGACCGCTTTGGCTTGACCGGGTTGGCCGCGATGGCCTTGGCGATGTTCAGGACGCCGACCGAGCCGGAGCCGTTGTCGTCGGCGCCGTTGTAGATGTAGTCCTCCCACTTGCCCAGGTGGTCATAGTGGCCGCCCACGACGAAATATTCGTTCTTGAGCGTCGGGTCGGAGCCTTCGACGATGCCGAGCACGTTGATCCCGCGCATCAGGGCGGTCTTGGCCGTGGTGGCGATCGTCATGTGTGCGTCGAGCGGGGCCGAGGCGGACTTGGTGGTCGTCTCGATCTGCTTCTTCAGATCGTTGATCGTCTTGCCCGTGGATTCGAGGAGCAGGTTGGCCATTTCCCGGGTGATCGTCAGGGTCGTGCCGCCGCCCTGGCCCATGGGGGTCTGGGTGTCGCCCGCGACGGACATCCGGACGCGGGGCTTGTTGACGACGGGCCGCTCGTCGTTGACCCGCCGGGGGTTTGACAACTGCCGGAAGATGGCGGCGTCCGTGCCGTTGTTCGCGACCTGAATGATGGCTGCGGGGCCGAGCTTCTGGAGCTCGGCGATCTTGTTGAAGCGCTGCGGGCCGCCGCCGCGCATGGCGGCCATCATCTGATCGCCGGTCGGGGCCGCCGGGAAGTACTTGTCCTTGATCTCCTTCTTGGAGTTGAAGGGCGATTTGGGGTCGTCACGTCCGGGCGCTTCGGTCAGCACCAGGACGATCTTGCCCTTGAGGTTGAGGCCCTTGAGCTCGTCCCACTGAATTGTAGGCTCGGTGAGGCCGTAGCCGACAAAGACCACCGGAGCGGTGATCGTCTCGGACCCAGCGCCGCCCATGCCGGCCGTAAAGTCCACGCCGCCCTGGAAGGTGCGGGATTTCTGGGCGCCGGACTTGTTCACTTCGATCGTGACCGAAGTCTGGACGTCGGTCACGGTCTTCAGGCCGAATTCCTGGAAGTAGGTCCGGGCCGGGGGATTGGCCGCCGGGGCGCCGCCGCGGGCCCCGCCGCGTCCGCCGCCGAAGCTGGGCATGTCGCCCGCGGGCTTGACGCCCCACATCTTCAGGAGGGAAGCCGCGTATTCGGCCGCCATGGCGTAGCCGTGCGTGCCGGTCTCGCGGCCTTCCATCGAGTCGGACGCGATGTAGGTCAGCATGGCAAGGCTGTCATTGGCCGTGATGGCGTCGAAGCCGGCCTTGTACTTCTCAGGTACCGGCTGGGGCTTGTCCACGAGGTTGAGGGCCTTCTGCACGTCCTCGAGCTTCATCTGCTGCTGCTGGGGCGCCTGGGCCTGCAGCGAGAAGATCATGCCGAAGACGAACAGAGCGATCAGAATGTTTTTTCTCATGCATCTCCTTTCATGAAATGGAAAAATACATTTCCGCCTTTTAGACGACGGGCGGCGGGATTTTCTTTCAATTATCTGCGAGCTGGCGAGCGGCGCTATGCCCCAGGTTTTCCCGGCGCCCGTCGGAAGGGGTCTTCCCCTCCGAGTTGGCGCCGGGCTTTCCAGAGAGGGATGCTGCCGGCGAGGAGGGCGGTGCCGATGGCGGAATAGAGGACGCCCAGGATGGGGTGGGGAACACCGCTCCTCCGGAGGAGGATCCCGGAGGTCATCATGACGGCGACAAGGAGCCAGGTCTTGACCGAGAGGAATCCCCCCAAGCAGTGGCCGTCGCCGCGCCGGACCACTCGGGCCGCGTTCTTTTCGGCCAGGCGGCGGAGGACGAATCGGCCCTTGAGGGAGCCCGCGGCGATTCCGAGCACGGCCAGGACGAACGGCCAGGGGAGGCGGACGGCGAAACACCAGATAAGGCCGAGGGTCAAGAGCCCCAAGCCGACGACGGTCCACAGGCTCGCGGCCGCGAGCAGGTGGGTCCGGGCTTTGGCCGCGGGCTTCAGGCGCTCGGCCAGCCGCCTCAGCCAGCCGGATCCCGATATGTCCTTGTCCTCTGGCATCGTTGTAATTTATAGCTCAGAGAGCCTTATTTTAGACGGAGCGGGCGGGATTGCCAAGGGTTTTTTTAAGTACTTTTCCTTGCGTTCGGGCCCGGAAAAGAGATAAAATGGCGCATCCATTCTGGCCACGTGCCTGTAGCTCAGCTGGATAGAGCGACGGCCTCCGGAGCCGTAGGTCGCAGGTTCGAATCCTGTCAGGCACGCTCGTCTTTTCCCCCTGATAATAACTGGGTCTCTTCCCTTGAGTGCGGGTAGCTGAAGGTCAGCCGACCGGCGACAAGATCCTTGATTTGGGTTTAATGATTCGGGGAAGTCCTGGTGACTTGTTTGCCCGATTCTGGTACCATCATTAATAATGTTTATCAAATTAATAAAATATATAGGTTGTATAGGATATATCTGGTTGGCCGTATTCCCCCTCTCGTCCTGTCAAAAAAGGGGGCCGGACAACAAATTCAAGGTGGATTTTTCCCGCCGGGAAGAGATCCCGTACCTCGCGCCGGATCCCCAAAGGCCCCTTACGGCGGCAGTTTCGGCCATGATCTCGCCGCAGGAGAACTTCTTCTTCTACAAAAGGATCTTTGACTATATTTCTAAAAAAATCGGCAGAAAAATCATATATAAACAGAGAAAGACCTATCGTGAAGTAAACGATCAGCTCTCTCGGCAGGAACTTGATTTTGCCTTTATCGGCGCCAGCGCCTACGTGGAGGCCAAGAATGACGATATCACCGTATCGGCGCGGGTCGAATATCTTTATGAGACGCTGGCTCTCAATCCCGTTGAAATGAGAGTGGTCATGGCCGAGGCTAACCGGAAAATATCAAAATAATAAATATTTATTAATCGGCCTTTCTGTCCGCATGGGAAGAATTTAGCCTCTCCTTATCCGCCGATCAGCCCCAGCTCTTTCCCCACCTTGCCGATCATTTCCACGATCTTGTCGACATGCTCCTGTTTGAAAGTGGCGATGAGGCTCACCCTCAGCAGCTGCTGTCCCTGGGGGACGCCCGGGGCGATGACGGCGTTTACGAACACGCCGTTGTCGAGCAGCCGTTTCCAGGCGCCAAACGTGGCCATGTCGTCGCCGATGATGATCGGGATGATGGGGGTGATGCCCTCGATGATCTTGAAGCCGTGGCTCTTCACGCCTTCCCGGACTTGGCGGGAGATCTCGAGTAGGCGCGCCACCCGTTCCGGCTCGCGCCGGATGATCCGCAGCGACGCGCGGACGGCGCCGACGCTGGCCGGGGACATGCTGGCGCTAAACCGGAAGGCCTGGGAGTTGAACTTGATGTAGTCGATGACCGACCGCTCCCCGGCGATGAACCCGCCTAGCGAGGCGAACGACTTGCTGAACGTGCCCATGGTCAGCTCGACGTCCGAGCCGTTCTTCAGCCCGAAGTGGGCGCATGTTCCTTGGCCGTCTTCGCCCAGCACGCCGACCGCATGGGCTTCGTCGATCATCACCCGGGCCTTGTACGTCCGGGCGAGCTCCACCATCTTGGGCAGATCGACGATCCGGCCCGTCATGCTGAAGACGCCGTCCGTGACGATGAGCTTCGGGGCGTCGATCGGGATCGTTTTCAGGGTCGCCTCGAGGTCGGCCATGTCGTTCGTCCCATACCGGAGGATGTTGGCCCCGAGGGCCTTGGCTATCAGGGAGCCGGCCACGATGCTGGCGTGGTTCTCCTTGTCGGAGATCAGGTATTCGTTCCGCTGGACGAGGGTTTGGATGACGCCCTGGTTGGTCAGATAGCCCGTGGTGAAGGCCAGGCAGGCCTCGGTGCCGAGGAAATCGGCCAGTTCATCTTCGAGCCGGGTGTGGAGCGTCGTCGTCCCGTTGAGGAACCGCGAGCCGGAGCAGCTCGAGCCGAATTCCTTGGCGGCCTGGCAGGCGGCTTCGATCACTTCGGGGTGTTGGGACAGGCCCAGATAATCGTTGCTGCCGGCCATGATGACGTCCCTTCCTTCCATCTTAACCAGAGGACCGTGGTTTTCCTGGACCGTCAGGAAATAGGGGAGGAGGCCGGCGGCGATGATCTCCTTAGCTTTTGAGAACTGGTAGCATTTTTCGAATAAGTCCATGACGTATTCTCCTTGACGTGGGATCGGTCTTGGGCGTGAGCCCGCTTTGAACGATATCGAAACCGGCGCCGAGCAGGCGCTCGAGGTCTCCGTCGTCGATCTGCCGCGATTCGGCCAGCTGGATGACGCCGTTCATCATGCCCCACATGACGAGGCTGACCTCGACGGCAGGCCGGCCGTTCGCGTAGTCTCCGGCCCGCACGCCCTGCTTGACCACCTTCTTCAGCTCGGTGAGGCAGGCGATCTTGCGGAGCCGGATCTCCTTTCGGAGCGCGTTCGGGACCCGCTCCTGGTCGCTGACGACGTCGATGAAGAACAGGAGGCGGAAATATTCGCGGCGCTCCCGGTAGAACCGGAGATAGGCCGTCATGACGTTCCGCAGCCGATCCGCCGTATCGCGGCCGGTCTTCGCCGCCGTCCGGAGCGAGGCGAGGAGCAGGTTCAGCTGCTCGAGGAGGATCGCGGCGAAGATCTCCTCCTTGCTCTCGAAGTGGTTGTAAATCGTCCCCTTGCTGAACTCGATGGCCGTCGCGATGTCGTCGAGGGTCACGCCGGCAAAGCCCTTGCGGACGAAGAGGTCGGTCGCGGTCGAGAGGATCAGCCTCCGCCGCGTCTCGATGTCGCGCGCCTTGCGCTCTCTGATGCCCATGGGTGACTTTCAGTAATAAATTGACTGCCGGTCAATATCGATAGAATAGACCATCCGGCGGACGATGTCAAGAGAGGCGGGGCGGTGCTCCGGCGCGCGGCAGTCCGCCCGGCGGTGCGGAAGGACAGGCGCCGGAAAGCGCCGGTTTTCTTTTGCCCGGGATATCTATATCATGGGCTCATGAACGCAAAAAGCGCGCTCATCCTGGCCGCCAGCCTCGCCGTGTCCTTCGCCGCCGCGCAATCTCCTTCTGTCGAGCCTCCGGATTACGCGAAAATCTTTGGCCGGGCCTATGCCACCGCCCTGGACTTCGCCGGACGCCACGCCGAAGCCGACGAGATCTTTCGCGCCTGGGGCATTCCGACTGACTTTGCCTGGGCGATCGTCTTTCCGGAGCTGATCCGGTATTCCGGCTTGGCCGATGCCATCGAAACGGGCAACCTAAAGGTCCTCTACGTCCAGTTCGGCCGGGGCTATGGCGATTTCTCGGTCGGACATTTTCAGATGAAGCCCTCGTTCGCCGAAACGCTCGAACGGGATTTCCTCCGCCTGGCCGACGAAAACGATCGGGCCCGAATCGGAGACGCGCCTTTCGCGAGGGCGGACACCGTCGAAAACCGCCAGGCCCGAGCCCGGCGGTTGACCGACGTCGCCGGTCAGGCCCGATACCTGGCCATGTTCGTCAGGGTTTTGGACAAACTGTATTTCCGCGAGACCTGGACGGACGACGCCGACAAGCTCCGGTTTTATGCGACCGCGTACAATATCGGTTACAAGCGGGGCGCCGCCCAAATCCGCAAGCTGGCCGCAATCCCGCGCTTTCACACGGGTCTCATTATTACGAAACCGGCCTACAGCTATGCGGCCATCGCCGCGGACTTTTTCGGAAAGCGATGACGAGCCGCGCGGCCTAGCCCTTGTCTTTCTTCCCGAACACGCGTCGGACGATGAGCGTCAGGATGAACAGCGGCCCATACAGGGCGGCCGCGCCCGCGGCGAAGCCGATGTGCCGGCCTTTCAACAGCTCGATGCCCCAGCCGAACTGGTCTTCGTTGACGAGGTAGGTCCAGGTCGACGATGGTCCTTTCAGCCGCTCGAGGGCGAGCTCGGCCGAGTTGTCGCCGTGGATGACGACCTCCATCTCCGACACGACCATATCGTCGATCGAGCGCAGGAGCTCCAGGAACACCTCCGTGGCCGATTTCTGGAACTCGTCAATCGGGGTCTTTCCGCCCAACCCGACAAGGTGGATGCTTTCCCGCGTGTCCTGCACCCAGGCCAGGTGGTCGGACCAGAGGCGGTCGATATGGAACAGCGTCGCCCGGCGCTCGAGCCCGGCCAAGCGCTCGGCGCCGAACCGGCCCCGGCCTTCTTCATAGAGAGCGGCTTCCTTCTCGGAAAGAATCCCCGGCGCCGTCCCGAGGAGAGCCGTCTCGCGCCTCTCTTTGATGATTCTTCGCTGTAAATCGACCAGGGAGGTGAACTTGGTGAGCGACCGCCGGATGTCGAAATTCTGGCCTTCGATTACGCGCTGCACGTGCGGGATCTCGGTCTGGAGCGGTCCGGCCGCGAGTTCCTCTTCCTGGGGCCGGAGCCGATACCGCTTCGCGAGCCGGGCGGTCAGGCCATAGCGGACGAACAGATCGTCTTCGAGGCTGATGAAAAACCGCGTCGAACCGGGATCGCCCTGGCGCCCGGCCCGTCCCCGAAGCTGCCGGTCGATCCGCAGGCTTTCGTGCCGGTTCGTGCCGATGACGTACAATCCGCCCCTCTCTACGGCCGCGGCCCGTTCCTTTTCGTCGACCCCGCCCAGCTTGATGTCCGTTCCGCGCCCGGCCATATTCGTCGAGATGGTCACAGCCCCCGGCCGACCCGCGTCGGCGATGATGCCCGCTTCGAGCTCGTCGTTCTTGGCGTTGAGGACCGCGCCTTCCACGCCTTCCGCCCGCAAGGCCGCGGCCAGCTCTTCGCTCTCGCGCACGCTCGCCGTTCCGACCAGGACCGGCCGCCCGGCATCGCGGGCCGCGCGGATCTCCCGCACCAGGGCCGCCGTCTTCGCCCCTTTATGGGTGAACACCGCGTCCTCCGCGTCGATGCGCCGGCTCGGCGTGTGGGGCGGGACGATCGTGACCGTCAATCCGTAGAATTCCTTGAGCTCGTCGGCCGCGGACCGGGCCGTGGCCGTCATGCCGGCCAGGCGCGGATACAGCCGGAAAAAGTGCTGGAGGGTGACCGATCCCAGGATCCGGCCTTCGGATTTCCGGGCCAGCCCTTCTTTGGCTTCGACCGCGGCCTGGAGACCGTCGGGCCAGTGGCGCTTGGCCACCACCCGGCCCGTGAATTCGTCCACGATCTCGATCCGCCCGTCGCGGACGATGTAATCCACGTCGCGTTTGAGGAGCGCCTCGGCGTGCAGGGCGCAGCTGACCGCTTCGAGAAGCGTCTGGTTCCCTTCCTGGTAGAGACCGCTTCGCCGAGGAGCGCCTCGATCCGGCCGATGCCGGCGTCCGTGAGGAAGACGTTCCGCCGCTCGGCGTCGGTCTCGAAGTCGCGGCCCTCGTCCAATTGCCGGATGAGGGCGCTGAGGTGCCGCGCGTCCCAGGTCGCCCGGTCCTCGACGCCCGAAATGACCAGGGGGATGCGCGCCTCATCGATCAGAATGGAATCGGCCTCGTCGACGAGCGCGTAATGGAACGGCCGATGGACGAGGTCGTCCACGTCGTAGGCGATCCCGTCGCGGAGATAATCGAAGCCGGCCTCCTTGGCCGTGGCGTACGTAACGTCGGCCGCGTAGGCCGCGCGCTTGGCGGCAGGGTCCATCCCCTCCTGCACGCAGCCGACGCTCAGGCCGAGGAGCCGGTAGATCGGCCCCATCCAGGCCGCATCGCGGCGGGCGAGATAATCGTTGAATGTGAGAATGTGAACGCCGCGTCCGCCGAGGGCGTGGAGGCAGGCGGGGAAGACGGCGGCCAGGGTCTTGCCCTCGCCGGTCGGCAGCTCCGCGATGCCGCCCGGGACCATGACCAGGCCGGCGATCATCTGGACGTCGAAGGGATCGAGGCCGACGGCCCGGCGCGACGCTTCGCGCACGAGCGGGAAGACGGAGGAGGCGGCCCGCTCCGGAGAATCCGACGCTTCTTCCCGGAGCGCGCGGAGCCGGGACTTCAGCTCCTCCGCGCTCGTTCCCTTCAAATCGGATTTCTTGATCTCCTCCACGATATTCCCGTAGTCCCGCAGATCGGTGACCACGGGATTCCCGGTCGCGCGGGCGAAGACTTTTCTAATGTTCATCTGGGTGACCTCCTGGGACGGAATTCGAAGGAACACGAAAATGAGGAGGTCAGGCGAGGGGAGGGCTGCGCGGCGAAAGACCGCACGGCGCGCCATGGGATTCCCGGATACAAACCGGGACTGGGGCCGCGAGGGCCGGGATCAAGACGACGATAATCGCCAGGGCGAAGAGCAGCGGCAAGACGATCGGCGGGAAGAGGACGGCCAATAGGATGAGGCCAAACGTCAGGGGACCGGCCCGAGCGACGCGCGATTCGACGATCTCGATCCGGATTCCCGTCATGCTCATGGTCTGTGGAGTTCTCTATCTTTATTAATAGTCCTGAGCCGCGGGCCTGTCAATCAGTTTGTATCCGGTTTATATCCGGTCGCCTCTCCCGCCAAACCTCTTTTTCCATCCCCCGCCAGGCATTCTTCGGGGGGGGCCGCTCCTGTTCCGGTGGGCTCCTCTTGAACAATCCGCGGACTTTCCATACAATGGCTTCGCGCCCGGGGCGATTCCATGGACAGCAAAAAGCGACTGCTCGTTTCCCTGACCATCTTTCTCTTCGTCTTCGTCCTCGGAGTCTCGGGTTTCATGATTCTCGGGGGCCCCGGGACGACCCTCCTCGACAGCGTCTACATGACCGTCATCACCCTTTCGACCATCGGCTACGGCGAGACGATCGACACCTCGCACAATCCCGCGGCCCGGATCTTCAACATCGTCTTTATCATCCTCAGCCTGAGCACCATCGCCTACGCCGTCTCGTCTATCACGGCCTTCGTTGTGGAAGGGGAGCTCAAGAACATCCTCGGGAGAAGAAAAATGGACAAGGAAATCGCCCGGCTTCGGGACCATTACATCATCTGCGGCGGCGACGAGACGGCGGCGACGATCGTCCGGGAATTGATCGCCACGCAAAAGCCCTTCGTGGTCATCGAGCTGGACAAGGCCAAGATCGACAAGCTCGCCGGTCTGGGGCCGGTCCTCGCCGTCCAGGGCGACGCCACCGAGGACAGCGTCCTGGAGAAGGCGGGCATCGGTCGGGCCAAGGGCGTCCTCAGCGTCCTGCCGACGGACGAGGCGAATCTCTTCGTGACGATCAGCGCCCGGAGCCTCAACCCGGGCCTCCGGATCGTGGCCAAGGGGAACGATCCCCAGTCCCACAAGAAGATGATCAAGGCCGGCGCGGACAGCGTCATTTCGCCGACGAACATCGGCGGCATGCGCATGGTCTCGGAGATGATCCGGCCGGCGACCACCACGTTCCTGGACATGATGCTCCGCGAACGGGAGCGGGTCTTGCGCTTCGACGAGGTGACGGTGCCCGCCGGCTCGCGGCTCGCGGGGAAGACGATCGCCGAGTCCCGGCTCGAGGACGCGTCCGGCGGCCTGCTGGTGGCGCTGCGGAAGGGCGGGGGCAAGGACTTCGACTTCAATCCGGCCAAGACGACCCGGCTGGCCGAGGGCGACGTGCTGATCTTCATCGCCAGCCCGGAAATGATAAAGGACCTCGAAAAGCTGTCGTGCTGAGAGCAAGTCCTATCATCGTCGCATGATGCAACCGATGAGATGGCGTCAGTTTTATGCGGAGAAACTACGGAGGACATCTCCACCACCGACGACCCGGATCTCTAACTCGCCCGCTTTCCGGACGTGAGAGTCCACAATTCCCGGACCCACGACGAAATTCCGCCCCTTGGGATAGAGGTTCCGGAAAGCGGCCAGAGAGCGAGGGTTGAAGCGGCCGGGATTGATCTTGCATTCGATCGCGTCGACCGTCTCGCCGCGGCGCACGACGAAATCGACCTCCGCGCCGGACTTGTCCCGCCAATAGAAAACATTGTCGGGGCCGACGGCTTCGCGAAGGATGTCGAGGATGAGATGTTCCCAGAGAAGCCCCCGATCCTCTTCTCGGATGTCTTTCCAGCCGCGGACAAAGGAAACGAATCCCGTGTCGAATCCGTAGATTTTGGGGCGTCGGACAAGCTCCCGCCGTCCGCCGCCATGATAGGGCGGCACGGCGATCACGGCGCAGGCCGCACTCATCGCTTCCAAATAGGCTTTCACGGTCGGCCGGCTGAGGTCGCATTCGCGGGAGAGAGCCGAATAGTCCGCGAGGCCGCCGCTCTGGCGCATCATGAGTCTCAAGAGGGCCAGGAAGCCGGTGCGCTGACGGACGGCGAAAAGCTCCTGGATATCGCGGGCATAAAAGCTGTCCATCCACTCCGCATAAAGCGACTCGTCTTTGGCGGAACTCAGCAGAAATTCCGGGAGGCCGCCGTGGAGGAGGCGCCGATCAAGGTCAGGGATCCCGAATTCCTCCCGGCATTCCGTCCACAGCACGGGCGGAAGGCGCAATATCGTCTTCCGACCGGTCAGGGCATCCCTGAACTTCTTCGTCGCGGCCAGCGTCGACGAACCGGTGGCCAGAATCCGGATCTTGGGAAACGCGTCGGCGGCAATCTTCAATATCCGGCTGGGATCGGCGAGACGGTGGATTTCGTCGAGGATGATGACGGACTCCGGAGCCGACCGGAAAACATATTCGGGGTCGGCGAAGCGGTCGGTCACGGAAGGCAAATCGCAATTCAGATACAGGGTTTCGGGCAGCATCCTGGTCAGGGTCGTTTTTCCCACCCGGCGGACTCCGGCCAGCCAGACGATCGGCCGTTTTTTCCAGGCGACCTCGATTCGCTTCAGCCAGAAGGGGCGCTTGATCATGATTTTATATTTATCATATAGACGCCCAAATGTCAAATATGATTTTATATTCCCTGCATAGCCCTGTCCCTGTAGCCGTTTAACAATCTCCAGCTAATGGAGAATGTAGGCTCTTGAAGAAAGGCTTGGTAAACGAAAAGAATGAAAAAGGCCCTTGAACTCATCCCGCAAATTGGATATAATCCGGCCCGCGTTGGAGGCGGAAAACGGTCGGAAAAAGACGCCCAAGCCGTCACGGATTGGACAGTCGGACCGACCGAAGAAATGTAAGTCGCTGAAAACGCGGTAGTATCAAGATCGAATTGATGGCCCGCTAGCTCAATTGGTAGAGCAACAGACTCTTAATCTGTGGGTTATAGGTTCAAGTCCTATGCGGGTCATTCCCCAATCCCCCTCAGATTTCAATAACTTGCTTTGATTATTCTTTTTAGGTGGCCATTTTCCCCGTTCTTGACAGCAATCTACGACGGCGATATAGTCGTCTTACAATGGGGGTAGCGTGGAGATTTCTAACTTCTTATGGGGATGCTTAAGTCGCATCGTGCGAAAAAGCAAATCCTTATACACGGACCAGACCAACCGCTTGAGAAGATAGCGATATTTCTTACCTTATTGATTGGCAAGGAGGGAGCATGCGTCTAAGAATTTGGCTGATGGCCTTGGCCGCCTGTCTGCTTGTGGCCGGCATGGGCGCTGACCGCGCTTCAACCGAGGAGAAGGCCCCGCCGATCACAGGAATCAATACGCAACAGCTCGGCCCCCAGCGGCTGGGGCCCTTGCCGCCCGTCATTCACCCGCCGGGGAACCCTACGTCGAGCCTAAAGGTCCACTTGGGCAAGGAGCTCTATTTCGACACCCGCCTTTCGGCCGATAATACGATCAGCTGCGCCTCATGCCACGACCCCGCCCTGGGCTGGTCCGACGAAGGCCCGACCAGCAAGGGGGTCCGCGGCCAGCTCGGCGGCCGCCGGTCGCCCCCCGTCTCCAACGCCGCCTATAGCCCCCTCCAGTTCTGGGACGGGCGGTCGCCGTCTCTCGAGGACCAGGCCAAGGGCCCGATCCAGAATCCGGTCGAGATGGGCAACACCCATCAGGCGATGATCCAGACCGTATCGAAGATCGCCGGATACGAGGAGGAGTTCAAAGCCGTGTTCGGCGAGGGCCCGATCACCGTTGAGCACGTGGCGGAGGCCATCGCCGCCTTCGAGCGCACGGTCGTCACGACCGACTCGCTTTTCGACCGCTACGCCCGGGGAGACCATCAGGCCTTGACCCTTCTCGAGAAGCAGGGCCTCGAAATATTCAACGGCAAGGGGCACTGTACGGCTTGCCACTGGGGCCCGTACTTCAGCGACGGCCGCTTCCACAATGTCGGAGTGCCGGCCAAGGATCCCAAGAACCCCGATGTCGGGCGCTTCGCCGTGACGAAGAACCCGAGCGACATGGGCGCCTTCAAGACACCCACAATCCGCGATGCGGCCCGGCGCGCGCCCTACCTCCACGACGGCTCGGAAAAGACGCTCGAATCCGTGATCGATTTTTACGACCGCGGCGGCGGCCAGGATCGGAACCTCGACCCGCTCATGGTCCCCCTGGGTTTGAGCCCGCATGAGAAACAAGCGCTCGTCGCCTTCATCAAGGCCCTGAACAGCCTCAATCCGGAAGTGGCGGATGTCAAGCCGATCGCGCCGAATGAGTTGCACAAGTGAGGAGGGAGCCATGAAAAGATTTCTGACCATCGCCCTCAGCGTCGTTTTCATTCTTCTCATCCTCAGTCAAACCGCTTTGGCCATCCCGGCTTTCGCCCGGACGCACGGCTTCAACTGCAATATGTGCCACGTGGCCTTCCCCAAGCTCAATGACTTCGGCCAGCGCTTCCGTGACAACGGCTATCAGATCCCCGGACAGGCGGGCCTGGAAAAAACCGTATTTGAGAATGGCATTCCCTTCGCCCTCCGGACCACGACCGGGTACTCTGTCTATGGTAACGGACAGGGCACGGCGTCCGGCTTCCACATCTACGGCCTGGACCTCCTTGCCGCCGGCGTCCTCCACAAGAACATTTCGTTCCTGTTCGTCTACACGCCGCGCATCGACGAGCCGGCGGCCGATTTCACCGGGCCCGGCAACGGCAATAACCCCGCCCAGTTGGCGGCCATCGAATCGGCCAACGTGGTCTTCAGCAACCTCGTTCCGGACAAGCTCAACCTTCGCATCGGCCGCTTCGAGCCGGGCTTCCAGTTGCTGAGCTCGAAGCGCCTCTACTACGTCCTTGCGCCCTTCGATATCTATGGCTTCGCCGGCTCGCGGAACAGCTGCGATTTCTCCGCCAACCAGATCGGCATCGAGGCCACCGGCCGTTTCGACGCCGGTCTCAAATACGCCCTGGGCTATATCAACGGCAGCGGCGCCAACCCCGACAACAACAGGTTTAACGATCTCTACTTCGCCCTGTCCAAGACGTTCGGCAAGGGGGAGGGCCAGTCGGCCGGGCAGCGGGTCGGGATTTTTGGCTATCTCGGCTGGCAGCCGACGGACTTCGGCGGTACGATCATCTCGCCCGTGGGGGATGTCGATGGCAGAAATAATAAGACCTTCCATCGCCTGGGCGCCGATATCAGCCTGAACTGGAAAACATTCAACCTGCAGGCCATGGTCTTCCGGGGCGAGGACAACAGGGCCTTCAATGAGGTCGACCCGACGAGGAACTATATCTTCTGGGGCGGCGTCGTGGAGCTCGATTGTGCCGCCCTGGCCAACAACCGCCTCGTGGGGTCGCTGATGTACAACTGGGTCCGCCCGCCGAGCGACAACGGCGTCAACCGCATCAACAGCTATTCGGCCCTCGTTCGATACTATCTCGGCAGCTGGTCGGCGGTGAACGTCGCCCTGCACGCCGAATACACCCACCGCGCGGTCGGGTCCATCCTCCCGCTCAAGGAGAACCTGTTCACCCTGCTCCTGGATTTTGATTTCTAGACCGGCCGGCCCTTGACCTGCTCAGCGCGGCAGAGGTTCTTGAGCATCAGGGCGTCCTCTTCGAAGTCCGGGTTTTCGCAGATGGCTATACGGAATTCGATGTGACCGCGCAGCCTGCGTCGGCCAACCGGAGCCATTCTCCTCCATCCTTAAGGCTATGATAAGATAGTTCCATGAATCTCAAAGACAAAGTCGTCATCGTGACCGGAGCATCCTCCAGGATTGGACTGGCCGCGGCGGAGCTTCTGACCAAACGCGGGGCCAAGGTCGCCCTTGTCGCTCGTTCCATCGAGCGACTCCATGAAATTTCGAAACGTCTTCTCGACAGCCACCCGATTCAAGCTGATATGGCCCGCGAAGACGATGTCAAAAGCATGGTCAAGGAGACGAAGCATCATTACGGAAGAATTGATGTTCTGATCAACAACGCCGGACAAGGCTACGATGCTCCCGTTGAAAAACTCAATATCGGGACTTATCGAAAAATATTCGACCTCAATGTCATCGGCCCCCTCATCGCGATGCAGCAGGTCATCCCCATCATGAGAGAACAAAAAGAAGGAATGATCGTCAATATCAGTTCAGGCTTGGCCTTGATGTCCCTTCCGAACATGAGCCCCTACGCGTCCATGAAAAGTGCGCTGGTCAACCTCAGCCTCACCGCGAGAGAAGAGCTGAAAAAAGACAATATTCAGGTGATCGTCGTCTACCCCTATATCACGGATACGGATTTTGAAAAAAATACGACCAGGGAGATTGTCGAAGAAATATCCGAACATGGGGAAGAGCATGGGGCCTTGCGGCCCCCTGATTCGCCGGAATATGTCGCCCAGAAAATCGTGGAGGGCATCGAAAGTGGCGAAGGGGAAATATTCGCCCACGATTGGATGAGAAAAATGAAGCGATCGTAGAGCCGCCTAAGGCGAATTCGTAAAGCTCCAACGGGTGTCCCCTTAAAGATACATCTGTCCTACCCTGGGAGGGCGGTGTAAAGTCCTTTTTCCTTTCCGAAAACCGACAATCCGGGCTTTCATGCGGACGACCGAGGGCCCATATCCGGACCGATCGGGTTTTCTCTTTGGCACGTATTTTGCAGTTGATCTCTCGATGCCATTACAGGCAGAACGAATGAAGAAGGAGTTCATCATGAAGATAATCAAGTTCGCGCTCGCGATCCTTTTGGCATTTTCCGCGGGATTCGCCCAGACGGAAAAGCTGGGAATGGGGTCGTTCGCCAACGAAAAAGGCCCGATTCTCATGGCCGTCGATGCCAGCCTGGCCATCAAACAGCTGGACCAGCCCTACCTCATGTTCGTCCTTTACATGGCGGCCAAGAAAAACCAGCAGGCCATTACGGTTTCCCGGGACGACGTGGTCCTGGTCTACAGCGGGCAGGAGTTCCATCTGCCCACGGTCAAGGAATTCAGGCAGAATTACAACGGTCAACTCCGGGACCTCGATTTCTATAAGCACCTGGGCAAGGAAGGGATCATTTCCTCATGGACCCGGGTCTATGCGTTCTCGACGAAAGACGATTTCTTCCCTCCCAACACGTTGGGCGCCTCCTTGGCGATCGACGAAGGGAATATGTACAATTTCGTGGGCTTCAATACCCTGTGCTATTTCAAGAATCCGGGCTTCAAAAAGGGCGATACGATCACGATCAAGGTCAAGGACAAGAAGGATCCTACCCTAACGGGTGAGGTGGACGTCGTCCTCGAGTGATGAGCGGCACTCTACCCCGCACAACGCCCCGGGCATAGTACGGGGAACCGCTCAACACTCTATACCCGCCACCAGTAGGAGAACTTCACGAAGACATTGTAGTTGCGCCGGTCGTAGCGGCCGAACTCGTTCCGGTCGTAGTTCGAGTCGAACCCGAGAAAGAAGACCGTTCCAGGCCGGAGGACGTAGCTGAACAGCAGGTTGCCGAAGATCTGTTTATAAAAGTGGTTGTAGTCCACGATCGCCCGGACCGAGAGCGACCGGGTGAGCTGATAGATGGTCCGGGTGTGAAAGACGTTGTAATCCCATAGCCGTTCCCCGCCCTGCGTCCGCCAGAAAGTCTCCTTGGCATAATCGACCCCGAGCTGCAGGCGGGCGCTCGGCTTGAAATTGACCCCGATTCCGATCGTGGCCCCCCAGCCGAGGAAGGGGTCCCCGGTGTCGTAGTTGATCGTATCCCCGATCTGGGCGTACAGGTTGAACGGCATCCAACGGATGATGTTGCTCTGGCCTTGGACGTTGAGCGTCGTTTTGTGGAAGTCGATGTCGGCGAACCGCCACTGGCCGTCCACGCCGGCCACGCGGTTCCAGGAACCGTCGATCTCCTTGTCGGCCAGGCAGAACCCGAGATACGACCCCTGGTTGAAGATGTCGGTCTTGAGGCGGACGATGTTGAAGAGGGCCTTCTGGTTTTCGCTCCCCGTGCCGTTATGCACGTCCCACGGGTATAGACCATCTCGATTTCGGGAAAGGTGAAGATCTCCATCCCTTCGAGGAAGAAGGGACGCTTTTCCTGGTACCGGAGGGCGTAGCGCAGATTGATGTCGATCTGCGGGGCGTCGGCCTCGACCTGGCTGAAATCCGGATTGATCGCCGCATCGAGAGTCAGGTTGGAGCTGAGGCCGTATTTCAGGTTGACGCCGGGCTGGACGTCGACTCCTTCCAGGTATCGAGGAGCGGAAACAGGCTTATTTGCTCCTCGTCCGTTATTACGAAATATCGTAAAGAAAGGTTCGGGGCTTGTTGAATAATCGCGCCCCCCTATAAATAAATGTTGACAATACATTAATTGCATAATACAATAATTATGAAATGAAACAAATGGACAAACCAATGGACATCCAAAAAATCAAAATCCTCCGTGAAAAGCTCAGGATCCTCGAGCGTGAATCGATGGGCGTTTTCGACGCCCAGCAGGAATGCTGCGGGCTCACGCTCTCCCAGTGCCACACCCTCATCGAAATCGGGATGAAGGGCGAAATCTCGCTGGTGGAGCTCGCCTCCGCGCTCGGCCTGGATGCCAGCACGTTGAGCCGGACCATCCAGGGGATGGTCATCATCGGCCTCGTCCGCCGGACGACCAACGAACAGGACCGGCGATTCGTCAGTATTTCGCTCACTGAGCAGGGCCGGAAAGTCTACGACGAGATCGACGCCGTCTACAACGGCTTTCTAACCGGGGTCTTCGAACTCCTGCCCGGCGATAAGCACGACCGCATCCTCGAGGACATCGGTTTGTTCGTGGAAGCCGTCCGCAATGCCAACGAGAAGAGCGCCTGCTGCCCGAAGGGAAAAAAAGCATGAGCTGCTGCGGACCTGAAATCGACCCGGAAAAAGCCGGGCCGGGCCGGCCGGCCAACGCCAACGACGTCGTCTGCTGCGGCTCGGACTGCGAATGCGAATCGACGTTGCAGGCCGGAGATCTGGACGGGAAATCGCGGCCCTGGATCACCGGGGTCCTGACGGCGGCGGCGGGGACCGTGCCTGCCGTGGCCACGCGCCCGAGTTGGACCGATAGACTCGGGACCTGGAAGGTCCGTTGGGGATTCGGCCGGTCGACCTACGCGATCCCGCCGGGGCTCTACGCGATCGGCGCTCCCGGCGCGGACGCCCCGGTCCTCGTCACCGCCAATTTCAAGATGAGCTTCGATCGGGTGCGTTGGGCTATGGAGGGACGAAGCGCCTGGCTTCTCGTCCTCGACACCAAAGGGATCAACGTCTGGTGCGCCGCCGGGAAGGGCAATTTCGGCACCGACGAGCTTGTGCGGCGGATCGAAGCGACGCGGCTCGGCGAGATCGTCTCTCACCGTCAGCTCATCCTCCCACAGCTCGGCGCGCCCGGTGTCGCCGCCCACCTCGTTACGAAACTGACGAAATTCCAGGTGATGTTCGGGCCGGTCCGGGCCGAAGATCTGCCTGCCTTCCTGGATGCCGGCCTGAAGGCGACGCCGGAGATGCGGCTCATCCGCTTTCCCCTCAAAGAGCGCCTGATCCTAACGCCGGTCGAGCTCACGGGCGTTTTCCGTCACCCGATCGGGCTGGCGTTCCTAGGTCTTTGGGCCTTGAAGCTACTCGGCCTACGCTTCATCCCGCTGGACGGCCTCGCTTTCCTCGGGGCCATCCTCATCGGAACGGTCTTGGTCCAGATCCTCTTGCCTTGGGTCCCCGGCCGGGCCTTCGCCTTAAAAGGATGGATCCTGGGCGCGATCTGGGCGATCGCGGTCTGCGCGCTCCGGGGCTTTCCCGGCGCCTCTCTTGGCGGGTGGCTGGCCGCGCTGTCCTATGTCCTGATCCTGCCCGCCCTCTCGGCCTTCCTGGCGATGAACTTCACGGGGTCGAGCACGTTCACCTCGCTTTCGGGCGTCGTGAAGGAGATGAAATACTCCGTCCCGGCGATGATCGCCTCGGCGGGGCTGGGAATCGTCGCCCTCGTGGCCGGCTTCTTTGTTTGAGCCTATGAAAGGAGTCCTGTGATGCCGCTCCGATATCTCGAGAACGTCGTGACCCTCGCTTACGATCCGGAAAAGTGCACCGGGTGCGGCATGTGCGTCGCCGTCTGCCCCCACGCCGTATTCGTCATGGAAGGGAAGAAAGCCGCGATCACGGATAAGGACCTCTGCATGGAATGCGGGGCCTGCCTGCGGAACTGCCCGTTCGAGGCCATTTCCGTCCGTCCGGGCGTGGGATGCGCCTACGCCCTCATGATGAGCCAGCTTAAGGGCCGGGAAATCTCCTCCGGCGATTGAATAATCGCCAGGTAAACTGGGGGTCAGGTCTTAACATTTGACAAATTTGACCTGGCCTGACCCTTTGGTGCCAGGTCTCGCCAAAAACGTTAAAAGTTAAGACCTGACCCCTATCAAGTCTCCCTCAGTATCTCTTGTTGGGATAGGCGGGGGGCTTGGGGACCTCGACTGGCTCCTTCTTGATCTTGTCCTGCAGATACTTGATCGCCGCCTCGAGCTGGGCGTCCCTGCCCTGGAATGCGGCGTGGGGCGGGTTGTCGACGACCACGTCGGGGTCGACTCCGTGGCCCTCGATCAGCCACTCCCGCTCCGGACCGTAGACGCCCGTCTCGGCCGCCGAGGCGACCCCGCGGTCGACGAGGACGTTGCTCGAGCTCAGCCAGATCTCTCCGCCCCAGGTCCGCGTCCCGATCACTTTGCCCAGGCCCAGCCGCCGGAATCCTTCGCCGAACGCCTCGCCGTCCGAGGCCGTGAATTCGTTGCACAGGACGACCATGTGCCCGCGAAAGGCGAACTGCATATTCCAAGTCGGCTGGCCCGCGCGCCCCTGCCAATAGAACCAGGCCCGCCGCATGAGCTTTTCGAGGATCCACGAGTCGATGTTGCCGCCCCGGTTGTGCCGGACGTCGATGATCAGCCCCTTGCGGTCGAACACGGGGTAGAAATTCTTGACCCATTCGGTGTAGTTGTCGCCGCCCATGGCCCGCAGGTGGACGTAGCCGATGTCGCCGTGGCCCAGCTTTTCGGTGTCGAGCCGCCGCGTGTATTCCCATTCCGTGTAGCGCAAGTCGGATTCGGCGTTCGGGGTGATAGGATAGACGATCGCCTTGTACGCCGCGCCGGCCGCGCCAACCGGGTTGCCGGCGGCCGGTTTGATTTCGAGCAGGACCTGCTGACCGGCCGTGTTGCGCAGTAAAAGCGACGGGTCGGGGACGGCGAGCGTCGGCATCCCGTTGACCGCCGCGATCACGTCGCCTTCGCGGACGGGCGACAGCGGCTTAGCCAGTGGCGAGCAGCGCTCGGGGTATTCGGGATCGGCCCGGTAGATGTGGTCGATCCGGTAGCCGCCCTTGGCCTCGTCCCGGACGAGGCGCGCGCCGAGCGATCCGGGCGCGACATTGTCCGCGCCCTGCCGCAGGTCGCCGCCCCGAACGAACGTGTGGAGGGCGGAGAGCTCGCCGACGAGGTGGGCGAGCAGGTCATTGAGTTCGGAGCGGTCGCTGACCCGGTCGACGAACGGGCGATGGCGCTCGAGGAGGCCCTGGTAGTCGACGTTGTGGAGGTTGCGGTCGTAGAAGTAATCACGCTCCATGCGCCAGGCGTCGACGAACATCTGGCGCCATTCTTCCCGCGGGTCGATGGAGAACGACCAGCGCGACAGATCGACCCGCTTCTCGGGGAGCGCGGACGGGGCCGCGGCCGCGGCGTCGATGACGTAGAGATCGGCGTCCTTCTGGACCAGGATTTTCTTGCCGTCGGCCGACAGCTCGAAATTGCGGATGTCCTCCATCACGGTTTTGGCTTGGATGTTCCGGTTTTTGATCTCGAGGGCCTGGAGCTTTGCCCGTACGTCCCCGTCCGTGAAGAACAAGATCTTCTCGGCGGCGGCGAGCCGGGCGTACGATCCCGCGGGTAGCGGGATTTCGAAAACCCGGGCCTGGATCCCGGCAAGGTCGATGACGACCTTCGAGGTGGCGTCTTTCGCATCCTTATCTTTGGGGGGCTTCTCGGGAGCGGGCTTTTCGGGCTTCGCCCCGGGCGTGGGCACAGTGGCGCCCGGCGCGGGTTTGGCCTCCGGCGCCTCCTTGGTCTCCTTCGGCGCGACATCGACCTCATTGGCCGGCAGGAAGGGGAACGTCTCCTTGGCCGTCAGAGCCAGAGCATAGATCTTCGTCGTCTTATCGAAGTAGGGCTCGGGCTGCCGCGCTCCCCACGGGCTTCCGACCACGCTTCGGAACGTGCGGTCGGAGAGGAAGTAGATCCATTTTCCGTCCGGGCTCCAGACCGGATTGTAGGATTCGACCCGGTCGTTCGTGAGCTCCGTCGTCTTGGCCGTCTCGGTGTCGTAGAGCAGGATCTGCTGGACGAGGTTGTCCGCCGCACGGACATAGGCGAGCCACCGGCTGTCGGGAGACCAGGCGAGGTCATCGGGCATCCCGTTGTTCGAGGCCCCTATCTTGGTCAGAACCTTGGTATCGTTGTCGTAGATCCAGAGCTGGAAGTCCTTGTCGGCGAAGCCGATCTTTCTGCCGTCGGGCGAGGGAAGGCCGTCGAAGCGCAGGACCTTGGCCCCCGCGGTCAGCTGCGTTCCGGCGCCGAGCCCGTCCGCCGGGAAACGGTGGAATTCCCACTCGCCCGTGGCGTCGGAAAGGATCATGACGCTCTTTGCGTCCTTGAAGAAGCGGGCGGACCGGTTGCGGACGCCGCCCGCGCGGCTGATCCGGACCCAGCGGCCGTCGCCGACGGGGGCGACGAAGACGTTGCCCCGCGAAACCAGGACCACGCGGTCTCCTGTCGATGACAGGTGGACGGAGGTCAGGAAGTCGGCCGGCTTGGTTATCCATTTCTCCCGCATCTGTTCGAAGTCCGAGGGGAGCGTGATGTCGACGGCCCGGTCGGTCTTCGCCCCGATATCGTATAGTCGGAGGTCGGCCACGAGCTGGTAGACGATCCGGCCGTTATCGAGGGAGGCCGAGCTGATGTCGTAGCCTTTGTGGGTCGTCAGCGGCTTGAGGTCGCCGCCGTTCAAGTCCATGGACCAGAGGTTCATGGTCCCGTCGCGGTCGCTGACGAAATAGACCCGGTCCTGCCAGAGCATGGGGTTCTTGCTCGTCCCGGTGTAGGATGCGGTGAGCGGCGCGGCTTCCTCGGCCCCCAGGACATATTTCCAGATGTTCTGAGCGGTGCCGCCCTTGTAGCGCTTGGTGTAGCTGCCCTGGAACGGAAGCCGGGTGAAAAACAGCGTTTTTCCGTCGGACCGGAACGCTCCGTCCGCGGCCTGGGCGAGAGGAAGGAGGGTTTCGGCGTTCGATTTGGGGTCGAGGACGACGAGCTGGGCGTTGGGAAGTGTGGAATACTTCTGGGTCGCATAGAGAATTTTCCCGTCCGGCGTCCAGCCGACGACCGCCGTGGGGAAGCCCGCGAACGTGCGCCGCGTCGGCAGACCGCCGGCAAGGGGGACGGTATAGACTTCGGTCGGTCCTTCGTATTGGCCGGAAAAGGCGAGGGTCGTCCCGTCGGCGGAGATGGCGGCGTTCGTTTCCAGCCCGGCGTGAGTCGTGCGGCGGACGGCCATCCCACCCTTGACGTCCACGGACCACAGGTCGCCTTCGGATGTAAAGACGATGGTATTGCCGTGGATGGCGGGGAAGCGATAATACCCGTTGCGGCCCTGGGAGATGGCGGGGGCCGCAAGAACGAAGAGACAGACGAGGGCCGCGGCGGCGATCAGGCTTTTTTTCATTTCGGTCTCCTTGGCGACTGAACCTGAGCCGGACTATATCGCCCCCGCCCGGCGCCTGTCAAGAAAGTGGGGGAGGATCGAACTTTTTCCCGCCGAATCCGTATTTTAAGTCAGAGAGATGAATTCCGGCCTGGATTTTGATAATGGAAAGGAAAGAGCGAGGAGGGCGCCATGAGTTCGTTCCGTAAGGTCATCGGATTCCTTATCATCGTCTTCGTCGGCCTGCCGCTTCTGTTCGCGATCACGTGGTCGGTGGGCCTGACCCGGGCGGCGATGTCGCCCAAGCTCGTGTCGGAAGTTCCTCAGAAGATCATCGGTGCCGTTCCCGAGATGATCGACGAGTTCGTCCGGGAAGGCCAGAATGCCGACCTGGTCAAGGACGCCGAAACGCGGGCCTGGTTTCAAGCCGTGGCCAAGAGCCCGACACCGCCCCGCGAGCTGCTGACGAAGATCGGCATCCTGCCCTGGATGCAGGGCGAACTCCAGGACGGGCTCGCCAAGATCGGCGACGTCCTGAAGGGGAACCGGCCTCCGGATCGGATCTCCATCGATCTCCGGCCTCTGAAAAAAGCCCTGCTCGATCCCTCCGTCGAGGACTACATCCTCGGTGTGCTGAAAAACCTTCCGCCCTGCGACGAGGCGGGGACGCGCCGCTGGATGGAAACCGGACGGGATGGTCTGGTTCACGCTCACCTGCCGCCCTGCCAACCCGATCTCGACGCCGCCCGGGCTGTCGTCCGCGCTGAGCAGGCGCGGATCGTGGGGCGCATGGACGATGACGTCGAGGTCTTTCAGGGCGCGCGATTTGTGCCCTTTGAATTTTTCCACGTCCTGACCTATCTCCTCTACGCCTTGTTCATCATCCCGGCGATCTTCATCCTGGGCGGGGCGCTCGTCGCCGCCTCCTCGCCGGCGGATTTCCTGCGCTGGAGCGGGATCCCGATCCTCATCGGCGGGCTCTCGTCGCTCGGCCTGGCCCTCTTCGTCCGGAACTCGGCGTTCTATTTTCTGCGATGGGCGCCCTTCCGGCGCGCGCACGAATGGTCGTCCGACCTCGGCCCGCTGGTCCTCGAAAAGACGCGTTGGGCGATCCGCCTCGTCCTCGAGCCGCTCTTCAACCCGGTGATCGCCGCCGCCGGCGCCGTGTGCGTCGTGGGTTTGATTTTCATCGCCTTTTCCTTTTCGGCCCGCTCGCACAAGAATCCGACTCCGCCCGCGCCTGCGGCATGAGGAAATCCGCGTTTCGTCGCCGCTGGCTTTGGGTCCTCGCCGGCGCCGCGACCTTCGCCCTCCATCTCCTCCTCGGACGGGATTCGGCGTTCGTCGAGGCGTTCTACTCGCGCGGTGTCTTCGTGGGATTGCGCTGGATTTGGGATTACACGCTGGGATTGTCGCCGGTTCCGCTGCTCTTCGTCTTCTGGTTCGCGGCGGTAGCGTACCTCACGATCAAAGTCCTCCGCTTTTATTCCCGGCCCCGCGGCGGGGCCCGTTCATCCTGGCCGCGGAGGATCGGCCGGGCGGCGCTCGCCCTATCCGCGTTCGCCGGGGCGTTGGTCTTCTTTTTCTACGTCCTGTGGGGCTTCAACTACGACCGCGTCCGACTCGAAAAGCGGCTCGGTCTCGAGACTCCCGGCCTCGACGCGGCGGAGCTTGCCGCGGAAGCGGACTGGGGTTCTCGGTCGGCGGCCGAATCCCGCGCGGCGATCCCGGACGCCTCGGCTTCCGTGCTTACCGCCCGGATGCTGCCTGCCGGCCTGGAATCCGATCTTCGGCGGGCCCTGTCCAAAGTTCTAAATGGCTTGGGATACCCTACGCCCGGCCGGGTCCGGGTGCGCATCTTTCATCCCGGCGGCTGGATGATGCGCTTTGCGAGCTCCGGGATCTATATTCCGTATTTCGGCGAAGGCTATGCGGCGGGCAGCATCCTGCCCTGCGAAAAGCCGTTCACCATGGCTCATGAGATGGCCCACGGCTTTGGACTGACCGACGAAGGCGACGCCAATTTCCTGGCTTTCCTGGCCTGCGACGCTTCAGGCGATCCGTTCGTACGGTACTCGGGCTTTCTCTCCTATTGGGGCTACGTATCCAGCGAGCTCGCTCGCGCCGCTCCGGCCGAGTTTAGAACCCTATGGGCGAAGCTCCCGCAGGGAATGAAAGCGGACATTCGAGCGACGAGCGAGAATTGGAACCGCTATCGCGGCGCGCTGACGCGGATCAGCGGCCGCGTTTACGAGAGATATCTCAGGTCGCAGGGCGTCCGGGAAGGGATGATGAGCTATTCCCGGTTCGTCAATTTGGTCGCGGCCTGGAAGAAAGCGAAGGGCGGACGGAATTGAGGCCGCCCCCCAAAGGAGTTCCCATGATCATGCCCCTTTTCCGAAGCCGATCCGTCGCAACGTCTTTTGCCCTCGTCCTCATCCTCATCGGTCTGCTGGGCGCCGCCCCGGCGCAGGCGCAACTCTCGGCAAACATGCAGGACATGATGAAGCGCATCGCCGCCGGGGAGTTCGGCGGCGGCCGCCGCGGCCTGGGCGCGGGCGGACGGTGGGTCGATGGCGGCCAAGGCTACGTGGCCACGGAGCGCACCCCGGACGGTGGGAGCGAGATCGTCCGCTACGAAACGGCAACCGGCAAACGAACGGTCTTGATGACGGCTGGCCAGCTGACGCCGCCCCAGGTCGGCAAACCGCTCTCCTTCGGCGAGCCGGCCTCGACCGCCGACGGGAAAGTCATGCTCTTTTCGACGAACCCGCGGCCGACCATGATCCGAAAGACCATGAATGACTATTGGGTTCTCGACAAATCCGACAATTCCTGGCGCAAACTCGGCGGGAATTCGGGCGCCGGCCTGCTCTACGCCAAGCTCTCACCCGACGGCACGCGTGCGGCCTACGTCCGGGACAACAACATCTACATCGAGGACATCCGGAGCGGTGCGGCCACGGCGCTCACGTCGGACGGCTCGGCCATGATCATCAACGGGACGTCGGACTGGGTGTACGAAGAGGAATTTGGCCTCCGCGACGGCTTCCAATGGAGTCGGGACGGCAGAAAGATCGCCTACTTCCAGTTCGATCAAAGCGGCGTCCCAGAATTCGCCCTCATCAATTACACGGACACCCTCTATCCGGTCATCACCAAGTACCCTTATCCCAAAGCGGGCCAGACGAATGCCGCGGTCCGGGTCGGCGTCGTCGCCGCGGCGGGCGGCCCGACCCTCTGGATCAAAGCGCCCGGGGAGCCGCGCAACATCTACATTCCCCGCCTGGATTGGGCGGCGAATTCGAAGGAGGTTGTGTTCCAGCACCTGAACCGGCTCCAGAACACCAACACCGTGTTCCTGGCGAACGCCGAGACCGGCGAGGCGCGGGCGATGTTCCGCGACGAGGACAAGGCCTGGGTCGATTACAACAACGCCTTTGTCTGGCTGGAGAAGGGGAGACGCCTCCTTTTCACGAGCGAGCGCGACGGCTGGCGCCACGCCTACGCGGTCTCCCGCGAGGGCGACGCGCGCCTGATCACGACTGGGGCGTTCGACCTTGTCTCGATTTCGGCTGTGGACGAAGCGGGCGGCTGGCTGTACTACATCGCCTCGCCCGAAAGCGCCGTCCAGCGCTATCTCTACCGCTCCCGCCTCGACGGCAAGGGCAAGCCCGAACGCCTCACGCCCGCCGATGCCCCCGGAACCCATACCTACAACATCTCGCCCGACGGCCGCTGGGCCTTCCACAATTATTCGAAGTTCGATTCGCCGGGGCAGTCGGATCTTATCCGCCTCCCGGAGCACAAAGTCGCGCGCGTCTTCCAGGATAACGCGGCCCTGAAAGCCAAGGTGGTACCGATCCTGGCCGGCCGGACCGAGCTCTTCCAAGTCGACCTCGGCGACGCGGTGAAGATCGACGGCTGGCTCATCCGGCCGGCGAAGTTCGATCCGGCGAAGAAGTACCCGGTCATCGTCAACGTCTATGGCGAGCCGGCCTCGATCACGGTCAACGACAGTTGGGGCGGGACCGGGCGGATGCTGATGACCGCTTTGGCCGACGACGGATATCTCCTCGCGAGCTTCGACAACCGCGGGACGCCTGCTCCGAAGGGGCGCGACTGGCGCAAGGTGGTCTACGGCTCGATCGGCGTCCTGGCCTCGAAGGAGCAGGCCGCGGCGCTCCGGGCGCTGGCGGTCTCGCATCCGTACGTCGACCTGACGCGCGTCGGCGTCTATGGCTGGAGCGGCGGCGGCTCGATGACCCTCAACCTGATGTTCCGTTCGCCCGAGCTCTACAAAGTGGGGGTCGCGGGCGCGCCGGTTCCCGATCAGACGCTCTACGACTCGATTTATCAGGAACGATACATGGGCCTGCCGCAGGACAATCCCGAGGGCTACAAGGCGGGTTCGCCCATTACATACGCCGCGGGGCTCGAGGGGAAGCTGCTGATCATCCATGGCACGGGCGACGACAACGTCCATTTCCAGGGGACACAGTGCCTCCTCAACAAGCTCATCGACCTCAACAAGCAGTTCAGCTTCATGGAGTATCCGAACCGGCGGCACGGGATCAGCGGCACCCACCTTGACACGCTGCGCTACGGATTCCTGGAGCAATGGCTGCCGGCGGGGGGGCGGTAGGAATTCCGTTATTCGCTGGCTATCCTTATAATTATGACTTCGATCTGCAACTGGGAATTGACGGGTTCTCAATTCTTTACATTTATTGACATAATGATGAGTCTGGTGCTACTTTAATTTCTTAACAAGAGGGGGAGCATTGTTTCTTCAGCGAGATTATTTATTATATGAGCAATAGTAATCTTACAGTTTGAATCCTAGACGTTGCCGTTTATTATATCGAAATAGGAGCGGATAATGATTTCCTTGAACGGCTTTTGGTCATACGTTCACGCAGATGATAAAGCAGAAGGTGGGCGCATCTCTCGTCTAGCCAAGGATGTTATTGCCCAATTCGAATTAATAACCGGAGATACGATCTTCTTGTTCCTTGATAAAGATAATATTGCATGGGGCGAAAATTGGCGCGAAAAGATTGATTCAAATCTTGCTTCCGTTGCCTTCTTTATTCCAGTAATAACCCCGCGATATTTTATGAGACCGGAGTGCCGACGTGAATTACAATTCTTCGCGCGCAAGGCTATTGAATTGGGGATCAAGGAACTTATTCTGCCGCTACTTTATGTGGATTTTCCGGCCCTGCACGGTGATACTGCTTCAGATGATCTTATCTCACTCGTCCGCACATTCCAATGGGAAGACTGGAATGACTTACGTTTTTATGGTGTTGCATCAGAAGAATATCGAAGAGGTGTCTTTCGGCTTGCAACTCGGCTTGTCGAAGCCAATAAACAAACTGAGAAAACAAATATAGCTGTTGGTGCACAATTAGCTGAAATACCTAATAGCGATGTTGACGATTCGCCTGGAATTATTGATAAACTAGCGAGTTCTGAAGAAATATTGCCTAAATTGACCGGAACACTTCAAGCAATCGTAAAAGAAATTTCCCTTATAGGGGAATTAATGGTTAAAGCAACAAAGGACATTGAGCGAGGGGATTCACATGGGAAAGGCTTCGCATCAAGACTGGTCGTTGCGCGCCAATTATCTCTCCATCTTATTGATCCAACTGAACGGATATGTTCGTTGAGCAACGAATATGCTTCGCAGCTCCATAATGTCGATGAGGGATTTAGAATCCTCATTGAACGGGCCCCAATAGAAATAAAAGAAAACCCAATCTCAAAGGATAGCTATTGTGATCTCTTTAATGGGCTTCGCACTTTGTCTGGGGCCTCTCGGAGCGGTCTCGATTCCATCCAGCGCATGATTGATTCAAGTGCACCACTCGAGAAAATGTCGAGAGATTTGCGCCCTGTACTTAGACGGCTCCGACAGGGATTAACGATCATGGTTGAGTCAAGATCGGTAAGTGACGAATGGGTTAATTTGATTGAATCTTCCGGCCTTGTATGCGAAGGCGCTGATTCTCAATCCTAGAAATCCCTCTTTTCGATACAAAATATCGGGATAAGATTTGGGTGCTGAAGAAACACGCCATTCGATGATCCCGATCCATCGCCGTAGACCAGCAAAAGTGACGTATAATAGATTTCGCCGAGCGAGAACGTAAGCCATGCGACCTAAAATGCAACCACATGCCGTAGCATCGCCGGAAAGCTTCCTGTTGGAACTTAACCGTCTGGTCGGGCAATTCAGTCGCAACCTTAGCCAATACAAGAGCAGCGTCTATGACGAAGCCAGTCTTCGCCAGGAATTCCTAGATCCTCTCTTCCGGGCCTTGGGTTGGGATGTTGAGAATAAGGCCGGCCTCATTCCGCAACATCGCGAAGTAGAGATCGAGAGCCGAACGGAGATCGCCGGACGAAAAAAACGCGCCGATTATCTATTCCGCACCGACAGACAGGATCGTTTCATTTGCGAAGCAAAGAAGCCGGTCGAGGATCTCGATGCTCGTTTTGCCTTTCAGGCTAAACGCTACGCCTGGAACAAGGGACTCATACTGGCCGTACTCACAGACTTCGAGGAGATGCGGGTCTATGTGGTCGGAAGCAAGCCGCACCCGGAAGAAGAGCGGATTGGTCTATGGAAGACCTGGCAATTCCAACAATATCCGCTGGTCGCTCAGGAAATATGGGATCTTCTCGCCCGTTCCTCAGTCGCCGAGGGAAGCATTGAAAAGCTGGTTGAGAAACTCCCCCGCAAACCTGTGGCCAAGGGCAGAGCACCTCAACAGTGGCTCTTCAAACCTGATCGAACCCGAACTATTGATGCCGATTTCCTGAACTTCCTCGATGAAGCACGCCGAGAGTTAGCTTCCGACCTACTACACCAAAACAACCGCGCCGATCTCCTTGAAGGCACGCGGCTCAATGAAGCCACGCAACGTATCCTTGATCGGCTGTTATTCCTACGCATTTGCGAAGACCGGGATATAGATACAGGCCGTCCACTGGCCTCGATATTGAAATTTTGGCGGGCCAATGCGGAAGATGCCGTCCCTCGGCGTGTCCGGCCTTCCAAATTTCTCGTCCGTGAGGACGACGGTTCCGATGATACTCTGCCTAAAAGTGCGCCACGCCTCTCTCTTTGGCGCGAAGTTGTCGCCCATTTCCGTGCTCTGGACCGTCGCCCCGCATCCCAAATCCCGTACTTTAACGGCAACCTCTTCAAACCTCATTTCATCGAGGAACTCGTTGTCAGTGATGAATGGATAGCGCATTTTCTTGACGACGTCGGTGACGAAGAATCGCCCTACCTTTTCAACTACATCCCGGTCGAAATTCTCGGCATCATTTACGAACGCTTCCTCGGCAAGATCGTCCGTCCGCACGGGCGCGGCGTGATCATCGAGGAAAAACCAGAGGTCCGCAAAGCCGGCGGTGTCTATTACACTCCGCGCTATATCGTTGAATATATCGTGGCTCAAACTGTCGGCAAACTGCTCGCTGGCCGGACGCTGGAGGAGGCGCTCGATCTCCGTATCCTCGACCCAGCATGCGGCTCGGGCAGCTTCCTCATCCACGCTTTCGAAGTCGTCTGCGAGCACTGCCAGCAATGGCTGACCGACCACCGGAGCAAGCGGAATAAGGACTGGTGTTGGGTGGAGGGAAATGCCGTCCACCTTACATCTAAAGCCAAGCGCCGCATCTTGCGCGAAACCATCCACGGCGTGGACCTCGACCCGCAGGCGGTGGAAGTGACGCAGCTCTCGCTCTACCTCAAAATGCTGGAGAACGTGAACCGCGCCACGCTTTCCCGCGAGCGCGACCTCTTCGGCAGCGACGAAGCCCTGCTACCGCCGCTTGAAGACAACATCAAATGCGGTAACTCGCTCATCGCCTCTGACTTCTCGCTGGTACCAGACGACCTGGTACGCGTTAAAGCCTTCGACTGGCCGGTGCAATTCCCGGCCATCATGAATGCGGGCGGGTTTGATGCCATCATAGGCAATCCACCTTGGGGCGCGCTGTTTACCGAATCCGAACTGGAATACCTGCGTGAGCATCATCGCGAGATCATCGTCCGGATGATTGACTCGTTCATGTATTTCGCGCACTTCAGCGTGGAAAGATTGGGAAAAGATGGCTCGTTCGGAATGATCCTTCCCGACGTGATGCTCTATCAAACCGACACGGAACGGCTACGTCAGTTCTTCACCGAGAAAACGTCGTTGACTCGAATCTGCAACATGGGTGATGTCTTCGACCAAGTTACTCGCCCTGCCTGCATCGTTATTTGTTTCAAAACAATCAAATCCAACCAGAAGGTCTTGGTTGCCGATTTCGTACACGTGCCGAAAGAGGAAAAGCCAAAACGAATCGCAGAGAGGTCGAGCTACACCGAACTTGAACAGAGCCGCCTTTCACAAGTCCCCGGCTGCATGTTCACAACTTCTGGTTTCGCAAACTACTCGCTTTGGGAACGTGCCTCCTCCTGCCCATCGGAACGACTCGCCGACTTGGTTGACGAAGATGGAATTCAGCGCGGTGTCAGCCCCGATCTCAAAGAGGCTTTCTTGGTCAATCGCAAGACCGCCAAAGACTGGAAGCTCGAGGCTGAGAAGCTCCGCCCCGTCTTGACTGGCGGAAAACAAGCCAAGCGTTACGACATCGACCGTCCTGATCTGCTGCTCATCTACACGGGACGTGATGACGATTATCGGCGGCTTCCACGAATCTGCGCATACATTGATCACTTCAAGAAACAGATCACTTGCAAGGAGGTGCAGCAGAGGAAACATTCTATCTACTCGCTCCATCGCGCTCGCGAGGAGCGGATCTTCCTAAAGCCGCGCAAGCTTGTTGGCGTGATTACTGAAGATGAAATCGTGTTGGCACTGGACGACCAACGAACCTTCGCAACAGACGGCCTTTACTTATTTGGGTTGAAGCCTTCGGTAGATATCCGCTACGTCATGGGCGTGATGAACTCGCGTTTATTCATTTCGATCTACCGGCTGTTGTCTCTCGAAGAAGGCCGCGCGCTGGCGCAAGTGAAACCGACCGTTCTTGCTAATTTGCCCATTCGCACCATCGATTTCGCGATACCCGCCGACCGTACCCGTCACGACCGAATGGTTGGTCTAGTGGACAAGATGCTGGCCCTGGCACCGAAACTGCGCGCGGCCAAGGCGGATGCGGAGCGGCAGACCTTGCAGAACGCCGTCACCGCCACCGACCAGAAAATCAACGCGCTCGTCTATGAGCTTTACGGCCTGACGGAGGACGAAATCAAACTCGTCGAGGGCACGCCATGAAAACGCTATTTGAAAACCAAACCTAAAAATATCCTTGCAAATCAGGGAATGATGTCCCATAATTGCATACATGGTTAAACGCCGTCTCTTTTCCACTCTGCGGAAACGTTTAGGAGAGGTCCCTGCTGTGGTGCTCCTCGGCCCGCGTCAGGCTGGAAAAACGACTCTGGCCTTGGCTTTAGGGAAAAAGCTCGGTTCGATCTATCTGGACCTGGAGTCGGAACAAGACCGGGCCAAGCTGGCCGAACCGGAGCTTTACCTGAACGATCACCTCGGGAAGCTCGTCATTCTCGACGAAATCCACCGCGTTCCGGGGCTGTTCCCCGTCCTGCGCGGTCTCATCGATCGGGCCCGGCGTAAAGGGGGAGCTAAGGGACTCTATTTGCTCCTCGGTTCGGCCTCTCTCGATCTGCTCAAACAATCGGGGGAGACCCTTGCCGGTCGGGTAAGCTATATGGAGCTCGATCCCTTCGATATCTTGGAGATCGGGTGTTCGGCCTCCGATCGGGATCGGCTGTGGCTCCGCGGCGGTTTCCCGGAGAGCTACTTGGCGCCGAACGCTTCTCTCAGCTTGAGGTGGCGGCAGGACTTTATTCGCGCTTATCTAGAGCGAGACCTTCCGCAATTCGGCCCGCGGATCGCGGCCGAAACGCTGCGCCGCTTCTGGGCCATGCTCGCCCATCTCCAAGGCGGGCTTCTGAACGTCGCCCAGATGGCCCGAAACCTCGGGGTTGACGTCAAGACCGCCGGGGGCTATATCGATCTGCTGGTCGATCTGCTTCTCGTCCGGCGGCTTCCTCCCTGGCATGCCAATGTCGGAAAAAGGCTGGTCAAATCGCCCAAGGTCTATGTGCGCGATAGTGGGCTCGTCCATGCCCTACTTGGGGTAAGCGATAAGGAAACATTGCTTTCGCACCCCGTGGTAGGCGCAAGTTGGGAAGGATTCGTTATCGAAAATTTGCTGGCTATCGTGCCCGAAGGGGTCCAAGGCCACTTCTACCGGACAAGCGGCGGGGCGGAGATCGACCTTGTGCTGAGCTTTCCCAACGGCCGCGTGTGGGCGGTCGAGATCAAACGCAGCCTCTCCCCCCATCCTGAGAGGGGATTCCATTTCGCCTGCGAGGACCTTAAGCCGGAGTGTAGGTTCGTGGTTTATCCCGGTGATGAAAGCTTTCCGCTCGGGAACAACACCCAAGCCATACCCCTCCAGGCCATCGCTCGTTTGTTGGCCGGAGAAGGCTGAGCGGTCAGACCACCGGCTCCCAGCCCGGCTCATAGGCGTGCGACCAGAGCTCCATGGCCGCCTATCCCACAGTCCCGACCGATATGCTAGAATAATCCAATGAACGGCCAACACCATCCTCTCAGCCTGGACGCCATCAGGAAATTGCGCAAACCCTTGCGCAACGTCAACGAAGTGCATTCGGAGAAGCTGACCCGGCTGGAACGCTTCGCCGCTTGGATCACGAAGCATATCGGCAGCATGGGATTCTTCCTGATCATCGTGTCCTGGACGATCTTGTGGCTCACCTGGAACACTCTCGGGCCGCGGCACCTGCGTTTTGATCCCTACCCGGCCTTCGTCTTCTGGCTCTTCATCTCCAACATGATCCAGATCTTCCTCATGCCGTTGATCATGATCGGGCAGAACCTGCAAGGTCGGCACACTGAGATGCGGGCCGAGGCCGACTTTGAAGTCAACACCCGGGCGGAACGGGAGATCGAGACCGTCCTTCAGCACCTGGAGAACCAGAACGAGTTGATTCTCAAGATCCTCCACCGGCTCGAAGAAAAATAGGGAGGCTTCTCTACTTTCCCTTGAGTTCGGCGAATAGCGCGGCCAATTCCTCGGCCAGGATGCGGGACAGCACCACGGGCATCTCGGCCACATTTTTCTTCGTCAGCGGTTCCCGGCGATCGAAATGCCGAGCAGCCAGGACGGCCCCGGTCTTGACCTCGGCGATCTCGATGTCCATGGCCAGACGGGCGGCCCAGGCCGCTTCGGCGTCGATTTCCTCGATCCGGTGAAGCGTGCACCGCAGAACCCAGTCGGCCTCGGCGCCGACCGGATTCAAGATGACTTTACGGAAGTTATTTTGGGCTGCGAAATAATGGTCGAGCGAGTCGTGGATCATCTTGGACGGTTTCTCCGCCCAGAAACTGAGGGTATAGTAATTGATTTCGTAGGGCGAAAGCCGGTACAGAATCCGAAAATCGTCGTACAGGTCGTCGACGACGATACGGTCGATGAGAAGGGATTTCTCGAACCGGGCGGCCGGCGCCGTCCCCTCCTCCAGGTGGATCTGGAGATAGGTCTTGCCCGGCGAGGACGAAAAACAACCCCAGCAGACAACGGTGACGGCGGCGAGAACGGCGATTTTTTTCATCATTTCTTTACCTTCCGGCTCCGGAGGAACAGGGTCGGATCCTCCATGAGATTCCTCGAAAATTTGGACAGGTTGTCGATGGCCTCACCCAGGCTGTCCACGGTCGTCCGCAGGCCGGTCTGCTGGACGAGGACGACGTCCTCGATCTTTTGCAGGCTGGAAGAAGCGGTCTCGATGAACGCCTCGAGGTTGCGCAGGACCTTGCCCATTTCGGCGTCCGAGAAACGCTTATTGAGGTTGTCCAACGCTTCCCCTGCGTTGGCGTCGAGCTTGGACGTCAATCCGCCCAAGTCGCCCGAAATGCGGCGCAGGTTTTCCGTGACGGCCCCGAAATCCAGGGCCGCTTTCTCGATGTTGGTGATGGCGTTGCCCAGGTTTTCCTTCTTGGCCTGCAGGACGCCGGAGACGATGGCTGCGCTCTGTTCGGTGTTCTCCAGGAACGCGGAAATTCGTTTCTGGTTCTCCGGCCCCAGCACGTCGTTGATGTTGCGCACGGCGCGGTCGATATTGGCCAGGATGTCTTCGGCCTTTTCGCCCAGCCCGCGGGCCATCGGGATTTCGCTGCCCGGGGCCAGGCCCTTTGCTTCATTCGTCCCCCCGGCCAGCTCGATGAATTTGGAGCCCGTGATGCCGGCGAACGTCATGGTGGCCGACATGTCCGTCTTGACCGGAAAAGACTTGCTGATATCGAGTTTGACCCGGATCGAAGCCAGATCGTCGGGATGGACTGCGATCTGCTTCACCGAACCCACCTCAACCCCCTGATATTTAACGGGAGCGCCTACGAGAAGGCCGTTGACCGAAGTGCCTTTGAAATTGAGCAAATAAGGATTCCCCCGGGATTTGAGCTTGGGTACGATGAGGAGGGCCAGAAAAAGCAGTAACAAGGCCAGGGAAGCCGTCGTGAAGATGGACAGCCGGATTTTTTGTTCTTTGGTGATCATGGCTCCGCCTTTCTCAGGAAAAAGGCCTGAATATAGAGATCGGGACAGGCCGGGATGTCCGCGTACTCCCCGGCGAAAAGGATCGCTTCGTCGCGGATGACCAGGATCTGGTCGGCGATCCGGGCGATCGAACGCAACTCATGGGTGACGACGACGAAGGTGACGCCATGGGCCGTCCGAAGTTCGTTCAGGAGCTCGTCCAGCCCTGACGAAGTGATGGGATCGAGGCCGGACGACGGCTCGTCGCAAAAAATGAGGTCGGGGTCGAGGACCATGGCTCGGGCCAGGGCGGCACGCTTGCGCATGCCGCCGGAAAGCTCGAAGGGATACTTGTCGTCGTGTTCGTGGAGGCCGACGCGCTCCAGCATGTCCCGGACCCGGCCCGCCGTTTTTTCGCGCGGCCAGTCCCGATGATGCATGCGGATGGGCAGGGCGATGTTTTCGAACAATGTCAGGGAGTTGAGCAGGGCGCCGGTCTGGTAGAGGACGCCGATCCTCCGGTAAAGCTTGTGCAGGTCGCGCTCGGAACTGAAGTCGATCCGCTCTCCGGCCAGGCTGACTTCGCCCCGCAGGGGCGGAAGGAGGCCGATCATGGTTTTCATCAGACTCGATTTCCCGGACCCGCTTTCGCCGACGATGACAGTGATCCGGCCTTTGAGAACATCGAAGTCCAATCCGCGAAGGATGACGGTGGTTCCATACCCGACATCGAGGCCGCGGACGCGAATGATCTCCATGCGTTCCTCAATACAGGACGAGGGCGAAGACGCAGTCCAGCCCAATGATCAGGGAGATGGACAGGACGACGGCTTCGGTCGTCGCTTTTCCGACGCTTTCGGCGCCGGCTTCGATGGTGAAGGCCTTGAATCCGGCGGCAATGACCACGGCCCAGCCGAAAACGAGGGTTTTCCAAAGCCCGGTCAGGAAATCGTTGAGGGTGACGACGGACATAACCTCGCGGAGGAAGATCGGAGCCGGCGTTCCCAGGGCGATTTTGGCCACCAGCACTCCGCCGGCGATGCCGACGAAATCGGCCAGCGCAACGAGCAGGGGCACGGCCAGTGTGATGGCGATCAGCCGGGGCGTCATCAGGAATTTGACCGGAACGATCCCCATGGTCGTCAGGGCGTCGAGTTCGTCCATGACCTTCATTGTACCGATCTCGGCTGTGATCGAGGCGCCGATCTTGCCCGCCAGCATGATCCCGACCATGAGCGGGACAAGCTCCTTGATCATGGCCAGGCCGATGAGGTCGGCCAGGTAGATATCGGCGCCGAATTGCCGCAATTGGGCGGCCGAGGTCAGCGAGATGGTGATGCCGATCAGGAACGTGATCAGGCACACGAGGGGGGCCGAACGGTAGCCCATGGCGAAAAGCTGATGGAAGATCTCTCCGGGCAGGACCCCGCGCCGGTGCCGCAGGTATTGAAAAGTATGATAGATTTCGTCGGCCAGGAGCAGACAGAACGTCTTGATTTGCGCGACAGGATGCACGCTAATGACCTTCCTTTCACGCTTATTATAACGCAACGGACCGATGTTGCCCACCTTGGAGATTATCGAATCCCCTTCGGCCCGCCTAGGCTGACGTGATTACCTGCGGCCAGGGAGAACGCCCTCGCGGATCAGGTCTTCGAGAGACGCGGGCCCGGGCAGGGCTTTATCCTTCCAGCCGGGGGAGAGGCGGTCGAGCAGGCGCGCCTGGGCCATCCCGCTGAGATAGAACCGCAGATCGCCGCTCTGGGCCCCCAGCCCGTTTCCCAAACGTATGTAATCGGACTGGATGAACAGCATCGGAACCGCGTATCGATAGGCGGCCGGGCCGGGAGGGAGGGTCGCCGCGATTTCATAGAATCCGATCTCGGCGTATTTAGCCAGCCCCTCCAGCCATTCTAGCTCGCGTTCGAAGCCCAAGAGGTCAGGAGCCAGGGCGGCCCTGGCCCGCCGTTCGTCCCGGATCTTTAAAAACTCGCGCGCCGCGGTTGCGGCGGCAACGTCGTCCGCCGCCTGTATCCCCCTGGCGAGCGCGGCGCCTTCTGAGGTCCATGCGGCCGCGAACTCCTGGTTTTTGAACGGATAGCGGTCCTCGGCCGCATAGACCTTCAACGCCCGGGCGAAGCGCTCGGGCGCTTGCGTTGCCTGAAAAGCATGGAACATCTCGTGGAGGGCCAGGACGACGTGAAAATCCGGGGGGAGCTTGAACGGGGCCTTGGCGTTCATCCGCCCGAGCGTGCTGAAGCTCCCGGCCCATGTCCCCCCGACTTTGATGGCGAAGGCCTGGGCCTGGCTGCGGGGCCGCCGGTGATACGGCGCGCCTGCGAAATCTCCGTCCGGGAACTTCATCCAGGGAGAAGGCGGGTCATCGGATCCGACCAGGAATTCGAAGTCGTCGTTATAAAGGACGATGGGGATCCCGCACTTGGCGAATCCCGGCCAGACGCGGTTTCCGACCTCCGCTTTGAGCCGGAAGATCTCCGCCAGCTCCGTTTGATCCGCCGGGGTCAGGACTCCGGCCGGACCCGTCGATTCGCGAATTTGTGCAGGGCTCGGCGGAACGATCAACGATACGGCCGCAAGACAAACGATCCCCGCGGCCCGGCGAAGTCCCCTCATCATTTCTAATCTATTTTGTCAGCACCTATTTTAATAAGCAAGTCCATTCTTGATCACCTCTTCTTGACTTCGATCCGCAGCCGGGATTATCTTCTTTACACGATGGGAGGCATTGATTCCGAGCTTTTTAGGAAGGAATGTCGTGCGCCCAAGGAGGAATTCCCCATGATCCGTCGAACATTCATCGCCGCCGGGCTCGGTGTCCTGACTGTCTTGGCCCTCGGCCTGCCCGCCGCGGCCCAGGCCCTGCCCACGCCGGCCGAAGAGAAGGGCTATCTGCGCTACAGCCAGAATGAGGACGTCGCCCGTTTCCTGAGCGAGCTGGATGCCCGCTGCCGCGAGGTTAATGTCCGCATCGTCGGGCGGACGAAGGATATGCCCGGATTCCCGGCCAAGGACATCTTCCTGGCCGTGGTCAGCGAGAACGGGGCCCTCCGCGCCCGTGACCTCGACCGGGCCAAGCCGACCATCCTGCTGACCGCGGCCCAGCACGGCAACGAGCAATCGGCCAAGGAAGCCGCCCTACGGCTTCTGCGTGACTTCGCTGCGGGCGAATTGAAGCCGCTCCTCAAGACGCTGAACGTCCTGGTCATGCCCCAGACCAACCCCACCGGCAACCAATTCGACGTCCGGGTGAACGAGATCGACCTGGACATGAACCGCGACCACGTCAAGGTCGAGGCCGAAGGGGTGGCCGCCATCCACCGGGTTTTCCGCGAGTTCATGCCCGAGGTTACGATCGACGTCCATGAGAAGGGGGACGACTATTACCGCGTTTCCATCGGCTGCGTCTCCAACGCCGACATCCATCCCTCGCTGCAGGATTTCTCCCGCCGCGTCCTCCTCGGCGAGGTCGAGGCCGCGTTGAACAAGAGGAAGATCCCCTTCCACGAATACCTGGTGAGCGAGGAGATGGGCATTAATACTTCGGCCGGCGCGGCCCTGCGGCCCGAGGACCTGGCCGGCCGGGAAGAGATGAAGCGCTACAGCACCACGGATCTGAACGACGGTCGCAATAGCCTAGGCATCTTCGAGACGCTCAGCTTCATCCAGGAGGGGGCTTCGCGCCACGACATCCCGACCCTCCGGGAGCGGACCGACCGCCAGTATTGGGGCCTTCGCGCGCTATGCGAGGCGGCGGCCGGACACGCCGCCGAAGTCCTGGCCATGGTCAAGGGTCTGCGCCAGGACCTGATGACTAAGGCCGGGGTGTACACGGAGTCGAATGTCGTCCATCTGAGAATGGCTTACGCCCGCGACCCGAAAAACCCCACCCTCACGATCAAGCAGTTCGAGGCGGAGGCGCAGCCCCGGACGCTGGGCACGCTGAAGGCGGACAAGAAGGCGGGCGACGCGGTCCGGTCCGCCGATCTGATCGCTCCGCCCCCCGCCAAGTCCCCGAAAATCGCCGTGATCGAGGTCAAAAACTGGTTCCCCAACGTCGAGCCCCGGCTGTCCGTGGCCCGTCCCCTCGGCTACGTCATCCCGGCCCGCCACGCGGATGTTGTCGAGAACCTGCTTCGCCTGGGGGTCACGGTGATGATGTTCACGCGAGACCGGGTCCTGGACGTCGAGGCCTATACGGTGGGGGAGATCGTCCCGGCCCGGTACGATTATCTGGCCCCCGAGCGGATCGAGGTGGCCAAGGCGGCGCTCCGGCTTCCCGCCCGGCGCGGCGATTACTACGTTTCCTGCGCCCAGCCGGCGGCGAACCTCGTCCCCTGCCTGCTCGAGCCGCAATCCGAATTCGGGCTGATCCGCTATTGGACCTACAAACTCGTCCCGGAGGCCGGAGACGTCTGGGCGTTTTATCGGCTGACGAAGGTCCAGGTCCTGCCGGTCGTGCCCTACAAGGATTGGCGGGAGTAGGCGGAGTCGAATGTCGTCCATGTATTTGGCGTCCTCCTTCTTGCTTTGCCGGATGTCGATCGAGGGATGGAACCACGCGTCGAGGCCGAGGGCGGCCGTACGGGGCGGGGGAAAATGGCGGTTCAATTCGCCGGGCGGATCATGTAAAATGAGAAGCGGAGATATTCATGGGACTTTTGAAGTTGCTGACCCAGGACCCGCTGGCTTTCGTCCTCCTCGTCATCCCGCTGCTCTTTTCCGTCATCATCCACGAGGTCGCCCACGGCTGGGTGGCCTACCGAATGGGCGACCCGACGGCCAAGCTCATGGGCCGGTTGACGCTGAATCCGCTCAAGCACCTGGACCCCCTCGGGACTCTCTTGCTCTTCGTCGTGGGATTCGGCTGGGCCAAGCCGGTGCCGGTCAACTTTTATAATCTGCGCGACCGGCGGAAAGGGCTGATCTTCGTTTCAGCGGCGGGGATCGTAGCCAATATCATTCTCGCCTTCCTCTTTCAGCTCCTGTTCAAGCTGCTGCCCGAATCCTACTCGGGCGTTTTCCTCATCCTGATCTATTTCATGGTGCAGATCAACATCACCCTGGCCGCCCTGAACCTGATCCCCATCCCGCCTCTCGACGGATCGAAAATATTGATGGGCTTGGCGCCGGCGCAAAGCGAGTTTCTCTACTCCCGCATCGGTCCATACGGGCTCATCATCATCATGGGGCTGCTCTACATGGGCGTGTTGACTCCGGTGATCACGTTCATCCGGCGGGGGATCGGCCTGCTGATCGGCTTGCGCTGAAGATCCCGGGCTCCATGGCGAGCGCCGGAATTCGGCCGCCCACCGGACCCGGAAAATCGAGAAAGGGCTGAAAATGACCCGCCGGATCGTGATGATGGCCCGGCGGGGAGAGCTCGTCGCTCAGAACAACCAGAATCAGGCGTAGCCCGGGGCCGGTCATTCGCGGCCTTCGAACGAGGCGAACATGAAGAGCCGAAGAAGCGTAACGCTCACGCTGCTCGTGGTCCTCGGCCTGGCGGCGGCCGGCGGGAGGCGGGGACCCGAGCTCCGGGCCGGCGGCCAAAACGCCGACAAAAACCTGGCCCGGACAATTCTCGCCGATAAGACTCTCGACAAGGTCGCGGCGTTGGCCGAAGACCTCCTCCGCACGGGGTTCCGGGCGGGAGACCAATACGCCGAAGTCTGGATCCGCGATTACAATTCGTTCATGGAGCTCGCCTGCGCCGTCACTCCGAAGGACACCTTGAAAAAATATCTGCGGCTGTTTTTCCAGTTCCAGGAGCTCGATGGGAGCATCCTCGACGGGGTCACGCCCGCGGGCGAAGCGAAGGGCGGCTACAATTACTATTACTCCCCGCTCGCCCCGGAATATGCGGGCCATAAAAACACCGTGGAGACGGACCAGGAAAGCAGCCTGGTCCAGGCGGTGGCGGCTTATGTCCAGGCCACGGGCGACGCGGCTTTCCTGGACGAGAGTATTGCCGGCCGGACCGTGAGGCGGCGCTTGAAATGGGCGCTCGAGTTCGTCCGCCGACGCAAGATGGCCCCCAAATACGGGCTTGTCTACAGCGCCACGACCCAGGACTGGGGCGACGTCCAGCCCGAGCATCGGTGGGGTGTCGAGGCCGACGAAAATACCCATTGGTCGGTCGGCATCTACGCGAACGCCATGTTCGCCCTCGCTCTTGAAAAATACATTGGCCTGGCGAAACCCGGGGACCCGGATGTCGCGGCCCTCAAAGCCCTGCGCAGGGACATCGCCCAAAACGCAATGAAATACCTCTGGGACGAGAAAAAGGCCAAGTTCATCCCCCACTTGTATCTCGACCATTCGCCCTTTCCCGCCGATTTCGACGAGAACGCCATCTATTACCATGGCGGGACGTCGATGGCCATCCAGGCGGGTTTCCTGTCCGCGGAGCAGGTGAGGGAGGCCAACCGGCGGATGCTTGACGATGTGAAGAAGGCCGGGGCCGACTCGATCGGCCTGAATTTCTATCCGGTCTATCCGAAGGGGACGTTCCTCAACCCGCAGGTCGATCCTTGGAGCTATATCAACGGCGGGGACTGGACCTGGTTCGGCGCCTACGCCATCCAGAACCTGGTCCGGTACGGGTTCGTGCGCGAGGCTTACGCCGAGGTCCGGCCGATGATCGACCGGACCCTCCGGGACGGCCAGTTCCACGAATGGTACGACCGGAAAGGCGAGGGCCGGGGCTCGGCCAACTTCCGCGGCGCGGCCGGGACCCTGTGGAAAGCCGTCCGGATGTTGAGGGAATGGGCCAAAGGCACTCCGTGAACCGCTCGAACGGTTCCCCCCCGACGCCTGACGGCTCCCGGCGGTCCCCGCCGTCTTGATAAACTTCCCCAAATGGGGGATATTAGGGACGCTGGCCGCCGGGGCGTCCGAATTCGCGTCGGGACCGCGGAGATCGAACCCATGAATCGCGCCGAAATCCTGATCCTGTTCACCCTCGGATGGACGGCCGTGGCCGTCGTCCTGCTGGCCCTGCTCCTCAAGCGCCGGTCGGGCGGCGATGTCGGGGCCCTCCCGTCGCGTCTGGAGGCCATCGAGCGCGGCCAGGAACGCGCCGAACGGGGATTCCGGGACGAGTTCGTCCGCGGCCGGGAAGCGGACCACTCCCAGGCAAGCGACCTGCGCAAGGAGATCGGCGCGACGCTCCGGGGCGTGAACGACTCCGTCCTGAAACAGATCGCCGACCTCGTCGCCCTCGATCAAAAACAGATGGAGGCGTTCGCCGGTCAGCTCGCCCGGCTCACGGAATCGAACGAGAATAAGCTCGAAGGCCTCCGGACCGCCGTCGAATCGAAGCTCAGCCAGATCCAGGCGGACAACTCCGCCAAGCTCGAGGACATGCGCAAGACCGTGGAGGAGAAGCTAGAGGGGACGCTCGAGCGCCGTCTCGGCGAGTCCTTTAAGCTCGTCAGCGACCGGCTCGAACAGGTCCACAAGGGATTGGGCGAGATGCAGTCGCTGGCCAACGGCGTGGGCGACCTCAAAAAGGTGCTGTCGAACGTCAGGGTCCGCGGCACGTGGGGCGAAATGCAGCTCGGCAATCTCCTGGAGCAGATCCTCGCCCCGAGCCAGTACGACAAGAACGTCGCGACGAAGGCGGACTCTGCCGACCGGGTGGAGTTCGCGGTGAAGCTCCCGGGCCGGGACGACGCGGACGGCCAGGTGGTCTGGCTGCCCATCGACGCCAAGTTCCCCAAGGAGGACTACGAGCGGCTGGTCGAGGCCTCCGAGCGGGCCGACGCGGCGGCCGTCGAGGCGGCCTCGGGCCAGCTCGAAGTCCGGATCCGGGCCGAGGCGAAAGCCATCCGCGACAAATACCTGGACCCGCCCCGCACGACGGATTTCGGGATCCTTTACCTGGCCACGGAGGGACTCTACGCGGAGGCCCTCCGCCGGCCGGGCCTCTTCGAAAGCCTCCAGCGCGACTACCGGGTGAACATCGCCGGGCCGACGACGCTGGCCGCCCTGCTCAACAGCCTCCAGATGGGGTTCCGGACCCTGGCCATCCAGAAGCGGTCCGGCGAAGTCTGGACGCTGCTCGGGGCGGTGAAGACCGAGTTCCGGAAATTCGGCGACGTCATCGAGAAGGTCCAGAAGAAGATCCAGGAAGCCGGCAACGCGATCGAGAGCGCGCAGGTCCGCTCGCGGGCGATCGAGCGCAAGCTCAAGAAGGTCGAGGAGCTGCCCGCGGGGGAATCCGCGGTGCGGCTGGCCGGCGGCGAACCCGAGGCCGACGAGGACGCGGCCGAGCCGGACGGCGAGGCCGGCCCACCCGCATGACGGCGGCCGGACCGGACCTCCGGGCCGCGGTCGGGGGCGAGGGGGGCGTTTCTTTTCATCCCTGGGAACCTCATCTTAGTGAAATCGCCCGTCAAACTCAAGGGTTCGTCCCGCGGCCGGCCGGCGGCGGACGGGGGGATTTCCCCGACGCGGTTGAATTTTACCGCGGAATCTGGTATAGTCCTTGCCTCTGCCTTTCCATACAGACTACGAGGAGTATCGTCCTTTGCAGACTTACGGCAAAATCGACAGTAAATTCCGTTTCGTGATCCTGGCTTCGAAGCGGGCCAAACAGCTCCTGAGGGGCGCCAAGGTCAAGGTAAAAACGAAATCGAAGAACCCCATCCGCATCGCCCAGATCGAAGTCAAGTCCGGCGTTGTGGATTACGAGATCATCCAGTCCCTGCGCGACGACGCCCCCGAGATCGAAGAGCAGGTGCTCGGCGTCGTGGACGCCGGGGGCGAAGTCGAGGACTGCGGTGCAGAGCCGGCGGGGGACAATGAGCCCGATGGGAACGATGACCCCGAAGAAGCCGTCGACGCCGATTACAATGAGGAGCTTCCCGACGGGGTCGTCGGCCAAGAGAAAGACGACGAATAGGGGAGTCCCCCTCCCTTTCCTGCCCGGATCAGCAGGGCGATGTAGTCCAACTTGATCCAGTCCTTCTTCGGGATCCCGAGTTGCTTCGAGACCCGGGCGATCTTCTCCCGCTTGCCTTCGAATTCGAGGAACGTGCCGGCCGCCGTCTCGTCCAGGCAGATTTTCAGGGTCTTGATCCGGAACACCGCCCGGTGCTTTTCGTAGCGGAACACGGGGACATAGCCCAGCCCGGCCAGGATCTTGTGGAACTGGCGGACGTTTTTCACCTCGGCTTCATACTCCTCCCGGATCTTGTATTTCCGGGATTTTTGCGGGGCCCCCTTGTAGGTCACGAAGGATTTCCGACCCGCGGTCCGCACGCGCAGCGCCCGCTTGCCAGAGAACAATTCCCGGTCTTTGCGGTCGTAGAGGGTGTTCACCTCGTGATGACGTTCCCGGACGAGGACCGCGCCCAGGGCGGACAGCCGCTCGCGGACGTCCTTCAGATCGGGGACGGGGACCTTGACTTCGATCTCGAGCACGTCAGGCGTTTCTCTGGAGGACCAGGTCCGCGATCCGTTCGAGCGACTGGCGATGCTCGGTCGCCGGGAACTCCGCCAGGCTCTCTTTCGCTTTCCGGACGTAATCGGCGGCCCGCTCGTAGGCGGAATCGAGACCGCCCGCAGCCAAGACGATGTCCCGGACCTGTCGGGGCGCATCGGACCGGGTCTTCCGGTTCTCGATGAGCTCGACGAGGCGTGCGCGATCGCGCCCCTGGGCCGCGCTGACGGCGTGGATGAGGGGGAGGGTGATGCGGCCTTCGCGGAAGTCCGACAGGACGGGTTTCCCCATCGACTTCTCCTCGCCCTTGAAGTCCAGGAGGTCGTCCACGATCTGGAACGCCAGCCCCAGGGACGTGCCGAATTCGTGCAGTTTCTCCTCCTGGCCGGGCGAAATTCCAGCCAGAAGGCCGCCGATCCGGCAGGCGCAGGAAAAGAGCGCGGCGGTCTTCTTGTCCAGGATCTCGAGATAGACTTCCTCGGACAAGTCGGCCCGGCCGCTCATCGAGAATTCGATGAGCTCGCCTTCGACCATCGCGACCGTCACGTCGGCCAGGAGGTCGATGAGGGGGTAGATCTTGGTCTTCAGGGCCAGAGCGATGGACTGGATATACAGGAAATCGCCCAGCAGGACCGAAATGTTCGCGCCCCACTTAGCGTGGACCGTGTCCTGGCCCCGCCGGAGCGTGGAATTGTCGACGATGTCGTCGTGGATCAGGCTGGCGGTGTGGATGATCTCGACCAGGGCCGACCAGAAGACATGGTCGGCGCCCTTGTAGCCGCACATCTTGGCCGAGAGGATGAGGAGGGCCGGCCGGATCCGCTTGCCCCCCTTTTGGAAGAGGTAGCGGTTGACCTCGGCGATCAGGGGATTCGAGGAGGCGCTGATCTCCCGGAGGCGGCTTTCGACGTCGTTGAGATCGGACTGGATGCCCCGGTAGAGGTCGTCGAGCGTAAGGGATTTATGTCCGGCGGCCATGGCGAACGTATATTAACATTGAAAAGCCGTTTATTCAAAGAGGATTTTGGGCGATGAGCCTTGATCGCGATCAGGTGTTGGGGGAGGCCGGGAATGCCGCCCGGTAGTTCCGGGCGACCGTCTCGGCCAGCGCCGCCAGGCCGACGCCCCGGACTTCGGCCACCCGCTCCGCGGTGGTGACGACGAAGGCGGGCTCGTTGCGTCGGCCGCGATAGGGGACGGGGGCGAGGTAGGGCGCATCGGTCTCGAGGAGCAGACGGTCGGCCGGCACCCTCGCCGCGATCTCGCGCAGGCCCCCGGCGTCCGGGAAAGTGACGATCCCGGAGAACGAGATGTAAAATCCCGCGTCGAGCATGATCCGGGCGAATTCCCAGTCCTCGGTGAAGCAATGGAGGACGCCTCCCCGGGAGAATCCCTCTTCGCGGATGGCGGCCGCAATGTCGCCCCCGGCGTTGCGGCTGTGGATGATCACCGGGAGCCCGACGTCGGCGGCGAGAGCCAGCTGACGGCGGAACGCGTCCCGCTGCTCCCGCGGAGAGGAGAAATCGTAGTGGTAGTCGAGGCCGATCTCGCCGACGGCGACGATGCGGCCTTCTAAAGCCAGCCGACGGACAGCGTCGAGCAATGTGGGAGAGTCGAGACGGGCCTGATGGGGATGGAGCCCGGCCGCGGCCCGGATCCGGCGGTCCTCGGCGGTAAGACGAAGGACGGTCACCGCGCTCTTCTCGTTCGTGATGTCGATCGGGCAGAGGATTTCGTCGACCCCGGCCGCCCGGGCCCGTTCCAGGACGGCCGCGCGGTCCGCGTCGAATTCGTCCATGTCGAGATGGGCGTGGGAGTCGGGCAGGGAGAATGGGATTTCCATGGCGTTCCTATTATATGCGAAACAAAAAGGGGACGGTTCTATTTATTATGGATTTCCGGATAAAACGCCCCATAAATAGAACCGTCCCCTTTTTGGGCAAAAAAAATCCCCGCACCGTTCAATCCCCGAAGGGATTGGACGGCACGGGGCGCGGATCTTCCCGGCGCGTTACTGGAGGAGCCGTGTCTTGATCGTGCGAAGAGGCAGCGGACCGCCGGCGAGGAGCTTCTGGAGGAACTCCTTCTGATTGTAGGTGGCGCCCTTCGCCTGCTTGTAATCCTTTTCCATGTCCAGGATTTCCTGGTAGCCGACGTACGGATAGGCCGCCGCGACCGGGTTCAGGACGATCATGTTCCATCGCCGTTCGGCTTCGGGCTGGGACATGAAGCCGGTGATGGTCCAGACGCGCATGGCCTGTTCCTTGGTCAGGCCGCCCTGGTGGATGCCGAGGTCGAGCTGATAATCGAGGACCGCCCGCAGCTTCAGTTTGAGCTGGTTCAGCCGCTGGCGGAGGTCGTAGCTGTTCAGTCCGGCGCTGATGTACATCTCATCGGTGTAGAGGGGCCATCCTCTGAGGAGCGGCTGGCTCGGGTACATCTTCCGGATAAGAGTCGCGCCCTTACGGGAGAACGCCGCCGGGAAGAACGACCCGGGGTAGATCTTCTCGATGGTCCACATCGGGATCATGAAGTTGTTGTATTCGTCGAAGAAGCCTTTGATCTGCTCGGGCGTCCATTCCTCGGGGACGGGGCGGATCAGGGCGGTGTAGGACCCAGCCGGATCGTAGGGGCCTGGCGCCAGGAGCTTGCTCAGCATCGAGCCCTGGTTGAGGGCGGTCATGGCTTCGATCTGGAGAGGCTCTTCCGGCATATCGAGGAGCTTGGTCTTGGCGAGGAAGGCCTTGATGTCGTCGGCGGACGCCTTGACCTTGGAAATCCACTCGTCCTTCGTCGGCTGGTCCCCTTGGATATGGGCTAGGACGTTGCTGATGACCGCGTTCGTTATCCGGTCCCCGGACATGTTCTGGGGCGGGTTGTCGATGTCGAACTTCGGGTCCATGATCTTGTAGTAGGGGATGCAGACGAGAAACATCTCCCGCCGGATGTTATTGGAGTCGGCCTTGGCCCGGGCGTTGAATTCGTCGAACATGGCTGTGGTCTGGCAGGTCAGCCGGAGGATCTTAGCGTGGGCTTCGGGGCCCAGCCGGAAATTGCCGGTGGATTTGGCCAGCAGGTCGGTCTGAAGGAATTTCTGGTAGTCCGTGAGGGCCGCGATCACCTTGGCGTGTTCGGCCATGAACGGGGTTTTCACCGCGGGCGATGCGGATTCGGCGAGCTTGGGGACTTCGGTGATGTAGAAATCGAGGATGGCCGGCATCTGTTTGATGGCCGCCTCGGTGTATTCCTTGGCCGGCGTCTTGAGGTTCGCCTTGGCTTGCTTGACGAGCTCGGGGATCTTCTTGGCCCGCTCCGTGGCGCTCTTCAGCCGGGCGTCGAGCGGGGCGAAGTCCTTGGCCAGGAGGCTTCGGATGGAGTTGAGCAGGATGTCGTTGTAGTGGAGCGGGTTGTACTCCTGGGGGACGAGCCGCTCGAGACGGAAGAGATCATATTCGATGGCATCGAGCAGGATCTCGCGATCGATCTTGACCTCGGGACTGAGCTTGTCGACGCTGATCTTGGTCATGAGTTCTTTGTTGATGGCCTCGATCTCGTTGCCCCGCTTGTCGATGACGGATTCGCTGAAGTCCTCGAGCAATCCGTTGAACTTGTTGAATCCGGCCATCGTTCCGGCGGTGGGGTAGAATTTCCAGTAGGATTCGAGATACGTATCCACCAGCTTGCTGAACTTGGGGTCGTCCGGGCTCTGCTGGGACTGCAGGGCTCCGAAGCCCGCCATCAGCAGGATTCCGCACACGACGGGGATGATCGCGATTTTCCTCATGGCTTCCTCCTCTTCCTCATGTAAAGCTATTTAAAGAAATAGCGGGTCGATTGGATTCCGAATCCTAGCACAATATTCCCGCTGAATGCAATTCCTAAGGGGAAAATCCCCTTGGGCCGGCGGCCCGATGTTCCGTTCCCGGTATTTGATCATCTTTCCCGCAGTAAAGAGAGCAACTTCCGTGCCAAAAATCGCCCCCGGCGACGACGCCGTCCTTCCGGGGGAAGCGGTCCCTCCGTCCCTGTGGCGCCCTCACCACCGGATCGCGGCCGACGCCCAGGTGAAGCCCGAACCGAAGGATGTCAGGACCAGGCAGTCGCCCCGCTTGAGGCGGCCTTCCCGGACGGCCTCGTCGAGGAGGATGGGGATCGAAGCAGCGGTCGTATTCCCGTAGCGGTCGATGTTCCGGCCGACCTTCTCGATCGGGATCTGGAGCTTCTTCGCCACCATCTGCGAGATGCGGTCGTTGGCCTGGTGGGGGATGAGGAGGTTCACGTCGGCGACGGTCAGCCCGTTCCGGGCCAGGGCCGTCTGGACGGCCTCGGGCATGCGCTCGCAGGCGTTCTTGAACACGTTCTTGCCGTCCATGCGGGGGAAGAACCGGCGCTCCTCGAACACCTCCCTGTCGAACGTCGGCTTGCGGGCGGAGCTCGGCTGTTCCATCCACAGGTCGCGCATGAAGCGGCCGTCGGCGTAGAGGTGGGTCGACAGGATCCCCCGGCCGTCGTCGGCGGGATTCGGTTCGAGGATGACCGCGGCGCCGCCGTCCCCGAACAGGACGGCCATGTCGCGGCCTTCGTCGGAGTAGTCGAGGTTGTGCGACTGGACCTCCGCGGCGCAGAGCAGGATCTTCTTGTACGTCCCCGTCCGGATGTATTGGTCGGCCACGGACAGGGCGTAAATAAAGCCGCTGCACTGGTTGCGGATGTCCAGGGCGCCGATCGGGGCCAGGCCGAGCTTTGCCTGGATCATGACCCCGATGCCGGGGAAGTAGTGGTCCGGGGCGATCGTGGCCGCGATGATGAAATCGATCTCGGACTTGTCGATTCCCGCGCTTTCGATGGCCTTCTTCGCGGCTTCGACCGCCAGGTCCGAGCTCCCGACGCCGCCTTCGGCGTAATGGCGCTCCTTGATCCCCGACCTCTGCTGGATCCAGTCGTCCGTCGTGTTCATGATCTTCTCGAGATCGAAATTGGTCACGACCTGGGGAGGGAGGTATCGGCCCGTCCCGGTGATGATGGCTCGTTTGTTCATGGGCACCGCCTTTTCCGTGGCGCCATTATAATGAAGGGGTTCGAAAAAAGTAAAGCGTTTCCGGCTTCCGCTGCTTGACTTCGGGCGGGTCCCGCGCCTAAACTCGGGAGGCGCACCATGAATTCCCAACGCCGCTCGATTATCGTCGCCCTGGCGGCAGCGGTCTTGGCCCTCGCTCCGGCCGGAACGGGCGCGCGGCCCGCGCCGCGCGAGGACCCGGTCAAGGTCGAGTGCCGGATCAATCCCCTCCGCCTGTCGCGGGGGGAAGAGGGCCGGGTCGTGCTGTCGATCTCCGTCCTGGAGGGGGTCGTGATCAACGCCCAGCCTCCCTTCGTCGTCGAGTTCAGCCCCTGCGAGGAGCTCGTGTTCCCCAAGAATTTCTACACCGCCTCGGACTTGGGCGTCGAGGTCGTGGAGGAGAACGGCCGGGAGCGGCTCAGCCTGAAAAAGCCGGTCGAAATCCCCTTCACCGTCGACCTCAAGGCGAAGCGCAACGTCCACGTGCTCGAGGGGCGGCTGCGGTATTTCGTCACATCCGTGAAGGACGGATGGTGCCTCAAGACTTCGACGAAGTTCTCGGCGACGTTCTCGACCCGCTTGACCGTGATCCAAAAGGGCGGCTGAGCCAGCCGTTCTCGATGTACCAGGCGGCGGTCTCCCGCATGCCCGCCTCGAGCGAAGTCTCGGATTCGAACCCGAGTTGCGCGCGCGCCTTCGCGACGTCGGCCACCCAGCCCGGCTGGCGGTAATCCCGGTATTTGTCCCTGTTGATCGGAGTGGGCTTCCGGAATATGGTGCTCAGGAGTTCGGAGGCGAGGACCCCGGCGAACGCCAGGCCGAATGGGATCACGATCTTCTTCGCGGCCACTCCCAAGGCGTCCGCCGCCGCCCGCCCCATTTGGTCCAGGGTGTAGGGTTCCGGATCGGAGATGTTCAGGATTTCCCCGCTCGGGAGGGGAGTATTCGCGGCAAGGCGAAGGGCCCGGACCATGTCCTTGACGTAGCACAGGCTGAATGGCCTGCGTTTGAATCCCACGGTCGGCACAATGCCGCGTTGGATGTATCGGAAAAGGTTGAGGAAATCGGTGTCGCGGGGGCCGTAGACCGCGGCCGCCCGGAGAATCACGATCGGGAAACGGTCCTTCCGGGCCAGCGCCTCCTCTTCGCCGCCGCGCTTGCTCTCGCCGTACGGCGTCACCGTCCGGGGAGGGTCGTCCTCGGTCCGGCGGCTGCCCTTTTCCGAGGGCCCGCCGGCGGCCACGCTGGAGAGGACCACGACTTTCGGCCGGAGGCCCTGCCGCTCCAGGGCATCGAGCAAGCTTGCCGTCCCTTTTCGGTTTACAGTATAATAGTCTTTCTTTTTCAGCGCTTTGGTCAGGCCCGCGAGATGATAGACGACGTCCAGGCCCGCGGGCAGATCCGGGATGCTGAAGAGGTCGCCCGTCAATGGTCGGATCGGCCGCCCGGGGGGGGCCGCCAAGCGTCCGGGGTCGCGGACTAGGGCATAGATCTCGTCGTCCGCTGCGGAGAGCGCCTCGACGAGATGGCTGCCGATGAAGCCCGTGGCTCCGGTGATCAGAATTTTCATGAAACGAGGACTTTCATTTTAAGACATTATCGCCGGAGGGTCAAACGCGGCTCCCGGTCCTCGATACGAAAGGAAGCACCATGGCGCAACACTTTGAGTCGGCCCCGAGTTTAAGAGGCGTGCCCCGAATCCGGCCCGTCCTCGCCGCCCTCCTCGCCGTTCTCCTCGGCGCGGCGTCCGTCCTCGCCCAATCTCCGATCATGCCCCTGGACCAGGTCAGGGCCGGGCAGAAGGGGAAGGGCCGCACGGTCTTCGAGGAAAACAAGATCGAGGAGTTCGACGCGGACATCCTGGGCGTTCTGGCGAACACCACTCCCAAGCGGAGCGTCATCATCGCCCGCCTCCGGGGCAAGCCCCTGGAGACGACGGGCGTCATCGCCGGCATGAGCGGCAGTCCGGTCTATATCGACGGCAAGATCATCGGCGCCGTGGCCTTCAGCTTTCCTTACGCAAAGGAGGCCATCGCCGGCATCACACCCATCGGCGAGATGCTCGCCATCCCCGCCGAGACGAAGCCCGCCGCCGGTCCCGGCTCCGAGGTCCCCATTCCGTTCACCGCTTCGCTTTCGCTCGAGCGGCTCCTCGAGATCCGGAAAAACGCGTTTCCCGCCCGCGAGGGATTCGTTGCCCAGGGACAGGCATTCGCTCCCCTGCGCGTCCCCCTGGTCTTCAGCGGGTTCTCGTCCCGGGCGATCGAAGCTTCTTCGCCGTTCTTCGCCCGGCTGGGCTTCACCCCGATGAAGGGGGGCGCGGGGGGCGGCCAGGCCGCCGAGAAAACGCTCGCCCCGGACCTCACCCTCCGTGAAGGCGATCCGGTCGCGGTCCAATTGGTCGCCGGCGACCTCGACCTCTCGGCCGTCGGGACCGTGACCTACGTCGACGGGAACAAGGTCCTGGCCTTCGGCCATCCGCTCTACAACATCGGTCCCGTCGACTACGGCATGGCCAAGGCGAAGATCATCACCGTCGTCCCGACCCTCGACAACTCGTTTAAGCTCGCGGCCACCGGCGCGCCGGTCGGCGCATTCACCCAGGACCGCGCCGCGGGGGCGCGGGGCGAGCTCGGGCGTCTTCCGAAGCTCGTCCCGTTCAACGTCCGGATGCTCGGCGCGGGCGGCGAAGCCCGGGAATTCAAGCTCAAGGTCGTCAACGACAAGATCCTGACGCCGGTCCTGGTCAACATGTCGCTCCTGACGCTGCTCGGCGCCGAGGCGCGGGCCGTCGGCGACCTGACCCTCGAGATGCAGGCCGACCTCTACCTCGACAGCGGCCAGAGCATCCGCCTGGAGAACATGTTCTCCGGCGATTTCGACGCCGCCGTCCAGGACGTGGCCGGCCTGATGACGGCCGCCGTGTTCTTCCTCACGAGCAACGAATTCAAGAATGTGGGGCTCTACCGGATCGACCTCGCCCTCCGGACCGCCGAGCAGCCCCGGTTCGGCGCGCTCGACCGTGTCTGGCTGGATAAGTACGAGGCCGCCCCCGGCGAGACGATCACGGTCAAGGTCTACTTCCGGACGTTTCGGGGCGAAATCCTGAGCGAGGAAGTCCCGCTGCCGGCGCCCCATCTGCCCGCTGGGACGGAGTTTCAGCTGATCGTGGGCGATTCCGCGGCGATGCAGGCGGTCGAGACGGCCCAATACCGGGCGACCGGCGTCATCCCCCGGAACATCGACCAGGTCGTCCGTCTGCTCAACAACCTTCGCAAGAACAATCGCATCTATTTCAAGGTCATCGCCCCCAAGCCGGGGCTGTTCCTCCGGGGCGAGGAGATGCCCAACCTGCCGCCTGCTATGAAGTCGCTCTTCGCCTCTCCGCGGGCCGCATCGTCCTCGCCGACCGAGATCACGATGTCCACGCTGGGCGAATTCCAGCTCCCCGTTCCGTTCGTTTTCAAGGGGTCCGCCTCGATCCCGATCCGGATCCGGAAGTAGCCGGGCCCCGGAGATCCCGCATGGAGCCTGATGGAGATCCGAGATGAAAAAGACAATCCTCGCCATTCTGACGGGTTCGGTCCTTCTGGCCGCGGCCGGCCTGGCCGTTGCGCCGCAGCGCTGGGCCTTCCGGAGCGCCGACGATTTCCTGCGCGGCAGGTTCGAGGGCGTGTCGGTGAGCTCGGACGGGGTCCTGACCCTCGCCCTCCGCGAAGACCGGATCGAAGGCCCGACCGAGGATTTCTTCCTTTCGTTTCTCATGGCGTCCGACGGCGCCGCGTACCTCGGCACGGGCCATAGCGGCCGGATCTACAAGATCACCAAGGAGGGCAAGGCGGAGCTCGCCGTCCAGCTGCCGGAAATGGACGTGACCTGCCTGGCCGTCGACGGAAAGGGCGTCCTCTATGCCGGGACCTCGCCCAATGGGAAAATCTACAAGATCACGGCCCCAGGCAAGGCCGCGGAATTCTTCGATCCGAGCGAACGCTACATCTGGAGCCTTGCCTTCGCCGACAACGGCAGTCTGCTCGCGGCCGTCGGCGAGAGCGGCGGGATCTACGAGATCATGCCGGAAGGCCAGGGCCGGATGATCTTCAAGGCGCCCGAGAACCACATCCTCTGCCTGAAGCTCGACCGGACCAAGGACATCATCGCCGGCTCCGGGGGCGGTGGCCTGGTCTACCGCGTTTCCCGGACCGGGAAGGCGGCCGTAATTTTCGAATCGCCGTTCGAGGAAGTCCGGAGCCTGGCCCTTGACCTCGACGGCAACATCTACGCGGCCGCCGGCGGAACGTTGTCCCGGCCCCGGCGGGACGACCTCCCGCCGGTGCAGGCCGGATCCGGCCGGGACGCGGACGTGGCGGTCTCCGTTTCGGCCGTCGCCGCGGCCCCTGCGCCCGCAGCCTCGCCGGCAGCCCCGCCGGCCGCCAAGCCGTCTATCCTGGGGTCCCCGGTGTCGGGCCGCGAGCAGCCCGGCGCGCTGTTCCGCATCGCGCCGGACGGCGTGGCGAAGCGGATCTGGGCGTCGAACGAAGACATGATCTACAGCCTGTACTGGAACGAAACGGAGAAGAAGGTCTATTTCGGAACGGGTCCGAAAGGCCGTCTCTTCGCCCTGGACAAAGACGAGAAGGCGACGCTCGTCCTCCAAAAGAATTCCGAGCAGATCTACGCCCTCGAGCCCGTCGGGGTACGGACCTACATCCTGGCCGACAACCCCTCCCAGCTCAGCGTGCTCTATCCCGACCGCCGCCTGAGCGGGGAATACCAGAGCCCCGTCCTTGACGCCAAAATCGTCTCCTCCTGGGGACGGCTGTCCTGGTCGGCCGACCTCCCGCAAGGGGGGACGCTCCAGTTCCAGACGCGGAGCGGCAATGCTTTCGAGCCTGGTCCCAGCTGGAGCGACTGGTCGCCTCCGTATCAGAATAAGGACGGCGAGCAGGTCCTCAGCCCCAAGGGCCGCTATCTGCAGGTCCGGGCCCTGTTCAAGGCTCTCACCGGGCCGGCGAGTCCGGTCCTCTCCCGGATGGCGGTCTTCTATCTGCAGACGAACGTTGCCCCCGCGATTTCGCGCCTCGAAGCCCTGGCCCCGAACGAGGTCTATCTCAAGCTCCCGCTCGACCAGGACGAAGTCATCCTCGCCCTCGAACGGCGGAACCCGGAGCCGGCCGCGAAAAAGGACGATCCCCTGCGCCTCGTCGTCTCCAAAAAGGTCGAGCGGAAAGGCTATCAGACGATCTTCTGGGACGCCGAAGACGAGAACGGCGACACCCTGCAATATGCGATTTCGATCCGCCAGGACGGTGAAAAGGCCTGGCGGGTGATCGAGGACCGGTGGTCCGAATCGCTTTACACCTTCAACACGCTGAATTTCCCCGACGGCGTCTATGTCCTCAAGGTGGTCGCCTCCGACCTTCCCTCCAACCCTCCCGACTTCGAGAAGAGGGGAGAGCGGGTGACGCCGCCGCTGACCATCGACAATACGGCGCCCGCCCTCCGGAACGTCCAGATCGCGCGCAACGGCGCCGAGCTGGCGGTGAGCTTTCTGGCCGAGGACGCCCTATCCGCGATCAAGGACGTGAAATACCTCGTCCGGCCCGACGAGTGGCGGATGGTGTTTCCGGAGGACGGGATCTGCGACGCGAAGCAGGAGAGCTTCAAGTTCAAGGCGGCCCTCCCGCCCGGGGCCGACGGACTGATCACCATCGTCGTCAAGGACGCGAGCGGAAACATCCTGACGTTCAAACAGGCGTTTTGAGGAAGAAATTCCGTCAGGCGCGCTCGAGGTACTTGTCGTCCCTAGTGTCGATCTTCACCACGTCCCCGGGTTTGATGAACGGCGGGACGTTGACAACCATCCCGTTCTCGAGGGTGGCCGGCTTGTAGGACGCCGAGGCCGTAGCGCCCTTGATGTTGGGCTCGGTCTCGACCACTTTGAGCGCGAGCGTGATCGGCGGGACGACGTTCACCGGCTTGCCTCCGTACGATTCGATGGTGTAGATGATGTTCGGCATCAGGTATTTGGTCCCCTCGCCGATGACGTCCCCATTGAGGGTGATCTGGTCGAACGTCTCGTGGTTCATGAAAAAGTAGTCGTCGCCGGTCTGGTAGAGGAACTCCACCGAGATCTCGTCGAAGAACGCCTGCTCGACGCGCTCCTCCGAGCGGAAGCGGTAGTCGGTGACGGTGTTGTCCTTCAGCTTGCGCAGCTTCGTCTGGACCATGGCCTTCCACCGGCCGGGCGTGACGAGCTGCATTTCGACGACGCGCCAGAGCTCGCCGTCCTCCCGTTTTATGATCATCCCCTTGCGGAGCCGCGTGGCGTCAAGCATAGAACATTCCTCCCGTCAAATCTCGCGTTGGGCACCCTCGTCGACGTGGACGATGAAGGGCTGGCCGCCGGCTTTGGCGACGGCCGCGGCGACCTTTTCGGGATCGCGGGGGGCGTAGGCGAACATGCAGCCGCCCCCTCCCGAGCCGTTTATTTTAGCACCAAACGCGCCGGCGTCAAGGGCCGCGGCGATCATCCCCTCGATTTTTTCGGTGGAGATCTGGAGAAGGTCGCGCAGTACGGCATGCTGGGCGGTGAGCATCCGGCCGAATTTTTCGTGGTCGAAGGGCTTCGTCCGGAACAGGACCGCGCCGTCCGCGGTCAGGTCCCGGGTCATCAGGGTCCCCTTGAGCAGGCGCCGGTTGTCGGGCGGGAGTTTGTCGATCTCGGCCAGGACGGCGGGCGTCAGCGGGCTCTTCAAGGTGAAGGTGGGGACTGCTTTGGCGGTCATCGCCGCCCCGTCGAAGACGCGGCTCTTGATGAAGCCCAGCGTACCGGTCGTGTCCTTCTTCTGGTGCGAGTCGGCCAGGACGAACGTCCCGAGCTGGTTATCCAGGCGGTCGAGCTTCATCGGCTCATCGAACCGGATCCAGACCACCCCGCCCAGGGCCGAGGCGTAGTGGTCCATCCGGCCGCCCGGCTCCTTGAACTCCGCGACTTCGGTTTCGAAGCCGAGCTCGGCCAGGGCATAGGGGTCCTTCGCCCGCGGGTCGCCCGCCGCTTCGAGGAGGAACTTGTTCCAGGCCACGACCATGGCCGAGGAGCTCGACGTCCCGGCGTTGATCGGGATCGTGCCCCGGACCTCGACGTCCCAGCCGGTCATCGGCAGGCCGGCCCGGCGGTGGATGTTCACCGCGCTCTTTAAATAGTCGCGCTTTTGGACGTACGGGATCTCGGAGCCGAAGGAGAACTCTTCCTTCTCGCCCATGTCGGGCAGGTCGATGACGAACGTGCGGTCGGTCCGCCGCGATCCGCTGAAGGTGATCCGGAGGTTGACGGCGGCGGCGATGATCGCCAACCCGAAATAATCCTGGTGCTCGCCGAACAGGCACATGCGTCCCGGCGACGAAACGCGGAGTTCGACGGTCTTCATAACCGTTGTTGTAACCGAAGCGGGGGGAACTGTCAACGGGATTCGCGCCGCGAGGATTGAACGTTCCGCGCGATCTCGATAAGATAGCCCCATGATCGATCGGACCGGTCCTGACGGGAGAGGCTTCGGACGGACGTCCGGGCCGGCAGACCGAGGAGGAGGAGGAGGACATGACCAAACGCACGGCGGGATTTTGCATTCTGGCGGCGCTATGCGCTGTCCTCGGGGCCTGCGGAGGAGCGAAACCCATGGCCGATAAGATCCTGGTCAACGGCCGGATCTGGACGGCGGATCTGGCCCGGCCCTGGGCGGAAGCGGCCGCCCTCCGGGACGGCCGGATCCTCGCCGTCGGTTCGGCGGCCGACATCCGGAAGACGGCCGGGCCGGCAACTGAGGTTCTCGACGCCGGCGGCGGCCTCGTCCTGCCCGGGTTCATCGACAGCCACGTCCATTTCGTGAACGGCGGCTTCTCGGCGACGAACGTCCAGCTTCGCGATGCCGGGTCCAAGGCCGAATTCGTCCGGCGCATCGCTGAGAAGGCGAAGGGCCTCCCGAAGGGCGAGTGGATCCTGAACGGCGAATGGGACCATCAGCGCTTCACCCCGGTCGAGCTGCCCCGCCGCGAATGGATCGACGCCGCGACCCCCGACCACCCCGTCTGCGTCAACCGGCTCGACGGCCACATGGTCCTGGCCAACAGCCTCGCCCTGAAGCTGGGCGGCGTGACGAAGGCCACGGCCGCCCCCGCGGGCGGCGAGATCGTCCGCGATCCTGCGACCGGCGAGCCGACCGGCATCCTCAAGGACGCGGCCATGGACCTGGTCATGGCCAAGATCCCCGACCCCTCGCCCGCCCAGGTCCGGCGGGCGGTGGAAGCGGCCATGGCCGCCGCGGCCGAAAAGGGTGTCACATCGGTCCACGACGTTTCCGGCGAGGCCGGGTTCGGCGTCTACCAGGACCTCCTCCGGGAAGGGCGGCTGAAGACGCGGATCGCGTTCTACGTGCCCATCGCCTCGGCCGAATCGGTTCTCCGCTTGCAGCTCAAGCCGGGCTTCGGAAACGACCGCCTCCGCTTCCTCGGCCTGAAAGGGTTCGCCGACGGCTCGCTCGGCTCGTCGACCGCCTATTTCTTCGAGCCGTATGCGGACGATCCGCGGACGAGCGGACTCCTCCACGGCCAGATGTTCCCAGAGGGCGTCATGGAGAAGCGGATTCTGGCTGCGGAGAGGGCCGGCCTCCAGGTCGCGATCCACGCCATCGGCGACCGGGCGAACGCGATCATCCTGGACATCTTCGAGAAGGCTGCGGTCGAGGGCGGTGCCCGCGACCGCCGGTTCCGGATCGAACACGCCCAGCACCTGCGGCCGGCCGACATCGACCGGTTCGGCCGGCTCCGAGTCGTCGCCTCCGTCCAGCCCTACCAGGTCATCGACGACGGCCGCTGGGCCGAGTCGAAGATCGGCCCCGGGCGGGCGAAGACGACCTACGCCTTCCGTTCGCTCCTTGAGGCCGGCGCGCGGCTGGCCTTCGGATCGGACTGGCCGGTCGCGCCCATGGACCCGGTCCTGGGGATCTACGCGGCGGTGACCCGCCGGACGCTCGACGAAAAGAATCCGGACGGCTGGGTGCCCGACCAGAAGATCCCGCTCGAGGAAGCGCTCCGGGGATTCACGATCAACGCGGCCTACGCGGAGTTTGCCGAAGCGGACAAGGGCTCGATCGCGCCTGGAAAACTGGCCGACTTCGTGGTCCTCGACCGGGACCTCTTCCGGATCAAGGCCGAGGAGATCCGGGACGCCCGGGTGATCCGGACGATCGTCGGGGGCGAGGTCGTCTTCAAGCGCTGAGGTCGCGGGCCCCGCTCCTCGGCGGCCATTGTTTGAAGGAGGCCTTTTTGTTATCATGGCCGTCCCTTGACGGGAGAATGACGCCGTTTCCGAAATCCAAGGATTGCGAGGAGAACGAGGCCGCGGCCGGAATGGACATTCACGACATACTCAAGGAAGCGGGAAATCGCCAGCGCGACCTCCTGGCCATCCTGCATAGGATCCAGACCGCCTGCGGCCGCATTCCGGCCGAGGCCGTCCCGGCCGTCGCCCGGCACCTCCACCTCTCGCCGAGCGAGGTCTTCGGCGTTCTGACGTTCTACAAGTCCTTCTCCCTCGAATCCAAGGGCGAATTCACGATCACGGTCTGCCTCGGCACGGCCTGCCATGTCCGGGGCGGGGTCGAGATCGCCGAGGCCTTCGAGCGCAAACTCGGCATCAAGGCCGGCCAGACGACGCCGGACAAACGGTTTTCGCTCGAAACGGTGAACTGCCTCGGCTGCTGCGCGATCGGCCCGTTCGTGGTCGTCAACGGGACGCACTATCCCCATGCGACGGCGAAGACCGTCGAGGCCATCCTCGACGCTTACCAAGGCGCGGAGGGCCCCGCGTGAGGAAGCTCTCCCATCCCGACCACCTGGCCGAATGGAAGGCGCTCATCCTGGAGGAGCGCCCCGTCCACGCCAAGACGATCGCCGTGACGGCGGGCACGTGCGGCCGGTCGGCCGGCGCCCTGCCCGTCATCGAGGCCCTCAGGACCGAGATCGTGAAGCGGGGCCTCGAGAAGACGGTCGGCCTCGTCGTGACCGGGTGCCACGGCTACTGCGAGATGGAGCCGAGCCTCATCATCTATCCCGAAGAGATCTTCTACAAGCGGCTCGAGGCCGCCGACGTCCCGGCGATCATCGGGGAGACCGTCCTCAAGGATAAGATCGTCTCCCGCCTTGTCTGCGAGGACCCGGCCACGGGCCGCCCGGCCGTCCGTCCGAAGGACATCCCGTTCTACCGGAAGCAGATGCGGCTTCTGACCGAGGCCAATTTCCACATCGATCCCCTCCGCATCGAGGACTACATCCTCCTCGACGGCTACCAGGCGCTCTCCCGGGCCCTGTTCGACATGACCTCCGAGAGCGTCATCGCCGAAGTGAAGGCCTCGGGGCTTCGGGGGCGGGGAGGGGCGGGATTTCCGACCGGCCTGAAATGGGAGTTCTGCCGCGAAGCGCACGGGCATCCGAAATACGTCATTTGCAACGCCGACGAGGGCGACCCAGGAACCTATATGGACCGGAGCCTCCTCGAGGGCAATCCCCACAGCGTGATCGAGGGCATGCTCATCGGGGCCTACGGCATCGGCGCGTCGGAAGGCTACATCTACGTCCGCGGCGACAACCCCCTGGCCGTGAACCACATCGGCCACGCCATCGAACGGGCCCGGAAGTGCGGGCTGCTCGGGGAAAACATCCTCGGCTCGGAATTCCACTTCGACATCCACCTGGTCACGGGGGCGGGCGTTTATGTCTGCGGGGAGGAGACGTCCCTCATGGCTTCGATCGAGGGGCGGAAGCCGTATCCCCGCCAGCGGCCGCCGTTCCCCGCCCAGGAAGGGCTGTGGGGCCGGCCGACCAACATCAACAACGTCGAGACCTGGGTCAACGTGCCCCTCATCCTCCGCCAGGGGAGCGCGGCCTACGCCGCGATCGGCACGGAGCGGAGCAAGGGGACCAAGATCTTCTCCCTCATCGGCCGGATCCAAAACACGGGCCTGGTCGAAGTGCCCATGGGCATTTCGCTCAGGGAGATCATCTGTGACATCGGCGGGGGCGTCAAGGACGGCAAGGCCCTCAAAGCGGTCCAGACCGGCGGCCCCGCAGGCGGCTGCGTCCCGGCGTCCCTGATCGATCTGCCCATCGATTACGACTCCCTCGTCCAGGCCGGCTCGATGATGGGCTCGGGCGGCATGGTCGTCATGGACGAGACCACGTGCATGGTCGACGTGGCCCGGTATTTCCTCGATTTCCTCCAGGACGAATCGTGCGGGAAATGCGTGCCCTGCCGCATCGGGACGCGGCAGATGCTCGAAATCCTGACCCGCATCACCCGGGGCCTGGGCGAGCCGGGGGACATCCTCCGGATGGAAGAGCTGGCGGCCACCATGAAGGCGGCGTCGCTCTGCGGCCTGGGCCAGAGCGCGGCCAATCCCGTCCTCTCGACCTTGCGGTATTTTCGCGATGAATACGAGGCCCACATCCTTCGGAAAACCTGCCCGGCGCGGGTCTGCAAGGAAATCGTCTCCGCGGTCCCAGCATCCGAGGAGCCCCGGCGATGAAGATCCTCCTCGACGGGGCCGCGGTCGAAGTCGACGGGAAGGCGACCATCCTCGAAGTCGCCCGCCGCCAGGGCGTCTACGTCCCCACGCTCTGCGACCATAGCCGCCTCGCGCCCCATACCGCCTGCCGCCTGTGCATCGTCGCGATCAAAGGGCGCCGGGGCGTGGCGCCGGCCTGCGGAACCTGGGTCGAGGACGGGATGGAGATCACGACCCGCACGCCCGAAATCGACCGGATGCGGCGCCAGATCCTCGAGCTCCTCCTCTCCGAGCATCCCAGCGCCTGTCTCGTCTGCTCCGAAAAGTCCACGTGCGGGGATTACAAATCCACCATCCGCAAGGTGGGCGAAGTCACGGGCTGCGTTCTGTGCCCGAACAACGGACGCTGCGAGCTTCAGACCGTCGTCGAGCGGCTCCGGATCGATAAGGTGAATTTCCCGGCCATCTACCGGGACCATCCGATCCACCGGGAGGACCCGTTCTTCGAGCGGAACATGAACCTCTGCATCCTCTGCGGCCGCTGCGTCCGTATCTGCCACGAGGTGCGCGGGGCCTCGACGCTCGCCTTCCTTAGCCGAGGCTCCCGGACGGTCGTCGGGACGGCGCTTGATAAGCCGCTCCTCGAATCCGGCTGCCAGTTCTGCGGGGCCTGCGTCGACGCCTGCCCGACCGGCGCCCTGTTCGAGAAGGGCGTGAAATACGAGCCGCTGCCCGATACCGAAAAGCCCGTGATCTGCGGCTTCTGCAGCCAGGGCTGCGCTCTCGTCCTCGAGCTCCGCGACGGCCGCATCCTGGCCTCGCCCCCCGCCGAGGACGGCCCGGTCAACCGGGGCCAGGCCTGCGTCCGGGGCCGGTTTCTCGTCCGGGAGGCCGTCCACCATCCGAAGCGCGTCCTCCGGCCGCTCGTCCGGAAAAACGGGGTTCTCGCCGAGTCCTGCTGGGACGAAGCGCTGGGGCTCGCGGCCGAACGATTCGCCGGGGCGAAGCCCGGCGAAATCTTGGCGCTCGGCTCGGCCCAGGACGCCTGTGAGGACATCTACGCGTTCCGCAAGTTCGTCCGCGACGGGCTGAAGACGAGGCGCGTCGCCGGCCCCGAAGCCCTTTCGCCGCAGGCCCGGCTCCTCGCTCTGGGCGCGGGCCAGGGCTTTGTCCCGGCCTTGAACTACAAGATCTCGGACATCGGGAAGGCGAAGGCGATCCTCGCCTTCGGCCCCGTCCTGCCGATGGTCGGGCTCGAAATCCACGAGGCGGTGCGCCGCGGGGCGAAGCTCGTGGTCGTTGGCGGGCCGGAATCGCCTCTCCTCCGCTGCGCCCGGGCCTGGGTCAAGACCCCCGCGGGGAGCGAGGGCCTTCTGCTGGCCGCCCTTTCGCGGATCCTGGGCGAGAGCGGGGCCTTCGCCGACGGACAGGGGATCCCGGGCGCGGCCGAGTTCAAGAAGCTCCTCCACGAGGTCCGTCCGGCCGATGCGGCGCAGGCCGCTGGCCTGTCCGCGGAAAAGCTCCAGGCGCTGGCCCAGCTCCTGGAAAAGCGGAAGCCCGCGGCCTTCGTCTTCGGTCCGGAGTTCGGCGAGGGACCGGGCGGTCCGGCGAACCTCGCGGCCCTCTGGAACCTCGCCCTGCAGACCCGCGGCCTTCTCGCGCCACTCGGCTATGAGAGCAACTTTCGCGGCGCGCTGGCGATCGCAAACGCCGTCGGATGGACGTCCGTCGGCGAGGCGGAAGCGCTCTACCGGTCGGTCCCGGACGGCGGTTGCCGCGTCCTCTATCTCGCCGGTCCGGCGCCGAAATTCGCCGCGCGCCCGGCGGACTTCGTGGTGGTCCAGGACAGCTACCGGAGCGAGAACGCCGAGTTCGCCGATGTCGTCCTGCCCATGGCCGCATTCCCCGAATCCGGAGGGACGTTCGTGAACGTCGAAGGCCGGCTCCAGGCGCTGGGCCCGGCGATCGAACCGCGCGGGGAATCCCGGCCCGGCTGGCGGATCGTCTGCGACCTCGCCCGGACGATGGGTCTCGAGGGCTTCGATTTTCCGGGGCCGGCCGAAATCCTCGCCGAGCTGGCCGGTGTCGCGCCCGCGTTCCGGGGCGACGACTGCCTTCCGCTCGCCGCGGGCGCGTTCCTGCACGAACCGGACAAGACGTCCCCGGTGTTCGCCGTCCGACTCGCTCCGGCCGGCGGGCCCGCGCCCCGGTTCGAACACAATCCCGATCGTTATCAGGGCCTGGCCATGGACCGCGAGATCCGGGGCCTGGCTTTCATCCGGGGGAAGAAATAATGGCCCGAATCCTGGACCGGCGGCGGCTCGTGCCCAACCTGCACCTGATCGAGGTCCATGCGCCCGAAGTCGCCCGCAAGTGCCGGCCGGGCCAGTTCGTCATCCTGATGGCGGATGAGCGAGGCGAGCGCATCCCCCTCTCGATCGCCGACTGGGACGCGAAGCGAGGCTCGGTCACGTCGGTCTTCCTCGCCGTGGGCACCACGACCCACAAGCTGGCCCGGCTCCAGGCCGGCGACGAGATTCCGGTCTACGTCGGGCCGCTCGGCCGGCCGTCCGAAATCGAGAATTTCGGCACGGTGCTCCTGGCCGGAGGTTGTTTCGGGATCGGGGCCATCTACCCGCTCGCCCGCGCGCTCAAGAAGGCCGGGAACCGCGTCCTGACCGTGATCGACGTCAAGGCGAACTACCTCCTGTATTGGGAGGAGAAGCTCCGGGCGGTGAGCGACCGGGTGTTCGTCGCGGCGCGCGACTTCGCCTTGAACTCGGAGCAATACATCCCGGCCAAGATCACGGAGATCCTGGCCGCCGAGCCGAAGGTCGACCGGGCGATCGCCATCGGCTGCACGTACCTCATGTACACCTGCGCCATGGCCACCAAGCCGCGCGGGATCAAGACGATCGTCAGCCTGAACCCGATCATGGTCGACGGCACGGGCATGTGCGGGGCCTGCCGCTGCACGGCTGCCGGCCGGACCCGGTTCGCTTGCGTGGACGGGCCGGATTTCGACGGCCACGAGCTCGACTGGGACGAGCTGTTCAAGCGCCGTAAATCCTATTTCGAGGACGAAATCCGGTCGCTCTGCCAGTGGGAGAGGACCGCCTTCCCGTGACCGGGAACGCCGGATAGCCCCATGACCGAAGACAAAAAAGAGATGCCGCCCGAGACGAAGTCCCGGCTTAAAGCCGAGCACGAACGGGAGTGGCGCCAGGAGCTCCGCAAGGCGAGCCCGGTCAAGGAGCGGATGAAGGCCGCCCGCCAGAAGATGCCCGAGCGCCCGCCCGACGAGCGGAACCGCGACTTCCGGGAAGTGAACATCGGGCTCGACGCCGCCTCCGCCCAGGCCGAGGCGCGGCGCTGCTGGGACTGCGCCAACCCCCAGTGCGTGGCCGGATGCCCGGTCGGGATCGACATCCCGAGCTTCGTCAAGCTCATCGAGCAGGGCAAGTTCCTCGAGGCGGCCTGGAAGCTCAAGGAAACGAATTCCCTCCCGGCGATCTGCGGCCGGGTCTGCCCCCAGGAGACGCAGTGCGAGGACGTCTGCAGCGCCAAGAAGGCGACGGGCGTCCCGGTGGCCATCGGCAACCTGGAGCGCTTCGCCGCCGATTTCGAGCGGACAGGCGGATCGATCGTCATTCCGCCGCTTCCGCCCCCGACCGGACATCGGGTGGCCGTCGTCGGGGCCGGCCCGGCCGGCCTGACCGTGGCCGGCGACCTGGCCAAGCTGGGCCACCGGGTCACGATCTTCGAGGCCCTCCACATCTCGGGCGGCGTCCTCATCTACGGCATTCCCGAGTTCCGGCTGCCCAAGGCGATCCTCAAGGCCGAGGTCGATTACCTGACGAAGCTCGGCGTCGAGATCCGGACGAGCTTTGTCGTGGGCAAGACCGCCACCCTCGACGACCTGCGGGCCGAGGGCTACGAGGCCTTTTTCATCGCCTCCGGGGCGGGCCTCCCGAACTTCATGAAGATCCCGGGCGAGAACCTCGTCGGCGTCTATTCGGCCAACGAGTACCTGACCCGGGTCAACCTGATGAAGGCCTACGACTTCCCGAACTACGACACTCCCGTCTTCCCGGCCCGGCGCGCGGCGGTCATCGGCGGCGGGAACGTGGCCATGGACTCTGTCCGGACGGCCAAGCGCCTCGGCGCGGAGCGGGCGATCATCGTCTACCGCCGCTCGCTCCAGGAGATGCCCGCCCGGATCGAGGAGGTCCACCACGCCGAGGAGGAGGGGATCGAATTCCAGTTCCTGACGACGCCGATCCGGTACATCGGGGACGACAAGGGCCGGATCAGGGCCATGGAATGCCTCCGGATGGGCCTCGGCGAGCCCGACGCCTCGGGCCGCCGCAAGCCCGTGCCCCTCGAGGGCTCGGAGTTCACGACCGAGGTGGACATGGTCGTGGTGGCCATCGGGCAGAGCCCGAACCCACTCATTCCCCAGACGACTCCCGGCCTGAAAATGGGCAAATGGGGCAACATCGACGTCGATTGGAAGACCATGGCCACCAGCCTCGAAGGCGTCTATGCCGGAGGGGACATCATCCGGGGCGGGGCCACGGTCATCCTGGCCATGGGGGACGGCCGCGTGGCGGCGGCCGAGATCGACGCCTATCTCAAATCCAGGCCGTGCCCTTGAGGCGGCGGAGAACCGTTCGCCGCGAGTTCGCATGACGCAATCCGAGCTGTTCACGGCCCCCGCGGGGCGCATCGGCACGGACGAGTCCGGAAAGGGCGATTACTTCGGTCCGCTCGTCATCGCCGGCTTCTATCTCGAAGACGCCCAGGAGCCCGTCCTCCGCGAGCTCGGGGTGAGGGACAGCAAGACCCTCTCCGACAAGCGCTGCCGGAACATCGCCGAGACTCTCCGGGCCGGGTACCCGCACTCCGTCGTGGCCGTCGGTCCGGAAAAATACAACGAGCTTTACGCCAAGATGCGGAACCTCAACAAGCTCCTGGCCTGGGGCCACGCCCGGGTCATCGAGAACCTCCTCGAGCAGGTGCCCGCCGTCCGGGCGGTGACCGACCAGTTCGGCGACGCGAAGTTCGTCCTCAACGCCCTGCTCAAGAAAGGGCGGACGATCGAGCTCGTCCAGCGGCCCAGGGCCGAGGAGGACGCGGCCGTGGCCGCGGCCTCGATCCTGGCCCGGGCCGAATTCCTGAAGCGGCTCGAGCTCCTGGGCCGGGACTGGGGCCTGGACCTGCCAAAGGGCGCGGGGCCGCCGGTCGACCAGGCCGCCGCGGCCTTCGTCAAGCGGCACGGGGCCGAAGCCCTGGCCAAAGTCGCCAAGACCCATTTCAAGACGACGGAGCGGGCGCTCCGGGCGGTTTGAAGCGGCCATGATCGTCATCCTCAAGATCGCGGCCGTCATCCTGGCGCTCCTCTTCCTCATTCGAAAGAAATGGGACCTGGGGCTCGTCCTCTTCCTGGATTCCGTCCTGATCGCCCTCCTCTTCGGTCTCGACGCCCGGACGTTCGCGGTGAGCGCGGGCGAGGCCCTTGTGAGCAAGGAGACGCTCGGTCTGATCGGGGTTGTCGTCCTCGTCCTCTACCTCGGCAACTTCCTCCAGGCCGGCGGGAATTTCAAGCGGATGGTCGATGCCCTCAAGAACCTCGTCCGCGACCCGCGCTGGATCCTGGCCATCCCCTCGGCCTTCATCGGCCTGCTTCCCATGACGGCCGGGGCGATGATGGGCGCGCCGATCGTCGACGAAGCGGCCCGCCGCTGGAAGCTCACTCCAGCCTGGAAGACGTTCTTCAACTACTGGTTCCGGCACGTCTGGGAGTACAGCTGGCCGCTCTACGTCAACCTGATCCTGACGGCCGCGATCTTCCGGATCCCGATGCTGAGGGTCTGCCTGGCCCAGTTCCCATTCACCCTTTTGGCCATCGGGATCGGGCTGTTCATTCTCTTCCGCTACGTCCCGCGCGTTCCGTCCGAGGCGGGGACGGGCCGGAGCCTCAAGGACATCGTCCGCGTCTTCGGCAGCATCTGGCCGATCTTCCTGACGATCCTTCTAATCTTCGTCTTCAGGCTCGACATGCTCCTCGCCCTCGCCGCGGCGGCCGTCCTGACCCAGGTCTTCGCCCGGATGGATCTGGCCGCGCGCTGGGCCGTCGTCCGCCAGAGCCTCGCCCCGAAGATCATCGTCCTGACGGCGATGGTCATGATCTTCAAGCGGATCCTGGAGGCGAGCGGGGCGCTCGAGGCCGTGGTCCGCGTCTTCCCGCCCCAGGGGGCGGGGGCCTTCGTCCTGCTCTTCGCCGCGCCGTTCCTGATCGGGCTCCTGACCGGCGTCAACCAAGCCTTCCCGGCCATTGCCTTTCCGCTCCTCCTGCCGATCGTCGGGCAGGGGAAGCCGGACATGGTCCTGGTTCTGTTCGCCTATGTCAGCGGGTTCTGCGGGATCCTTCTTTCGCCCGCCCACCTCTGCCTGGTGCTGACGGCGGACTACTTCAAGGCGGAGCTCCGGGCCGTTTATCGCATTCTGCTCGCGCCCGTGGCCATCATCTTCGGCGCCGCGCTCCTCACCCTTCTCGTCTTCAAAGTTTTTTAAGGATATTCCCATGGATCATGCTTCAGCACCCGCCGAAACCCGGCGCCTCTACTTCGAGGACGCCACCCGGCTCGAATTCGAGGCGGCCGTCGTCGAGCGCCCCGTCGTCGACGGCCGGCCCGCGCTCGTCCTCGACCAGACCTGCTTCTATCCCGAATCGGGCGGTCAGCCCTGGGACAAGGGGACGATCGAGGGCGTGGACGTCCTCCAGGTCGTCGAGGATGGGGAGAAGATCGTGCACGTCCTCGCCGCCGAGGTCGCGGGAGACCGGGTCCGCGGCCGGGTCGACGGGGCCGTCCGGTTCGACCATATGCAGCAGCACTCGGGCCAGCACATCCTGTCCCAGGCCTTTTATGAACTTCTCCGGGGGGAGACGAAGTCCTTCCATCTCGGGCCTGAGGCTTCGACGCTCGAGATCGGGATCGCTAAGGCCGAGGATGCGGACTTGGAGCGCGTCGAACGCCGGGCGAATGCGATCGTCTTCGAAAATCGGGAGATCAAGACGTATTTCGTCCCCGAGGCGAGGATCGGCGAGGTCCCCCTCCGGCGGCCGCCCAAGGTGAGCGGCCTGATCCGGGTCGTCGAGGCCGACGCCTACGACTATTCGGCCTGCGGAGGGACGCACTGCCGGCGGACGGGCGAGATCGGCCTGATCAAGATCACCAAGGCCGAGCGCATCCGGGGCAACCTGCGCTTCGAGTTCGTCTGCGGCGGCCGGGCCCTCCGCGATTATGATCTCAAGAACCGCGTCGTCCGGCGGCTGGTCGGCCAGTTCAACGTTGGGGAGGCCGAGGTCGCGGCCGCGGTCGAGAGGCTGGCCGAGGACCTGAAAGCCCTCAAGAAGCAGGCCCGGCGGACGGAAGACGCCCTCGGCGCGTTCGAAGTCCGGGATCTTCGGACGAAGGCCGAGGGCCGGATCCTCCGCGCGGCGTTCGCCGACAAGACGCCGGAAGGGGTCCGGACGCTCGCCCTGAGCGCCATCCGCCAGGGCGACTGCGCAGCCCTGTTCGGAACGAAGACGGCGGCCCGGAGCCATGTGGTCCTTGCCACTTCGGACGGCTTGAAGCTCGACTTGCGGCCGCTCGTCCCCGAGCTTGCGGTCCTCATGAACGGCCGGGGTGGCGGGGGGCCGACCCTCGTCGAGATCGCGGGCAGCGCCGACGTTGACCTGGAGGCCGTCCTGCGGGCAGCCGAAGAGCGCGTCCGCCGGCTGCTGGCGGCCGGGTAATCGAACGGATTCTCGCTTTCGCGGCGCGAGGAAGAGGGGGGACGGCGGACCGGAAAGGATCCGGCTATTCGTAGCGGAGGGAGACGATCGGTTCGACCCGGGCCGCCTTCCGCGCGGGGAAGATGCCGAAGAACAGGCCGACCGAGATCGAAACGAACAGCCCCAGGAACACCGACCAGGGCGTGACGGTCGCAGGGAGCGGCGTGACGGCCCGGACGAGGAAGGCCACCCCGAAGCCGATCACGGTCCCTAGGATCCCGCCCGTCCCCGTGAGGACCATAGCCTCGATCAGGAACTGCTTCAAAATGTCCTTCGAGTAGGCCCCGAGCGCCTTGCGGATGCCGATCTCCCGGGTCCGCTCCTTGGCCGAGACGAGCATGATGTTCATGACCCCGATGCCGCCGACGAGCAGGCCGATCGACGAGATGATGATCATCACGAGATAGGCCGCTCCGGTGATTTGGTTGTAGAGGTCGAGCATCGAGTCCTGGGTGAAGACGGCGAAATCGTTGGGCTTGCCGAAGGGCACCTTGCGCCGGCCCCGGAGGATGCTGGAGATCTCCTCGATCGTCTCCTGGATCGTTCCCGGCGTACGGGGGACGGCGCCGATCTGGAGACGGGACTTGTCATAGGTGAACATCTTCATGAAGGTCGTGATCGGGATCCCGACGAGATTGTCGCGGCTCTGGCCGAACATCTCTCCCCGCTTGTTCAGGACGCCCACGACCGTGAACTTTTCGGGGCCGATCCGGATTTCCTTGCCGAGCGCGCTCGTGTGGGGAAACAGCGTCTCCGCGGTCTCGAAGCCGAGGAGCGCGCTCCGGCTGGAATGGATGATTTCCGATTCCGTCAGGAACCGCCCTTCCTTGGGCACATAGATGTTGTAGACGGCCGGGAACTTGTCGGTCATGCCGATGATGATCGTGTTGTCGCTCTTGACGTTCTGGTACTTGACCGGGATTTCCTCGAAGATGTTGGAATTCAGGAGGGTCGTGACGGCCCGGACGAGCTTCGCCTCGCGCTCGATGGCCTTGGCGTCGTCGTAGGTCAGGTCCTTCCGCGTCCGCTGCTCCTCCGACATCCGGCCCATCATGACCGCGTCGTACTTTTGGACGATGATCAGATCCGAGCCGGCCGACTCGAGCTCCCGGACGAACGAGGCGTTGAGCCCGGAGATGATCGAGACCATGCCGATGACGGTCATGACCCCGATCATGATCCCGAGGAGCGTGAGGAAGGAGCGCAGCTTGTGGGCCCGGATCGAGTCGAAGGACATGGTCAGGATCTCGCCGAAGATGCCGGAGCGGAGCTTCATTGTTCGGACCTCAGGGCCTCAATCGGATCGAGCTTGGCCGCCTTGTTGGCCGGGTAGATTCCGAAGAACAGGCCGATGGACGTGGACATGACGAGGGCCATCAGGACGGAGACCGGCTCGACGCTCGAGGGGAAGCCGGTCGCGGCCGAGACGCCCTTGGCCAGGAGGATGCCGAGGATGATCCCGATCAAGCCGCCGAGGCCGCTGATCGTCGAGGACTCGATCAGGAACTGGAAGAGGATGTCGTTCCGGCGGGCGCCGATCGCCATCCGGATGCCGATCTCCTTGGTCCGCTCGGTCACCGAGACGAGCATGATGTTCATGACCACGATCCCGCCCACGAGGAGGGCGATCGAGGCGATGCCGATCATGGCGAAGTAGATGCCCGTGGTCGCCGTCTTGTAGAACTGGATGAACGTTTCGGACGTCCGGAAGGAGAAGTCGTCGGGGTTGGCGAACGGGAGCTTCCGGGCGGAGCGGAGGATCGTCCGGACCTCCTCCTGGGCGGCGGCCATCTCCTCCTGGGAGACGGTGTGAATGTTGATGTCGATCGACCGCCGCGTGCCGTAGATCTTGGTGAAGGTCGTGATCGGGATCCGCAGGTAGTTGTCCTGGCTAAAGCCCAGGATCGTGCCCTTCTCCTTGCCGACCCCGATCACCAGGAAGCCATCGGCGCCGGCCCGGACCCACTTGCCCAAGGGGTCAATCCCGGCGAAGAGGTTCTTGGCGATCTCGGCCCCGATGACGCACACGTTGCGGGAGTGGTCCTCATCCTCCTTCTGGACATGGCGGCCGGCGTCGAGTTCGACCACGGAGCCGATCAGGTGGTCGAGATACGTGATCCCCCGGACCTCCGCGTCCTTGACCTGGTGGCTGCCGTATTTCACGTTCCGGGTCGTGCTCGTGCTCGCCCCGATGAGCTCGGCGTGGGTAGACTTGGCCCGGAGAAGCTCCATCTCCTCGAGGGTGATATCCTTGCGCTTCATCTGCTCCTTGAAATCCTTGAGAGACATCCCGATCGAGCCGAACTTGGACACGGCGAAGTCGTTGGCCCCGTAAAAAGACATCTTGGAGTAGACGTAGTTGTTCAGCCCCTGGATGACCGACACCACGGCGATGATGGTCAGGACGCCGATGATGATGCCCAGGAGGGTCAGGAACGTCCGGAGCTTGTTCGACCAGAGCGATCCCATCGCCATTCCGAACGATTCGCCGAGGTTGAGCTTAGCCATGGCCGTCGAACCCGATATTTTACATGAAATGATACGGATTTGCATGGGAAAGGTTTTCGGGGGGGCCCGTTCTTTTCAATCCGGCGCTGGGGTCGGCCCCGCCCCTCCGGGGGAACCAGTCCCGTCGGTTCCCCCCCATCGAAAACCGATGGGGCCCCCCCTCCGCTATG
>Ga0209226_10000003_pt1 | contig 168323 bp, 129 predicted proteins | sample BarGraNGADG00212_2_FD_184497 | JGI IMG/M metagenome (GOLD analysis project Ga0209226, IMG submission 184497) | Arctic peat soil microbial communities from Barrow, Alaska, USA - Barrow Graham LP Ref core NGADG0011-212 (SPAdes) (version 2) | ecosystem: Environmental > Terrestrial > Soil >...
AGAAAAGCTTTATTCCTGATGATGTTCTATATAGGGTTTGGTCTTATATTTAATTATGTTATTGAAATAAAAAGTGGATTGCCTGCAGTTGCTCTGATCGTTTTTTCAGTTTTCTTACCAGGATTATGCACAGGACATATTTTCCGTGAACTTACTATCAATACAAAAGTAATAGAGACTACACCTGCAATTTATAGTGCCGATCTTGCTGGTTCTGCTCTTGGCTTTATCCTTATCTCGGGCTTTGCCGTACCCTTGTTCGGAATTCAGTTCTCAATTTTTTTGTTATCTCTATTGATATTTGCTGGAATTCTTTTTGGTACAATAAGCAACAAATCGTAGTTTTAGTAATTATTTTTGAGGAGATTCTTCCAGATGTAAAGTCCTTTGTGAACCTTCGTGTTTTCCTTTGAGTACCTTTGGGTAAAATATAATTCATTGAACCAAAAAGGAACACAAAGTAAGAATCTAAGTAACACTAAGGAGAAAAAGAAAAGTTAATTTGGATAATTGACCAAGGTTAAATGAAGAATAGAAGATTTGATCTCAGCAAACGTGATTTTCTAAAAAAATCACTGGCCTTGTCAGCCGGACTCATATGCTTTCCATATAAGGCAGTGTTTTCAGAAATGTCATCTGAAGAACAAGGTATTTACAAGAGAATTGCATTATATCAGGAGGAGACTGCAAGGGGAATAATGTGCAGAATCTGCCCCAATGAATGTGTTCTCAAAGAAGGTGAATTAAGCAAGTGCAATAATCGCAAAGTACATAACTCAAAGTTATATACACTTGCATTTGGTAATCCATGTACAGTAAATGTAGATCCTGTAGAAAAGAAGCCTCTCTATCATTTTCTTCCCGGATCAAAAGCTTACTCGATTGCAACAGCCGGATGCAATTTAGTATGTCTTAATTGTCAGAACTGGACAATATCTCAGATAAGTCCGGACAAAACCAGGAATTATGATCTGATGCCGGAAAGAGTAGTTGAAGAATGTAAAGGTAACAACTGCAGTTCAATAGCGTTTACCTATTCTGAACCTACAACATTTTATGAGTACACATTTGAAACAGCAACACTTGCAAGGAATGCAGGAATAAAAAATATCTACAAGTCAAATGGATATATAAATACGGAACCGTTGAAAAAGATCTGCAGTGTTATCGATGCAGCAAATATTGACCTTAAGGCTTTTAGTGAAAGCTCTTACCTGAAATTAACAGGAGGAAAACTACAGCCGGTACTCGATTCGCTTAAAGTTATTAAGGATATGGGGGTATGGCTTGAAATAACTAATCTTGTTATTCCGGGATGGACTGATAATCCTGATGATATCAGGATTATGTGCAAATGGTTAAGTGCTAACGGGTTTAAAAACACTCCATTACATTTCAGCAGGTTCTACCCTATGCATAAGCTTGAACAATTGCCTCCAACACCTGTTGAAATACTCAACAGCGCCTATCAGATTGCATCAGAAGAAGGATTAAAATATGTATATACCGGAAATGTCCCCGGGAGTGAAATTTCAAATACGAAATGCCCCTCATGCAATTCAACTCTTGTTGTCAGGCAAGGCTACAGGATCGAAACAAATAATATTACCGGAGGGAAGTGCAATAAGTGTGGTAGTAAAATTGACGGTGTGTGGAGCTGAATTTTAAGATGAAACAATCTGAAGCAAAGGCACGGATAGATATTCTCCGAAAGAAAATTGAAGAACATAACAAAAATTATTATGTTTTAAATCATCCTGTTATTTCAGATTTTGAATATGATATCCTGTTAAATGAACTGGATACTCTTGAGAAAAAATTTCCGGAATTTATAACTGAGAACTCTCCAACCCGAAGAGTTGGAAGCGATATTACCAGGGAGTTCATACAATATGAACACAGATATCCGATGTTATCCCTTGGTAATACCTACAGCGAGGAGGAGCTAAGGGAGTTTGACGCAAGGATACGGAAAATAACCTCACAATCAATTGAATATGTGTGTGAATTAAAATTTGATGGAGCGTCAATAAGCATAACTTATAAAAACGGGTCACTTTTAAGGGCAATTACGCGGGGTGATGGCAGTAAGGGCGATGACGTTACCTTAAATGTAAAAACTATCAGAAGCATACCGTTGAAAATAACTGACAAAACTATACCTTCCGAATTTGTAATCAGAGGTGAGATACTAATGCCAAGGGCAGTATTTAACAGGATAAATAATGAGAGACTGAAAGAAGAGCTGGCTCCTTTCGCCAACCCTAGAAATGCTGCAGCTGGTACTCTTAAGATTCTTGATCCCAGGATCGTAGCCTCAAGATCGCTGGATTGTATGATCTATTTCCTGCTTTCTGAAGAACTTCCACACAACAATCATTTTGATAATCTGAAAGAAGCTTCAGGTTGGGGATTCAAAGTTGCTGACAGTATCAGGTTATGCAAAAATATTGATGACGTTATTAACTTTATTTCTCATTGGGAATCAGAGCGGAAAAACCTTCCATACGATACTGATGGTGTTGTTGTAAAAGTCAACTCTCTGAGACTACAGCAGGAACTTGGATTTACTGCCAAGTCTCCGCGTTGGGCTATAGCCTATAAATATAAAGCCGAAGAGGCAACAACAAGGTTGTTATCAGTCATATATCAGGTTGGCAGAACCGGGGCTGTTACCCCTGTTGCAAATCTTGAACCTGTTCTTCTTTCAGGATCTACAGTAAAACGTGCTACTCTTCATAATGCTGATCAGATAGCTCTTCTTGATCTTCATCTTAACGATATTGTTTACGTTGAAAAAGGAGGTGAAATAATTCCTAAAATCATGGGTGTTGATCATTCTTTAAGAAATGAAAATAACAAAAAAATCGTATTTATATCAAATTGTCCGGAATGTGGAACTGCCCTGATTAAAAATGAAGGTGAAGCAAATCATTTCTGTCCCAACTACCTTCATTGCCCTCCTCAGATAAAAGGCAGAATTGAACATTTTATCAGCAGAAAGGCAATGGATATTGACGGATTGGGAGAAGAGACAATAGATCTGTTATTCAGCAAAAATCTGGTAAAAAATATTTCTGATCTTTATGATTTGCGTTTAGAACAACTTGTTCCGTTGGAGCGGCTGGGTGAAAAATCTGCAGCAAATATTTTAAAAAGTATCAGGAAATCGATTGATACTCCCTATAGCAGGGTACTTTTTGCCCTTGGAATCAGGCATGTGGGAGAGACAGTAGCAAAGACAATATCCGGAAAATTCAGGACGATTGATGACCTGATTAATGCAGATGTTGAGCAGTTGACCGGTGTCTTTGAAATCGGACCTAAAATTGCGGCAAGTATCGTAGCATATTTTTCCGATAATGATAACCTTGAAATGATCAAAAGGCTCAAAACAGCAGGTATCAGATTCAGGGATGAGAATGAGATCAGGAAGACAGGAAATGCACTGGAGGGTAAAATAATTGTTATTTCAGGAATTTTCTCAATACACAGCCGTGATGAATATAAAGAAATGATTGAAAAGAACGGTGGCAGGAATTCTACTTCGGTATCGGGAAATACCTCATTTATTCTTGCCGGTGAGAATATGGGTCAGTCAAAAAAAGAAAAAGCTGATGAGCTTAAAATACCCCTGATGAGCGAGTCAGATTTTCTCAAAGAAATTGGTGAAGAATAAAATATACTCACTACTGTTTTTAATAAAAAACTATTAGGTTTGTAAAATGGAATTATTAGAAAATATCAGGCTAAAAATCGGAAATATTATTCTTAAGAATAAGCTGGCACATTCGAAGAGAAAGGTGCGCTATTCAAATATGAATCAGGTAAAAAACATTGGAATCGTATGGGATGCTTCTAAAACTGAGGAATTTGCTAGCTTGTCAAAGTTTTACCAAAAAATGCACGAGAGTAATATCGATGTTAAAATACTGGGATATTTCTCAGGAAAAAACCTGCCCAATCAATATACTGCGATCAGATTTCTTACCTGCATCAGAAAAAATGAATTAAATACTTTCTACCATCCTGTCTCCTCAGAAACGAGTACTTTTATCAACAATCGTTTTGATATTCTTATTGACATTAATTTTAATAAACTGTTACCACTTCAATATATTTCATCGTTGTCAAATGCCGGTTTTAAGGTCGGATTATTTGAGCCTGAAAACGGGAACACCCCTTTCGACCTGATGATGGAAATAAAAGGTCCGGTAAATGTTGAAAATTATCTGATTCAGGTAATGCATTACCTTGAAATGATTAATTCAGGAACAGTTAAAAAAGTTGATAAAAAATAAAGGATATGAAAAAATTCAGAGGCACAGGAGTTGCCATAGTAACACCGTTCAAAAATGACTCAAGTATTGATTTTGCTGCTTTAGGACGGGTTTTAAATCATGTAATCAACGGAGGCGTAAACTATATTGTTGCAATGGGGACTACCGGCGAGTCGGTTACACTTACCAAGGACGAGAAGAAAGCAATAGTCTCTTACGTGGCAGAGATAATTGATAACCGGGTACCTCTTGTAATAGGTATCGGAGGAAACAGTACTCAGGAAGTAATAAACTGCATAAGGCATTCGAACCTTACCGGAGTGGATGGAATTTTATCAGTGGCTCCTTATTATAATAAACCGAATCAAAGAGGATTATTTCAGCATTTCAAAGAAATTGCAACATGCAGTCCTATTCCGGTTATAATGTATAATGTCCCCGGCAGGACTTGCAGCAACATTTCATCAGATACTTGTATAGAGCTTGCCAACGAATGTGAGAATATTATTGGTGTAAAAGAAGCATCGGGCGATATAGCACAGATTATGAGGATAATAAGAGGTAAACCAGAAAGTTTTAGTGTCATATCAGGAGATGATTTGATGACATTACCCATCATTGCAGCCGGAGGAACAGGTGTTATTTCCGTTCTGGCCAATGCATTCCCGGCACCAACCAGTGAGCTTGTAAATCATTCACTTAAAAGTAATTTAAAATCAGCTCGCGAAATTCAACTCCGTTTTCTTGAAATGACAGAACTTCTTTTTATTGATGGTAATCCAGCAGGGGTAAAAGCTATGCTGAATATAATGAATCTCTGTCAGAATAACCTCAGGTTACCACTTGTCCCGGTAACAAAAGCTATCTATACACGCATCCAGAAAGCTATGGATGAGGTAAAGTAAAAAGGTAGTTGCAAAATAGTCTACCACCTCGTCATCAAACATTTGCCCCTGCTCCCTGCTGCACACCATGACATTGTTTGTATTTTTTTCCGCTTCCACAAGGACAGGGATCATTTCTGCCAACCTTTTTATCAACCCTGACCGGTTCGGTTTTCTGATTTCTATCCTGACCACCTCCTGTACTGCTGTACTGTGAAAAATCACTTTTTGAGGTTCTTAAGTTGCTCATGTCGACCTGGCGTTTTCGCTGTGCCTCCTTTACCTGTTCAGGATCCTGAGTGGGAATATGGCCCTTCATCAGAGTACTCACAACATCCTTATTCACTTTCGTAATCATTGTTTTGAAAAGCTCAAAGGATTCAAACTTGTAAATGAGTAATGGATCTTTCTGTTCATAAGTGGCATTCTGGACTGATTGCTTTAGTTCATCCATCTCTCGCAGGTGTTCTTTCCACGCGTCGTCGATTGTTGCCAAAACAACTGTTTTTTCATAAGCTCTCGCCAGTTCTCTCCCTTCAGATTCTGCTGTTGCCTTAAGGTTAGTGACAACCTGAAAAACTCTCACTCCATCGGAAATAGGTACAACTACGTTTTCATAAGTATGCGCCATTCTCTCATATACATCTTTCAGAACCGGGTATGCCTGTGCAGAAATTGACTCGACTTTCCTCTTATATGTATCCAGTACTTTTGAATAAACTATATCTGTTACTTCACTTGAATTTGCTTTTTTGAATTCCTGATCAGGAACAGGAGAATCCATTGAAAATGAGCGAATAAGATCAAAATCAAATCCTTCAAAATCTCCATCCCCATGATATACATCGACAAGGTTTTCAGTGACGTCGAACATCATATTTGCAATATCTACACTTAATCTTTCTCCGAGCAGAGCATGTCGTCTTTTTTTGTAAATGACTTCACGTTGTGAGTTCATTACATCATCATATTCAAGAAGTCTTTTTCTTATTCCGAAGTTGTTCTCTTCGACTTTTTTCTGTGCCCTTTCGATCGATTTGGTGATCATAGAATGTTGTATCATCTCCCCATCCTTGAGGCCGAGCTTGTCCATTATACCTGCAATTCGTTCTGAACCGAACAGTCTCATCAACTCATCTTCAAGAGAAACAAAAAACTGTGAAGAACCCGGATCCCCCTGTCTGCCTGAACGACCTCTCAGCTGACGGTCAACCCTTCTCGACTCATGTCTCTCCGTGCCAATAATTGCAAGGCCTCCGGCTTTCCTTACATCTTCCGTAAGCTTTATATCCGTACCGCGTCCTGCCATATTCGTGGCAATTGTTACGGTACCTGTCTTGCCTGCTTCAGCAACAATTTCTGCTTCCCTCTGATGCAGCTTTGCATTGAGAACGTTGTGTTTAAGACCTTTCATCTTGAGCATCCTGCTGAGCAATTCAGATATTTCTACGGAAGTTGTTCCAACCAGAACAGGACGTCCTTGCCGGTTCATCTCTGCAATCTCCTCAATTACAGCATTATATTTTTCCCTTTTTGTCTTATAAACAAGATCTTCTCTGTCGGATCTGATAACTGGTCTGTTTGTAGGAATTACGACAACATCAAGTTTATAGATATTCCAGAGTTCGGCAGCTTCCGTTTCAGCAGTACCTGTCATCCCGGCAAGCTTATGGTACATCCTGAAATAATTCTGCAGGGTAATGGTGGCATATGTTTGTGTAGCGTCTTCCACCTTTACATTTTCTTTTGCCTCAATTGCCTGATGAAGTCCATCGGAATAGCGGCGTCCTTCAAGAACCCGACCGGTTTGTTCATCTACAATCTTTACTTTATTGTCCACTACAATGTACTCAGTGTCACGGTCGAAAAGTGTCCATGCTTTTAAAAGCTGAGTCATGGTATGAACTCTCTCCGACTTAACCGAATAGTCTTGAAGAAGCTCGTCCTTTATCTTAAGTTTTTCGCGATCAGTAATATCCGATTTCTCGATGTCAGCAATTTTTGAACCAACATCAGGAAGGATAAAAAAGCTTATGTCCTCAACTGAGTCTGAGATAAGATCAAGTCCATTTTCAGTAAGCTCAATGGAATTGGCTTTTTCATCAATTATAAAATATAATGGATCAGTTGCCTTAGGCATATCTTTACTGCTGTTCTGCATGTAGAAGTTCTCCGTCTTAAGAAGCAACGATTTATTGCCTTCTTCGCTAAGGAACTTAATAAGCGCATTATTTTTTGGAAGACCCTTATATGCCCTCAGAAGCAGCAGGCCTCCTTCGTCATTTTTATTGTCTGCGATAAGTTTTTTAGCATCAGCAAGCACCTGAGTAACAAGCTTTTTCTGAGCATTTACCAGCTTATCAACTTTAGGTTTAAGTTCATCGAATTGTTGAGTATCGCTTTTCGCGGTCGGACCTGAAATTATAAGCGGAGTACGGGCATCATCGATCAATACCGAGTCGACCTCGTCAACTATTGCATAGTGATGTTTTCGTTGTACAAGGTCTTCCGGATTAATTGCCATATTATCCCTCAGATAATCGAAACCAAATTCGTTATTAGTTCCAAAAGTTATATCAGCGTTATAAGCTTTTCGTCTCTCATGTGAATTGGGCTGGTGCTTATCAATACAATCAACAGTAAGACCATGGAACTCATAGATTGGTCCCATCCATTCGGAGTCGCGCTTGGAGAGATAATCATTGACTGTTACAATATGCACTCCCCTTCCGGCCAGAGCATTAAGAAAAACCGGAAGAGTGGCTACCACAGTTTTTCCTTCACCCGTACCCATCTCCGCAATTTTCCCTTTATGCAGAGCTACACCACCAATAAGCTGAACATCATAATGGACCATGTCCCAGGTAATCTCATTACCGCCGGCAATCCACTTATTACTCCATATTGCTTTATCGCCTTCGATAGTTATACTTTCTCTTGTGGCAGCAAGATCCCTGTCAAATTGTCGTGCCGTAACTTCAATCACGCTATTCTCCTTAAATCTTTTCGTGGTTTCTTTTACGATGGCAAAAGCTCTTGGGACAAGCTGATCAAGTGTATCTTCAAGCTTATCATTTATTTGCTTTTCATTTTTATCAATAGTATTGTAAATCTCCTCTTTCAGATAAACATCTTCCTCGCTTTCAGCTTTTTCCCTTAAGGATTTGATCTCACGTTCATCACCTTCGATGCTGGCAAGTATCTCTTTTCTGAGTTCCTCCGTCTGGTCTCTTAAAGCATCATTTGACAAATCTTTTAGTTTCTCATATTCTAAACGGATCTTATCGACATATGGATTTATTTCCTTAATATCTCTTTCATATTTGTTACCAAGGAAAAGGCCCAACACGTTATTTATAATGCTCATTTTAAGGTGTTTTACAGTTTTTTAAAATATCCGGTAAAATTAGCTTTATTTTCCAATAAAGAATTCCGAAAACTTAATTTATACAAAAACCCCGCCAATATTGCGGGGTTTAAATTTTTATTTAATAAGACTATACTTGATCGTCTTAATTCCGTCATCGAGGTACAATACAATTATGTACATTCCGGAGGGATGATCCGAAATGTCAGCAAGGGTTTCGGAGGATCCTGAATTCATACTTTTTACCAGACAGATACCAGCTGCATTGAATATGCTATAATGCAATGGTTTACTATTCTCATAACCAGTAATATTTATAAGCCCGGTACCCGGATTAGGATATATCAAAACCTGTGAATGACTTATCTCAGAAACGGCATCAATAAGAGGGCCGATTTTCAGATCTTCGATAACCCATCCCCATCCGTTAGCAGATGGATCTGAGAATAATCTGAACCTTACCAACATGGTATCACCAGTGGAAATATTGTCAGATGGACGATAAAGAAAAATATGTTTCTGAAGCATCGCTTCCGAACCGATATATGTCGAGTTGTTGTTAACGATACTACTATTATAAGCTGTCTCCCAGGATGGGAATAATCTGCTGTCGTAACCATCAATGAGTTTAAACCAGGTGAGGCCAAAGTTTTTTGAACCTTCCACGATAACATAATCATAAAAATTAGATGATCCGAAAACCGATCCGGGCTCTCCTGGTTCAACAAGGACAACTTCATTGAAGCTGAATAACAAACCGGACCCATCAAATTTCAAAGGTTTTCTTAATACAGAGGTATATTCAATAGTTTTTGAGTTGTCTTCGGGGCTTTCATAAGGATGCTTTGTATTCAGACCATACTTAGTGAACCCAGCCGGTTTTGTAACATCAAATCCAATATTAAAGAAGTCAGGGGCAGCGGTGGAAAAGTCTGTAGAGTAAGATGTTAAGATAGTCGAAGAGATTTCTTCTATATGGGTAATGAAAAATCCTGTTTTTGGCAATTCTGCAATATTAGGAACACGGGCCGTGTCAACTGCAAATATTTTATATTGTATCGAATCGCGGCCTTTTAGTAATAGTGGTCTGGCACTGAAGACAATGCTGTAATCATCAGCTTTCCCCCTTTTCAACCGGATAAACTTTGACGGACCATTATTTACTTTGTATTCAACATATACGGAATCTATTCCAAGATTATCAGTTGCTGTGGCATTATATTTAATTGAATCGACACTCTGCAGGTAATGAGTAACCGGAGTATGTGATATTACAGGTTTTACCGTATCTCTTCCGATAAAAACATTGAAACGGTTATTATTAATTTTAAGAGATGGGTAATCTTTTACAAGTGAAGGACTTCTGTAAATTCTCAGAAAACAATCCTGGGCAAAGAAATAATACTGCAAGTCTGAATTATACGAAGGAATATTAATTGTAGTGCTGTACGTGTCATTGCTACCAGGAGAAGTCAGGTAAAGAGAGTCGCTTGTAAGGAAATTATTGAAAGAGAATACGAGTCCTACCCTGCTGTGGTCGTATAGTGTATCTGATTTTATAGTAGCTGATAATGAAATCTGAGTCCGATGGGCTTCAGTGTCACCTATTGGTGTATGGATTATTCTGGTATTGATCCAGCCAAGATCGCCAAGAATAGAAAAAGTATACTTTCCCGGATCATGGATAGCTTCCCCAAAATTAATAATAGGAGTCATAAGAGAATTTACACGAAGGGTTCCGGCTTCATCCAGATGAGAAATACTCGAACCCGGGTCCCAGGTTGGAGGAGCATATAATTTAGCTCTTGACCCGGAAGAATATTTTTTCAATAAAGGTCCGTTAAAATAAAGCAGACCTCCTGTGAGCTGACTCAGCATGGCGGCTGAATGATTCCGGAACTTAAGGGTATCGGTTAATTTGTTTCCGCTCAGGTTTTCAACGAAGGTATCGTATATCACCGGAAGATAAGGAAATCCATAAGAGCCAATGGTTCCATCGCTCGTAAAGCTGTCAAAAAAACCCAGTCCATGGCAGATCTCATGAATAGTCACAGTAACAAGATCATATTTCGTGGTGGGTGTTTGTCCATCAGTGCCCAGGTACCAGTTTTGAGAACTGTTGACCGCTAATGTTATATCACCTTCCAAATCGCCGTTGAGGCTTTTGCCGGCTATCTTTTCTGCAAGAGCAATCGGATAATATGACAATGGGTTCAAAGCATTAATTTCTCTTCCACGAATGACTTGAGTTACAGATGAGTGAGCAAGTACACCCGATGTTGAGATTATCTCCCAGCTGGCAAGGATTGTAAGTTTTGCATCAGGAGGAAGCATTGTTTCAAGTATCGACTTTGCATACTCCATGGCAGTTTTTGCCGGATTAGAAAAACCGGTATAATAGATCGTAATTGATCCCCCGCTTTTTGACCCGCCTTTTCTGAAAAACTCCTTTGGAGGCGGAATATAAAATTTGCTGATTTTTTTACCGGCATAACAAACTCCGGTCACCGATGAATTCTTTATAATATCCTGTGCCCAAAGGGGAAGAATCGTATTAAAAATCAGTAACCCAATTAAAACAGATATTAGTCTCTTCATGGAACGGCAGGCGCATTTGTTGCGGTCCTTCTCAGACTCAGAATATCCCTGTCGAACTCGTACGTGTTGTTCTTTCCGACAAGGCGCATTTTATCAAGGATGGCTCTTGCAGAGGCTTCTTCTTCAACTATATATTTAATAAACTTAAGCATATGTATTCTTTCCTCATCAGACTGACTGTACAACCATGCTGCAACGCCACTGTATCCGTTGACCTCGGCCCATGATGCCATCGCAATATAAAGATTAGAAGAATAGCCTTCTCTATCTACCTGTCTGTTGCAGATATCTTCAATACTTTTCTTTAACATAATAGTATGTATTAATAGGTTTTTAGTATAACACTTAATCTATGTATGTTGTCCAGTACTCAGCAACTCCTCAATCTTAACAACAAGATCATTTATTGAAAAAGGTTTTGAGTAAATTGCATCGGCTCCCAGCACCTTAGCCAGATTCAGATAGCTTCCAGGTCCAACTTTACCTCCGCCGGAAATAGCAATAATCTTGATCGATGGTTTTAATTCCTTGAGTTTTATAACCACCTTCAGGCCATCTTCCTCAGGCATAATGAGGTCGGTAACAACAAGATCTGTAAGTAATGGTTTGAAATGAACTATTGCATCTTTACCATTTTCCGCTTCAAGAACAGTAAAATTATTTCTTAAAAGCGAGATTTTTAACATTTCTCTAAGTTCCTTATCATCTTCAACGATCAGTATTCCCGGCATATTTTTTAGGTTAAGGTTAAGGTTAAGGTAAAAACTAATTGTCTATCTTAATAATTCCTGAATTGCATTTCTGATTTCCTTCAGAGAAACCGGTTTTGTTAAAAGCTGTTTTATAATTCCCGAATTTAGTAATTTTTCATCTGAAAGGTCATGATTGGAGTCGGTTATAAGAATACAGGGAGTCAGAATTTTCAGTCTGCTGAAAATTTCTATCAGATCTTCCGGTTTAATCTGCCTTGAATCGCTCATGTATATCATCAGATCTGGCCTTTCTTTTATATTAGTTATAATAGTAACAAAGTTCCTCTCATCTGAGATATAGATCAATTCATAACCGGCACTTTCAAGTGCAAGCGATAATATTCTGGATTCATATTTGTTTCCGGTAATAAACAATATTTTCTTCTTGCTGATAGTGGCAGTGGTTAGATCGGAATAATTTTTCGAAACAGGAAGATAGACATGGAACACAGAGCCTTTATCCCGCTCGCTTGATACAAGAATTTCTCCTTCCATCTCCGTTATTATACCATGTATTACAGATAATCCCAGACCTGTCCCCTTGCCTACTTCCCGGGTTGTAAAAAAAGGTTCAAAGATCCGCCCCATCAGTGAAGGACCCATACCCTCTCCCGTATCTTTAAAAGTCAGCAAGACATACTCATCAGCAACAATGTCTTTGTTGAGTTCGTGCTGCACGAACTCTCTTTCAACGACAGAAATGGTTACCGACAATACTCCGCCATTTTCTTCCATTGCCTGAATGGCATTTGTCATCAGATTTAAAAATACTCTGAATAACTGGGTAGGATCGGCAAGGACGTTTGCATTCATTTTCGGGATCCTGCTCTTTAATTCTATATTGGCTGGAATTGATGATTTTACAAATCCAATTGTCTCTTTCAGAACTTCAGACACATTTGTAAGAACTTTTTCCTGTTCAATATGACGACTAAATGTAAGTATCTGGTTTGTAATTGATTGGGCTTTCTTGACTGCTCCCTGAATTTTACTTACTTTATCTGAGAGTTCTGAATTCTTTGGAAGATCTTCGTGCAACATTTCCGAATATCCCGATATAGTAGCCAGAATATTGTTGAAATCGTGGGCTATTCCATCTGCCAGCGAACCTATTGTCTCAAGTTTCTGAGCCTGCAACAGACGGTTTTCGAGCATCAGTTCGCGAGAACAATCCTCAACCGCAAAATCTATGTACGAGGGAGTCCCTGATCCATTTACTGCAAGGAATCCACTTATACGGCACGGTATCTCCTTACCATAACAGTTTTTCAAAGACACCCTTCCGAAATTCATTGTATGGCAATCAGCAAGCTGGTCAATGTGAAGATCAAAAAGATCTTCATCAAAATATAAATTCTTAAGATTCATGGTGTCAATGGAAAACTCATCATGGCATTCTGTGATCCTAAGAAAAGCATTATTTGCATTTAGAATCCTCCCCTGTGGATCGCATCTCAGAAATCCAATGGGAAGGTTTGATTCAAATTTCCTGAGTTCCTCTTCTTTCTCTACGACAGCGAGTTTTGAGTTTTTCAAATCATTTATATCGAAAGTTTCTGCCAGAAGATGAGTTATTTTGCCAGGCTCAACTGAAAGAGGTCTGAAAACTACTTCGAAATGTCTTTTACCTGATTTTGGAGTATTAAATGATGCTTCATAGTTTACTGTTTCTCCTAAGAAACATCTGTCAACGTTTCGTTTTATTACATTTTGAAAAGTATCATGTCCCCATACATCACCCAGTGTTTTTCCAAGAATGGCATCAAGTACAACCTGATGCGCATTACAGAAAGTGGAATTGACTTTTTCATAAATATACTCCCTGTTAATGATAGTAATCATTGACCTGGAATGATTAATAATCTGATCTGCAATATTCTTTTCATTAGTCAGATATTTCAAATAATCATTTCCGTCGGATACTTCAAGTTTTCTTTTCAATTCTATACTTTTGATTAGTTAAATCCAATGAGTGAACATTAAGTAATATCCAGGTTAAATGTTTTTTTCATCTCTTTCAGAATGGGATATTTGTTTAGAAGCCAATTATATTTCTGTTCATCTGAATATAAAATTTCACTGGTTTCTGAAAGGTCTACAGTTGTTTCAATATCAATACCGGATAATATGAATTTGTTTTCCAGAAAGTTAACAAGCTTTTGTTTGTAATTAAGGATGAATGTATCTTTTTGTGCGGCGTTGCTGAGATGGAGTTTAATTGTCTGATCGTTTTCCAGTTCAGGTTTGACAGATTTAAACATGCTTATGATTCGTGTACCTTCTCCTTTTAGCTGATCAGTAAATTCCTGCCATGCAACCTCAAAAGCTTCGGGTGTGAATTCAGTTTTAGACTTTAAATGAACTTCAGGATCATTCAAAACAGAATTCTCTTCTTTCTTTACTTCAGGTTTTATATTGTCGATAATGATCTCTTTTATCGAAAATGTCTTAGACGGTTTTTCAATTACCGGATCATGGGTTCCTGACGCACTTTCATGATTAATAGCCATTTTCCCGGAATTCTGAACCTCCTGCCGTATAATCTCTGATCTGGAGGGAAGAGGAAGATCTTCCTCCTGCTTTTTCAACTGATCAGGATCAGACTTTTTTTTTTCTGAAAGATCCTCCGGCTCATACATAATCCTGCATAACCTTATCAGCGAAAGTTCTATATGCAATCGCGGATTCTTGCTGCTCTTATAAGAAAGATCGCAATTGGATCCGATCTCCAGAGCCTTAAAAAGAAAATCAACAGGACATTCCCGGGTTTGCTGAAGATATCTCTTTTTAATGGCAGGTGTTGCTTCCAGAAGATGCAGGGTTGATTCATCTTTGCTGATCAGCAGATCGCGGAGATGACTATTAAGTCCGGATATAAAATTATGTCCGTCAAATCCTTTTTCCAGTACCTCGTTAAAAGTTAACAGCACCGAGGATACATCACTAATCATGGCACCGTCAATGCATTTGAAATAATACTCATAATCGAGCACATTGAGGTTCTCAATGACATCATTATAAGTTATTGTTTTCCCGCTAAGGCTTACGATCTGGTCAAAAATTGACAGAGCGTCGCGAAGAGCTCCGTCAGCTTTCTGACCTATGATGTGCAGAGCCTCATCATCAACTATAATTCCTTCATTATTAGCTACATACATAAGACGACCAACAATATCTTCAATTTTGATTCTGTTGAAATCAAATATCTGACATCGTGAGAGAATTGTCGGGATGATTTTATGCTTTTCGGTTGTCGCTAAAATAAAAATTGCGTGAGACGGGGGCTCTTCAAGCGTCTTCAGGAACGCATTGAAGGCTGATGAAGAGAGCATATGAACTTCATCAATTATATAGATGCTGTATTTTCCTATCTGCGGAGGAATTCTAACCTGGTCATTAAGACTTCTGATATCTTCAACCTTATTATTTGATGCAGCATCAAGTTCGTGAATGTTAAAAGATCTCAATGAATTGAATGAGAGGCAGGATTCACATTCATCACATGCTTCAAGATTTTCACCGAGGTTGATACAGTTAATGGTTTTGGCAAAGATTCTCGCACAGGTAGTTTTCCCTACTCCCCTTGGTCCGCAAAAAAGATATGCCTGAGCAAGATGGTTGTTTTTGATTGCACTTTTCAGAGTATTCGTAATAGAATCCTGACCTATTACCATATCAAAACTGGCAGGCCGGTATTTCCTTGCTGAAACAATGAAGTTTTCCATAAATTACTGACTCCCGTTTTTCTAATATCACGAAACACAAATATAGTTAAAAAGGCTTCCCTGTAAAGTGACTCTTTATAAATATAGGGATTTAGTTAATAAAAAAATAATATTAGAATAAAGGTTGCCACAAAGTGGCAATATATGAATAACCCCCGGCTCTTTCAGAGCCATTAAAAATCTATCTAAATCCAATATCGCAAAGTAAGTAGGTAAAGAATTTGCACAATTGATTTTAATTTAAAGACTAAATGATTATATATATTTCAATTTTTTTCATCACTAAATTTTTGAATAAAGCAAAATAGTTGTACTTTTGCGAGCCAAAATCATTAAACTAATAAACAATTAATTACTATGTTGAATCAGTACGAAACCGTTTTCATTGCAACTCCCGTTTTATCTGAGAACCAGATGAAGGAAGCGGTACAGAAATTCAAGAAGGTCATCACCGACAATAGTGGTGAGATCGTTCATGAAGAGAACTGGGGTCTAAAGAAACTGGCCTACCCCATCCAGAAGAAGTCTACTGGCTTTTACTATCTGGTTGAATTTAAAGGCACAGGCGATCTAATCGAAAAACTTGAAGTCCAATATCGAAGAGATGAAAGGATAATCAGGTTTTTAACATTCAGGATGGAAAAATTTGCGGTCGAATATGCAGAGAAGAAGAGAAAACAGAAAGAAGCAGGTAAATCGAAGGAGGAATAAGATATGGCACAGAACGAATCGGAAATCAGATATTTAACTCCGCCAACGGTTGAGATAAAGAAAAAGAAGTACTGCAGATTTAAGAAAAACAGGATCCGTTATATCGATTATAAAGATCCGGAATTTCTAAAGAAGTTTCTAAATGACCAGGGTAAAATTCTGCCACGCAGAATTACAGGCACTTCACTTAAATACCAGAGGAAAGTGGCAAAAGCCGTTAAAAGAGCCAGACATATTGCTCTTCTTCCTTATGTTACTGATCTTTTAAAATAAGGAGGACTAATTATGGAAATTATATTAATACAGGACGTCAATAAGCTTGGACAGAAAGACGATTTAGTGAATGTCAAAGCCGGATATGGTAGAAATTTTCTTATCCCGAGAGGCTTCGCCATTGCAGCAACTCCATCAGCAAAAAAGATGCATACTGAAAACCTCAGGCAAAGAGCTCACAAGGAAGAGAAGATTAAGATAGCAGCTCAGGAGATTGCCGGCAGACTTGCAGATGTTAAAATTGTTGTTGGTGCGAAAACCAGTACTTCAGGAAAAATATTCGGTTCAGTAAATACGATTCAGATTGCTGAATCGCTGAAAGAAAAAGGATTTGATATTGACCGTAAGAACATCACCCTTCCTGAAGATCAGATTAAGGAAGTTGGAAACTACAAAGCAATTATCAAACTACACAGGGATGTGAAAGTTGAGGTTGAATTTGAGATCCAGGGCGAATAAGAAACCCTTACATAAAATGAAAAGCCGCCCTAAAAAGGCGGCTTTTTTATGTACTAATAGGAATCGTGGAAATCTTTTCTGCGTTCGTATTTCAGATCACCCAGTACCGAAGCTTTAACTCTTATCAGAAAATTCCAGCTTTGCAGTGTTCCGTTAGGAACCCAATTAAGATTCATTTCCCAGCAATGGAGATCACGGGTTATTCCAATGTTGGTCATCGTAATCACTTTTGCCTGGAAATCGTATCCGCTTGTGAATGTGGCTGACATCTTCTTGGTTATTGTTACACTCCCGTTAAAAGAAAGAGTCTGGGATATCGTTGGTTTTAAAGCCGTTTTAAAATAACTGAAACTGTAGCTCATATTAAGTGTCCATGGGAAATCAAAAACCTGGTAACCATAAGCGTCTCTGGCCCCGGTTCCTTTATTCTGGGGTGGCGGAACACCAGTACCAGGCATTCCGAAACCTACCTGATTCCCCTGATTAACAATATCCTGAGATGGAGATAGTGATGGATTTGGATTTGCAGTTGTTTTTTTCTTGTTCTTGTTTTTCTTGAGTAATTCACTGAGACTGAAATCAACACTCGTACTGAAATTGGTGAGCCTCATTAGTTTTTTATCCTGAGCCCATAAAAATTCACCTATAGGAATTCCATTACTGTTGGTGCCATAAAGTGAAAAACTGCTGTTTGCCGAGATGTTTACATTATTAAGAATGGTTGTCCTTGCCTGCATGGTTACAGGAGCCCATCTCATTGAGTCGGCAAATATGTTATATGCGGTATTAATACTAAAATTGTCTATAAGCTTCACCTTCTTTGGTTTTCCTGTTGTATCTTTTCTCTCAAAGATTTTTGCCTCCAAAATATTAACCACACTAAAAGTAATATTTCCACTTTTGCTTGATAATGAAGGTGTACCGAAAATATTACCATCATAAATCGAATAAGTCGACAGATGAGATGGTATGGAATCTACCTGTACCTGTCGGTACATTCTCCGCGAAGACAGTCCCTTCACTGAAGGAACAAAACTAAAAGTTATTGAAGGTTTAATCACATGTCGGATCTGCTGAAGTCGTGAATTAGGGCTTTTTACAGTAAAATCATATGTTCCAAATATCTGCGGGTTAAAACTTGCACTGATCGAAGGGCTTAAGGCCTGTCCATAAAAAAGCCCCTTTATAGTATCATTATGGAGAGGTACGATTTGATTAACCGACGGGTCAATATGTGTGGGATCCCATACCTTTATTATCTTCCGAGTATAAAGTACACCTGTATAAGTCAGTGATGGAGAAATCGAAAAGTTTTTGAAGGGACGGATCTGAAAACTTAATGGAATGTCGTGTTTAAAACCATTATTCATATGTTTCCAGACGGAGGACGTAAACAGTAGACTGTCTGTTGTATTTATCTGATTATCAAGCGATGCTGAATAGGAAAGCTGAATTTCCTGGTACCATTTAGAAGATCCTGAACTGTTTATACCTTTAAAAGGAAAAATTCTGGACACATTAAAACTGCCCTTGGGCAAATCGAGCATTATCGTTTTATTCTTGACATTCTGACTGTGATTTGCACTTATTGAGAGATTGAAAGGAGTTCCATCCCATGATTTTGAATAACTGACACTCGACTGTCTTTGCGTTGTGACGTGATCTGCAACAACATAACTGTTGTTTCTGTCATAGCCGCTCGAACTCATATTCACACTGGCATTGAATCTGGAACCCGGAGAAGATTTTGCATCCTGAGACCAAGTCCATCCCACCCTGTAATTAGTCGATTTACTATAATCGGTAAGTCCCTGGTGCCCTGCAATATTATTTGCATAACTAAACGAAAAGCTTCCGCTGTACTTGTAGAGTCTTCTATAATTGGTCAATGCGTCAGCTATCCAGGATCCATTTGCATAAATGCTACCTTTTAACGAAAGATCAAAATAATTACTGATTGCAAAATAATATCCTCCGTCAGTCAGCGAAAAACCGCGCGTACGCTCTTCTCCGTAACGTGGGATAATCAGTCCCGATGCAGCCTTCTTGGTCTGAATAGGGAAAAAACCAAAAGGAATTACCAGGGGCAACGGAATACCCTCAACTACGAGATTTCCCGGACCGGAAATAATCTTTTTGCCCGGGTAGACTCTTGCTTTAGGGAGGTTAATATAAAAGTGAGGTGTATCTGCATCACACGTGGAATAGGTGCTCCGCGAAATATTGGATGTTCCATCCTCAAGAAGCTTTGTAAATGCACTATGTAACAATCCAGCATCCTGTTTTGTGATAATGTTCTTAATAAAAGCTTTACGTGTTTTGAAATTATAGGTAATCTGATCTGCTTCAAATTCCTGACTACCTTCTTTAAATACAGGTTTACCGGTAATTTTACCAGTAGTGTCTCTTCTGCCGATTGCAAACAGCAGATTTGTTTTCATATTAAAAGAAATAGAGTCTGCTTTGATTTCAATCTGTTGATAATTAACTATGGCATCCTTGACGAGGATCACCAGCTTATTGACGAGATCGGTTTTCCTGTAACCGGCAGCTGAATAAGTAATTTTTGAGTTGACAACAGCTGATGAGCGACGGGGCAAGTTCTTTGTTACGGTATCAATTCTGGAAGAATCCTGTCTGATCAGTAATGTATCCCTGATTGTTTTTCCTGTCTGAGAGAACAACGAAAAAGTATTGACCATTGCGAGGAACAATATAACTAACCGCTTTTCTTTAAAAAAATACAACTTAAATACTATTTTTGTAAAGTTTTTGTGTGATACGGGGATGTCTGCGCAAAACTAATTAAAAACATTAACTTAAAATGAGTACAGGAATTAAAAACGGCAAACAACATACCTTTAATATATATAAAGCAATATTGTTTTCCCTTTTTATTGTCACAACAACTATTTCATCTTCAGCAGGGGGAGTTAAGGATGGAAAAAACTGGGTGATTGTAATTGATCCCGGACATGGAGGAAGGGACCCGGGTGCATTGGGTGCCATAAGCCGGGAAAAGGATATTAATCTGGCAATTTCTCTTAAAACCGGTGAATACATTGAACGGAATATCAGGAATGTAACCGTTATTTATACCAGAAAAGACGATTCATTCGTTGAACTCATCGACAGACCAAAAATCGCAAACAAAGCCAATGCTGATCTTTTCATTTCTATTCATACCAACTCGATAAATTCGAAAAATGTCATGGGCGCAGAAACCTGGATCATGGGCTATGCAAAGGATCAGGCGAATCTTGAGGTTGCTATGAAAGAGAACTCAGTAATGCTTCGTGAAGATGACTTTTCGACAAAATATGAGGGATTTAATCCCAATTCTTCGGAATCATATATTATGTTCTCTCTGACCCAGAAAGTTTTTCAGGCTGAAAGTACTGACCTGGCTTCAAAGATCCAGACAGAATTCCGTGAAAGAGTAAACAGAAATGACCGTGACGTAAAGCAAGCAGGATTCTGGGTCCTTTACACTACCAAAATGCCAAGTGTACTGGTCGAAACAGGTTTCATTACAAATCCTACTGAAGAGAAGTACCTTAACTCAAAAGAGGGACAGGATTATCTTGCATCTGCAATATACAGGGCCTGCAGGGATTATCTGAATGAGATTGGTAGTAAGAGTGGTATTTCGACAGAAAAGAAACCCGATTCAGATGAGAAATCTGACACGTTAACCGAAGTGAATCAGCCGGCTGGTGAAACATATTATGTGGTACAGATTAAAACCTCTTCATTGAAAACTGAAATCAAACCTGAGAATTTCAAAGGATTAAAAGATATAAAAGAGATGAACGTACAGGATCATTTCAAGTATGTTACAGGGAGTTTCACAGATTATTCAGATGCGGTCCAGTACAGAAAAAAAATTGAGGCAATTTATCCTGATGCTTTTGTAATAGCAGTAAAAGATAACAAAATAGTACCTTTACAACAGGCTTTGGATCAAAAAAAACAAAATGATCATTAGATGAAAAAAATTTCGAATGAAGTTAAAGTTGGAGCAACTGCGTTACTGACTATAGTGGTTTTTGTATGGCTCTTTAATTTTCTTAAGGGAAAAGATTTTTTAAAAAGTACAGCAATTTATTATGCTGTTTATGAAAAAGTTGGCGGACTAGCAGAATCCAGTCCGGTTGAAGTCAACGGGTATAAAGTTGGGGTAGTGAGATCTATCGATTTTATCGATGCAGAAAGTGGGAGACTTTTGGTTGAATTCTCTGTAAATAAGAATTTTAAGCTCCCAAAAAACACAGTTGCAGAAATAGTGCCTATCTCTCTCCTGGGAGGAATGAAAGTTCAGTTTGTCTACGGCAATGGTCCGGGAACATATTCGGAAAGAGATACAATACCGGGCAGGCTGGCTGAATCGCTTATGGATAAAATCGATACAGAAATTTTACCGGTCAAGGAAAAGATATCCAATCTCATCGTTGTCCTCGATTCAGTAATAAGCTCAGTCAATGAAGTATTGAATGCTGATTTTAAAAAAGGTCTTAGCGGAACGCTTGCAAACCTGAACAGTACAACACAGAGCCTCGACAAAATTATAGGGTCAAAAGAGAAGGAACTTACTGCCACACTGGATAATGTCAATAAGTTTACAAAGATGCTGTCAGATAATTCGGAAAGGATGAGCAAGACATTCAGCAACCTTGAAGCAATTACTGATACTATTGCAGCAGCTGATTTATATAAATCAGTATCCAATCTTAAGGCAAGTCTCGAAAAAGCTGCATTATTGATGGATAATCTGAATAAAGGAAAAGGCACCGCAGGTCAGTTCCTTACGAATGACACCCTTTATACAAATCTGACGAGCAGTCTGGAGAGTTTAAATGTACTTTTAAAGGATATGAAGAGCAATCCAAAGAGATATGTACATTTTTCTGTCTTTGGTAAAAAAAGTACTCCCTCTAAATAAAATTATTATAAAATTCAGATTATCTTCATCTTAAAAAAACAATCCGAATACATGACAAAATAGTCCTCATTTTATACAGGTTGTGTTGAATTTTGAGTAAGGATTCATAATGATTTGTATTACACTGACAAAACAAAATAAATGATCATATATCCATGATAATCAACACTTTAAATAATATAAAAAAAAATTCAATTCTAAGTTGCTGATGGTTAAAAACATATACTTTTTTTGACAAAGTCAAGCAAAAAATTTTTTTTTTATTAGTTATTTTTTTACAAATATTGCTACATGAATCTGATTGATTCAAACCTTGAAATTTCAAAAAAAATAAATTTACATGAATAAGTCACATAATGATGTTTGGAATAACTGTCTGCAAATAATTAGAGATATTATTCCATCCATCAGTTACAAGACCTGGTTTGAACCCATAGTTCCTTTAAAGCTTGAAAACAATATCCTGACCATTCAGGTTCCAAGCCCTTTTTTCTATGAATATCTTGAAGAGCAGTATATTGACATTTTAAGGAAAACCCTCAGACGTGAGATCGGAACTGATGCAAAGCTTGAATATAACGTCGTTATGGAGAATACCAATTATTCCGACGGTAAACCCTATACAGTGAGGTATCCCTCAAGAAATAAAACAGATCTTAATAACAAACCCGTTCAGGTACCCTTCGATGTTACTCAACCGTCAATAAAAAATCCTTTTGTAATACCCGGCATAAAAAAAGTACATTTTGATCCTAAACTTAATCCCGATTACAACTTCAATAACTATGTCGAAGGTGAATGCAACAGGCTGGCCCGGTCAGCAGGTATTGCTGTTGGTAATAATCCGGGGGGAACAGCATTTAATCCTTTGATGATATATGGAGATTCGGGACTTGGCAAAACACATCTTGCGCAGGCTATCGGGATTCTCGTTAAAGAGAAACAGCCCGACAAGACTGTACTATACGTCAATGCCAATAAATTCCAGACTCAGTTCGTTGAGTCTGTCAGAAATAATAACAAAAACGATTTTCTTCATTTCTATCAGATGATTGATGTACTTATTCTTGATGATGTACATGAATTTGCCGGTAAAGAAAAAACGCAGGATACTTTCTTCCATATATTCAACCACCTTCATCAGTCCGGCAAACAACTGATTCTTACATGCGACAGACCTCCCGTTGAGCTTCAGGGAATGGAGCAGAGACTTCTTTCCAGGTTTAAATGGGGACTTCAGGCTGATCTTCAAAGACCTGACTATGAGACCAGGCTGGCTATCCTGAAGAAGAAAGCATATAACGATGGAATAGAGTTGCCCGATGAAATATTCGAATTTCTGGCCGTAAACATATCTAATAATATAAGGGAACTGGAAGCAGTTTTGATTTCATTATATGCCCAATCGACTCTAAACAGAAAAGAGATCACTCTCGATCTGGCAAGACTTATGGTCGAGAAACTCATAAGTACGGCAAAACGCGAAATAACTATTGAATATATTCAGAAGATTGTTTGTGATTATTATAAGATTCCAATTGATCTTATCCAGGGAAAGACCAGGAAAAGAGAAATTGTGCAGGCCCGGCAGGTATCTATGTATTTCTCAAAAAGCCTTACAAAAGCATCTCTTGCAAGTATAGGATCACATATCGGGGGAAAGGATCATGCAACTGTTCTTCACGCATGTAAGACTGTAAATAATCTGATTGACACTGACAAACATTTCAGAAACCAGATAAACGAAATTGAGAAAAAACTAAAAGTTTAATAATGGATACTAATAATTTTACTGAAAAATTCTATGAAAAATATGGGAACAGGGGCACTAAACCTGTTCCTTTTTTCTCCCCGGGAAGAGTTAATCTTATTGGTGAACATACTGATTATAATGGTGGATTTGTTTTTCCGTGTGCCTTAAATTATGGAACATATCTTCTAATCCGAAAGATCAAAGGTAATACCCTTAAATTCAGCACAATAAATTTTAACGACGATTCTGAAACCGAGCTAAGGGGACTATTTGTAAATACAAGCAAGAAATGGATAAACTATCCTCTTGGAGTAATAAATGAGTTCATAAAGAGGGGAATTGAATTATCGGGACTGGAATTTCTATATTACGGGGATGTTCCAAATGGCGCAGGTCTCTCATCCTCAGCTTCTATTGAGATGGTCACAGCAGTTGCGCTGAATGAATTATTTAACGCGGATTTTAGCACTCTTGACCTGGTAAAAATGAGTCAGAAAGCTGAGAATTTGTTTGTTGGTATGAATTGTGGAATAATGGATCAGTTTGCTGTTGGTTTTGGCAAAAAAGATCATGCTATTTTTCTGAATTGCGATACACTGTTTTTTGAAAACGTTCCAATCATCCTTACTGATTGTTCTCTTGTTATTACAAACACTAATAAAAGAAGAAGACTAACCGATTCTAAATATAATGAGCGTCGTGGCGAATGCGAAAAAGCAGTCGAATTACTTCAGGCATACAAACCAATCCGTAATTTAAGTGATCTTAATAGCGGAGAAATCATTATTCTGGAAAAATATATTAAAGATCCGGTAGTACGAAAAAGAGCAAAGCATGTCATCAGTGAGAATAGCAGAGTTATCGAAGCCGTGAAAGTTTTAAAAGATAACAACATCCAACGTTTCGGAGAACTTATGAATCAATCTCACGATTCACTTAAAGATGACTATGAAGTTACCGGTTTAGAACTCGACACACTGGTATATGAAGGAAGAAAGCTTCCGGGTGTTATAGGTACCCGTATGACCGGAGCAGGATTTGGCGGATGCACCATTAGTATTGTTAAAAAAACCGACTCTGCCAGATTTATGAATTCCCTTTCTGATATTTATCAGAAGAAAACCGGCCATGTTCCAGATTTCTACCAACCGGAGATTGGCGACGGAGCAAGAAGACTAGAATAACTAATTCTCTCCTCCTTTTGAAGGAGAGCCTGCCCCGCTTAGGCGGGGAGTACCACGCCAAAGGCGTGGGGAGGTGGTTGATTAATAAGGTAAGAAACCAACCACCCTGTATATACCACCAGTTTGATTTTTCAATATTTTTCATTTACAAATTATTTCATTGATTATTTTATATTTTGCCATTCGAGTGGAGATTCATTATTTAAGGTAACATTTTCTCCGTTAATACGTAAAAATGCTAAATTATCTTATGCAATATAAAACATACAAATCATTTTAAAAATGTTTTCATGTGTTTGGATCACAAATAAGTAAACTGATAGTTGGATCAATTTTTTTTCATTTAGATAAATAAGTTGTATATTTAGGGTAATACAAAAGCAGATCTGGCAATGTCTAGAGCAATTAAAATATTAAAATATATTTTTATTCTTTGTCTGATTGCGGCATTTATCTCCTGCGCACCTGCAAAAAAGAATCCTTATTACGAAAAAAGAAAGAAAAGTTCCCAGGTAAATGCATCACAGCTTGGAAGAAACAAGTACTATTTTTCGAAAGATTATCAGAAAAAGCTGACAAAGACTTTTAAAAAGAAATAGGATTATCTTTTATTCATCGCACATTATACTTAAACCATCGTAGGCAAGTGCAATCTCCGGAGGCAGTTCTTTTGAAACATCAGCGTGTAAACCCATCTGATGACTGATATGTGTAATAAAAGCCTTTTTAGGTGATATCTCTCTGATTATATCAATAGCTTCTCTCAGACTAAAATGTGAAATATGTTTTTCTTTTCTGAGAGCATTAATAACCAGGTATTTCACACCATATAGTTTTTCTTTACTCTCTTCAGGTATATAATTAGCATCAGTTATATAGGCAAAATTCCCAATTCTGAAACCGAATACAGGCAGCCGGTAATGAAACACTCTGATAGGAATTATCCCGATCTTTTTAATATTGAAACCCTGCTCAGTAATAGAATTAAGCCTCATTTTAGGAATTCCCGGGTACTGGTACTCCGAAAACACATATGAATATTCTTTTTTTATCACCTTTTGCACCCTGTCTTCAGAATAAATGTCTATGGCATCCTGACTTTTATAGTTGAAAGCCCTTACATCATCCATACCGGCTATATGATCTTTGTGTTCATGGGTCAGAATAATTGCATCGAGTCGGGATACATGTTCCCTCAGCATCTGTTGGCGGAAGTCAGGACCAGCATCAAAAACGAGTGTTGTACTGTCTGTTTCCAGAAGAAGCGATGTTCTGAGCCTTTTGTCGCGCTCATCAGGAGAAAGACAAGTACTGCAATCACAGGCTATTACAGGAATACCCTGTGAGGTACCCGTACCAAGGAATGTAATTTTCACAATAATAATATTTCCTGACAAACCTATATTAAAAATCAGTAATAGCCAACTGCTTTTGCATTTTTTGTAGCCGGCTTCTTAACCGCTTTATTTATTATATTTGAGTGAATAAACTTATCGATGTGAACGGAAGGATTTACCTCATACCTGTAACTCTGGGAGGAGATGATTTTCTTAAAGTGATCCCTGAAAAAGTTATCAGTCTTACCAGGCTATTACGATTCTTTATAGTCGAGGACATACGCAGTGCACGAAGGTTTCTGCGACTTATTGACAAAGGATTTCCGATAGATGATACCGTTTTCTATGAATTGAATGAACATACAGATGAATCTGATATTGTGCATTATCTTGATCCTGTTTTAAATGGATCAGATATAGGTATTATCAGTGAAGCTGGACTTCCCGGGATCGCTGATCCGGGTGCCAGGATAATCGCATTGGCACACAGGAAAAAAATTACTGTAACTCCCCTATCTGGACCATCCTCAATACTCCTTGCTCTTATCTCATCCGGGCTAGATGGTCAGAATTTTACTTTCAACGGATACCTCCCGGTAAAACCTGCCGAAAGATCAGCAAAACTCCGGGAAATTGAAAAAAAGGCCGCAGAAGGGTTTACACAAATCTTTATGGAAACGCCATACCGGAATCAGAAGATGCTGGAATCAATAACAACGACCTGTCGTAATGATACAATGCTCTGTATAGCTGCTGACATTACTTTGACAACAGAATCTATCAGGACAATGAAGATATCGGAATGGAAAAAAGATTTACCTACGTTAAATGACAAACTGGTCGTGTTTGTAATGCTGTGATTCTATTTTCCGGGTCCGGGTTTTACCCGAACGAGTTGAACATCATACAACAAGGGAGTGTACCCATCTATAGGATAACTACCTGCCGCGCCATAAGCAAGGCTCGATGGTACAAGAAATGTAGTCTTACCTCCCTGTTTCATATATGTTATCCCTTCGTCAAATCCATAAATGAGAGCTCCTTCAGCCACTGGAAAAATAAGAGTATCAGTTGTTCCGACATTAGTATATAATAATGTTTCATCAATGAACTTTATTGAAAACATTACATAGGCTGTATCGTGGACGACCGGTGCACGACCTGTTCCAGTTAGTACTTCAAGATAATACAAACCGCTTGGTTTCAATTCATAATTCAGATTGCTGTGGTCACTAAGATACTTCTGAATTGATGCTTTTTCTGCTTTTTCATATTTTTTTGCAGGATCACAGGATCCAAGTGATAATATTAAAGCAATTGCCAGAAACAATAGAATTGATTGAAAATACTTTTTTATCATAGACTTAATTTTAGAAAATTTCACTAGACAATAAACGCAAGGGCACTGCCAATTATTATTTGGCCCGTAAGATATTTACATTATAGACTACTACAGCTCTCGACGGAATCATTTTTCTATCTCCTATCAGACCATATGCCAGAAAAGGGGGTATAATGAAGATTGCTTCAGCTTCCGGTTTAAGCATCCTGAGCCCCTCATTCAGTCCGGCTTCTATTTCACTTTTCCCCAGAATCACTTCCCTAGGACCAAGATTTTTGGATGAATAACACTTCGTCCCATCCAGAAGTGAACACTCATAATTCATAATAACTTTATCATTCTCAACAAAGGTTTTCCCGGTTCCTTCTTTTGTTATCTGATACCAGAGTCCGGTAGGTGTTTCATTCATTTTGAAACCTTTTCGCTCAATATAGTTAATAATCCTCTCTCTGTCTTTCTGCACAAAATATCTGTTAAGATCAGCCATTTCATTCTTACCCGGTTTAGGATCTGAATTGCTTTTCAATGGTTTGTCCCTGCATGAAAACAGTGCAGATAAAAGTATTATGGATACAAGACTTTTGATCCACATACGATTACTCATTATCTTCAAATCTCCAGACATTCTCTTTCAAGACTTTAAGAAAATAAGCAATAGTATTGTCGAGAGTATCTGTATATTCGCCTCCTGATGCGTTCAGATGCCCTCCGCCCGCAAAATATTGTGAGGCAAATTTATTTGAAGGAAAATGCCCTTTTGATCTGAATGACAGCTTTATAAAGTTGTCTTTTTCAATAAACAGAGCCGAAAAATGTATTCCCATAATTGACAATGGCATGTTTACAAATCCTTCTGTATCACCTTTGACATGGTTATATTCTTTTAAATCATTTTTTGAAAGATATATATATGCAGTCTTAAGTTCCGGGATTACTACCATTCGCTTGTTAAGAGCAAAGCCTTGCAATCTTATCCTGTCAGAAGAAAAATTATTATATATCCGGTTGATTATATTCTCCTTATTAATTCCAGAATCGAGTAAATCTGCAACAATTCTGAATGTTCTGGAAGAGTATGAACCATGTTCAAAATTTCCTGTATCAGTTATAATACCTACATAAAGAGCTTCGGCATACGACCTGTTCATAAATCTGACACCATTAATATCACAGATAAGCTCGTGAACGAGTTCTGAAGTTGAACATTTTGAAGGATCAGATATTATCAAGTCTGCAAAATTTTCCGGATCGAGATGATGATCAATAACCACTTTCATGGCTTTCGAGGCTTTTACATAATCTTCTGCTTCACCCAACCGGCCTGATTGATTAAAATCCAGCATTACAATAAGATCAGCATCTTCGATCAGTGTTCTGCATTTCTTCCGGTCTTTAATAAAAATATTAATGAGATCGGCTCCATCCATCCATTTCAGAAATTCCTGAAGATTGTTTGGAGCCATGAGGCCAATACTTTTGCCGTTAGCTTTAAAATAATGATATAGAGCTAATTGCGCACCAACCGAATCTCCGTCAGGATTGATATGGCATATTATTAATATATTCTCTGATGATGAGAAAAGTTTTGATAATTCTTTTGTATATTTGGATAAATCTATCACTATTACCAGGGATTTTTCAAGTGGATAAAGATAAAGAATATTCCTGAAGACCGCTTCAAGAGTTATATATCAAAAAATCTTAATATGTACAGTGATTTTACTTTTTCGATCATTAAACCAAATGCAGTCAGAACGGGCAAAATAGGGCCTATACTCGCTATGATCAATGAAGGAGGATTTGAAATAGCAGCAATGCGCATGGTTAAAATGACTCTTCCACAAGCTGAATCATTTTATTCCATCCATAAAGGCAAACCATTCTTCGAAGGTTTGATAGAGTTTATGACATCAGGCCCAGTTGTTGTGATGATATTAAAACATGAAAATGCCGTTGATAAATTCAGAAAGCTTATTGGAGCTACCGACCCGGCTAAGGCTGAACCTGGTACAATCAGAAGGACCTTTGCCGTATCAGTCCAGATGAATGCGGTTCATGGATCGGATAGTGTTGAAAATGCAATTATAGAAGCTAATTTCTTCTTTTCAAAGATTGAGAGGTTTTATTAAATAAGATCTTCCACCATTTATCCTTTTGTCCTGTTCCAAAACTTTAAATCCCATTTTGTGTTATTAGATTTGTAGGATATTAAAACATTATATGGATTCAACATTCTCAAAAGACTTTTCCGATAAAAAGATACTGGAGAAGTATTCTTCGGCTTTTACACTTTCCGATATGGAGATTTTTATTTTCCCGGAACTGTTTTATCCTCTTATTCTTGCTGATATAATGTCGCCTGAACTATGGAGGTGGAGACATGATCCATGGTTTAAGGATATCGAAAAAAAAAGTTTCACATTTAAAGTTAACAGGATAAAACAGTATATTATTCAGAACTATGTTTTCAATCTTGATCTCTCCACCTGGGGACTTACATCTAAATGTGCTGAAATCGCCAGGTTCAGTGATTTTTTCGATATGGATATGCTTAAACAATCCAATGCTCTTTTTGGCTATGAAGGGGACAAATACTATTTCGATATTGACATAAGAAAACATTTTGGTCTCGACAAGTTCGATTCAGATGTTATCCCATATTGGAAGACTGAAACAATAGAAGCTATGGGCGCTTTCAGGTATAAAGATAAATTCACATCTGGCGCCGGCGAATGCGTATCACTATCGGCTCTCTATGCTGCAGCTATGTTCGTTGTGGGCAGAGTACCGCTGGAGAAGATTTTCCTGATCGCCACTCCTTTACATTCGCAGAACTTTATTATGGAGAAAGACGGATTGATAACAAATAACCGTCGCATTGTAACAAAGAATATGTGGTATAACGGAACCTCACTTTCTGAAAAAGCAAGAAGAGCAATGGAGAATGAAAAAGTTACCATAGTTTCCCATATTTCCGGTTTTATACATACTTTATACAACGAAGCAACCATTGACAAAAATTCCTATGCACATTTTTCAGTGAAACTTAAAGAGTTTCTTGTAACCGAATTAACCAGTCTCATTTTTATAAATTTTCTTCGTTTTAAATCAAAATACAAATCACTTTTTCAGTACAAATGTGACTATTCAGGTACAATAAGATACATCTCACTTGAAAAAATGTTTGAATATGAGCATTCAAGCAAATTCAATGTTTCGGCCGAATCACGTGGTTCGCTGGTAAAAGAAATTGAAGGAGATGACTTTCATCTAAGTCCTCTTTTGGGGAAAATTATGTTAAATGATATTGAGGCTATTCTGGATATGCATTCCGGAAAAAATCTGAAAGAAATTGAAAATGCATTTATTGATAAGACCGGAAACAATTATGAAACAGTCATTCAGGAAATGTTTAAAGAGCTGAATGATTTTATTTTCATAGATCCAAAAATCCCTGATCCTGAAAAAACCTATTCAGTTACCTCCAAACTTAATATAACAATTGATGATTCCCGTGAAGAGATAATAAATATGATAGACAGGCATCGTGAAAATTCAGAAACTGCCTTGCTGGCGCTCTATGTATTCAGACAAATGGACAAAATAGACTGGAGTCCGTTTATAAAAGCCGCTATTGAAAGGAATCCGGTCTCCATGACTGAACTGAAGGGAAAGAATAAACTTGAAGCTTATACTATTCTGAGGGAGTTGCCCGATGAATCAATCTACGACGGGAAAAGGTTGGCCTTGCCGGATGAAGTATGGAATTTCAAGCGTGGTGACGGTATCGAAAAAGCCTTTTTACTGGCTGACTATCTTCTTCATATGGATAGATCTTCAACTGTTTCGATTGAAATTGAAAACAAGAAAGTCCTTCTGTCTGCAGCAGAAAATGAATTTCATTTCACTTCACATAAAAACCTGAAGAAATCGGTTAAGATAAAAGGGACTGACTACAAAATTGTTTAATTGGTTGAAAAGGTTGAAGGGATTGAAAAGGTTGAAATGTTGACTGGAGGACCGAATGACAATTAGTCGGTATTATCGTAAAACAATATCCTTAATAATTTCGCTCCCCGCTTTTTCGTTAAGCTTAGCTTTAAGCGCTTCCCTTAGCATTAATAATTCATTTCTGACTACTGAGGAATTAAGGTGCACATACAATGTATGATTCTTAATATAAATTTTTGTTGTCCGGGAGCTGATTGCCTTTCCAACAATTTCTTCCCAGGAATTGATGACTGAAATCTCGGATAGTTTTCCACCGAGATTCATCTCCTTAATATAATCATTCACTGCTTCGGCAAGTGAGATTGTCTTACTCCGTCTCATGTAGGTGTTGTTCCATTCTGAGTTACCACTTCTATCCCATTTCCAGCAATTTTGAATAGTTTATAGTCTGTCTTATGAGATGATAAAATATCCTGCAGACGATTCTGGTGAGTATCTGTTATAAATATCTGTCCAAATCGCTGATTACCAACAAGTCTTATAATCTGTTCAACTCGCTCTGCATCAAATTTATCGAATACGTCATCAAGCAGCAATATCGGTGAAAAGCCTGCTTTTCTTTTTATATAATCAAATTTTGCCAGTTTAAGGGCAACCAGGTATGATTTCTGTTGCCCCTGTGAACCAAGTGATTTAACTGAAAAATCATTCATCTCCAGAAGCATGTCATCTTTATGTATTCCGACAGTAGTGTACTCCAAAAAGCGGTCCTTGGTTATAGAGTTCAGAAGTGCATCAATAAAACTGCCGTCAGAAAGATGTGATCTGTATTTAAGTTTGACTGATTCTTTACCGGAGGAGATCAGGGAGTAGTATTCCTGAAAAACAGGTACCAGTTCATTTACAAGAGCCTGCCTTTGGCTATAAACATAGGTCCCGTATTTCACCAGCTGGGAATCCCAGATTGAAAGTACATCTTCTTCAAATATACCCGATGATTTAATATCCTTAAGCAATTTATTCCTTTGTTGAAGAGCTTTATTATAACTAAGTACAGAATCAAGATATTCAGCACTATACTGGCTGACTATTTTATTCATAAACCTCCTGCGGTCCTCGCTACCCTCAGTGATCAGAGCACTATCAGCAGGAGAAATCATTACCACAGGGTACCTGCCGACATGGTCAGACAGTTTCTGATACTCTTTACCATTCCTTTTTAATAATTTTTGTTTTTGTTTCTGAAAAGCGCAATAGATAAGATCTTCTTCCCCATCCCTGACAAATGTTCCCTGAATTATAAAATAGTCTTCACCATGCCTTATACTTATGCTATCAATATTATTAAAAAAACTTTTAGTAAGTGAGAGATAATGAATCGCATCAAGAATATTAGTCTTACCAACTCCGTTGTTACCCACAAAACAGTTTATCTTTGGTGAAAACTCAAGCTCATTCAGCTCATAATTTTTAAAATTGGTCAGGGCAAGTTTTTTGAGATACATTTTCTTAAAGACAAAAGTAAAAAGATAAACGTCAAAAGTAACAAGAAAAATAAGAAGTGATACAGGTTGGAAAGGATTGCTTCGTCGCTAGCTCCTAGCAATGACCGTAAAAGTAAGATAAATCAACATATTCGCTGTGATTTAGCCCCCCCTTGGGGGGGGTTGGGGGGTAAAAAGTCTCTGGGTAGAACCCCGTGTAAGTTCTTACATACTGATAATCAAGCTGATAACAAATATTTTATCCCTATTAGTATATTCATTAAATTAATTGTTTTAAAATTTGCTGAAAAAAATTACTTTTGCGGTGGTAAATTCAGTAGTTAAACATTAAGGACCAGTATGGCTAAAAACAAAAAGGATGAAAATCCTACGACCATCTCAAGTGTTGAGGAGACATTAACCAGAACAGAGCATTATTTAGAAGAGAATTATAAAACTTTCCTTATCGCACTAGGTGTTATAGTTTTGTTGGTAGGAATAGGCTGGCTTGGGAAACTCTATCTGAATAAGAGAAACGAGGAAGCCAAGTCTCAAATGTACCAGGCAGAAAAGTATCTTGAAACAGATTCTTTAAAACTTGCACTCAATGGTGATGGGAACTATCTTGGATTTCTTGATATTGCAAAAGATTATAAATTTACGAATTCCGGCAATCTTGCCCGGTATTGTGCCGGCATCTGCTATCTGCATATGGGCAATTATCAGGAGGCCATAGATTTTCTCAACAAATATTCAAAGAAAGATAAAGTTATCGGATCATTGGCTATCGGCGCAACCGGTGACGCATTCGTGGAGTTAGGCAATCTTGATAAGGGCATTGCAAAGTATCTTGAGGCCGCAGATTTTGCAAAGAATTCCTTTAATTCTCCTTTGTTTCTTTTGAAAGCAGGTGAATTATATGAATTAAACGGAAAGTTCGCTGAAGCATTAAAACTGTACGAAAGAATTGAGAATCAGTATCCGGAAAGTACTGAAGGTTCAACAATTGAAAAATATATTGCAAGGGTAAAAATTCTTATAAAGTAGTTTATAGAACCTCTTTGCATTAATAAGATTACGCATCCGGCTCATTTCTTTCTGAGGCTGATGCGTTTTTAATTTTACAATACACAACTATGGGTACTTCAAATTTATCAACTTATGATCCTGAAAGCGTTCCAGATGCAAGTGAAATGAGATTTGGTATCGTGATTTCAGATTGGAACAGGGAAGTGACATGGTCGCTGCTGGATGGTGCGATCAGAACCCTTACCACACATGGCGCAAAAGATAAAAATATTATTGTAAGACACGTTCCAGGAAGTTTTGAACTCACACTCGGAGCCCAGTTTCTTGCAGAGTACGATGACCTCGATGCAGTTATCTGCCTGGGATGTGTCATCCAGGGCGAAACTCCTCACTTCATATATATATGCCAGGGAGTAACACAGGGTATTACTCAACTAAACCTAGATTATAATATACCTTTCATATTTGGCGTGCTAACTACAAATACGCAGCAGCAGGCAGTTGACAGAGCAGGAGGTAAACTTGGAAATAAAGGCGACGAAGCAGCTGTAACAGCAATAAAAATGGCGGCCCTTCAACGTGAAATTGAAAAATGAAATTACCTGAGCACTTTCCGGACAAAAGCTACCGTAAAGTAAGACATCATAAATACACCCATAAATCCCTCTAATCCGGAGACAACTCTGCTTAGTCCCATCGGATATACATCTCCGTAACCTATTGTAAAGAAGGTTATCGCACTATGGTAGAATGACTGGAGAAGTGTTGAAAGCTTGTCTGGGTTACCTACTGCCGAAACAGTCTTACCAAGTCCGGATAAATCTATAAAAAAATAAAGAGATCCAAAGAAGAACCAGAATACTACTACACTTAAAAGAACCCGTCCCGGAGAAGTTGCATAAAGACCGATTTTATCAAATACCAGCCATTGAAAACAATTGGGAACATGACATACTATTTTTGCTATTCCCCCCTTTTCCTGCTGTTCGGTAAGCCACGATTTTGCTTCAAAACGTTTGAACATGATATAGGCTTCATCTTCATCCTCGTATTTACCTGTACCACTGAAGTTTTCTTTCAGAATCCTAAACTGTTCAGCTTTTTGACGTAAGGTAGTTCCTTCCTGATTTAATATTGAGTCGCGGCATTTGTTATGTCGCCAATCTATATATAACTTCCCGATCAGTCTCATGCCCGACATATCCAGTGATTTAATTTCAACTGGGAAATCGTATGGTTCAAGGTCAATAATATCTCTTACAATTGTATCAGATATATCTAGCAATTCTGCTTTTGCGAGACGGAGATCAACATAATGATCGAGATGGCACGATTTGAGGGAAATAGCATGAAAAGCAGATCCGTAAAAACTGACATCACCATCACCAAATTCTGTCCTTTCAAAACTGACATCAGTATCACCCATCTCCATCAGGCTGAAGTTTTTAGGACCAAATCCCATCTCAGACTTTTTGAACTGAATTTTTCCCACCTTACAGGAAGCACCTTCAAAATTAACTTCTCCGTTTCCAAAGATTGAACGGTTAAAATTAATTCTGCCTGAGCCAAAATCAACTGTTCTGAAGTCAACCCTGCTATTGCCAAATTCAGTTCTTTCAAACATTATCTCACAATCACCAAATACGGAATAGTGAAAATCAACTTTCCCGCCGGTTATCCTGGCTACTTTAAAATTAAACCGGCCATTGTTAAAACGGGTATTTATAAAAAGCAATTCCCCGCTGTTAAACTCGGTATTGGCAAAACTTACTTCGCCCTTTCCAAACTGGATGTCCTGAAAATCTTTAGTTCCGTCTTTGATAATAGCATTTTTGAACATGAAATCACCATCGCCGAAGACGCACCCGGTAAACTCAATGTTCCCTTCCCTGAATAAGGTATTTGATATAATAAAATTCCCGGTACCAAAGACCGAACCATTAAAAAGGACCTTCCCTCTTGCAAAGTGACTCCCATCGAAACTGACCTCTCCGTCTGAAAATGATGAATAAGTGAAGTCTGTACATCCTTTTGCTTCAAAAAAAGCATTCCTGGCAGAAAAACCTTTTATCTTAACCAGTTCTTTCTTTTCAATCCCCTGAATTCGCCTGTAAGAAGAGAGAGAGAATTCCTGAATGTAGAAATCATCGAGGTTTAGATCTTTCCCTTCCTTAATCATTGTGTAAACTGAGTTAATATCCACAGCACCAAATAATTCTGAGCTAATCTCCTCACCAGCTTCATTGTGAAAAGTAACCATAGCTGTTCTCGGACAAGTCCTGCCATCATCAGCAATGAATTTCACATTTCTGATTTCAATATGATAATTTGAATAACCGGTAAGCATTTATGATGTTTTGAAAAGTTAAGCCAATTTATAAAAAAAAAGATAATTACTATGATTTTTAATCAACCTTAACGCATACACAAGGTCTTGTAAGGACACCAGGAACATTTTCCCCTGACATCTGAAGTCTTTACAAACGGTTCATCTTCACTGAAGATTATACTAATTAGTTCTCCGAGACCTCTTAAAAATTCTTCTCTCACTGTCATGTAATTATCAATTACAATTTGATTTTTGTTACCTGACCTGATAATTAACTTATCGGTAATTAAAGTTCCATCCAACTTCTTAATTTTATAAACTGATGGTCTTACAACACTGTCAGGATGCATTGCCTTGTAAGCCTCACAATAAACCAATGTCTGAAGCCATCCGTCAGCGTCTTTCGTCCTGTCGTCGGCAAATAAATCATCAATTGTTTTAACAGACTCAGAAACATTGCCGGTTTTGTAGTCGACAATCCTTACAACTCCGTTGACAGAATCAATACGGTCAATCTTGCCTCCTGTAAGAATCCCGATCTGGGATCCATTTGACGGAAATGTCAAATCAAAACTAAAAGAATCCTCAAGGTTCAGGATACTAATAGGAGCAATTGCTTTATCCGTCTTTAGGATCCTGATCAGGAAATTCATTAATACCTCTCTGACTATAAGTTCGCTTCCGCTCACTGAATCATCCCTTCCGTCCTTATAATTTTCATTTACAGCCTCATTTATGATCTTAGCCAGCAACTGTTTGTTACGGATCATTGAATTGAGCATTTCTGTTGTCAGAATTGTTCCCGTGTACTGGAGGTATATATTCTTCATTATCTCATGCAAAATGTTACCCAGCATTGCCGGGTCAATATCTTTGAAGATATTTATCGGTTCTTTCAGACGGTTTACATACCTGAAAAAGAACTTCATCCTGCAGTTAAGCCATGTATTTATAGCTGAAGGAGAAAGTGTCCTGATACTATCCTTATTGAGAAAAAGAGATGCTAATTGTTTCGAATGTTCCTCTCTTCTGTCAATTATTTCTCCGGGTGCACCAGGTATTTTTATCTCAAAGCTGGAATCCATAAAATCGGGCTTCAGAACAGCATCATACTTCATCTGAAGAATAAACCTGCTCATCTCTCCGCTTCTTAGTCCTTCAGAATTAGAATTATATGTAAAAATTACATTTTCAGCTCTATGGAGAAGCCGGTAGAAATGATATGCATAAATGGACTCCTGATAGTTGACAGATGGCAAACCAAATGCCTCACGCAGGCTGAAAGGGATAAATGACGAACCAGCAGTAACTGCAGGTAAAATACCTTCATTGACTGACATTATAATCAGATTTTTAAAGTCGAGAGCCCGGGTTTCAAGAATACCCATGATCTGAATACCGGATAATGGTTCTCCGGAAAAAGGAACAGATTGAATTCTTAACATCCTGTCAAGAATTCTAATGTAGGTGTCAGTAGTAAAACTTACTTCGGTACTATTAACAATTACTTCAAGCCTGTTTATTGACAATACTACCCGGTAAATAAACTCGTTCCTGATATTTCCCTGAACGGATTTATCAGCAGAACCTTCCGGATTTTTTTCATCATGTAAAGCAATTAATGAAAGAACATCTTTAAAATAACCGGAAAGCTTGGCAGGGGTCGATAGCTTTGTAAATATTGTTGAGAGATGTTCTGATTTTGCAAAGCGAGCAGAGGGAACCATTACAAGATTGGATTTTAATATCTCGTTAACCAGTTCATTATCTGAATCATTCATTAATCCTGACAGTAAAGAATGTTTAAGCAGGTTTAATACATTCTTGTATCCGAACCGGATTACTCCATCAGTAAATGTGGCAGTTCTCTGCAGATCCATAAGATGCTTCATAAGGGTATAAACAAGAGTCTGCTTAAGCGGATGTCCCATTGTAATGTTGATATCGCCCATATTTTCCGGAAGGCTGGTCAAAACCGGCATTAACAGGTTTTCATCAGCGAGGACAATTGCTGTATGATGAGCATTGGTTTCAGAGATATCGGTGAACTCTGTTAATAATTGCGGAATGAGTTTTACCTGGGCCACATCTGAGGAGGTCTCGATAACCCTGCGTAGGACCAATGGTGCACTTTTTGAGAGCATGGTATCAAAACTCCAACCAGAAGGCATATCACTGCCAAATCTTTTAATATTCTCACGTAAGAAATAGCCAGCAGAATTTAGCTTACCTTCATCAATATAGGAATTATCAAAGTCCCAGTAAAACATGGCTTTACCTGCTTTTTTAAGTCCGGTCATCAACAGTTTTTCACATTCGTTCAATGCATTGAATCCTATAAAGTGGATCATGTCCCAGTGCTCATCTGTGATGTAATAGTTTCCATCACTCTCAGCCATTTCCCTGTATATCATACCCTCATATGCCAGATTTTGCTTCTGAAGTGAGTCTCTAAAGCCTGAATACATATTGAAAAGAATTGACCATATATCAATGAATCCTGATTTTTCACCGGTTGGTTTATCACGATTGAAATTTGTCCAGAACCTCCTTATTATGACCACTTGCTCTTCAGTCAGACCTCCAAACTGCTGGTCAATGTTTTTGATATCCGACACATTTCTGAATAATAATGATGCATCAACCAGATATTTGTCAACATCATCAAAATCGTTTAAAAGCATATCGCCCCAATAATAAAATTCGTCAAAACTTTCAGGCGACTTTTTAAGTTTGTTATATACTTTATAGAGATCAAAAAGAAGAATTTCATTACCGGCCGTCTGCCGGGAGGAATATGACCGGAACAGATCATTAATCGTAATAATAGACGGTGTCCATATTGGTTTCTCTATCCTGACAGCCAGATACTTCAGAAAATATAATCCTGCTCTCCTGTTTGGAAAAACAAGACAATGCCGGTTGAGTGTGTTACCGAATTCCTTGTAAAGAGAGTGGGCAATATGTTCAAGAAAATAGGTCATTTCATCTAGGTGCTAGGTGCTAGTTGCTGGTTACTGGTTGCTTTTAGCTTTTTACTTTTTACTTTTGTCTTAATACTTTTGTCTTAATACTTTTGTCTTAATACTTTTGTCTTTTGTCTTTATATAGTCTTCCTTGCCAGGTATCAAGTTCTTCCAGGCGATTTTCTATAAGGTTTACTATCTGGTCGGTTCGTTTCTTACCCCAGCCTTCACCTTTCAAAAAACGCGGTGGCGCTTCACCGGTAAACCGTTCCACCACAATTGCAGGATTCAATCTTTCAAGAAAAAGAATGAAGAAGTCAAGATATTCTTCCCATGTAAAGAGCTCAAAATCACCCGGATTATTTTCAAATTCTTTTTCCATAGTGGTTCCTTTTATTATTTGCAGCTGGTGAAATTTTACTGTTTTAATTGGCAGACCTGAGATAATACCAACCTCACTAAGCATCTCTTCGCGTGTTTCTCCCGGCAAACCAAAAATGAAATGTGCCCCAGTATTAATGCCCATGGAAGCTGTCTTTTCCACAGCCCATACCGCATCTTCATATGAATGTCCGCGGTTGATCCGTTTCAGAGTTTTGTTATAACACGATTCGATACCATACTCTACAGCCAGGTAACATTTGCGAGAAAGCTCTTTCATATAATCAAGCTTTTCCTCATCTATACAATCGGGCCTGGTTCCTATAATCAGACCAACAACACCGGGATAACTTAAAGCTTCATCATAAAGTTTTTTTAATGTCTCAAGTGGAGCATAGGTATTGGAATATGCCTGAAAATATGCGAGGTATGAAACAGCCTCACTGTATCTCCATTTGTGAAATTCTATTCCTTCCTCAATCTGCACGGAGACTGACTTTAAAGGCTGACAGTACGAAGGGTTAAAGGCATCATTATTACAGTAAGTACAACCACCCGAACCTTTTGATCCATCACGGTTTGGACAGGTAAAACCTGCATCAATAGAAACTTTCTGCACCCTGGCCCCATACAAACTTCTGAAATAATTCGAATAGGCATTGAATCTGCGTTCATGCATCCAGGGATAGGTTTTTATTTCTTTATTACTGACTGACATTCAAACACGTACAATTTTATTCTTATCAACATACCATATAAACGCCTCAATATTGTTATAACCCATATCAAGCAACAGATCGCGATACTGGTTAACCTGTTCTGCGAACCGAGCATTCTCCTCTCCAAACTTGAAATCGATTATTGTCGTCTTCCCTTCCCTGAATATTACTCTGTCGGGTCTTCTTGTAATACCTGAAGGCAGAAGTATCCCTGCTTCTTTAAGTACTTTGTTATCAGCCATAAACCAGTCAGCAACCTGAGGTATACTTACCAGGGAATTAATTCTTATTTCAATGTCAGATGATTCATCAACCGGCAATTTTCCTTCCAGAACCAGTTTTCTGACAGCTACGGAAATATCGGCCTGAGTATTTATACCTTCAAAAACCTCGTGCATGAGCTTACCATAGTTAATCTTCTTCCTGATAACTTTGCTTTCCGAAGAAAAATAATTCTCTCCATGAAGTTTCAACTTAAGTGATTCCATAGTCTGACTAACGTAATACCTTGAAGCGATAAGATTTGTTTTTTCAGCTGTTTTCCGGGTGTTTTCCGGGATCTCACCATATTCAAATACACGGGTCTCATCATTAAAGTATTTATTATGGTTAAGGTCAGGGTTAGGTCCAAGACTCCTCTCAGAGGTCTGAGTTATTGCATCCTTAATTATACCGGCAATTGTATTTTCAGATCTGGGATTATCAACTGAAAAACCATAGAGTGCATCTTTTGCCCTCGTTAATGCTACATATAAAAGGTTAATATTATCGAGGTAAACAGAGTATTTTTCTTCTTTAAAAGAATCAGCAAAAATTGTGTTAATTAACTCTTTGCCATATTTTACGGGTACAATTCCCAGATCACTAAGCGGTGAAGATTCAGGTTTCACCCATAAAACCGGCTGTTTAGAAGGAATATGATCGAGGTTCCAGGAAAGGAAAGGCAAAATAACCACCTTGAATTCGAGACCTTTCGACTTATGGATAGTCAGTATTCTGATCGCATCCTGATTCCCAGGCAGAACGACGGATTTCTTTTTCCCAGTCTCTTCCCACCAATCAAGGAATGACTGAATATCAGCATTCTTATTGCCTGTAAAGCTTACTATATAATCCTGAAAAGTGTTCAGAAAAGCCACATTCCATGAATAATCACCCAGTTGGAAAAACCTTATGATATTCTCAGTTGCTTCAAACAACGGCATTTGTCTGATCCTTTCCAAAAAAGTTTCATAGCCATCCGGAAAATAATCACGTGATCCTTCAATTAATTTATCACTTAGCAACGATACCTTCTCGGCATTCTCGACGCCTTTGGCCATCAGATAGAACCGCAACATAATTGCCCTGCTTATATAGTCCTCCGGATCATTTACAACTGAGATCACACCAATAATAAAATTAATAACAGGTGAGTTTGAGAGTAACAACGAATCGTTTGAAACTGCATTTAAATTATACCTGCTCCTTTTTATGGGCGAACATTTGTTAATATAGCCAATCAGTGTTCTAAGAATTTGTGCTCCTTCCTTTCCGTCCCTCACGATAATGCCAATATCCGAAGCATTATAACCTTTGTCCTGAAAAGACTCGATGACAAGAGGGAGGCGCTCCAGGACAACATCCTGCCATTTATGCTCCTTTTCATTTGTAATGAATTCCAGTCTGACAAAGCCACCATCATTTTTTCCAGGATCTGTCTGAACAGCTTCATCATAGAGTTTTTTAAAACTCACCGGGAGTAATTCACCTGTAAGTGCTTCGTCAATCTTTGAAGGGATTACTGAAAACAGCGAATTATTAAACCTGATAATGTTTGACCTGCTTCTCCAGTTTGTTGTCAACGGTTCACTGAGAATTCTTTTATTATCGATCATACAATCAAGCACTTCTCCAAGTATGCGCCAGTCACTGTTCCTCCATCTGTAAATTGATTGTTTAACATCGCCAACGACAAGGTTATCAAAACCTTCTGCCATGCTGTTTTCAATCAATAGTTTGAAATTCTTCCACTGAATAATTGAAGTATCCTGAAATTCATCTATCATGAAATTCTCAAACCTGTTTCCCACCTTTTCATATATAAAAGGAGACTGATCTTCCCTGGTGATAAGATTAAGAAGTTCGCCCGCATCCGAAAGAAGAAAACTGTTTTCATTTGTCGTAATCTGATGAACATTTTTCAATACATCAGATAGGATTCCCAGCGCGTAAATGTTTTTGAGAATCACAGTTGCACTCTTGTTAACAACTACATTTTCATCATAATACTGAATTGCTTCCCGGAGTGTCTTATCCAATCCGTTGTCTATGGCCAGTTGCAAGTGTGGTGCTGTGCTTCCGGTTGACCAGCGAGGCGGGTCATTTCCAATTTCACGCACATAGTTATTTGGCTCCTTAAAACTTCCTGAAACCATTGATCTGATGAACCCTGGAATTCCCTGCCCTTTCCTGTAAAACAAATCGTCGGACAATTCATATTTTGAAAAAATCTCATCAGCCCTTCTTCCATATTCTGCCAGCTGTTTCTCAAAAGTCCGCGATATTGATCTGATCTTTTCAATATAATCAAGCAGAAATTTTTTGTCTTCAAGTTTTGTCTGTTCATCAGCTGACAGTAACTTGAATTTTTCTTTAAACAACTCCTCTGCAAGTTTGATTATACCGTCTTTTAGATTCCAGCTCTTTTCCTCGTCAATATTAGACATAGCATATGAGATCAGCCAGTTTTTAAGCTGAGCGTCAGTTACAGCGGAGGCAAACATTTCATCAACAGCAGAAGATAGTATTGAACTATGGTCCAATTCAATGTTAAATCCGGAATGAAGCCCAACTTCCCGTGCAAAAGCCCGAAGAACTTTCTGGAAAAAACTATCTATAGTAGATACAGAGAACCTGGAATAATCATGCAGAATAGAGGTTAATATTTCTTTTGCCTCTTTCCTGATCCACTCTTCTGTTTTATTTGTAGCATTAATCAAATCCGGGAGATAATCTGATTTTTCTCCGGTTGCAAGTTTATGTAAATGATCGAGGATCCTTGATTTCATTTCAGCGGTGGCTTTATTTGTAAATGTAACCGCAAGAATCTTCCTGTAATTATATCTTGATTTAAAAAGGTTTGCAAGATAAATTGCTGTCAGCTTGTATGTTTTACCCGATCCTGCCGATGCGCTGTATATGGTAAGAGTGCCCTGTCCCATGGCTTAAAGTTATCGCTTTTTAGCTAACTTTGTGTCGTGAACAAAAAAGTAGTTATAGGATTATCCGGAGGTGTAGACTCAAGCGTTGCAGCATGGGTTCTGAAAGAACAGGGTTATGATGTAATCGGATTGTTTATGAAGAACTGGCACGATACTACAGGCCTTCTTCAAAGCTACTGTCATTGGGAAGATGATCTGATGTTTGCTGAAATGGTCGCGAAGAAACTAAACATTCCATTTTACCAGGTTGACCTGAGTATTCCGTATCGCCAGAGAGTCGTTGATTATATGTTTTCCGAATACGAAAAGGGACGTACGCCCAATCCGGATGTACTCTGCAACAGGGAGATAAAATTTGATTCATTTGCTGAAGAGGCCAGGAAGCTGGGAGGTGATTGGGTTGCTACAGGACACTATTGCAGAAAAGAAGAAATACATTCAGGTGACAAAACTTTTTACAGACTTCTTTCAGGTAAGGATATTAATAAAGACCAGAGTTATTTTCTCTGCCAGGTCAGTCAGGAACAACTTGCATCTGCACTTTTCCCAATTGGAAGTCTTACAAAACCCGAGGTCCGTAATATTGCCGGGAAACTTGGTCTTGCGACTGCCCAACGAAAAGACTCACAGGGAATCTGTTTTGTCGGGAAGGTTCATCTACCGACGTTCCTTCAGCAGAAACTGAAGGCGAAAAAAGGAAATATAGTGGAAATAGTTGAAAGAGTTGAAGGGGTTGAAAAGGTTGAAAAAGTTGAAAAAGTCAAAATCTTTTATTACCCTGAGATTACAGAAGGTTTCACTGAAAAAGAAGTGTCAGAAAAATCACTGGAAGAACTGACCGAACCATTTAAATATGAGCCGTCATCAGGGTATATAATCGGAACTCATAACGGCGCACATTTTTTTACTATTGGTCAAAGGAAAGGAATGAGTGTTGGAGGGCATAAAGAGGCTCTGTTTGTAATTGGTACTGACGTGGAAAAGAATACCGTTTATGTTGGTGAAGGTCAGTCTCATCCCGGACTGAATCGTAAAGGACTCTTTATAAGGAAAAACGAGATACACTGGATAAGAACTGATATAAAAATGAAAGAAGGTGAAAGTCGCGATTATATGGTAAGGATAAGATATCGTCAACCAATGCAGAAAGCTCGTCTGTATTGCAGGGAGAAAGGTATGTACATCATCTTTGATAAGCTTCAGCGAGGTATTGCTCCCGGACAGTTTGCAGCCTGGTATGAGAATGATGAATTGATCGGGTCAGGAGTGATTGATAGATAAAAAGGCTCAGGGCTCAGGGCTGACTGGAATGAGCCGGTTCTTCTTTTGGAAGCTAACCACAAATACTCCTGCAAAAATCAACAATGCTGAAATAATCATAACCAGATTGATATGATCCTGTCCCATAATTGTAGCAAGGTATGCTGCGATTATTGGCTGGGTATAAGTGTAGGTACTGACAATCGTCGGACTAAGCCGTCGTAATCCAAATGTAATAAAAAGATAGCCAAGATATGTGGCACCAACTATTACGAAACCAATTTCCAGCCATGCAGTTAAAGGAATAGATGACCAATCCATAGTACTCCATTGATGATACCCTGCTGGGATATTAGTCAGCATCCCGAATAAAAAAGTCCATTTCATAACTGTAACCGGATGATATTTTTCCAGCATCTTTTTAATAATTACCGTATAAAATGCCCAGCTTATAGTATTGACCATAGAAAAAATATCTCCTAAAAAAGTCGAGCTTCCCAGATCAGGAACACCATTCTGCAATATCAGCAAAAGTACACCTGAAAGACCTATCGCAAGTCCGGTTCCTTTCAGAAAAGTAATTCTTTCTTTGAGTATAAGAGCAGCAAAAACAAATGCAAAAATTGGATTCGTTGAGAGTATTATTGAAGAGTTGATGGGCGTAGTCATATCAAGTCCTACCAGGAAAAGAGTCTGGTTAATGACTACACCAAAGAATGAACAGCCGAAAAGAAATAACAAATCTTTCCTGTTGACAGGTTCTCTAGGCATAAACAGACTGGTGATCCAGAAAAGCGCGGCCGCAGAAATACTTCTTACTGAAACAAGGGCAAACGGTTTAATATGTTCCGGCATTACCGCTTTAGCTATAGAGTAGTTTATAGTCCATAGATAATATTGGCGGCAAGCAGTGAAAGATGGGCCCATGTATTTAAACGACTCTTATGCATGCTCATAATTTGAGTGGCAAAAGTATAAATAATAGGTATATTTGAAAAAAATTTATACCATAATGCAAAAGATTTCTATAATCAGCGGAGGAACAAGTGGTCTTGGACTGGAAATTGCCGGCCTCCTTATAAAATTGGAGAAAAATGTGCTCATACTTGGCCGAAACAGTGAGAAACTGGCTGTTGCATCAACAAGGCTCAATCAAGCTTCCAGAAGTTCAAATGTGGAATTGATGAAGTGTAATATAGGTAATGAGGAAGAAGTCAGAAAGGTTGGTGAATTCCTTACCAGGAACTCACTTTCGGTGGATTATCTTTTCAATAATGCCGGTGTGGGATTTTTTGCAAAAGCTCATACTTCAACGTCAGTTATTATTGACTCGGTTTTTGAGGCCAACCTGAAAGGCATGATACTTCTCACCTCTGAAATACTTAGACTAACCCCTGAAGAAGAAGAACTTACAATTGTAAATATTATGTCAACTTCAGCTCTGTTCGGAAGAGCAGAAGAGACAATCTATTGTGCAGCAAAATGGGGTGCCAGAGGTTATACGGAGGCGCTAAGGACAGAGTTGAAAGGAACAAAACGAAACATTATTGCAGTTTATCCGGGGGGCATGAGAACTGATTTCTGGAAAGTCCCCGGACAAAACCGCGACATTAGCAGTTTTATGGACCCGGCAGAAGTTGCTGAGAAAATTGTGAACGCTGTAATTGTTACTGATAAAATGTTCGTTACGGACATTACTATAAACAGAAAAAAATAATATGTAGGGACCGGTCGCGACCGGTCCCTACATATCGTTATGACAGCCTGTTTTTATAATCTTTGTAGCCAAACTCCCTTATTAATTTGAATTTGCCATCTGAAGTCCAGATACCGATAGAGGGATGATGCACTCCATTAAATGTTGTTGTTTTAACCATTGTATAATGGATCATATCCAAAAAAATAATTCTGTCTCCAGGAGTAAGTTCTTTATCAAAAGACCATTCTCCCATGACATCTCCTGATAAACATGAGTTTCCTCCCATTCTGTAGGTCGGTTTCCCGGGAACCACGTCAGTTGCACCTAGAATTTTTGGTTTATAAGGCATTTCAAGACAGTCGGGCATATGGGCAGTAAAAGAAACATCCAGAACAGCTGTTTTGATTTCGTGATTTTCTACAATATCTTCAACTGTCGCAACCAGTTCTCCTGTTTCCCATGCAAACGCACTTCCGGGTTCGAGTATTATATGAAGACCCGATTTTTCACGAAATTGTTTAAGAATTTTTATCAGATGATCAGTATTATAGTCTCGTCTTGTAATAAGATGCCCTCCGCCCATATTTATCCACTTAAGCTGCGGAAAAAATCTCCCGAACCTGGCCTCAACAACCTTAAGTACTTTTTCAAGGGCATAAGAATCCGATTCAAAAAGCACGTGGAAATGAAGCCCTTCGATGCCATCGGGAAGCCCATCTTTCAGATCTTCAGCGATTATCCCCAGCCTTGATCCAGGGGAACACGGATTGTAAAGGCCATGACTAACCTCAGAAAATTCAGGATTTATTCGTAATCCTGCTGAGATTTTTTCCGGATAATTTTGTAATTTATGTGAATACTTCCTGAATTGATTTATTGAATTAAAGGTGATGTGAGAACTGTACTTCATAATTGAATTAAACTCACTCATCTTGTGTACAGGAGAATATGTGTGTGCCCTCGATCCAATCTCTTCAAAGCAAAGACGTGCTTCATCAACTGAACTTGCAGCAGCTCCTGAAATATATTCCCGCAGAATCGGAAAAACTCCCCACACAGCAAATCCTTTGAATGCAAGTATTATTTCAACACCCGATTCATCAGATACATGTTTAATCAAAGAAAGGTTCTTACGAAATCTCTCTTCATTAATCACAAAACAAGGAGACGATATTTTGGAATAATCTATTAACATCTTATAGTTTCCAAATTTTTAAAAATGTATTTTCTTCCCTTTGTGCTACTTTGGGCTCTCCTTTGTTATCCTTAGTGGTTAATGGCTTTTGTTTTTACCACAAAGGAACACAAAGGTTATCACTAAGGTTCACAAAGGTTTTTTAGGTTATCCTATATAAAAGATTAAAGTTCCAGATCCACATTATGCAGTTCCACCCACGGTAATCCAAGCCGGTTCAATTCAGCCATAAACGGATCGGGATCAAATTCTTCAACATTGAATACACCCGGTTTTTTCCAGATTCCCTTCAGGTACATCATGGCTCCGATTGCTGCCGGCACACCCGTTGTATAGCTGACTCCCTGCGCTCCTGTCTCAGCATAAGCCGCTTCATGACTACAATTATTGTAAATATAGTATGTTTTTTCTTTCCCGTTTTTGATACCTCTGATACGGCATCCAATGGATGTCTGACCTTTATAGTTTTCTCCGAGTCCTCCGGGATCGGGTAGCACGGCCTTCAGAAACTGAATTGGAATAATCTCTCTTCCCTGGAACATCACCGGTTCTATACCAGCCATCCCGATATTTTGTATTACCCGCAGATGAGTAAGATATTCCTGTCCGAATGTCATCCAGAACCTTGCCCTTTTAAGAGTTGGGTAATTTTTAACGAGCGATTCCAGTTCTTCGTGATAAATCAAGTAAGATTCTTTCGGACCAATCTCAGGGTAATTCAAAGGCTTATGAACTTGGTGCGGTTTTGTAATTATCCATTTGCCATTCTCCCAATACTTACCCTCTTGTGTCACCTCTCTTATATTTATCTCAGGATTGAAATTCGTTGCAAAAGGTTTACCATGATCACCGGCATTACAATCAACAATATCAAGGAAGTGCATCTCATCAAAATGATGTTTGGCAGCATAGGCCGTATAAATTGAAGTTACCCCTGGATCAAAACCGCATCCGAGAATCGCTGTTATTCCGGCTTTCTTATAGTTGTCGATATAAGCCCACTGCCAGCCATATGCGTATTTAGCCTCTTCCAGCGGTTCATAATTCGCAGTATCAAGATATGCTACACCAGTTTCAAGACAGGCATCCATAATATGGAGATCCTGGTATGGCAGGGCAACATTTACTACGATGTCAGGTTTAAATGATTTTATAAGCTTTACCAGCCGGGGAACATTATCAGCATCTACCCCGGCAGTTTTGATGTTTTCATTGCCAATTTTTTCAGCAATAGCATCACATTTGGATTTTGTCCGGCTTGCTAACATAATTTCTGTAAAAACCTGTGGCAGAGATGCCATTTTATGAACTACAACTGTGCCTACTCCGCCGGCACCTATAACCAAAACTCTTCCCATAGCTAATTAAGATAAAAGACAAAAGTAAAAAGATAAAAGTATAAGGCAATGGGAAAAGGGTAATAATGCAAAATGCAATAAATCAAAAGTAAATAGTAAAACATATCGGGTACCTGGCACCAAGAACCGAGTACTGCGCAACGTTTACTAATTCTGCTTATATTTGTAGCTTCAAAATTTTGTTACCCGGGTATGAAGCTGATCAATCCTTTGCTTATTTTACGGATATTAAGCACTATTCTCTTTATAGAAACTATATCGTATCTTCTCTGTCTGCCAGTGGTTTTTATTTATAAAGAGTCTCCATACCCTTTCCTCTTGTCGGCAGCTGTAACCATAGTCTTATCTGCAATATTTTATTTCATTTCGAGAGACTCTGATTCAACTAAATTCAGCAACAGGGATGGATTCCTTTCGGTAACTCTTTCATGGGTTATTTTTTCATTATTGGGAGCTTTGCCATATCTGATTAGCGGTACAATCCCCACATTTATTGATGCATTCTTTGAATCCACATCCGGATTTTCCACAACTGGTTCTTCCATTCTGAAGAATGTAGAGATATTACCCTTCTCAATACTTTTCTGGAGAAGCCTTACTCATTGGATTGGAGGAATAGGGATCATAGTTATTCTAATAATCATCCTCCCTTCAATCAAGGCTACAGGTTACCAGCTATTTAGTCTTGAATCCTCAATGAGAGAAAAGATTCATCCAAAAACAAAGGCTATAGTTTTCAGGGTTCTTTTTATATATCTGGGACTTACTCTTGCAGAAATAATTCTTCTGAGCTTTGGTGACATGAACCTGTTTGATAGCATCTGTCACTCTTTTGGAACGGTAGCTACGGGAGGATTTTCAACAAAAAATAACAGCCTGATGCACTATTCTTCTTACAGCCAATATATTGTAATGATGTTCATGTTCCTAGCAGGAACAAGCCAGGTTATTTACTATTATCTGATAAAGTTTAACTTCAAGAAAGTCAAACAGAATGATGAGTTATGGTTTTATATTTCAGTTATATTGATTGCAGGTGCTATTGCAACAATAATCCTGCATGTGAATTCAGCAAGAACATTTGAGGAATCTTTCAGGGATGGATTTTTTCAGATTATTTCAATAATTACCTGTACAGGCTTTACATCAACAGATTATCTCGTCTGGCCGGGAGCGGCTGTTCTCCTAATCTTCCTGTTAATGTTTGCAGGAGCAAGTACGGGTTCAACTGGCGGCGGAATAAGGATGGCAAGACATCTTATTGTCATTAAAAATATTAAAAATGTTTTTATCAAACTCAACCATCCCAAATCTATCACTTTCATAAAATTAAATGGTAAAAGCGTTGCTGAAAATACCAATATCTCTATACTTTCATTTGTAGTATTATACCTGTTTCTTTTTGTGCTTGGTACTGTTATTATTGTAATAACCGGTGTTGATCCGGTTACTGCTTCCAGTTCAGCCGCTACATGTATGGCAGGAATCGGACCAGGTCTCGGAGCAGTTGGACCTATGAGCAATTTTGCAAATATGCCTGAGATAAGTAAGGTTGTGCTTAGTCTGCTTATGATTATCGGAAGGCTCGAGATTATTACCGTATTCACCATCTTCACCAGAACATTCTGGAAACTTTGAAAAGGTGCTGGTTTCTGGGTACTATGTGTCTGGCATCCAGCACCGAGCGCCTTTATAAGAGTAGTTTTCTAACATACTCAAGACTCTCAGGAGTTCCCATGTCTACCCAATAGCCTTCATCATGTTTCAGAGTATAAATATTATGTTCTGCGGCAAGTTTAAGATATAAAGCGATCATTGAATAAACACCTTCATTCATATATTTAAAGATCTCCGGTTCAACGATATGCATGCTTGAAAATGCTATCTCAGAAAGCCCTTCCTCGCCAGCACCTGCAAGTATTTGTTCCCCGCTTGATATATTTCGCCATCCACGCATCTGACCCTCTTTATCAATTAGTACAAACCTGTTTCCCGGACGGTGCCTTACAGCCAGTGTAGCGAGACCCTTCTTATCAATATGTAATCTGTAAAGAGCGGAAAGATCAAGATCTGATATTATGTCTACATTGTAAAGAAGGAAAGGGGTTTTATCAAAAAAATCACGGGCTTTGTACAGCCCTCCCCCATTTTCAAGAAGCTTATTCCTTTCATCAGATACTGAGATACTGAATCCCATCTTATTAAGTTTTCTTACCTCATCTTCAACCATATCTGCAAAGTGATGCACATTTATCATTATATCATTGAAACCATGTGCAGAGCATTTCTCGACCGCCATCTGAAGGGCTGATTTCCCATTTATGTCAACCAGGGCTTTGGGAATATTCTCCGTTATCTTCCCCAGCCTTTTACCTAATCCTGCAGCAAATATCATTGCTTTCATGTTCAGCTCATTATTGGAATTTTTAAATGTACCAATTCTTCCTCATATTTTAGATTATCGGCGTACGGTCCCGCTGAAGCGGGATCTCCGCTTCGCTTCGACGTGCGGTGTGCGGCCTGTTACATTTCAGTCGTGTGTTTTAGATTTCTCTAATTCAATATATATCTGAGCATCAGGTATTAACCTGATTGTCTTAAATAACTCAGGAAGTGACACTGGTAGTTGTCCTGAATCAATTAGTTGAATTAAGAGTTCCACAGCGGGTACGATGCTTCCGGTGAATGTTGGTTTCTTTTCATACAATCCTCTGAATCCGAAAGCTCCCAGAGCCTGCATAAGTCTGATCATACTGAACCCGGCATAATATCCTCTGAATTCCGTAATGCTTTCTCCAGATATTGCACAGAAATTTTTTACATGGTATTCAAGAAGTATCTGACGCGACTTCTCCGGAATATGAGCCTTTGCATCGTATAATAGTGAAGCAACGTCGTATTGAGGAGCTCCTTTCCTGCCACCCTGGTAATCAATGAACCATGGTTCGCCTTTAACTATCATTACATTTGCCGATTGAAAATCCCTGTATAGGAAAAAATCTTGTCTGGTTTCCAGAAGAAAATCAGCAAGGGAGTTAAAATCATGTTCAAGCCTCCGTTCATTAAAGGAAACTGCCAGGAGCTTGAGAAACATATATTTAAAATAATTCATATCCCACATCATCGATTGCCTGTCGAAACTTTTGTGTGGATAACAAAGTTCCATATCCAGGCCATCTATCCCATTTATCTGGAAATTAATCAGTTCATCAAGAATTTTGCGGTACATATCTTCAGCCTGCCTGTCAAACCCTCTATTTTCTTGTTTTTGCTGAAGCCAGGTAAACAGGTTTTTATCACCGAGATCCTGTAGAAAATAAATGAATTTTTCAGGCAGATATCCGAATATCTCAGGCACACGGAGTCCTTTTGAAATGAAGTGCTTCGTAAAACCGATAAATGCTTCATTTTCCTCAATGTTGGGATTATATGCCCCTATAACATTATTGATTCCTGAAGTAATTCTAAAATATTTTCTGTCGGAGCCGGATTTAGGTAAAGCCCCAATTTTTATATCAGAATCCCCGAATAATTCTTTGTATCCATCTGATACAATGTCTATTTCGCTCATAATGTTTCTCGTTGCTTGTTGCTTGTTGCTTGTTGCTTGTTGCTCGTTTTGATTTTACTTTTTACTTTCTACTTTTCCCTTTTGTCTTTTGTCTTTATAATCTGATCATAATTTTTTTCCTGTAGAGAACTAAAGTTACTCCCCATATTAAAAACATGATAATGATACCAAACATAAGGCTGCCCTTCAGGTTACCTGCAACCGCAACACATACTTTTTCATAAAACCAACCATAAAGAGTTACCTTATCTGTACCTGATTGTACATGAATGAATAACAACATTTTAGTGAAGATAACAGAAAGAAAACAGGAAAAAAGTGCATTTGTACCAAAAACCCTGAAAAATGTACCCCAAACCTGGAATTTAATAACATCTGCTATCAGGAATATTAACGAGAAAAAACACATTGCTATACCTGCTGTGTACAAGACGTATGAGCTCGTCCACAAAGGCTTATTTATAGGGAAGATCATGTTCCACAAATATCCCAGACCAATAGCAGCAATGCCTAAAAGGATAATCTTTAAAACTGTTTTTCCATTTGCAGAACCCTTAACTGTCATTCCTCCGACAAAATAGCCGACTATCAGAGTACAAAGTGCCGGAATGGTACCCAGTATACCTTCAGGATCGAAGAGAAAGCCAAATCCTTTATAAAGATGGTTTTTACCAAATAATGCTATATCTGCTTTAAGAGCAAAATTGCCTTCAGGACTGTAAGGATCATTACCACCGAAAAAGGCCAATAATCCCCAGTATATCAGTAACAGAGATGCAATTATTATCCACAGGTACTCACGTTTGATTGTCAGGCAGATAAGAGCACCAATACCGTAAGCCAGCGCAATACGCTGAAGTACTCCCATTATTCTGAGAGTCGAATAATCTCTTCCAAAATATGGAAAGATTGTAAGGAATAAACCAGAGGCAAAAATAGTTACCATCCGTCTGAATATTCTGGTTATAGAACCTCCATTAATTTCATGTCCGTATTTTTTAAGAGAATAGTATGCTGAAATACCAGCGATAAAAAGAAAAAAAGGAAAAACGAGGTCAGCCGGAGTACAACCATTCCATTTTGAATTCTTTAACGGCGAATAAACGAATTCCCAACTCCCGGGATTATTTACGATAATCATAAAAGCTACTGTTATTCCTCTGAAGATATCAAGAGAAACCAACCTGCCACTACTCTTTGCCATAGATGAAGCCTGATATAATCCGGTAAAAATAATAATTAAAGATGATTTAAAGTGTTGAGAAATGGTGGAGGTGTCAGAAGTTATATTTGTTAAAAGAGTTGGGTGTTTTAACTTTTCCCTTTGTGTTACATTGTGTTGAACTTTGTGTTACTTTGTGGTTCAAAGAATTATTTTAATAACCCCTGGGAATATATAAACCATGCAATTAAGAAACCTGTTTATAATTCTGTCTTTAACATTACTCTCACTTATTCCTGTTAAATCACAAAACACCGAACCCCCGTTTTTAAAATATATGAACCATCCATGGGTTGATTCGGTAATGAAAACCCTTACACTTGATGAGCAGATAGCACAATGCATCTGGATAGCAGGTTATTCAAACAGAGATGTCTCGCATGAAGTTGAGGTTAGTGATATAATCAGGAAGTATGGAATCGGTGGTATTGTTTTCTTCCAGGGAACAGCTGCAAAACAGGCAGAATTGACCAATTATTACCAGACAATTTCGAAAGTACCTCTCCTAATATCACTTGATGCTGAGTGGGGAATCGGCATGAGGTTAGAAAATGTTGATAAGTTCCCTTTTCAGATGACAATGGGTGCAATACAAAATGATTCACTCATTTATAAGTTCGGAAAAGCAGTTGCATCTCAGTTCAAAAGACTCGGTATGCAGGTAAACTTCGCTCCTGTTCTGGACATTAACGTTGATCCCCGGAACCCAGTAATAAACTTTCGTTCATTCGGTGAAAACAAACAAAAGGTAACATCGAAAAGCATTATGTATATGAAGGGATTGCAAGACAATGGCATCCTCGCAACCGGGAAACATTTTCCCGGGCATGGTGACACAAATGTTGATTCACACCTCGATTTACCATTAATAGCCAATTCCCGCTCAAGACTGGACAGTATAGAGTTGTATCCTTTTCGAAAGCTTATCAGTGAAGGGATTGGAAGCATAATGGTTGCACATCTCAGTTTGCCCTCACTCGACACTACAACAGGCCTGCCATCAACCCTTTCCCATGTTATTATCAATGACCTTCTCAAGAATGAGCTGGGATTCAAAGGATTAGTGGTTAGCGATGCAATGAATATGAAGGCTGTGACAAAGTTTTTTAAGCCCGGAGAAGCCGATGCTAAAGCGCTTGAAGCCGGAAACGATGTTGCAGAGTTTGTAACGGATGTGGAGGCTGCAATAAGGGAAACAAAGAACTATATCTCCCTGAAAAAACTTACAAATGATAATATCGCTCTTAAGTGCAGGAAAGTACTGGCCCTTAAATACTGGTCGGGATTAAATAAACTCCGTACAATAAATAAAGAGAATATTGACAATGAGTTATCTTCAATGACATCCAAAGCATTAATACGTGAACTTTATGCAAATGCATTAACCGTTCTCAACAATAACCAGAATATTATTCCTGTAAGAAATCTACAGAATATTAAGATCGCCACAATAGCAATTAACAGAAACAATATCTCTGTGTTTCAGAGAAGAATTGCAGATTATTTTCCTGCCGATCATTTCTTCATTGATCCCTCTGATACTGCAGCAAGTAATAAGCTGTTAAAAAAACTCTCCTTATATGACCTGGTAATTGCGGGAGTTTTTGGTCTTGATCAACGACCCAATTTTGGATTCGGAGTAAAACCTGAGCTGAATCATTTACTCGAAAAACTAATTACAAATACTAAAACAATAATAACATGGTTTGGCAATCCTTACGGAATTGATAAAGCTGGAAGTCTACAGGATGCGGAAGGGCTCATCCTTGCTTACCAGGAAAATGAATTTACAGAAGATCTTTCAGCTCAACTTATATTCGGAGGTATCGGGGCACTCGGTTCTCTTCCTGTTACAATAAACAAAAAATGGCTTTCTGATTATGGAATTATGACTCCCGGGCATATAAGGCTCCAATATGGGATCCCGGAAAGTGTCGGGATGTCATCAGAAACACTCAACAGTAAAATTGACTCTATTGTGAGCACGGGACTAACGGCTAAAGCATTCCCGGGATGTGTGGTTATGGCTGCCAGAAAGGGAGTTGTTGTGTTCCGGAAAACCTATGGATTTCAAACCTATGACAATCGTATTGCAATAAAGGAAGATGATCTGTACGATCTGGCATCGGTTACTAAGGTATCTTCAACACTGGCTGGCCTGATGATTCTCAACACCGAAGGAAAATTCTCGCCTGATAAAACTTTAGGTTATTATCTTCCCGATTTCAGAAGAACCAATAAGGGGAATATTGTTTTAAGAGATTTTCTGACTCACCAGGCCGGACTCATACCTTATATACCCTTCTGGAAAGAGACTCTTAAAAAGAATGGAAAGTTCAGGCATAACACATTTGATTGTAAATACAGTAAAAAATATCCTCTGGAGGTAGCACATGGCCTCTATATCTATAAGAATTACAGGAAGAAGATTATCAGGGAGATAAAAAGGAGTCCCCTTGGTGAAAAGAAATACGTTTATTCGGATCTTGCATTTATTATAGCTCCTGAGATTATAGAAAAATTAACGGGACAAAAATGGTATGATTTCGTGACAGACAGTATTTATAAGAAAATCGGAGCTTTCGATATAGGATTTAATCCATATCTGAAATACCCTTTAATCAGAATAGTTCCTACAGAATATGATTCACTCTTCAGAAAACAGTTGTTATGGGGTACGGTTCATGATGAGGGTGCCGCTATGCTGGGTGGAATATCGGGGCACGCAGGGCTATTTTCAACTGCAAATGATCTTGTAAAATTAATGGAACTCTATCGAAGAATGGGTGAATATGGCGGGCAACAACTGATCGGCAGGAATATCATGGAAGAATACACAAGAGTTCAGTTTCCTGAGAATAAAAACCGCAGAGGTTTAGGATTTGATAAGCCGCTGCTGAATAATTCCCAAATTTCACAAAAAGAAGCCTATCCGACAAGAAGTGCCTCACCATCCAGTTTTGGACATTCAGGCTATACAGGAACATTTGTTTGGGTCGATCCGGAATACGACATTACATTTGTCTTTCTATGCAACAGGGTTTACCCGACAAGAAACAACAATCTTTTGACTGATATGAATATAAGGTCTGAAATACTTCAGACGATTTATGATTCAATAATAAAAACCAGACTGTAAAAACAATCTGGTTTATTGTGCCCAGAACAAGACTCGAACTTGCACACCCTTGCGAGCACCAGCCCCTCAAGCTGGCGTGTCTACCAATTTCACCATCTGGGCGAGATGGGATTGTGCCCAGAACAGGACTCGAACCTGCACATCATTACTGACACTAGTCCCTGAAACTAGCGCGTCTACCAATTTCGCCATCTGGGCGGTAAAAGATAGCGGCTGCAAAAATATAAATAAAAATGAAATATAAGAAAAAAGATTAAAAAAGGTTTTTAATTCATTTGTTGCTCGTTGCAGGTTACTCGTTGCTTATTTTACGTCCATGGAACCAGTAACCAGTAACCAGCAACATTTCACCTTAGGGTATTAACTAGCTTAATATGATTTGTCTCTTCAAAATACTTGAAATAGTAGTAGAGTTTGTAGTTAATATCCAAACCATAATCAGTATTAAAATTATAATCTATGTAAGTATCGTACAAGCCTTTATTGCTCGCAGTCAGATAACGCAAGTTCCATTCGGCGACATAAAAAAGGTTTTTTAGGGCATAATACTCATTGGAGTAAAATTCTTTTGCCGGTTTTGTCACCAGCCATGTGTCAAAACCCGGATCCATAATTATCAGTCGGTATTCCAGGCTGTCAACAGAAGTCGTGTCTGCTTTTATTCTCTCCCTCTCCCTTTTTTTCTGACTGAATCCATTTGTCTGAATTGCAGCCAGAATAACCAATATGATAAAAACAGTTTTCTTCATTTTGTATCGTTTTAATTTAAACTGTTAAATAATTTATATGTTAACAAAAAATATACCAATTAAATACTCTATATTAATTAAAAGTATATTTTTGCTCTCAAATTATATATTCATGAACAAACTGATAAAAAGGTTTTTTTGGTATATTAATCATCTGTACAACAGGTCTTCATTATCTTTATCCAGAAATTTTGTACTTTAAAAGATATACGGACCTGCAAAAAGATGCAGGTTTTTTTTTAATAAATTACTTTTATGAAAATAATGAAATTTGGGGGAACGTCAGTCGGAAACCCCGACAGGATGAAAGCGCTGATACCTTTAATAAATGACGATGAGAGAAAGATCGTTGTGTTGTCAGCTATGTCGGGAACCACAAACAGTCTGGTAGAAATAGCCGATCTGTTATATGCCGGCAATATAAATGAAGCATCGGATAAGAATAACAATCTCAGGTCGAAATATCATCAGGTAGTTGATGAACTTTTTACTAGCGAGAATATTAAAAAATCAGGGCACGGACTTATCGATTCACATTTTGAATATATAAGGAATTTTACACTCAGGGTATTTACCAAACTTCAGGAAAAAGCAATCCTGGCTCAGGGAGAACTTATTTCAACTTCACTGTTCCATCTTCTGCTGCAGGAAATGAATATAAAGTCAGTTATTTTGCCTGCCTTAAGCTTTATGAGAATTGACAAAGATGGAGAACCTGATGCTTTCTATATTAAGGAAAATATCAGCAGAGAACTTAAAAAACATAAATCTGAGAAATTAATTATTACACAAGGATTTATATGCCGGAATGCATATGGAGAGATCGATAATCTTAAACGCGGAGGAAGTGATTTTACGGCATCGTTAATAGGAGCAGCGGTAGAAGCTTCTGAAATTCAGATCTGGACTGATATAAACGGGTTTCATAATAATGATCCCAGATTTGTTGAGAACACAAAGGTGATACGCGAAATATCTTTCGATGAAGCAGCCGAACTAGCCTATTTCGGAGCAAAGATACTTCATCCGTCAAGTGTTAATCCTGCCCGTGAAAAGAACATCCCAGTGAGGCTCAAAAACACAATGGAACCAGATGATATTGGTACCCTGATCACATCTGAATCAAAGCTCCAGGATTATAAAGCAGTCGCAGCAAAAGACGGAATATCGGTATTAAGGATCAGGTCCGACAGGATGTTAATGGCTTATGGATTCCTTCGCAAAGTATTTGAGATCTTTGAAGCTTACCGGACACCAATCGATATGATTACTACATCAGAGGTTGCTGTTTCAATCACAATCGACAATCCTGAGTTCATCAAACAGATTGCAAAAGACCTGAATGAACTTGGAACAGTGGAAGTTGAAGAAAATCAGACAATTGTATGTGTTGTAGGTGATTTTCGCACTGAACGGACAGGCTCGGCACCCGAAATATTTGAAGCATTGAACACCATTCCTCTTAAAATGATATCGTACGGTGGAAGTCCAAATAGTCTATCTCTTCTTATCGATTCATCCAACAAAATTGAAGCTTTAAAATTACTCAGTAAACATCTTTTTAAATAAAGAAATGATTAATAATAAATCCATAGAAAAATTCAGAAAAATTGAAACTCCCTTTTATTACTATGATCTTGATGTTTTAAGATCTACTCTTGAAAGTGTAAAAAAAGAGTCAGACAATTCCGGATATAAAGTTCATTATGCAGTAAAAGCAAACTCAAATCCAAGGATCCTTAAAATTATTTGTTCATATGGCTTTGGAGCCGATTGTGTCAGTTTCAATGAAATAGCCGCAGCAATTACTGCAGGTTACAGTCCTTCGGAAATCGTATTTGCAGGTGTAGGCAAAACTGATAAGGATATCAATGCTGCACTTAAAGCCAATATATTTTGTTTCAATTGTGAATCAATTCCCGAAATCGAGGTTATTGATCAGTTGGCTTCAAAACAGAACAAAACTGCTCAGATCGCTCTGAGGATCAATCCATACATCGACGCTCATACACATAAATACATAACAACAGGTATTGAGGAGAGCAAGTTTGGAATAAATACATGGGAGATTGAGGAAGTAGTGAAAAAACTTTCAGCTATGAAAAATATCAGGTTGTTAGGGATGCATTTTCATATCGGTTCTCAGATATCCCGGATGTCGGTATTTAAAAGTTTATGTGCCCGTATAAATGAGTTACAGGAATGGTTTTCCTCCCATAATATTATTTTAGAAATCGTTAATGTTGGTGGTGGCCTGGGAATCGATTATGAAAATCCTGAAAAAAATCCGAATTTCCCGGAGTATTTTTCCTTGCTGCATGAATTAATTGATCTCTTTCCCGGTCAGGTGCTACATATGGAACCCGGACGTTCAATCATCGGTCAGTGCGGAAGCCTGATTTCAAAAGTACTGTTTATTAAAAACGGCAGCAACATTCAGTTTGCTATAATAGATGCCGGAATGACCGATCTAATACGACCGGCTCTTTACCATGCTCATCATAAGATAGAAAACCTTACGTCGACTGGAAATTTGTATCGCTACGATGTTGTCGGACCAGTCTGTGAGTCGTCTGATACCTTTGCAAAATACATGGAACTGCCCGAAACACGAAGAGGTGATATAATTGCAATAAGGTCAGCTGGGGCCTATGGAGAAGCAATGGCCTCACGATATAATCTCAGGGATCTGCCGAAAGCAGTATATTCGGATGAGATCTAAATTAAAATTGGAAAATTGATCTGAAAAAATCAACCACCTCCCCCCTTCGGAGTACTACCCGCCTAAGCGGGGCAGGCTCTCCTTCAAAAGGAGGAGAGAGCTAATATATTGATAGCTGGCCACGCTTTAGCATGGACGGGGTGGTTAATTCCCTCTATGCTTTTAGAGTCTAGTCTTTTGGTGTATTCTGTCTGATCTTACTGTGATTCACTCCATAAAAGAAATAGATACAGAATCCTATAGCCATCCAGATAATAAGTCTTAACCAGGTATCAAGAGGTAAGGCTGCCATTTGAATAAAGCATATCGATGCACCCAGAATCGGAACCAGAGGAACCCATGGTGTTTTGAAAGGACGTTCAATATCAGGTTTCGATTTTCTCAATACCATTACACTAATACAAACAATAATAAAGGCAAGAAGGGTACCGATTGAAACCAGCTCACCCAGAATGCTTATTGGAAGTATACCTGCAATGATCATAGCAACTGATCCTGTTATAATTGTGCTGATATAAGGAGTCTTGAATTTGGGGTGAACTTTGGAAAAGACAGGCGGCAATAAACCATCTTTCGACATAGAGTAGAAAATCCTTGGCTGACCAAGAAGCATAACAAGAATAACAGAACTTAAGCCGGCTATTGCTGCAATTTTGACTATAGGTCGTAGCCAAAACATGCTCTTGCCCATTGCATCAACACCTACAGCTACCGGGTCAGCAACATTTAATGCGGTATAACTTACAATACCTGTTAACACAATAGCAACGAGTATATACAATACAGTTGAGATCCCCAGTGAACCCAGAATGCCAACAGGCATATCGCGCTGCGGGTTTTTTGCCTCCTGTGCTGCAGTTGAAACAGCGTCAAATCCTATATAGGCAAAGAAAATAACGCCCGCACCCCTCAAAATTCCACTGATACCATATTTACCAAACTCATGAGAATAAGCCTTCAGCCAACCCCATAACCCTCCGAATTGCGATATTGGAGCAGCTTCAACTTTATTGACAGGAATAAAAGGATGCCAGTTAACTGTTTTTATGAACATTACGCCAATTGCTACAAATAAGATAATAACTGATACTTTAGTTATCACCATTATGTTATTTAAATTTGCCGATTCTTTTATCCCGATTACAAGGAGGGTTGAAAGAACTGCAACTATAAACATTGCCGGAAGATTCAGAACACATGTAACATGGGCTAAGGTATCTACCTGAATACCTGAAGAGGCCAGGGTCTGAGCAAAAGTATCAGAGAGAGTTTTCCAACCCATGTCAGGTACATTAACAAGCACAGAACCCGTGGCACCGGTAAATTGAGGTGGAATAAATATATTAAGGTCTTTCAAAAAACTTACAACATACCCCGACCATCCGACTGCTACTGTTGACGCGGCAAAAAGGTACTCAAGTATAAGGTCCCAACCGATAATCCATGCCAGAAATTCACCAAGTGTAGCATACGAATAGGTATAAGCACTCCCTGCGATAGGTATCATTGAAGCAAATTCAGCGTAGCACAAACCTGCAAAACCGCAAGCCAAACCTGAAACAACAAAAGATAAAACAATAGCGGGACCGGCATATTGAGCTGCTGCCTGACCCGATAGTACAAAAATGCCGGCACCTATAATCGCACCAATGCCTAATGTTGTCAGATTCAGTGCTGTAAGCGTTCTCTTCAGACCACCTGATTCTTTAGATTCACTGAATAACTGAGGAAGTGGTTTTGTTAAAAATAGCCTGCTTTTTGACATTTGGTTCGTTTGAAGTTATGGTATCGATGTATAATTATTACAAACGTAACTTTTTTTTTTAAAATTAGTTATAAAATCATAAAGTTAGATAACTGCTCTTTCAGCTACCTCTCTTTTATATTTTTTTAACAATTAATAGTAATTTTGATAAGAACTAAATTAAGGTATTATGTGTTGATAAAATATTTTAGGGTCATGCCATGGCGTGACCCTATCTTATGTTTTACAGATTGTTGTAGAGCCATGCCATGGCGTGGCTCTAAGCTGAATTGGATTATTTCTTTACACTGCGGTTATATAAATCCTGCCAGTTTTCAGTTCCTGAATCAGATACAGGCTGTTTCTTATCAGCAGCTTTCCTTTCCAGTTTTTTGATTACATATTCCCTGGCTCCGGCCGCTGCTCCTTTAGTGTGAGTGACAACATCAACATATGCAATGAACCAGGTAATTCTGTGTGCCAGGACCTCAGGTGTCCTTATAAAACCTACATCTTCGCTGGCAAGAGTATAATTATCATGCGTTGCTTCCCATACATCAACATAGTACACAAACGGATCGAGATCGGAAAATACGGCAGTTCCATTTGCGTCAGTGAATCCTTCTACAACGGTGTTTTGCTGATTATTCCAGTCGGAAAGAGTCGGATAGAGTATTATTCTTGCATCAGGAACCACATTACCGTTTCCATCTGCCGTCCATTCCCTGACTTCAATTTCCAGAAGGGTGGGAATAACGACATTCAATGTGAGGCTCGACATATCAGAATGTCCCCCTCTGGAAGAGGCAGTTAATTTAACTTCGAAAGTACCGGTTGAAGTAAAGGTATGTAGCGGATTACTCTCATTTGAGATATAACCATCACCAAAATCCCATTCAAAATTATCACTATTGTGAGAGTTGTTGTTAAAGGCCACCGGCTGACCAACTACCGGTTCATTGATATCAATGGAGAAAGAGGCTACCGGTGTTTTTTCACAAGAGAACAGAATTAACGGAAGCGCCAGAAAGATGTAAATTATTCTTTTCATTTTATATTTTATTAGTTGTTTAGAAATCATTTTTCAAAATACGTGCCAACTTTCAACAAAGACAATTTTTTAAGTATGAAGATGCATCTTTTATCCAAATTAAGGTTGAGGTTGAGGGACTATTAACCTTTACCGCAACCTTAACCTTATTTATAAATTCTGATTTTTTATAAAATTATAATTATCTTTGCACTCCAATAAAAAGCGGTGTTCAGAATGATAAAGATAACATTACCTGACGGATCTTCAAGAGAGTTTAAGAATGGAATAAGCAGTCTTGAAATCGCGGAACAAATAAGTCCCCGGCTTGCTAAAGAAGTTTATGCAGCCACAGTAAATGGGGAGACATGGGATCTGACAAGAGCTATTAGCAATGATGCAACACTGAAACTTCATAAGTGGGAAGATCCGGAAGCAAAACATACATTCTGGCACTCTTCGGCCCATCTGATGGCTGAAGCACTGGAATCTTTATATCCTGGTATGAAATTTGGGATTGGCCCGGCGATCGAGAATGGTTTCTACTATGATGTTGATCCCGGCAATGGTAACATAATAACAGAGGCCGATCTTCAGACAATTGAGGACAGAATGAAGGAGCTTGCTTCCATGAATCTTGTTTATAACAGACGGGATATCAGTAAAAAAGAGGCACTCGATTTTTTCCAAAAAAAGGGAGATGAATATAAGACTGAACTTATCAGCGAGCTTGAAGACGGAACGATTACTTTATATACACAGGGCAATTTTACCGATCTCTGCAGGGGACCGCATCTTCCATCGACTGAACCATTGAAAGCCATAAAACTTCTTAGCGTAGCCGGTGCTTATTGGCGTGGTAATGAGAATCGCAAGATGTTGACCAGGATTTATGGTATAACATATCCCAAACAAAAGCTTCTGGATGAGTATCTTGTTTTTCTTGAAGAGGCCAAAAGAAGAGATCACCGCAGGATCGGAAAGGAGCTTGAGTTATTCGCATTCTCTCCAAAAGTTGGAATGGGTCTTCCTTTATGGCTTCCGAAAGGATCAGATATCAGACAGAATCTTATAACTTTTCTTACCAGAGAATTAAGGAACAGAGGATATAAGATTGTTACCACACCTCACATTGGGAATGTGAACCTTTATAAGACTTCGGGACATTTTGAGAAGTTTGGCGCCGATTCATTTCAGCCTATTTCAACCCCCCAGGAAGGTGAACAGTTTATGCTTAAGCCAATGAACTGTCCGCACCATTGTGAGATATATAATGCAACACCTCACTCCTACAAGGATCTGCCTCTGAGAATGGCAGAATTCGGAACAGTTTACAGATATGAACAGAGCGGTGAATTACACGGACTTACCAGAGTAAGAAGTTTTACCCAGGATGATGCTCACCTCTTCTGCAGACCCGATCAGTTAAGAGAAGAGTTTAATAATATTATAGACCTTATTTTATATATTTTTAAGATCCTGAATTTCAATGAGTATTCTGCCCAGGTTTCTTTACGTGATCCGGAAAACAAGCAGAAATACATTGGTTCAGATGAGAACTGGGAAAGAGCGGAACGCGATATAATTGAAGCTGCTGCAGACAAGAATCTTGAAACTATCGTCGTTAAAGGAGAAGCTGCATTCTATGGTCCAAAACTCGATTTCATGGTAAAAGATGCGATAGGAAGAAAATGGCAGCTGGGTACCATACAGGTTGATTACAACCTTCCTGAGAGATTTGATCTTACCTACAACGGAAGTGACAACCAGAAACACAGGCCTGTTATGATCCACCGGACAATCTTCGGATCGATGGAGAGGTTTATCGCAGTATTAATTGAAAATACAGCCGGAAAATTCCCACTGTGGCTTGCACCTGAAAAAGTAGTCATTTTGCCAATAAGTGAAAAATTCAATGATTATGCAGGAAAAGTTTTGGAAATTCTAAATAATTCCGATATTTGCACACTAATTGACGACAGAAGTGAAAAGATAGGTAAGAAGATCAGGGATAATGAATTAAAGAGGATTCCTTACCTTCTTATAATCGGTGAAAAAGAGGTAGAAAACGAAACTATCGCTGTCAGAAAGCAGGGTGAAGGTGATAAAGGTACCATGAAAATTGAAGAATTTGTGAATTTTATTTACTCTGAAATCAAAAAGGAAACTGCATTTTAATGCACGATAAGTAATTTTAGTATTAACAAAATTAAGGAGGAAAGAGCTATAGCTTTACCAATCAGGCGAAGCCCGGCAAGGGTTACCCAGCCGGCTCACAAAATCAACCACAGGATCACTGCAAAAGTGGTCAGAGTAGTCGGTGAAGAAATAGAAGCAGATGTAATGAGTATTCAGGATGCTCTCAGATTGGCAGATACCCTGGAGCTTGACTTAGTTGAAATTTCTCCTAATGCAGATCCGCCTGTTTGCAGAATTGTTGATTATCAGAAATTTCTTTATCAGCAAAAGAAAAAGCAAAAAGAGATAAAGGCCAAAGCATCAAAGGTAGTGGTGAAGGAGATAAGATTTGGCCCGAACACTGATGATCATGATTATAATTTCAAGCTCAAGCATGCTATGAGGTTTCTGGAGGAGGGTGCAAAAGTCAGAGCATATGTGTTCTTTAAAGGAAGATCAATATTATTCAAGGAGCAGGGTGAAGTATTATTATTGCGTTTTGCCAATGACCTTGAAGAATATGGAAAAGTTGAACAACTTCCCAGGCTTGAAGGCAAAAGGATGATTGTATCTTTTTCACCAAAAAAGAAAAAATAGTTTTTTAATATATTCGATAGAGAGAAATGCCAAAAATGAAGACGAATCCGGGTGCAAAGAAAAGATTTTCTCTGACCGGTACAGGAAAGATCAAACGTAAACATGCATTTAAAAGCCACATCCTGACTAAAAAAGCTACAAAACGTAAGAGAAATCTTACCTATGCTGGTCTGGTTCACAAAACAGACCTTAAAAATGTTAAGCTGTTGCTCGCAATGAAATAGTTGTTTGACGTATTGATAAAAATATTTATAGTATTAACAGATTGATCAGCACATAAGAGTCGCTAATACGACCGCTGACATTCAAAAAAAATGAGTTATGCCAAGATCAGTAAATTCAGTCGCTTCAAGAGCAAGAAGAAAAAAAGTTCTTAAGCTGACAAAAGGGAACTTCGGATCAAGAAGAAATGTAATAACAGTTGCAAAGAATACCCTCGACAAAGGGATGGGGTATGCTTACCGCGACAGGAAGAAAAAGAAAGGCCTCTTCAGGGCGTTATGGATTCAAAGAATTAATGCAGGTGTTCGTCAGTATGATATGAGTTATTCTGAATTTATCGGTAAACTGGATAAGAAAGGGATTACTCTTAACAGAAAAACTCTTGCCGACCTTGCAATGAACCACCCCGAAGCTTTTAAAGCTATCGTGGAAAAAGTAAAATAATATGTAGGGACGTTGCATGCAACGTCCCTACATATTATATGAAAAGGGCATGCGAAAGTGTGTCCTTTTTTATTTCGCACTCATAAACATCCTGCTCCATCTTATACTCTTCAGGCCCTTTGCCTCTTTATCGAGCGATAACCAGATAAACTTTGGTTTACCAACAATGTGATCTTCCGGGACAAAGCCCCAATATCTTGAATCTGCCGAATTATGTCTGTTATCTCCCATCATCCAGTAATAGTTCATCTTAAATGTATAACTGGTGGCTGGCCTCTTATTAATATATATGGTATTCCCTTCTACTCTGAGGTCATTTTTCTCATAAACGTCAATTATCCTTTCGTACAGACACAGGTTAGCGGTATCGATTTTAACTGTGGTTCCTTTTACCGGTATCCATATTGGTCCAAAGTTGTCCTCGTTCCATCCAAACGAGCGGCTATAAGGGAAAATGTGAGGTGCATACTCCCCTGCTTTTGTAACGTACGGGGAAACTTCAGTGACGTTTGTGAACTTGGATATGACTCCTGCATTAGGTTTAGTAAGAGGCAGCACATAAGTTGAACCCGTTAACATTATCTGATCAGATTTTGAGATATTAAGACGTTCAAATGCTTTTGGATTAATAGAGGTACCGTTTGTAGCAACAGCATATGTGGTTTGTTGTGTACCGTTGTCAGGAACAATTTTGCCGTTAACATAAAGCACTCCCGATCTGATTGTTACAGTATCTCCAGGAATGCCGATACATCTTTTTACATAATTATCTCTCCTGTCAACCGGCCGGTATATTACAGTATATCTTTCCCATACTTCTTTTCGGGCCTTCTGATAATAGTAATTAAAAGGTTTTGTTGAAGAACCACTCTCCATATCTTTCATTTCCCGGGCCCTTCTTCTCACAATCTCATAGTAACTTGTTGTCTGTTCTTCAACAACAACTGTATCTCCTGCAGGAAAATTGAATACTATCGGGTCGTTATTTTTTACTTTACCTCCTCCTGCCAGACGCTTATATGGCCATGTTATCAGATTTGACCAGGATTTACCTTTGGTAAGCGGCATAGTATGTTGCGTAAAAGGAAAAGCAATCGGAGTATTTGGCATTCGCGGGCCATAAGCAAGTTTGCTTACAAAAAGATGATCGCCAACCAATAAGGATTTCTCCATAGATGGAGTTGGAATTCTATAGTTCTGAAAAAGGAATATATTTATCAGAGAAACCGCGATTACTGCAAAAATCAATGCGTCAAGCCATTCAATAAATGCACTGTTTTTACCCTCTCTTTTTTTCCAGAATGTCCAATTAACTTTCTCACTGATATACAAGTCATAAATAACACCCAGACCAATCAGTAACCAAAAATTACCAATCCAGATTACTACCAGAATATAAAGAATTGCAACAATTGCAAACCTTATATTTTTTTTTGTAAAAAGTTCATTCATAATTAAACTGTATTAAAGAGCAGGCAAAAATAGAAATAATTATCTGAATCCCATCACATCATTCATGGTGAATACTCCCATCCTGGAATGAATGAATTCAGCAGCAACGACAGCTCCCAGTGCGAGTCCTTTCCTGTTTTTGGCTTCATGCTTCAGACTTATCGTGTCAATATCTGAATTCCAGGTAACTGTGTGTGTTCCCGGAACCAGCCCCTCGCGAATCGAACGGATTGGAACACAATCATCTGTTTTATCATTCTCTAAACACCAATTCGTATAACCTGAATGCTGCGCTATTATCTGATTTGCAATTGTAATTGCCGTACCACTTGGCGCGTCGAGCTTTTTTGTGTGATGAATCTCCTCAATCGAAACATTATAATCACGGTATTGGTTCATCTGTTTTGCCAACTCCGAATTGACCCTGAAAAGTAAATTAACACCAATGCTGTAATTTGAGGAGTGAATAAAAGCAGTTTTATATATTTTACACAATCCAACGGCTTCATTATATTTCTCAAGCCAACCGGTTGTACCGGATACAACAGGAACTTTCTCGCTGAGACATTTGGAAATATTATCAAAGGCTGCTGAGGGCAACGAAAACTCAATAGCAACGTCGATCCCATTAAGATTGGACCTATTCAGATCACTATTATTATCCTGATCTATAATAAGTTTTATATTATGACCTCTTTTTACAGCTATGGCCTCAATTTCGTGACCCATTCGTCCATATCCGATTAATGCTATGTTCATAATCAATTGTTTTATGCGAAATTACCTGTTTTAAACCTGTGTATAACATAATGAAATATTAAAAAACTTAAAAATATGTTAAAACCAGGATTGAAAAGAATATAAAGAAACCTTCATGGCACCGGGTTTCTTCCTATTTGTACTTTATTTCCGTCAGATCGTAAAAAATTTTAAGTGTATAAAATGCTTTTTTCTTTGTTCCATTCTGGCTTATGACTCCCTTACGGTTCCAGCCATCCTGAATATTCGGAAGTAATCTGCGTGGCGAGCGAAAATCGAACAATATCCAAGGACTAACACCCCTGAATTGTGGTATTTTAGAAAGCATTGCCAGTGTACGTTTGTATAAGTCTTCCTGATACTCTTCGCTCCAGCGGGTAAGCGAGTCGCCGTGTAAGCCCTGGAGAGCATCGCCTCCAAATTCGCTAATCATTACCGGTTTGTTATATTTAATTTTCCAGATTATTTTATCGCATTTGTCCGGTAAACCATCGTACCATCCTATATATTGATTAAAACTGACAATATCTGTATAATCAGCAAAAGGATCTTCAACAATTTTAACCAGGGGTGCGTCAGGATCAGTATGTACTTCGAGAGCCGCTGAAATTAAACGTGTATTATCCAGTTCACGTGCACGGGTTGCCAGATTTTTAAGAAAATTAGTGCGCACCTCGCTTATGGGAGTTTCATTAGCCATGGACCAAAAGATAACACATGCGCGGTTTTTATCCCGGTTAATCAGATCGGTTAACTGTTGTCTGGCGTTTTCGAAGGTCGATTGGTTGTCCCACAGGATGGTCCAATACACGGGTTTTCTTCCCATACCAAAATTCCCATTTCATCGGCCACGCGAACCATGTTTTCATTGTGCGGGTAATGCGCCAGCCGTACAAAATTGCAATTAAGTTCTTTAGCACGTAACAGGAGCATTTCAGCATCTTCTCGCGAATATGCTCTGCCACCACGCATTGCATTTTCTTCATGGATACAAATGCCCCGGAGGAATATTGGTTTTCCGTTGAGTAAAATTTCCGTGCCCTGGGTTTCAATAGTCCTGAAACCAATTTTGTCACTAATGTTATCGGTTTCCGATTTTATGTTAACCTGGTACAGTTTAGGATTTTCCGGTGACCATAACCGGAGTTTTTTTACTGGGATGGAAACTATTCCAACACCGTTTTCGTCCGTTTGAACTTCTGCACTTATTTTAATTTCTTCTATTTCAATTTTTACTTTTTGTTTTTTTAAAGCTCCGTCGAGTTTAATGTATCCTGCGATTTCTGTTTTTGAACCTTTTTTGAGCTGAATAAAATAATCGGTTATAAAGGTTTCAGGCTCTTCGACAATTCTAACGTCGCGGGTTATGCCACCATAGTTCCACCAGTCAGTATTCAGGGTAGGTACTCCGTCGCGTTTGCGTTTGTTATCTACTTTAACTGCAAGCGAATTTTTTTCTGCATTGAGCAGGGAGGTTATTTCATAGTTAAACGGGGTAAAACCTCCAATATGCTTCCCTAGCTTTTTACCGTTGAGGTACACATCGGTCTCGTAATTTGCTGCACCAAAATGGACATAAACCCGGTTAGCCGGGTTTCTTTTATTGTAAGTAAACGTTTTCCGGTACCAAATGGTGCCTTCATAATAAAGTAGTTTACCGTCCTGCGAGTTCCAGTCTCCCGGAACCCACAGAGTGGGAGACTTTTCGAACGAGTATTCTATGAGGTCCCATTTGTTTTTTGGTTCCTGATCAAGAAAAAAACCGGCAGATGGGTTTGGATTCTCATCGTATGGTTTGTATCGGTAATCGTAATAACCGGTTTCATAAGGATCTATAATGTAGTTCCACTTACCGTTGAGAGAGAACGAATTTCTTCCGTAAATGTTTGTAATGACTTGCGAATTTAATATTAAGAGCGGGAAAAATACAGCGATAGCAATCACTAATTGAAGTTTTCTCATGTCCCAAATTTTTAATCTTACAGTTAAAATTTAATAATTCAATATAAAGGTATTTAGAATAATCAGACCCGGAAAGATCCCGGGTCTGAAAAAACTAAAACTAACCAACTTAACTGGGTTAATATCCCGGATTCTGATCAAGCGTGGCATTTTTGTCTAAATCAATTTCAGATTGGGGTATTGGCATCAGCATATTATAAGGTTGAATACCTGCTCCTTGTCCCTGATAATGTGAATTGAGATTTAACACTCTTTCCGTCAATTTTCCTGTTCGCACAAGGGTCATCCTTCTATTTTCTTCTGCCAACAATTCACGAGCACGCTCGTCTAAAATGAAATCGAGGGTAACATCTGAAGCCAGAATTGGCGAGACATTTGCCCTTGCCCTTAAGATATTAAGGGTAGCTGCGGCTTCGGCAAGTTTATCCTGTTTGAATTGTGATTCTGCTAATAATAAATAAGTTTCACCCAGCCTCATTACTATGAAATCTTTATAATCAGCATACCCAAATGCATCTGCAGCTACATAATTATTCCATTTGGTAGTGTAAGGACACAATTTGTAAAGTGTATCGGCAGGATTAGGTATGACACGTTGTCCAATTTTCGGCCCTGAACTATAGTAAAAACTACGTCTGATATTAAACTTGGAATTTCGCATGTCGTTTGGTTTATAAAGGTTATAAAGAACCCAGTTACTCAAACGCATACGAGCTATACCGCGTCCCCCTAATGAATCACTGATATCTACTCCGGATATGTCTACATATCGGGCCACCCATACCCTGCGGTGTTGATCACTTGGAGTAGTATTACCGGGTTGAAAAGCAGATCCGCCAAGTACATTATACTCTTGTTCAATTACCCATATTGCCTCTTTATTGCCTTGTCTGCGTCGTTGGTTCCCGGTAATAAACATATCAGAGAATGGATCACCGGGCTTTTTGCTGTTTACGCCATAGCGCGAAGTCGTTAATTGAAAAAAACCTGAGTTAATAACGGTATTACATTGTATTTCTGCCAGATCAGGTTTGTTTGCCCGCAAGTATACTTCGGCAAGTAAATGCTGTGCAGCACTTTTGCATACACGTCCTTCCCTTTTGATTACATTTGAAATGTAATCAATGTCTCTTAAATTGGTGGATGCAAATTCCAGATCAGTAATAATGAAATTGATTACATCGTCTTGAGTAGCTCTGATAAAATCTGTCTTTGGAGAAGTTATGGGTTTATCTATAATAGGTACCCCTCCATAAAGTGTTGAAAGAAAGTTGTAGGCATAAGCTCTGTAAAATCTGGCTTCAGCTTCGACTGCTTTTTTATACCCATCTGACATTCCTGTTATCCGATTTTGGCGTAACTTATTAACAACAAATATTGGTAAATAAAATATCATATATATATTTAACTTTGAAAAACCGACATATGATGAAGAAGTTAACGATCTTATTATCAGCTTCTATTTTGATGTTAACAATTGACTGCGGCTTACAAGAAAAAGCCGACCTTGTAATATTAAACGGGAAGGTACTCACAATTGACAAAGAGAGGCCAACAGCTGAAGCTATAGCAATCAAAGGCGAAAACATAATAGCTGTAGGTACCACTTCAGAATTATCAGCCTTAGTTGAAAAAGGCACAACAAAAGTCATTGATGCCGGTGGAAGGCTCGTAATTCCTGGTTTTAATGATGCTCATGTGCATTTTGGTCCGCTTGATCCGGATTATATTGAACTCCGTTATACCACCGACCCTTCCACCATAACCGGGAAAGTCAGAGCACAGGTTGCCCGGTCCAAACCAGGAGAACTGATCAGGGGAGGGCATTGGGAACATGAGATGTTCATTGATAAGAAATGGCCCACTAAAGAGCTTATAGATAAAGTGTCTCCTCAAAATCCGGTAATCCTCAGCAGGGCGGACGGGCATTCTGTACTTGTCAACACCTATATACTTAAAGCTTCAGGAATTACAAAGAACACTCCTGATCCTTTTGGAGGCGTAATACAGAAAGATCCTGTAACAGGTGAGCCGACAGGCATACTGAAGGAAAATGCTGAGAATCTGATTAAAACGGGTGAAGTTAAAGCTGAAAGAACTCCTGAAGAAGAACAGGCCAGGATATGGCAGGGATATCTTATTGCATTAAAAGAAGCCCGTGAACTGGGAGTCACAAGTATTCAGATTCCCGGAAGTGCCGATTTCAGTGCATATGAAAAGCTTCAGAAAGATGGAAAACTCACCAGCAGAATCGATATTGGAAAAGAACTTACCAGCGATACTGAATTGTTAAAAAAATATCTTGAACTTGAAAAGTTGTATCCAAAAGAGGGTAACTGGATCAGATTCGGTTATCTGAAAGCTTTTATAGATGGGACAATCGGATCAGGAACTGCATTGATGTTTGAACCATTTACCGACAATCCGGCAACATCAGGATTAGCTATGATGCCATATGAAGAATTTGAAAAGATGGTTGTTACAGCTGATAAACTGGGTTTCCAGATAGGTGTTCACGCGATTGGTGATAAAGGGAATAACTGGACGCTCAACGCATTCGAAAAGGCAGAGGATGAGAATGGCAAACGCAACAGTCGTCACCGCGATGAACACGCACAAACACTCCAACCCTCAGATATCCCGCGTTTTTCCAGGCTGGGAGTGATTGCCTCAATGCAACCAACACATTGCATTTCCGACAAGAAATTCTGCGAAAAACGTATTGGTTCGGAAAGAGCAAAAGGTGCATATGCCTGGAAAAGCCTGGCAGATGCCGGAGCAAAACTCGCATTTGGTACGGATTATCAGGTTGAGCCTCTCAATCCGATGGAAGGACTTTATGCCGCAGTTACCCGTAAGGACAGACTCGGAGAAGATGGTGAAGGCTGGCACCCCGAACAAAAGATTAAAATGGAGGAGGCAATAGAATATTATACTCTTGGTTCAGCTTATTCCCAGTTTATGGAAGACAGGAAAGGGATGATCAGACCTGGATTTCTTGCCGATATTGTTATATTGGATAAAGATCTGATTACAATTCCTGAAAATGAGATCATGAAAACCAAGGTTGATTATACTATTACTGGTGGGAAAGTTGTGTATGCATCAGGGAAATAAAGGGGGGTCTATAATGCAGATAAGGAAGTCAAAAATAGATTCTGCATAACCCGCATGACCCCTCTACCGCTTCGCGACATCTCCCCCAAGGGGGAGAAAATTCAATGTGGTTAAGGATAATTTATAATGACAATGAACCCAATATCTTCATTGCCTCCTCCTGAGATAATCCACAAAACTCCTTTTCTGCATTGAAGCCAGAACATACTCGTGGATAATCATGACCATTATATATATCACACTTGTAATTATCCAGCAGATGAATACACCTCACTCCTGCCGGTTTGCCATTGGGCATTCCTGGCAAAGGAGAAGAAATAGATAATGCTATACAGCATGCTCCGCAATTTGAACGACAATCCATAAATAATGTATTATTGATAATGTATTATAGACTATGTATTTTGTAAAACAACTTTACAAATTTATGAATAAATCTTTAAGTAATCTCAGAAGCTGTAAGACATCGCCTATCGCCATTAATACATAATACATTTCTTCGCTGTTTCTTTGTATTTTTACAAAAAAAAATAAAATGAGAATCGATATCCTTACTGTCCAGCCTGAGCTGCTCGAAAGCCCCTTTAATCATTCAATTGTTAAAAGGGCAAAGGAGAAAAAACTGGTTGAGATAAATATTATCAATCTCAGGGATTTTACAAATGATAAATATAAGAGTGTAGACGATTATGCATTTGGTGGAGGGGCGGGAATGGTGATGATGATAGAACCTGTATATAAAGCTATCGAAAAACTTAAAAGCGAAAGAGAATATGATGAAATAATCTATACTTCACCCGATGGAGAAAAATTCAGCCAGAAGATAGCTAACCAGCTCTCTCTTAAGAACAATATTATAATTCTGGCCGGTCATTATAAAGGTGTTGATCAAAGAATCCGCGATTATCTGATCACCAGGGAAATATCTATAGGCGACTACGTGCTTTCCGGAGGTGAATTACCGGCAGCGGCTATCACTGATGCAATCGTGAGACTTATTCCCGGAGCTATCTCCGATGAACAATCTGCGCTTTCCGACTCCTTTCAGGATGATCTACTGGCTCCGCCTGTTTATACAAGACCGGCCGATTTTAATGGATGGAAAGTACCTGATATACTTCTTTCGGGACATACGGCTAAAATCGAAAACTGGAGACACGAACAATCGGAAGAACGGACTAAACGGTTAAGACCCGGTTTGGGAGAGAAAGATGAGAAGAAAGGGTGAAGGGGTGAAAGGGAGACGAAGAGACAATAGCCCGCACAAGTAGGTTGGGGTGCATTTTGAAATAATAAAAAGCTTTCGTAAGTTACAACCTCATATAACAATTTATTATCTATTTAATAATCAATAACATGGACACTCAGGATTATATCAAACGGGAAGAGAAATATGGAGCTCATAATTATCATCCTCTTCCTGTCGTTCTCGAAAGAGGTGAAGGACCTTTTGTCTGGGATGTGGAAGGGAAAAGATATTTTGATTTTCTTTCGGCCTATTCAGCAGTGAATCAGGGCCATTGTCACCCGGCAATAGTTAAAGCTTTGACGGATCAGGCAAGCAGGCTAACACTCACTTCGAGGGCGTTTTATAACTCAGCACTTGGCGAGTATGAAGAATATATTACAAAATATTTTAAATACGATAAGGTGCTGCCGATGAATTCGGGTGCCGAAGCTGATGAAACGGCTCTGAAACTCTGCCGTAAATGGGCATATAAGAAAAAAGGTGTAAAAGAAAATAATGCAAAGATTATCGCCTGTGAAGGCAATTTCCATGGCCGGACAATCTCAATTATTTCAATGTCGACCGATCCCGATGCCAGGAATGATTACGGACCGTTTACTCCGGGATTTATCATAATTCCATATAATGATTTAAAAGCTCTTGAAAAGGCTCTCAGTGATCCCGATGTTGCAGGTTTTCTGGTTGAACCAATCCAGGGCGAGGCTGGTGTCTTTGTTCCGGATGAGGGCTATCTGAAAAAGTCATATGAACTATGTAAGTCAAAAAATGTTCTATTTATAGCCGATGAGGTCCAGACAGGTATTGCACGGACGGGAAAACTGCTTGCGTGCGATCATGAAGGAGTTCGTCCTGATATTCTGATACTTGGTAAAGCGTTGTCAGGTGGTGTCTTGCCGGTATCTGCAGTGCTTGCTGATGATGAGATCATGCTCACCATTAAACCGGGAGAACATGGCTCAACATTCGGAGGTAATCCGTTGGCTGCCAGGGTAGCTGTAGCAGCGCTTGAAGTTGTTAAAAATGAAAAACTCGCAGAAAACGCTGATCGTCTTGGAAAGATATTTCGTGAAGAATTCCGGAGTATTAAATCGGATATGGTTGAACTTGTTCGCGGTAAAGGTCTTCTGAATGCTGTTGTGATAAGACCTAAAAACGGCAAAGAAGCCTGGGATGTCTGCCTGGAAATGAAAGACAAAGGACTTATTGCAAAACCTACTCACAATCATATTATCCGCTTCGCTCCTCCCCTTGTAATAACAGAAAAACAACTCAGAGAAGCCATTGGATTAATTAAAGATGCATTTAAACTCTTTGAATAAAATAAATTCCTGATTATGAAAAATAATATATCACTGAAATCTTTTTTACAGGCCCTTCCTATACTCATTATTGTCTTTCTTTTTTCATCTGGGGTTAATGGGCAGGTTTCAGTCAAAGAACTTCAGACTGATATTAAATACCTTGCCTCAGATTCACTAAAAGGGAGGTTGACTGGTTCGCCGGGAGATAGCCTGGCTGCTGATTTCATCAGAAACAAGCTTATCTCTTATGGACTGATCCCACTGTCAGGAGATGGATTTCAGAGGTTTAAAGTGACTAAAAGAGTTATTGCTGGTAAGGCTAATTCTCTTATGATGAACAAAATTAATTATACTATTAATAAAGATTTTATGCCACTTGCCTTTAGTTCAAATGCGGGGCTGGAATCAGATGTCATTTTTGCCGGCTATGGATTCAGTATTAAAGGGGATAGTTTAAAATGGAATGACTTTGACGGTATTGATGTGAAAGGTAAATGGGTAATGATACTTCGTGGTGACCCGGAACCTGAGAATACCAAAAGTCAGTTTATCCCTTTCAGTGCTGATAGAGACAAAGCGCTTTTGGCTAAAGACATGGGAGCTGCCGGTGTTCTGATGGTTTCAGGCCCTTTATCCGATCCAAAAGACACTTTTGAATCACTTGGTACCGAAGGATTTTCAGTGGATATCCCTGTTTTAAGGATTAAGAAAGAGGTGGCCGATATCATTCTTTTGAAATCGAAAAATAACATTGAAGCTCTTGAGAAAAAACTTAATGATACAAGGAAACCATTGTCTTTTTCTTCAAATGTTACAGTGAGCGGAAAAGCTGAAATTGTGAGGGAGCTGGCAAGTACAAGAAATGTTGTAATGTTGCTTCCAGGACAGGATGAAAAACTTAAGAATGAATATATAATTATAGGTGCTCATTTTGATCATCTTGGTATGGGAGGAGCAGGTTCCGGAAGCAGGGCACCCGATACAACAGGTTTTCATCATGGAGCAGATGATAATGCATCAGGAGTCGCAATGATGATTGAACTAGCCGGGGAATTTGCCGGAACAAAAGAAAGTCATAAAAGGAGTATCGTATTTTTAGCCTTTACCGGTGAAGAAGAAGGTCTCCTGGGATCAAAACATTTTACCGATGATCCCGGCATAAATCTTTCAAGTGTGAATGCGATGATTAATCTTGATATGATTGGCAGGTTGAATGAAACGAACAATCTACAGATTTTCGGTGTTGGTACGGCAACCGGACTGAAAGATCTGATATATTCAAAAAGTGACACTTCTGTTATAAAATTAACCCTTTCGGATGAAGGTTACGGACCATCGGATCATTCATCATTCTATGGGAAAAATATTCCTGTTCTGTTCTATTTTACGGGTGCTCATCTCGACTATCATACTCCTACGGATACATATGATAAAATAAATTTCGACGGCATGGAGAAAATTTCAATACTGGTATTCAATGTAGCTGAGGAACTGGCATCATCGACGGTTAGGCTTCAGTTCAAGGAATCAGGACCAAAGGTTGAGACTGTAAGGTACAGAAGAGGCAAAGGAGTTACGCTTGGTATTATGCCAGATTTTGCAGGAGTTATTAAAAACGGCTTGCGAGCTGATTTCGTCACTCCGGGGAAACCAGCTGCTCTTGGAGGAATGCAAAAAGGCGATATAATTATATTTATTAACGGAAAAACGGTAAATAATATTCAGGACTATATGTTCAGAATGGGTCAGCTTAAACATGGAGAGACAATAAGTGTTGAAGTTCTGCGTAATGATAAAAAAGTTGTTCTGTTGATACAATTATAGAGAAGGCGAAAGGCGAAAGGAAAGAAGAAAGAATCTGAAGTTAATTTATTACAAGATGAAAAGATTTATAATGTGGACGATGGCTTTCATAATTACGATCGCAGCAGCCATCTACCAGAGACATACCGGCCCCACTTATCCGAAGGAGCTTAATGTTACATTGAATGATAAGGTATATGAACTGAAACTGGTGCGAAGTCTTGCCCTTAATGAAAAACCTGATATAAAACTTGAAATAGCCGATTCAACAGTTAAAGCCAGGTTATTCTTTAAACGCTTTAGAAGTAGTGAAGAATATCAGGTTACCGGGTTTACATATAAAGTTTTTCCAGTAAAATCTTTTCTGATGAATAAGGTCTTTAAAATCTATGAAGAAAAAGGATTATATGCTGAGGTGCCTCAACAGCCACCTGCCGGAAAACTCCAGTATTATTTTGAAATTTCCGATTCCAAGGGCACCAAATCTTATCTGACCGAAACTCCGGTTATTATACGGTTTAAAGGAGGAGTACCTGCATTTATTCTTGTTCCTCATATCCTTTTAATGTTTCTGGCTATGCTTTTCTCCACCCTGGCAGGACTTATGGCAACAATAAAATATACCATGTATAAAAAATACGCTATATGGACCCTTATCCTGTTCATTGCAGGAGGTATGGTGCTTGGTCCGATAGTTCAGTTTGATGCCTTTGGCGATTTTTGGACAGGAATTCCATTTGGATGGGATTTAACTGATAACAAGACACTTATTGCGTTATTGTTCTGGATTTTAGCTGTAGTTATGAACAGTAAAAAAGAGAGACCTGTATATACTGTTCTGGCCGCATTTGTACTCCTTCTTGTATTTTCTATACCCCACAGCCTGTTCGGGTCGGAGCTAAGCTACGCAAGCGGCCAGGTAACACAGGGAATAATTCTTAACATTTTCTGAAATTATATTTAAAATTTCTTGAAATGAGTGCAGCATTAAAATTTTTACCACGTCTATTGATTAGAAAATTGATAGAAAGTGGGTGCAGCAACACATATAAAAACTAGTCTTTTCATCAAGATGGCAAATGTAGAAGCGGCATTCAAAAACCTACACCAGGATCTTTTAGATGAGTGTAAAAATGGCGACCAGAAAGCGCAGTTTCAGATCTACAAGTTATACTACAAAGCTATGTACAATACAAGTCTGAGAATTGTCAGTGACACGATGGAAGCTGAAGATATAATGCAGGAATCGTTCCTGTCGGCCTTTGAAAAAATTGACACTTATTCAGGAACTGTAAGTTTCGGCGCCTGGCTCAAGAAAATAGTTGTTAACCGGTCGCTTGATGCCCTGAATAAAAGAAAAGCGGTCTTTGAAGATATTGAGTTGCACGTTGGTATAAGAGACGATAGCGGTGAAGATACAGCCAGATATGAGGAGATTGATGGCAGGGTTGAAGAAGTAAAAGAGGCTATTGAAAGACTTCCCGATGGATACAGAGTTATTCTCTCTCTTTACCTGCTCGAAGGTTACGATCATGATGAAATTGCAGAAATACTTTCTATCAATAGTAGTACATCACGATCACAACTCTCAAGGGCAAAACAAAAACTCATTGGAGAATTAAAAGGAAAATGAAAAATTCATCAGTTATGAAAAATATAGAAGACATAATCAGGGAGAATAAGGATCTTTTCGAAGATGCTGAACCTTCGACAGGTCACTTTGAAAGATTTAACAGGAAGCTTGAAATGAAATTCCAGGTTAAAGGCAGCACAAGAAGTATTGTACCTTACCTGTTAAGAGCAGCAGTTGTAACCTTGCTGATTACTCTCTCCTCGCTCTGGACATGGGATCATTTCATCCGTTCCGGAAGCAGCAGGATGACACTTGGACAGGTCTCTCCACAATACAAGGAAGTTGAAAACTACTATGTTCACCAGGTAAATCTTATGGAAGGGGAAATAGTAAATGTGGATCTGAAGAACAATCCTGAACAGAAAGCCATGCTTCTTAAAGAAATGAAAAGCATGGATTCAACATATGTATCTCTGCAGAAAGAGCTCAAATCCAATCCAAATGATGAACGTATTATTAATGCAATGATCGAGCATTATCAGACTAAACTCGATGTAATGAGTTATATAGTAAGTCAACTTAAGACCATCAGGAATGATAACCAAAATAAAAAAGAAAATGAAAAAGTCAGATTATAAAGCAGGTATGCTCCTCTTCATATCTCTCTTCCTTATATCTTTCACATTATCAGCACAGGAGATAACAAAGGAATTTCATAAGGAGTATAAAGCAGGAGCAAAAACACTCGAAATCAGTAACAGATACGGAGATGTCGTAATTCAGAGCTGGGATAAAGACCAGATAGTTATCGATGTTAAAGTGACTGTGGAAATGCCAAATAAGGAAAAAGCTCAGAGACTCATGGACTATATTGATGTTCAATTTTCGGAAGGTGCCAGTACAATCTCGGCAAGAACTGTAATTGATGATAAATTCAACTTTACCGGCTGGGGTGATTCAAGAAAATTCAGCATTGATTATCATATAAAGATGCCGGTAGCAACAGATCTTTCACTTGTAAATAAATATGGTAATACCGATATCGATGAACTTCACGGATTAATGGATCTGGAGATCAAATATGGAAACATTACAGCCGGGAAACTTACAAGAGGAAATGAAAAACCGCTTAGCAAACTGAACATTGCATACGGAAAAGGTAAAATTGATGAAACCGGATGGCTTGATCTTACTGAAAGGTATGTCGGAAGTATGGAAATAACAAAAAGCCAGGCTCTTCTTCTTGATAGTAAATATTCAAAGATAGCGCTTGGTGAAACAAGTTCAGTGGTAGGTGAAAGCAAGTATGATAATATAAGGATAATTAATATAAAGAATCTGGTACTTGAGAACGGATACACTGAGGTTAACATCGGAGAACTTACGAAAAAACTTACCTACAACGGCAGTTATGGATCTTTTTCAATAGACCGTATACCAGAAGGCTTCGAATCAATTGACATCGAAACACATTATATGGGTGTCAGGCTTGGAATTGAAGAATCAGCCAGCTATAAACTTGAAGCAAAAGTGTCTTACGGCGGATTGAAATACAATGAAGATAATTTTAAAAATCATAGACGCATAGTAGAGAATAACTCCAGTGAGATATCGGGTACGCTTGGGAAGGAAGAGAATCCCATATCAAGAGTTAAAGTACTTGCATCTTATGGTAATGTAAGGCTATACTAGTCATTTTCATTTAACTCCTTCATCCTTAAATATAAATATCCCTTCCTTTCCGTCAGCAGTAGCATATCCCCTGAACATTCCTGTGGAATTAAATGGCATAGAAATATTGCCTGAGCTGTCCATGCAAATAACCCCACCGCTTCCACCTGCCTTGACAAGTTTATCATTCACAACAAGTTCGGAGGCATCTTTCAGAGAAAGACCTTTATATTCCATCAATGCCGAAATATCATGGGCTACTGTCAATCTGATAAAATATTCACCATGTCCCGTTGCGGATACTGCACAGGAGTTGTTATTAGCATAAGTGCCAGCCCCGATAATCGGAGAATCCCCTACCCTGTTGTATCGCTTATTTGCCATGCCACCCGTTGAGGTACCCGCAGCAAGATTTCCGTTTTTATCAAGAGCACAACACCCGACTGTGCCATTTTTTTCGCGCTTTAATATTTCCTGCAGCTCATTAAACCGTTTTTCAGTATAAAAATAAGATGGTGGAACAATTTCAAGTCCATGCTCTTTCGCAAATTGCGAAGCTCCGGCACCGGTAAGAAACACATGAGGAGAATTTGTCATAACTCTCCTTGCAGCTGTAATTGGATTTTTAATGTCGGTAACCCCTGCTACTGCACCTGCAGCAAGATTTGATCCATCCATTATGGCAGCGTCAAGCTCATTCTTGCCATCATGAGTAAAAACAGCACCCTTCCCGGCATTGAAGAGCGGATTATCTTCCATCGTCCTTATTGTCTGTTCCACGGCGTCAAGAGCTGATCCACCTTCTTTAAGGATGTTCTTTCCTGTATTCAAGGCAACCAAAAGAGCTGCTCTGTATTCCTTATCCATTTCAGGTGATAAATTTTCTCTTGTTATTCCGCCTGCACCACCATGGATTACAATTGCCCACTCCTGTTTTTGGTCAGAAGCGGTTCTGGCCTTACCGGATGATGTTGTTTTGTCAGTTTTCCATGAAAAGAGAGTCAAAACGATGATCAACAGTGACGAAAGAATAATGAGTCTTGTTTTCATATATCTATAAATTGAGTTGTATTGAAGATTGAAATCCGTTAACCGTATCCCTCGACAAGCTCGGGATAGATCGCAAAGGTTTTATGCAAAGGTCACAAAGAAATCAAATACTTTTGTCTTTTGCCTTTTATCTTTTGTCTTACATCTAGAAATCCATCTCAATGACTGTAATACCCGATCCACCAAACTCCACATGTTCGTCACGGAAAGATTTTACAACATCAACTGTTGCAAGATATTGCCTTACAAGCTGCCTTAATATTCCATTTCCTTTACCATGAAGGATCCTCAGATTCCGGTGTTGCACAATAAGTGCATTATCAATAAGTTCCCGAACCTGATTAATGGCTTCCTCCCCTCGCACACCACGGATATCGATTTCTGGTTTAAAATTTATATTTCGCTGAACCAGGCCCGGATCATTTTCCTTTAATACCTGATTCGCCTTAAGACTTTTTTTCAGATCAGATCTGGTTATTCTTTCAATTTTGTCTATGGGAACAAAAAACCTGAGACTACCGGTTTCAACCTGAACCATTTTATCTTTAATCTCAATTACCTCCCCTGCAGCCAGTGTATCAATCATCCTGACTGCATCCCCTGGTTTTAGCGGATGTACCTGAGATGCAACAGGTGCATTGTTTTCCTTTTCAGGTTCCGGCTCCATTTTAATTTTTTTTGCCCTTGAACTTAATTTCGCAATCTTTTCTTCCGATTCGGTTTTAAATGGCTTTGTATCTTCTTCAACAACATTTTTAAACGTCTCAAGCTGCTGTCGGACATCTTTGGTTTTTTCCTTTTCTGCCTGTGATTCCTTTATCTGCCTTATTGTACTCTCAATTATGCGGTTCGATTCTTTCAACAGGTGTTGTGCTTCGTCTTTTGCTTTTGTAATAATTTCTTTTCTTAGTGACCTGGCTCCTGAAAGCTCAGTTTCATATTCAGCCATTAACTCTTCCAGTCGTTTCTCCTGTTGCCTGATACTCTGCCTTTTATTCTCCCAATATCGTTTGTCGCGTGCAATATCCTTCAGGTGTCTGTCGTAATTTATATTCTTTACTCCGGCTTTTCCCGAAGCTTCCTCAAGTATTTCTTCCGGAAGCCCTATTTTTCGGGCGATTTCAAAAGCAAATGAACTGCCGGGTTTACCAATAGTAAGCTGAAAGAGAGGCTGCATGAGATGATTGTCAAACGCCATAGCGCCATTTACTATTCCATCAGTCAGTGATGCGAAGTGTTTCAGATTGGTGTAATGTGTTGTTATAACACCATATACTTTCTTTCTGTTCAATTCACCAAGGATTGCCTCTGCTATAGAACCGCCGAGCATTGGTTCGGTACCGGTTCCAAATTCATCGATTAAAACAAGTGTTTTTTCATTTCCGTTCTTAATGAAATACTTCATATCGATAAGATGAGAACTATATGTACTTAAATCATTATCAATACTTTGTTCATCTCCTATATCAATTAAAATGTTTTTGAAAATCCCTGTTTCAGATCCTTCCGCAACCGGGATCGTAAGTCCGCATTGCATCATGTACTGGAGTAGGCCGACTGTTTTAAGGCATACAGACTTACCTCCGGCATTGGGACCGGATATCAGCAATATTCTGTCTTTTTCATCAAGTATAATGTCAAGAGGAACCACGTTCCTCCCTGCAGACTTCTCAAATGTAAGTGAGAGCAAAGGATGGATTGCTCTTTTCCACATCAGATAAGGTTTATTTGTTAGTATTGGTCTGATTGAATGAAGATGGTTCCCAAGAAGCGCTTTTGATCTTATAAAATCAATTTCACCAAGGAATGAATTTGCCTCAAGCAAATCTTCAATATATGGTCTGATATTGTCGGCAAATGCTGTGAGTATCCTTACAATCTCCCTCTTTTCCTCATATTCAAGCTCAATTATATCGTTGTTGAGTTCGACTATCTCCTCCGGCTCAATAAAGACTGTTTTTCCTGACGCTGACTGATCGTGAATAAGACCCTTTATTTTTCTTTTGTCGTACGAACTTACAGGAATTACTCCTCTTCCGTTTCTGACTGAAACAGAAGTGTCAGTATCGACAAAACCATCAGACTGAGCCTGCTTAAGAATTGCATTCAACCTTTTTGTGACTTGAATGCTTTTTCCTATAAGTTCAGCCCTGATCTCCTTTAAACGTGGTGAAGCGTTGTCTTTTATAATGCCCTTTTTGTCTATAATCCTGTCAGCTGCGTCCAGTACATACGGGTATGTTTTCACTGAACCACACATCGACTGAAGGACAGGATATTTTATAGTGTCTTTAAGCCTGAAGAAATTAAGTATAGTTTTAACTGTTTCAAGCGAACGTTTAAGGTCGAATACCTCCTGGACTTCCGGAAATGTCCCCTCAATCCTGATCTTGTTAAGACAATCGGAAATCTTATAATAATGCTCGGAAGGGAAGAAATCTTCAAAAATAAGTATCTGCTGTAATTCATAAGTTGCAGATAATATATGTAATAAATGATCGTAGTCATCAATAAACCGGAGATTATCTACCTTTTCGAGACCCATCGGGCTTAGACATCTTTCCCTAAGCAATGTCCGTATTCTGTCGAAACCGATCTTATTTTCAAAATTGTCCGGGTAAATCATAATTCAAGATAAAAGACAAAAGATAAAAGACAAAAGTATTAAGACAAAAGTAGAAAGAAAAAAGGAAGAAAAGCGTGGTTAGTTCCTACTCTGCACTTTCTTTGCCTCATCCCCCTCGCCCCTTTCTCCCTTCGCCTTCGCGTAGCCGCTTCGGCGGAGCAAGGCAGGAGAAAAGGGGGTAAAACATTATAATCGATATAGTTGCCCCTCCCACTTGGGGGAGAGCCTGCCCCGCTTCGGCGGGGGGTTGGGGAGAGGTAACATTGGGTTTCATTTTTTTCTACATTTGAAAATTGTGAAATCAAAACCATAAAAACAGATTCATGAAAATTAAGAAAATCTCAATCGCTTTATTTATGCTTTTCCTGCTGCCGACATGGTTATTGTCGCAGAGTGAAAATGTTGATCTAAGTATGATTTACAAAATTAAACAGGAAGGTTTAAAGAACTCAAGTATAGAGGATCTGGCCTTCTGGCTCACCGATTTTGTAGGTCCGAGACTTACTGCCTCCACCGGATATAGCCGTGGAAATGAATGGGCAAAAAAGAAAATGGAAGAAATAGGCTTTCAGAATGTTAGGATTGAAGCCGCAAAGGATTTCAGCCGTGGTGGCTGGGATAATCTTAAAACGTATGCTGCAATGACCACACCATATTATGTAAACTTCGCCTGTAATCCTGTTGCCTGGACCGGTAGTACGAATGGGTTGGTTAAAGGTGAAGTCGTACTTTTAGATGTTAAAACTGAAAACGATCTTGACCAGTATAAGGGAAAAGTCTCCGGAAAAATAGTTCTCATACCTTCAACTTCAACATATGAAGTAAACTTTGAGCCTCTTGCAAGCCGCATGACAGACGCCCAACTCAAAGATATCTCTATGGCATCCTCGGGACAAGGAGCCAGAAGACCGGCATTTGACAGAACCGCGATGATGGCTCAGAGAGCTCTTCGTACAAAAATATCAGAGTTTCTTGGTAATGAGGGAGCTGCTTTGATCCTTAATAGTTCAGGTACATTTAATGTACCAGGTTCTAATGGGTCAAACTATAAATCAGGCGATAAAGAGCCAATGCCATCATTGAATCTTCCGCTTGAGGACCACGGCAGAATTGAACGTCTTTTACGACACAGTGTGCCGGTAGAAATGGAGGTTGAGATTCAAAATAAATTCTTTAACAGTCCGACTGTATATAATGTAATAGGAGAAATACCAGGAACAGATAAAGTTCTCAAAAATGAAGTAGTTCTCTTAGGAGCTCATATTGATTCCTGGCATGGAGGAACAGGTGCAGCAGATAACGCCTCCGGATGTATTGTTATGATGGAGGCGATGCGTATCCTGAAGAACCTGGATGTTGCCCCAAGAAGAACCATCAGAATAGCACTATGGGGAGGTGAAGAGGAAGGATTATTCGGGTCATCAGGGTATGTCGAAAAATATCTTGTCGATCCGGCAACCAAAGAACATAAACCCGACTACGACAAGTTTGCAGGATACTTTAATATGGACAATGGATCAGGTAAATACAGAGGAATTTATTTGCAGGAGAATGAACTTGAAAGACCAATTTTTGAAGAGTGGCTGAAACCCTTTGCAGATATGGACTGTTCGACAATAAGTATAAGGAATACGGGTGGGACTGATCATCTTTCCTTTGATCGGGTAGGACTTCCCGGTTTTCAATTCATTCAGGACAGGATAGAATATGACCGTACTTATCATACAACCATGGATACATATGAAAGGCTGGTAATGGCTGATCTCAAACAGAATGCGGTAATCACGGCCTCATTTGTCTATAATGCCGCAATGCGTAATACAAAATTACCGGGAAAACCCGCTATGAAACCAAGGCAAAATGCTGACAGGGGTCCGGGGATGTAATAATATAAATTGAAACATGTAGGGATCGGTCGCGACCGATCCCTACATGTTTATAACCAATTTTCATTTTTTTATCCCTGCCAGATCGAGAATAAACGCATATTCCAGAGCCGTGATCCTATAACGTTCAAACCGTCCCGATGCTCCTCCATGACCGGCTGTCATATTGCAGTCCATAACAAGTGTGTTTTTATCAGTCTTCATGTCCCTGAGCTTTGCAACCCATTTTGCCGGTTCCCAGTACTGAACCTGAGAATCCCAATAACCGGTTGTGACAATAATATTCGGATAACTCACAGCTTTAACCTGGTCATAGGGAGAATATGATAACATATAATCATAATACTCTTTTTTCCTGGGATCACCCCACTCATCCCACTCGGAAGTGGTAAGAGGAATTGTCTCATCGAGCATCGTGGTAACCACATCTACAAAAGGTACTGAAGCAATTACTCCTTTGTACAGATCAGGTCTCATGTTAAGGATAGCACCCATTAACAGACCTCCTGCACTTCCACCCATAGCAAAAAGACTATTTTTGCTTGTATATTTCTCATTAATAAGAAATTGTGCACAATCATTGAAATCTGTAAATGTATTTTTCTTTTTCAATAATTTGCCATCCTCATACCAGTAACGTCCCATCTCACTACCTCCCCGGATATGGACAAGAGCATATACAAAACCTCTGTCGAGAAGACTCAGAATTGTTGTTCTGAAATCTGGATCGGTTGAATATCCATAAGATCCATAAGCATAGAGCAAAAGAGGAGATTTACCATCCTTCTTAAAACCTTTTTTATAAACAATTGAGACAGGAACCATTATGCCATCAGTAGCTTTGGCCCATAATCTTTTAGACTCATAATTATTCTTGTCAAAACCTCCAAGAACTATATCCTCTTTCATAACTTTCTTCTCTTTTGTAACCATGTTATAATCAATCACAGAGTTAGGAGTAGTAAGTGATGAATAACTATACCTTAATATATCCGTATTTGAATTTGGATTGCTGCTTATTCCTGCAGTATAAGCTTCCTCGCCAAAATTGAGATAATGTTCGCTTCCATCTTTTCTGTTAATGATTCTAAGGTTGTTTAGTCCCTTAATTCTCTCCTGTGCTGCAATCCAGTTATCAAATAATTCAAAGTTTTCAAAAAATATATCCTTTCTGTGAGGTATTACTTCAGTCCAGTTTGCTTTTCCGGTTTTACCCTCGCCGGTTTTCATAAGCTTGAAGTTCGATGCACCATCAGAATTTGTTCTTATATAGAATTCATTGCCTACATGATCAATACTATATTCATGGTTTACAGCCCGAGGTTCAAATATCGTAAACTCCCCGTCAGGTTTTGAGGCATCTATATACCGGGTTTCAGTTGAAAGAGTCTGGTCAGAATTTATCAGAATGTATTTGCGGCTTTTTGTTTCTGCAAGGCTCACACTAAATGTCTCATCTGTTTCATTATAAACTAGCAAATCTTTTTCTGTGGATGTTCCGAGTTTATGTTTGAATATTTTATTTGACCTGAGTGTTTTATTGTCCTTAGTAACATAAAATAGAGTTTTATTATCTGCCGCCCATACTGATTGACCGGTAGTATTTTCAATTTTATCTGGCAATAATGAACCCGATTGAATATCTGCAAAGTTAATGGTATAACGGCGCCGGCTCACATAATCGACTCCGTAAGTCAGAATCTTATTATCGCGGCTGATGCCCATTGTATTTACAGAACAAAAACTTTTTCCCACTGCAAGTTTATTGACATCAAGAAGTACCTCCTCCGGAACTGCCAGTGAACCTTTCTTCCTGTAGTATACCGGATACTCGTTTCCTTCGGCGTACTTATTATAATAATAGTATCCATTTTCGAGATACGGAACTGATTCATCATCCTTTTTAATTCTTCCTTTTATTTCATCGTAAAGTGTTTTCTGCATCACTTCGGTATTTTTAAGAACCGCTTTTGAGTAATCATTTTCTTTATTCAGATAGTCGAGAACTTTTAATGTCTGATCATCAGGTTTAACTGAATTCTTTTGTTCCTCACTCAGTCGCATCCAGAAATAATTATCGATCCTTTTATTGAATAACTCGTGTGGTATTTTCTCCGCAACAGGAGGCTTTACGGAGGTTTGGGTACTACACGAAAATAAAAACAATATTGAAAGAAATGCTAATTGCAGATTCAGTCTTTTCATGGTTATAGTTTTTTTAAATTTGTTGGTAGAGCCTCTCAATCCAGGTGTCTATATATTAAAATAAAGGTATTAAAGATTTAGTGAGTTTAGGGAATCATCTGCTATAAATTATTCATATTCCCTCACTCATATCTTTCATCCTACCAATCGATAGGATATTCATTATTTCTCCGCCTAAGGCGAATATTCAGCTCTTTCAGAGCTGCAGACGGCGAGTGGATGTCTACCCCCTGTGCCCCCACATGCCATTGTCACCCTGAGTCCGCTAATTGACGGACGAAAGATCTTCCTGTACGATAAAACTGATCCTCTATTTTCATAAAAGATTTTGTATAGTATTATAAAAATAACAAGGAGATCAGAGACACTTTTCTTTATATCATTAAACCTATTCAGGAAATTCTCATCAAAGAGATATGAAACCAATAAAATAAATAGAAATGAAAAGGATATTACTAATTTCAGCTCTCTTGTTTTTCGTTTCGGCAGGTATGATAAGCGCCCAGAATCAGGGAAAAAGTATAGGAGCCAGACAAGCAACTCAGCAGGCAAGAATAAAGGAAGGTGTACGTAGTAAAAAACTGACAAGAAAGGAAGTTGCCATTCTTGAAAGAGAACAAAGACGGATCCGGATTGAAAAAAGAATGGCAAAAGTTGATGGTACAATCTCCCCACCGGAAAGAAAGTTTCTGAACCAGGAACTTAACCGCGCAAGCAAACACATAGAGAGATTGAAAAACGATAATCAGAAACGCAGGTTATAGGTCCTTCATCGACAGCTGAATACGTTTTCGTTCGATGTCGACAGCTATGACTTTCACCATAACATGTTGATGAAGCTTCACAACCGTAGATGGATCGGAAATATACGTTCTGCTCATATTCGATATGTGTACAAGACCGTCCTGTTTTATTCCGATATCGACAAAAGCTCCGAACTTAGTGATATTTGTTACAATTCCGGGAACTATCATGCCCTGAATAAGATCTTCCATTGTGTGCACATCCGCAAAGCTGAACTCCTTAATTTTTGATCTTGGATCGCGACCTGGTTTAGCCAGTTCATCAACGATATCCTTCAGAGTCGGAAGACCTGTAACAGGTGTAACATAATGTTCAAGTTTAATCTCTTTCCGCTTGTTTTCGTTGGTAATCAACTCCTTAACTTCACAACCGAGGTCCTTCGACATTTTTTCGACAACATGATAACTTTCAGGGTGAACAGCACTGGCGTCGAGTGGATTCTCAGAGTTTCTGATCCTTAAAAAGCCGGCACTCTGTTCATAGGCCTTTTCTCCCATCCGTTTTACTTTAAGAAGCTCTTTACGTGCTTTGAAGGGTCCGTTATCGCTGCGGTAATCAATAATATTCTGAGCCAGTTGAGGTCCGAGCCCTGAAACATAAGTTAACAGGTGCTTACTGGCAGTATTCACTTCTACGCCAACTGCATTAACACAACTCATGACCACATCGTCAAGTGACTTCTGTAATTTTAGCTGGTCAACATCATGCTGATATTGTCCGACTCCAATAGATTTGGGATCGATTTTAACCAATTCTGCCAACGGATCCATTAGTCTTCTTCCGATTGATATAGCTCCACGAACAGTAACATCATAATCCGGAAATTCATCGCGGGCAATCTTGGAGGCGGAATAAATTGAAGCGCCTGCTTCACTTACAACAAAAACCTGAATATCATTCTCGAATTTGACCCATTTTATAAAATCCTCAGTCTCCCGGCTTGCAGTACCGTTACCTATTGCAATAGCTTCAATCTTATAAGCATTGACAAGTGAAAGGATCTTTTTTATCGACATGGCAGTCTCATTCTGAGGAGGATGAGGGTAAATTGTCTCATTATGAATAAAATTTCCCTGCCGGTCCAGACAAACAATCTTACAACCAGACCTGAAACCAGGATCAATTGCCAGAACGTTTTTTTCACCAAGTGGTGATCCGAGAAGAAGTTGACGAAGGTTTTCAGCAAAAACCCCAATTGCCTCGATGTCTGCCTTTTCCTTGGAAATATTTCTAAATTCCGTTTCCATGGAAGATGAGAGCAGTCTTTTCCAGCTATCCTTAACAGCGTCAGAGACTATATCAGACGATGCATTACGTCCCTTTATAAAAATCGAATTAAGCATATCAAGAGCATGTTCTTCATCAGGTTCAACAGACAACCTCAGGAAACCTTCTTCTTCACCCCTTCTCATGGCTAACAGTCTGTGTGAAGGACACTTTTTAAGAGGTTCCGACCAGTCATAATAATCACTGTATTTTATACCTTCTGCTTCCTTCCCTTTAGCAACTTTTGAATAAATAACAGCCTCTTTTTCAAAAAGATATCTTAGCTGTTTTCTTGCCTTTTCATCCTCATTGATCCATTCAGCAATTATATCTGAAGCTCCGGCAAGAGCATCTTCAACAATTGCAACATCGTCATTCAGAAAACCTTCTGCCTTTAGTGAAGGATCATTTTCTTTCTGATCCATGATGATAACAGCAAGTGGCTCAAGTCCTTTTTCCCTGGCAATAGTTGCACGTGTACGCCTTTTAGGCCTGTATGGCAGGTAAATATCGTCCAGTTCAGACATTGTAACTGCAGAATCAATTTTTTGCTTCAGCTCGGGAGTCATTTTTTCCTGCTCCTCAATTGATTTTATTACTGCTTCTTTTCTGGCATCCAGTTCCTTCAACCTTTCGTACTCTTCTTTGATATGCATCAGCTGGACTTCATCTAGACTGCCGGTCATCTCTTTCCTGTACCTGCTGATAAACGGAATAGTTGCTCCTCCATCCATCAGCCTGATAGTATTTTCGACCTGCCATTCATGGAGGCCGAGTTTCTTTGCAACCAGTAAAATATTCCTGTTTGTGTTCATAATATTATTATTCAACATAAATGACCAATCCTTTCAGATATTCGCTTTCTGGGTGATAAATATTTACAGGATGGTCAGGAGGCTGACTCATCTGATGTAATATTCTGACACTGCGCCCGGTATTGGCAGCCGCAGCAAAAACTGATTTTCTGAAGTTCTCTTTAGTGACAACCTGTGAACAGGAGAATGTAAAAATTATACCACCTGGTTTTATCTGCTCAATAGCCTTTATATTCAGCCTTTTATATCCCTGTAATGCATTTGCCAGAACATTATTGTGCTTAGCAAAAGCCGGAGGATCGAGAATTATGAGGTTGTATTGATCTTTGATATTATTAAGATATTGAAATGCATCAACCTGAAATGATTCATGCCTGTTATCATCTCCATAATTGATTTTAATATTTTCATTTGCCAGTTCAATGGCCTGAAATGAGCTGTCAACAGTATGAACAACTGATGCATTTTTCATGGCGTAGACCGAAAATGCGCCGGTATAACCGAACATATTCAATACGATCCTTTCATTAGTATAGCTTTCGAGCAGTTTCCTGTTCTCTCTCTGATCAATGAAAAAACCGGTTTTCTGTCCGGTGGTCCAGTCGATTTTAAACTTATAACCATTTTCAGTAACAATAACCGGATCAGAATTTCCATACAGAAATTCATTTGTAGCCGTCACACCCGACATATGTGGAATTGTACCCTCACTCTTGTCATATACTGCAATAATTCTGTCATTCAGCAGTTCTGCCAGGATCGATGCAATTTCTTTACGTAACCTGTAGAAACCCAGAGAATGCATTTGCATTACCGCTACGCCATTATAATAGTCAACTATCAGACCGGGCAAACCATCCCCTTCGCCGTGTACAAGCCTGAATACATTTATCTGATCATTATCAATTATACCAATTGCTTTTCTGTAAGCTATTGCTCGTTCTATCTTCTGTCTGAAGAAATTGATATCCGGCGTAATCCGTTCAAATGAAAGAACACGTACGGCTATTGAACTTGGTGCATAGTGTCCGACAGCTAAATAATTATCTTTATTATCATATACATCCACAAGATCTCCTTCAGCCGGATTCCCGTACATTTTCTTGATAGCACCTGAGAATACCCACGGATGGAAACGGCGGAGAGATTGTTCCTTGCCGGATTTAAGGACTATTTTAACTCGTTCCAGCATTTACCTGTTTTAATTATTTTTACCCCCTATCCCCCCCAAAGGGGGGCTAAAATCAGACTGTGATACTTTTGTCTTTTTACTTTTGTCTTTTATCTTTAACCTCATGTCCATTTATCAGCTTTTTATAGATCTGATGACAAACCCACGCATCGGTTGCAGCATATATCTGTTGTGCTTCGGTAAGTTGTTCTGCTTCCCAGTCGGTTACCTGCTGACGCTTTGATATCCTGAAGCCAAGAACAATTGCTGTAAGCTTTTTTAATCCGGAACTTTGAATTCCAAAATCTTTGACTAAGGTCTGCAGATCGATAAAGCCGTCAGGAGTAAACTTTCTTACACTTTTTAAAAACCTTACATCATCGTGCACAGCAACGCCGGCTTTTGTGACAAATGGATCAGATAACAGATCGGCCAGTGCATCAGGAATACCAATTTTATTGATACGAAACAGACATGCCAGGTATTCTGTCGAAAGCTGGATAAGGGAAACTGAATTCTTTCTTCCTTTTTTGAATGTAGGTCGGGTCTCAGTATCAAAACCTAGCAGATCCGATCCAAGCAGCCTTGGAAAAACCTCATAGAATGTTTTAAGATCGTCTACCAGAATTATTTCACCTTTAAACCACGAGAGCTCACGTTCAGCAAGTTCTTCAACTGTAATATTCTCCTTGTACATATTAGTTAATATCTCCCTTCATATCCTTTTGTCTTCTTGTAATAAACCAGTCTGATGTATTTCTCTTTTCATCATCATAATCTACATCATCTTCGACTTTCCCAATTTCCTCACCTGAGTAGATGAACCTATGAATGGCTCTCATAGAGTTTACAAGTTTCTGGCCCCAGAAGTTTTCAAAATTCATCCTGCATTCCCATACAGCGTCATTCATCACCTCCCCGGTGCCGGTCTGGTAAAGTAACAGAAAGTCCTTCAGATCCTGATAAATATCTGCGATATTCTCTGAAATACTCGATACAACAGGCCCTTCCAATTCAATTATTTTTTCATCGAATACCTCGAGGTAATCGTTGGCTGTTCCGAATTTTTCTTTAAGCGTATCATTTAGACCCGTCCAGTCAGATTCTGTTACGAACTTCTCATTACCATCTTCAAAAAAAGGACTCAATTGTGGTAAAAGTGATGCTTTCAGGTACATAAGAGGCAGGATACGTTGAAGAATCTTCAACAATTCATCACCTTTCAGCTCTGAAGCATGTTCGGTATATTTACAGAATTCATTTGCAACAGCAACAAATTCAACGACATTTCTTGAATACACAGGATTTGAATTGGTATCCATTTTTTTACTTAAATTGTGGTACAAAATTAGAAATTTAAGGTCAGTATTTCCAACGCTTTAATTTTTTTTAAGAAGTACATGATATCGGAAAACAATATACTGAACCCAAATGGCATGGAAAAGTGTTGAAATAAAATCATCCTGAAATCAGAAATATATTATTACTCCCAGCTGAGTTTATGATCCTTATCCTGAGCTATCTTATTATGGTCGAGTAACCAGCGTATCACTTTAATGACTCTCTCCTCAGGATAATCAATCAGTTTTACCAGTTCTTCGGCGTCAGGTTTTTTATCATCCAGAACACTTTTTATCTCCTCCAGAATAATATCAAATTCATACTTACTCAGGTCAAGCTCATTTCTTTCCCTGCATACATCACAGATCCCGCATCTATCCGACTCTTCACCAAAATAATCCAGCAGGTAAACAGATCTGCAATGGCTGTCAGAATCTGCATAGTCAATCATTTTATTCAACCTGATTTCATATCTTTCTTTTACACGAAGATAGTTGTCGGGCGAGATCATCAGCGCTTTCCGAACGAGTCGCTCTTCGGTAAAGATCACAAGTGCCGTCTTCTTACCCGGAATATATCTGATGATATTCAATGCTGATAATTTCACAAGATACTGATAAATAGTGTCCCGCTTTGCGGCTGATTTCCTCGAGAGAGCTTCTTCATTAATTGGAACAAATTCACTGAACATCCCGGTGTATGATCGCAACAGAAGTTTGATAAATCCGTCGAACGATTCGTTTGCTACCTGAAACTTATAGAGATCATCACGGCTGACTATAAAATGAACCCTCGAAGGATTATTTATTTCTTCTGTGAATTCCATATATCCTTCTCTCTGAAGAAACTGAAGACTGTTGTAAGTTTCAATAACCGGTAACCTGTATTTAGCTACAAAATCGTACATGTTGAATTCAAAAACATTATCTTTCCCCGAACCAAGTGGAACCTGCAGATAATTGCATAGTGCCTCATAAGTATCTTTGATCTTTTCTATTACAGGAAACTTTTTTCTTATTGTATCTAAAAGCCGGCCTTTATCTGCAGGTGAGTATAAAAGAACTGAAAAAGCAGGTTTTCCATCGCGGCCGGCCCTGCCACTCTCCTGAAAATAATTTTCAATAGAATCAGGTATATCCCAGTGAATTACAAACCTTACTTCGGACTTATCAATTCCCATTCCAAAAGCATTCGTAGCTACAATTATCCGGGTCTCTCCTATTGTCCATGAGTCTTGTTTTTTGTCGCGGAGCTCATCCGTTAATCCGGCATGATAGAAATCAGCACTGATACCATTGGCCACCAGAAGTTCAGCAACCTCTTTGCATCTTTTTCTGCTTCTGACATAAACAATTCCACTACCCTTTGCTTTTTGAAGGGTTTTGATCAGGTAGGTGCCTTTCTCTTCAACTTTCCTTACGAGGTATGAAATGTTTTTTCTGTCGAAACTGGTTCTCAGGACATTTTTTTCCCTGAAGACAAGTTTGCTCATAATATCATCTATGACCTGAGGAGTAGCTGAGGCAGTAAGGGCAAGAAAAGGAACCTTTTCAGAAATATGATCTCTCAGGGAGGCAATATTCAGATATGAAGGTCTGAAATCATATCCCCATTGTGAAATGCAATGTGCTTCATCAATCGCCACCACTGAAAGGTTAATCCTGGATACCTTTGCCTGGAAAATCCTTGTCGAAATTCTCTCTGGTGATACATAAAGGAACTTATAGTCTCCATAGATGCTGTTTTCAAGAGCATTATCTATCTCCACACCCGACATTCCTGAATGGATCGCTATAGCCTTTATTTCCAGATCATTAAGACGATTTACCTGATCCTTCATCAGAGCAATCAATGGAGTTATAACCAGACAGATTCCCTCCTGGGCGAGTGCCGGCACCTGGTAAGTAATTGACTTTCCTCCGCCTGTTGGCATAAGTCCAAGGGTATCCCTTCCTTCAGCAACAGATACAATTATCTCTTCCTGCAAGGGTCTGAAGGTTGTGAATCCCCAGTATTTTGTCAGAATCTGTCTGTATGGCTCGATATTCATTCCGGATTGCACTTAGTACAAATGTACAAACTGTTATTTAATATAAGCTATAGGTGATCCATAACAAATCCTTTTAACCACAAAGGCCACAAAGGTTTAAATCCTAAGTTCACAAAGAGCGGTAGATTATTAAATTAACTTTGTGTTCTTTGTGCCTTCTTTGTGCTCTTTGTTGTTCGTGGATTTCATAACATTAAAAGATGCAAGGATTTACGAGATCTGTTTTTTTTTCGTAATTTGCGCCATCAAAACTTAAAATCTCATCTGATGTCATTTTTAAAAGATAAGATACTATATGAAGGTTTAACATTTGATGATGTTCTTCTCATCCCTTCATATTCTGAGGTTCTTCCAAGGGAAGTTGATCTCAGCTCAATGTTCACAAGAAACATTCATATCAACACACCTTTAGTCTCGGCAGCCATGGACTCAGTTACAGAAGAAGAATTAGCAATTGCTATTTCAAGGGAAGGTGGTATAGGTGTGATCCATAAAAATATGACTATTGAAAAACAGGCAGCACAGGTAAAACGTGTCAAGAGGGCTGAGAATGTCATGATTTTTGATCCGATAACCATAAATCTCAATGCAACAGTTGGTGAGGCAATGAACCTAATGGGTGAATACAAGATTGGCGGTATCCCTGTAATTGATAAAAACGGTATTCTCAAAGGTATTGTTACAAACAGAGACCTTCGGTTTGAAAACAATCGTGCCCGTAAAATAACCGAAGTTATGACAACCAGTCTGATCACAACTAACCATCAGACTAACCTGGAAGCTGCAGCCAGAATACTGCAGAAACATAAGATTGAAAAGCTTCCGATGATAGATGAAGAAGGCAAGCTGATCGGTCTGATCACTTACAAAGATATTACAAAAACCAAAGATCGTCCGAATTCCTGCAAGGATGACAAAGGAAGGCTCAGGGTTGCAGGAGCAGTCGGGATTGCTGCTGACACACTTGAAAGGGTTGAAGCGTTGATCAATGCGAGTGTCGATGCAATTTCTATTGATACTTCTCATGCTCATACAAAAAGTGTTATAAATATTTTAAAGGAAATTAAAAGGAACTATCCGGGAATTGATATAGTTGCAGGAAATATCGTCACATCCGAAGCGGCTAAAAAACTTGTTGATGAGGGTGCTGATGGAGTAAAAGTTGGAATCGGACCAGGTTCAATATGTACCACCAGGGTAATCGCGGGTGTAGGTATTCCACAGCTATCCGCAGTTTATAATGTTGCCAAAGCAATAGAAGGATCCGGAGTTCCGGTAATAGCCGATGGAGGTATAAGATATTCGGGCGATATTATAAAAGCAATTGCTGCAGGCGCCGATTCAGTTATGATGGGATCACTCTTCGCCGGGGTTGAGGAATCTCCAGGAGAGACTATTATTTATAATGGTCGTAAGTTCAAAGCATACAGAGGTATGGGATCAATTGAGGCTATGCAGCAAGGTTCTAAGGACCGCTATTTCCAGGATATGGAGGATGATATTCAAAAACTTGTTCCGGAAGGAATCGCTGCAAGGGTACCATATAAAGGTACTTTGGCTGAAGTAATATACCAGATGACAGGAGGATTAAGAGCAGGCATGGGATACCTTGGAGCTAAAAACATTTCGGTCCTCAAAAAAGATAGTAGATTTGTAAGAATCACTAACTCAGGGATTATAGAAAGTCACCCTCATGATGTTTCTATTACAAGGGAGGCTCCAAATTATAGCAGAAAATCATTTGAATAACAGGTTTCAGCAAATCCTGATGAAGATCAGATCAATTTTATTTATCGTTTTAATGCTACTGATGCCGGTTATCTGCCTGGCGCAGGATGTGAATAATAAAGTGCTGGTAACTGTTAATGGAAGTAAAATACAGGCAGGAGAATTTATCAGGATGTATAAAAAAAGTGTTGACCCGGGAAAGTCATTGGATATCGATAGCTATCTTCAGCAATTTATAGCTTTTAAACTTAAAGTAGCCGATGCTCTGAGCGAAGGATATGATACGACCAAAGCTTTCAGGAGCGAGCTCAATGGTTACCGGAACCAGCTTGCACAGATCTATCTCACCGATACTCATACTAAGGAAAGACTCCTGCAGAAAGCCTACCAGAGATCATTAACTGAAATAGACGCCTGGCATATTTTAGTTGCCCTTCCTCAGGAGGCTTCTCCGGAAGATACCCTTAAAGCCTGGCAGAAAGTTATCGATATCAGGGAAAGAATTATAAAAGGCGAACCCTTTGAAAGTGTTGCAAGAGGAACTTCCGATGATAAATCGGTAAAGATTAATGGAGGAAACCTTGGATATTTTTCAGTATTTCAGATGATAATGCCTTTCGAAGATGCTGCATATTCTCTGAAGAAAGGCGCTGTTTCAATGCCTGTCAGAACTCCGTTTGGATATCATATTATAAAAGTAACTGATAAGCGTCCGGCAATGGGCAGGATTAAGGTTGCTCATATAATGAAGGCTGTTCCTCCTGGTACAGATGAGAAACAGGCTAAACTGGCCGAGGAGGAGATAAATAATATTTATAAGCTGTTGCAACAGGGAGCTTCGTTCACAGAACTCGCAAAAAAGTATTCCGATCATAAAGAATCGGCTGTCAAAGGAGGGGAACTTGACTGGTTCGGGGCAGGTGAAATCATCAGCAATTTTTCTGAGGCAGCTTTTGGCCTGACCGATACAGGTAAATATACCAGACCAGTCCATACAATTTTTGGATGGCACATAATTAAATTATTGGACAAAAAAGCACCAGGTACCTTTGAGGAATCACGATCATTTCTTGAAAGCAAAATAAACCAGTCATATCTGAATTCCATAAGTAAAAAATCTTTTGTTGAAAAACTAAAGAAAGAGTACAATTTCCAGATCAACCATGATGCCTATGATTGGTTTGTTCGAAATACCGATACGCTGATCATTCAGGGATTGAAAAGATATGACCGCGCTTTAATGCCTGATGTAAATTTATATTCATTTGCGAATCAAACTATTACAACGAATGAATTTGCAAATTATATTGAGAAAAGGGGATCTATGGTTATTACAAAAGATTCATCAGTATTTATTAACAGCTCAATAGAGACAAGAGCGTCTGATCATTTGATAAGCTATGAGAATTCCATACTCGAAAACAAGTACCCCGAATTCCGTTATCTTATGAACGAATTTCACGATGGCATGCTTCTTTTTGAAATATCGGGCAAAAATATATGGAACAGGATAAGCAATGATTCATCAGGACTTCATCAATATTACGAGGAACATAAAAACAGCTGGCTTTCACGAAAAGGAATAGAGGCAAAGATTTACACGCTTAAATCTTCAGACGGAGAACAACTTTTATCATCTGCTTTCAATAAATATTCACAGAAATCTGATTTGGATGAGCTTCTGCTTAAAAAATTCAACAAAAAGAATGATACTTTGCTTACTATTAAAGAGGGTACATGGTTTAAAGGTGATAATCCTGAAATAGATAAACCTGAATGGATAGCAGGTTCACATTCCTTCAGCAGGAATGGATTTCCGTCAATAATTCTGATTAAAAAAGTTCTGGAACCCGTTCCTTTGAAATTTGATGACGTTATGGGAGAAGTAATGACCGGATACCAGGAGTTTCTGGAGAATGAATGGAACAGGCAATTAAATAAAAAATATAGCGTTAAGATTGATAATATGGTATTTGATGAAGTGAAGAAGAAAATGAAAGATGAATAGAACGGTAATTTTAATATCGACCCTTTTCCTTTTAGCCGGATGCACAAATAACCATAATCAGGCAAAAAGAATTGCAGTTGCGGAAGTTGGTAAAGTAATTCTATACTACGATGATATGCCTAAACTCATACAACATGGTGTAAATGATGCAGACAGTGCAGCATTGGTCAAGAATTATATAACCAAATGGGCAAAGAGACAACTTCTGTTGCAGAAAGCTGAAAATAACCTGTCACCTGCGTTAAAAGATGAAATTTCCAAACAGCTCGAAGAGACCCGGTCAAATCTTGTTATATACCAGTATCAGAGACAGATGATTCAAGAAAAGCTGGATACCGTTCTAACCGATTTGGAACTGGAGAATTATTATACCGCCAACGAAAATAGTTTTAAACTTATTTCAAATATTGTAAAAGCTCTTTTTATTAAATTACCACTCGAAACACCTGATCTTAACAAAATAAAGTTACTGGCACGTTCTAATGATCAAAACGATCGTCAGCAGATGGAAAGTTACTGTTATCAGTTTGCTGAAAAATTTGATGATTTCAATGAAGAATGGGTATCTATGGACCGGCTATCTGTTGAACTTCAGCAGAATATAGAGAACGAAGAAAATTTTCTGAAAAGAAATACATTTTTTGAAACCAGCGATTCTACATCAATATACCTGGTCTCCATACGGGATTACAGGTTAAGGTCTTCCCTTGCCCCATTTGATTATGTCAAAGATGACATAAAGAGAATCATCTGGAATACAAGGAGATTTGAATACCTGCAATCGCTTGAGAATGGAATTTATAATGAAGCACTTAAAGAAAATAGTTTTAAAATATATTAATAATTATTATAACCGGGTTCCCTCATACCATTAAAATTGATTATATAATGAATAATAAAAAATTTAAATTTTACCTGACATTCATATGTATGTTCCTTCCGGGAGTATTTATTGCCAACTCTCAGGTACTTGTAGAATCGGTGGCGGCTATTGTCGGGAATGAGGTTATCTATCTTTCCGACCTCGAGAATACAATCGCAGATGCCAGAAGAAATGGAAACAAAACTCCTATAGATCAACTCAGGTGTATGGTATTTCAGCAAATACTGCTTTCGAAACTTTTTGTGGATCAGGCCAGGATCGATAGCATCAATGTAACCGATGATGCTGTTGAAGGTGATCTGAACATGAGGATGAATGATGCCATCAGGACAGCAGGAAGTGAAGAGGCCCTGGTAACCTATTTTAAGAAGAGCATGATTGAAATCAGAAGAGATATTAAGAAAACTCTTGTGGAACAGCAAGTTGTAGGAGAAGTCCAAAGCAAAATAGCTAAAAATATCTCAATAACTCCGGCTGCCCTAAAAAAGTATTTTAGCTCTCTTCCCAAGGACAGTCTCCCCATTGTTCCCGCAAAATATGAAATCAGTCTCATTCAGCTTGATCCGCCGTCGAATGAAGATAATAAAGCTGAAGCCCGTCAAAAGCTTCTGGATATCAGAAGCCAGATCCTTGCCGGTAAAAGTTTTAGTGTTTTGGCAAGATTGTATTCTGAGGATCCCGTATCTGCAAAAGACGGGGGAGAAATCGGGTTCATGGTAAGAGGTGAGCTTGAAAAACCATATGCTGAAGCGGCATTCAGTCTGACAAAGAATACTGTTTCAAAAATTGTAGAAACCAAATTTGGATTCCATATTATTCAGCTCATTGAGCGGAAAGGCGATCTGGTTAATACCCGTCATATTCTTATCAGACCAAAAATCAAGCCTGTCCAGGCAGCCAAAGCAATCGCCCGACTCGATAGTCTGGCAAACTTAATAAGGAAAGACAGCATTAAATTTGAGGCAGCCGCACTGCGCCACTCGACCCATAAGGACAGCAGGATAAATGGAGGTAAATTTGTAAGTACCAATCCTTCTTCCCGGATAACTTGGTTCACACTTGAAGAATTAAATCCTGAGATGTATATGAAAATCAGGGAAATGAAAGTCGGTGAGATTTCTGAAGCTTTCAAAACAACTGATCAGGATAATAATCAGGTTTTCAGAATAATTAAGCTTGATAATGTATTACCTGCACACTCGGCAAACCTGAAAGATGATTATCAAAACCTTTATGATGCTGCTTTAGTACAGGAGCGGGCCAAGGTTTTTGACAGGTGGGTCAAAAACAAAATTGGTATCACTTATATTAAAATAGGCGAGGAATTCAGAACATGCGACTTTTTGCAGAAAGGATGGTTGAAATAAAACACTTAAGAAACCTGGCCGGTAAAATTTCTTTCAGACATCTGTTTTATGTCGCGGTACTTCTGTTTTTAGTCTCTTCGCTTCAGTCTAAGGATACATCACCCAATCAAACGACTAAGAAACAAATAGTACTAAAGCAGGCAGATGAAGATAATATTGTAAAAGATCCCATTTCAGGAAAATCCATACATCATATACTTGGGAATGTAATCCTTGTGCATAATGAAATAACAATGTTCTGTGATAGTGCACATTTTTCACCTGATAAAAACCAGGTGACTGCTTTCAGCAAGATACATATCCAACAGGGAGATACGCTTGATCTTTTTGGCAACTACCTGTTTTATGACGGGAAAAGTGAAATGGCATTTGTAAAAGGGAATGTTGAACTAATTAATAAACAGACTCATCTTTATACAGATTCAATAAATTATGATGTACAAAACAAAATAGCTCGTTATAATGACAGAGGCAGGATTACCAACGCTGATAATGTACTTACGAGCATTATAGGTGTATATTATGTGTCCGAAAACCTTTTCCATTTCAAAGACAGCGTAAAAATAGTAAATCCCAACTATGTAATGACTGCTGATACAATGGATTACAATACCAATTCAGAAATTGCATATTTTACAGGTCCAACTGAGTTACACGGCGATAGCTTATATCTTTACTGCGAGAAAGGATGGTACGATACAAAGAAAGAGGTCACTTCGGTCTGGAAAAATGCAATGATAGACAACAAAAAGCAGATCGTTCATGGAGATTCCCTGTTTTTCAATGATAGTACCGGATATGGAGAGTCATTTCGTAATGTGGTAATTGAAGATACTGTTAACAAAATAGCGATTGAGGGCAATTATGCATGGTACTATAAACAACCTGAAAAATTTATGGTTACCGACATGGCAGTGTTCATTCAGATTTCAAACCATGATTCACTTTTTCTTCATGCGGATACAATAAAAGCAATTACGATATCTGATTCAACTTCAAAAGGATACAGATTAATGAGGGCATATCATGGTTGCCGTGTTTTCAGCAAGAATCTGCAGGCAAAATGCGATTCACTTTCGTATTCTTTTAAGGATTCAGTTATCAGGCTCTATACTTCCCCTGTGCTATGGACAGATGAAAACCAGCTGACATCCGATTCAATGGCGGTATTTACTAAAAACCGCCAAACAGACCGGCTGGAATTATATCATCAAGCTTTTATTGCAAGTCAGGTGGATACTATAAGATATAACCAGATAAAAGGCAAGTCATTAACCGGTTATTTCAAAAATAATGAAGTGTATAAAATAAACATCAAAGGTGCCGGGGAAACGGTATATTACCTGGTTGACGGAGAAACTGTCACCGGCAGAAACCAGTCAAAATGTCTGAATATCGAGATTCTTGTCGATAAAGGTAAAATATCTGATATTTATGAGTATGAAAATTCCGAAGGATTTATCGATCCTCCGTTACCTGCCAATCCGGTAAGGCTTGAGGGATTTAAATGGTTCGATAATCTGAGACCCAGGAAAAGATCTGATATATTCAAAAAATAAAAGTGAGATTGATTTAAATAAGATCAATCTCGCTTTTAGTATTCATCTTCATTAAAAAAGAAGTCGTCCTTACTCGGATAATCCGGCCAGATATCTTCAATACTTTCGTATATATCTCCTTCATCCTCAATTTCCTGCAGATTCTCTATTACTTCCATCGGGGCACCCGACCTTATGGCGAAATCAATCAGCTCATCCTTAGTGGCAGGCCATGGAGCATCCTCAAGTTTTGATGCTAATTCAAGTGTCCAGTACATATTTTCCTGATTAAGTAAAGCTTAATATAAAGTCTGCAAATATATATATTATTTTACTTAAAAAACAATACCCTTTTTTAAGTTTTTTAACACTTCATACCGACCACTTAATCTCTTCAATATCAAGGTCTAAGCTTACTTTTCTGGATAATACGAATAAAAAATCGGAGAGCCGGTTAAGGAATTTATTAACGATTTCAGGCGATTCTTCAGATCCGTTTAACCTTAAAACTGCCCTCTCTGTCCTGCGACATACACATCGGGCTATATGACAGTATGATACGAGTACGTTCCCTCCTGGCAAAATGAAGTTTTTCAATGGAGGAAGGGTCTCCTCCATCAGATCTATCTCTTTTTCAATCACTGATATGCAGTCAGGATCAGGTAATATCTTTTTACTATTATCTTTTTTGTTGCCATATGCGAGTGCAGCAGCACACTTCATAAGCTGGTTCTGAATATAAATCAGAAGATCTTTCCTGTGGAGGTTTTCTTTGCAATCCCTTAACAGTCCAAACCACGCAATAAGCTCATCTACAGAGCCATATGCTTCCACGCGCATAGAATGTTTTGGAACCCTCCTGCCTCCCGACAATGAAGTTGTACCATCGTCACCTGTAAGGGTATAGATCTTCATGATTTAATAAAAAGGAAAAACAAAAAGCAATAAAACCTAAGATCAGATACTTTATGATGGCATTTACATTATGCCTTTATATACTTTTCATTACGATAGTCCTGCGCAATCTCTCCATCGAATAGCCTGATAATACGTGCAGCATGTTTAGCTATATCCTCTTCGTGTGTAACTACAATCACCGTATTACCTTTTCTATGAATATCATCGAGAAGACTCATAATATCAATTGATGTCTTGCTATCGAGGTTACCCGTAGGTTCATCTGCCAGTATAATAGATGGTTTGTTAACAAGAGCCCTTGCAATAGCGACACGCTGACGTTGTCCACCTGATAATTCATTTGGCTTATGAGTCATCCTGTCAGCAAGACCTACCTGTTCGAGAGTTTCAATTGCCACTTTTTCCCTGTCGAGTTTAGGTATTCCGGCGTATATTAGTGGTAAAGTAACATTCTCAAGTGCAGAATATCTGGGAAGAAGGTTAAAAGTCTGAAATACAAATCCGATCTCTTTATTTCTGATTTCAGCAAGAAAATCATCTTCCATTTTACTTACATCGGTACCATTGAGAATATAACTGCCGCTCGATGGCGTATCAAGGCATCCCAGAAGATTCATCAAAGTAGATTTTCCTGACCCGGACGGACCCATAATAGCTACATATTCATTCCTATCTATATTTATTGTAACTGACCGTAAAGCCCTCACAATTACTGATCCAACCTGATAATTTTTAACAATATCGTGAATCTCAATTACTCTCTCCATAACATGTAAAATTTGAATTTCCGAAATTAGACTAAATATGTCAAATAATAAATTTTAAATCCTTAATTTTTGTTAATATCTGATTAGGTAGTTATTATGATTAATTCCCTCCCTAAAAAAAACAATTCCCATCCTGAAGATATCAACAGTTACTGAAATTTTTTTATGAAGCCGAATTTCTTTCCATGCCTCTCTCATTTCATTTGAATAGTTGATATCATCAATTATGATAACTGTTTTATTATCGGAAAGCTCAGCCATCTGGTTGAAATATTTTATGACCGGTTCTTTCCGGTGGTTTCCATCAATAAAAACCAAACCTGGTTTAATACTTGCATTTGTCAAACCTGGAAGAACTTCGTCAAATGAGCCTTCAAAAATTTCAATATTATTTAGCCCTGCATCCATAAAATTATGCTTTGCTATTTCAACTGTTGCCGGACAACCTTCTATTGTGTAAACTTTTGTGTCTTTACAGGAACAGGCCATATATAATGTACTTATTCCTAAAGAGGTGCCAAACTCGATAATCAGTGGTTTGCCGAATTCAACTGCCATCTTTGATAAAAGCTCACCATATTTAACCGGAACGGGTGAATATCTGGCAATATCAGACACCTTTCTATAGTTTGTTTTCAATAATTCTGACCGTGAACCCATATCGTTTACCAAAATGGTTCTATTGTCAGAGATCATTTTCTTCCTGACCTTTTCAATGGTACAGATAATATCTGGATCAACTTTATTGCGGAAAACCCTTGACACCAGATCGAAAACAAATGGACTGTGAATTCCATGTCCCTTTCTATGATGCGACAGAAGAATATATTTCAGATATTTGACCGCACTTAAAAAATTCATTTCAGTACCGGCATTATAATTAGGACAGGTTTTCAAAAATACGTATTTTCGGATATCTTTTGCAACAACTTTTTTCCGGAATGATTATACAGGAGTTTCTTGATACCAATATTACCTATTTGCAGGGAGTTGGTCCAAAAAGGGCTGAACTCCTCAATAAAGAATTGAATATTTTCACATTCCGTGATCTGCTTTATTTTTTCCCTTATAAATATATTGACAGAACCAGGTTTTATAAGATTGCAGAGCTTGATCCTGACCTGCCTTTTGTTCAGATTAAAGGTGTAATAAAAGGATATTCGGCTGAAGGCCATGGACCTGCGAAACGATTAGTTGCAGAATTTCAGGACGATACAGGTACAGTAAAACTAGTTTGGTTCAAAGGTGGAAAATGGATTACAGGAAGCTTTAGCCCGGGAGTTGAGTTCATTGTTTTTGGGAAACCAGGAGTCTTTAACGGAATCATAAATATTATCCATCCCGAGATTGAAGCTGTTGATAAAAGGGCCGAACGGCTGAATTCAGCTCTTCAGGGCCAGTATAGTACTACTGAAAAGCTTAAAAATCAGTTTGTTTCATCCAAAACAATAGGTAAGCTGACTGGCAATTTACTGAAACAGATCAAGACACGATTGCCCGAAACATTACCCGATTACCTTGTTTCGCGTTATAAACTCATGGAACTCCATGAGTCGCTTCACAAGATTCATTTTCCGGCTGATCCTGATGAACTTGAAAGGGCCCGGCACCGGTTAAAATTCGAGGAGCTTTTCTATATTCAATTGAACCTGCTGAGATATAAAACCAACCGCAACCTGAAACTCAGAGGTTTTGTTTTTTCCAGTGTAGGTGAAAATTTTAATAATTTCTATTATAACAACTTACCATTTTCCCTCACCGAAGCTCAGAAAAGAGTAATGAAAGAGATAAGGAAAGATCTTGGTTCAGGTAAACAGATGAACCGGTTGCTTCAGGGAGATGTTGGCAGCGGTAAAACACTTGTTGCATTAATGAGTATGCTTATTGCCTTAGACAATGGATACCAGGCTTGCATTATGGCTCCTACCGAGATTCTTGCAAACCAGCATTATCAGACAATTACCAAATTACTCGATGGAATTGATATTAAAATATCACTGCTTACAGGTTCCTCAAAAAAATCCTCCCGTAAATCAATAGCTGAGTCTTTGCTCGACAGGTCACTGAATATTTTAATCGGGACACATGCCCTGCTTGAAGAAAATGTTCTGTTCGCAAATCTTGGTTTAGTAATTATTGATGAACAGCACCGGTTCGGAGTTGAGCAAAGATCAAGGCTCTGGCAGAAAAATCTCAATCCGCCCCATATCCTTGTAATGACAGCTACTCCTATTCCCAGAACGCTTGCAATGACACTTTATGGTGATCTCGATGTATCGGTAATTGATGAACTGCCACCGGGCAGAGTTCCAATAAAAACAATGCATTTTACTGATTCAGAAAGAAATAAGGTCTTTGGTTTCATCCGAAATCAGATAGCCGAGCATCGTCAGATTTATATTGTATATCCTCTTATCAAAGAGTCTGAAAAAATGGACTATAAAGATCTTGAGGATGGCTGGGACACCATTTCAAGAGTATTTCCTGCTCCTAAATATTGCATTAGCATTGTTCATGGAAAGATGACTCCATCAAATAAAGAAATGTCGATGAAGCTATTCAAGGATGGCGTGGCGCACATACTGATAGCAACAACAGTTATCGAGGTAGGTGTTGACATACCTAATGCGACAGTAATGATTATTGAGAGTGCTGAAAGATTCGGTCTGTCACAGTTGCACCAGTTAAGAGGACGGGTAGGCAGAGGTGCTGATCAGTCATATTGCATCCTTATGAGTTCAGATAAACTTTCAAGAGAAGCGGCAAAGAGAATTGAAGTAATGATCCGGACGAATGATGGTTTTGAAATTGCTGAGACAGATCTTCAACTCAGAGGACCAGGCGATATTGAAGGAACTCTTCAGAGCGGTATTCCCTTTGACCTTAAAATTGCTGATCTCGGAAAAGACGGGCAATTAATTGAGTATGTCAGACATATTGCCGAAGAGATACTTGACAAGGACCCTTTACTGGAGAATAATCAAAACCTTATATTCAAATCAGAGTTAAAAAGGCTTTTCAGTCAGAGACAATCGTGGAGCAATATTAGCTGAAGATATGACATTAACTGACTACTACGAAATATTAGGTTTACCTCTCAACTCTTCAATTGAAGAGATAAAAAAGGCTTATCGGAAAAAAGCGCGTCTTTATCACCCCGATATTAATCCGGCTCCGGATGCCAAGGACCATTTTATCAGCTTAACCGAAGCTTACGAATTTTTAATTGCAAATCATGAGAAGGTTAAATCTGACGATCAGGCTTATAATCAGGCTATGGAAGATTGGAGAAAATACAGACAGGACAGGTCACGAAAACGAGCTACTGTTTATGCCCGGACATCCTACGGAACATTTAAGAATACAAAGTTTTATAAAACAACAAGGATTTTTGATGGCACAACAATTATATTCAGTTTTGTGATCTCAATTATGGTGCTGATTTGTACTGTATATGGCTATATCTTCAGACTAAAACATCCGATCTTCGGACTGGAAAAACCATCAGTTTTTTCTTTCATAATGCTTCTCCTGCTCGGGATGGTCTTTTTTGTTATCTCCTTTATATATCTTAAAGCATATTGGGAGACCTCCAAAAAACGAAAAAACAAATCCTAGTTAAATGGCATGGTTTTTGAATCAATTAAGTTCATAACCCGGACTTAACCTGATTGGATTTTTAATGATTCAATTATACTTGTCCATCTAATGCAGGGAGTATGAAAAAAGATAATTTCAAAACAGTAGTTGCATTTTTAGTCATTATTCCTTTGACTCTTTTATCCTGTAACAAACAATCTGTAGAGACTTTCCCGACCGATCCTGTTCCGATAAACCTTACGGCAGATCAGATCGCCCTTATCTCGTCTGAAAATTCTTTTGCACTTGATATCTTCAAAAAAGTTATCGAAAGTTCCACTGAATCAGAGAATGTCATCATCTCCCCTCTCAGCATCTCATCGGCACTTTCGATGACACTTAACGGTGCCAACGGTGCAACACGCGATGCAATGCTTGCTACTTTAGGAATGAATGGATTGACCCCCGAAAAAATCAATAATTCATATAAAGATCTCACAGAAGCACTCCTTAATGTTGATAAACGGGTATTGATCTCAATAGCCAATTCAGTATGGACAGAGAAGAATTTTGTAGTAAAAAAGCCATTTACCGATATCCTTACTCAATATTATAATGCTGAATCAAAGTCATTTGATATCACAGATCCTCTGGTACCTAATCAAATTAACAGCTGGATTGAGAGCAAAACAAACGGGTTGATAAAGAATATGATTGACAAACTTGATCAAAGCACTGTAATGCTTCTGATTAACGCCATATATTTCAAAGGAAAGTGGAATTCCCAGTTTGACAAAGATAAAACTGTACAGGGGTCATTCTATAAAACTGGCGGAGAAACAGCCCAGGTACCTATGATGAAACAGACTTCTGAGTTTAAGGTTTATAACGGGGAAGGATTTACTTTAGCTGAGTTTCCTTATGGTCAGGCCAATTTTGTTATGGATGTCCTGCTTCCCGATGCTGACAATGGAATAAAAAGTATTATTCCACTGATCAACGATAACAGTTTCAAAGGATGGATCAGTCAGCTGAGTGAAAGAAAAACCGACCTTTCATTTCCTAAATTTAAATATGGGTATAAAAAGGATCTTAATGATATATTGACCGATATGGGAATGGGAATTGCATTTACTGATAATGCCGATTTCTCAAATATATCTGATATGGATCTTCTTATAAGTATAGTTAAACATCAGGCATTTATTGAAACGAATGAAGAAGGTTCAGAAGCTGCTGCTGCAACAATTGTCGGTATAAGTACTACTTCAATGCCGGCCGGTCCTTATATTCTGAACATTGACCATCCGTTTTTGTACATAATCAGAGAGACATCAACAAATTCCATTTTATTTATGGGCAGGGTGGGTGATCCGCTGGCTAATTGAAGAGACCATCAGGACTTAACATCCTTAAATGCCACGCCATGGCGTGACACTACAATCAAAATCACGGTAACTGCAGGGTCATGCCATGGCATGACCTCATACTTTTGATAAGATCATTTAAGTTTGATAAAATTGAACCGGACATCAAGAACCGAAGCAAAGTATTCTCCCCTTTCAAGGATGTCATCGTCACCATCCTCATAATACCAGTTAAATACAAATTTCTTTCGCTTTAAAGTGACGTAGGTAATCTTCTGCAAAAGATGAATAAACACTTTTGCACTTGCGCTGTTAAAATATTCAAGACTCATATCCACACTCGTTACTTCAGCCGGAGCACTTATATATTCGCTGATCCAATCTTCTACAGGTTCAAAAAAATCAGTCACATTCTCATGTATTGATCGTCCCTTAATAAGAATTATCCCCTCAGGATTTAACATGATCTCAGGTGTATTCTTCGTTGGCGAAATCCTCAACTCCTCCATCTCATATAATTTGTCACTAAATTACGAATTTTATAACAAAAAACATAAAGTATCAATTGAATCTATCAAAAAAAGGATCATCAAAGTTGCAAATAGATATATTCCTTTTCTTAAGCTCAATCTGATGTATCATATTCACTATAAAAGTATTAACAGGAACTGGCACACCGGATATGTTGCCGTTTTTAATAATATATCCGTTCAAAAAATCAATTTCAGTCGGTTTTCCTCTTTCAAGTGACTGAAGAACCGATGACTTTAGTCTTCTGTATTTGTACCCGATAACCATTAAAAGTAAATGACGACGGAAATCTGAAAGCATACCATTTCCTTTGAGAAATTTTTCAAAATCCAGTTTCCCTCCAAAAACTTCAATTTTAATATTTAAGCTTTTGGCAACCTCAACGGCTTCCCTGATAATTTCAATAAAAATCCTGCGGACTTTCCTGATCATAAGCATCTTCCCAAGATAAAGGCCGCATATAGCACCTAAGGATGTTATACAAGAATTAATAATGAGTTTTGAGTACAGATGGCCCATGATATTTTCTGTAGTTCTTACAGGTACAACATAAGAAAGTATTTCAGCAATATTAAAGAGAAAATCATCAGGAATTCTGTCGGGATATCCAAGAATTAAATCTCCTTTTGAAGTCATGACCAGCTTTCCCATAGACTGCATTGTTGCTCCCCATCCTGTGACACAACCTATTATCCTTTTCTTACCGATAATGGCAGCAAGATCATCCTCACAGATTCCATTCTGCATAGAGACAAGAAATCCGTTTTTTTTAAGTACGCTATCAACCGAGTTTGCAACTTCAATCATATCGGTTGCTTTAGTTGCCAGCAGAACAATATCCTTTTCTTCTTTTACCTGGGTTATGGAGGCAAAGGCAGGAATTTTTACAGAAAATTCACTACATGCTCCTTTTATTTCAATACCGGTTGATGAAATCAGTGAGGCGTAATCATCATGTTTACAGACGATCTCTACATCAATTCCATTCTTCTTAAGTAACGCGGCGGTTATTCCACCTACTGCACCTGCGCCAACGACCAGAAATTTCAAATCGGATCCTTTCATAATTAAAAATAAAATTGCTATCAGTACCTTGCCAGAGGAGTTACATCCTGATTTGAAAATTCACCCCTGAGGTATTTATAGTATCCAGCGATTCCTATCATAGCAGCATTATCAGTTGTAAACCTGATTTCCGGAATAAACAGGTTCCATTTTCTTTTTTCAGCTTCTCTTTTCATCTCATCCCTTAAACCCGAATTTGCAGAAACTCCCCCGGCAATACCTATCTCGTTGATTCCGGTTTGCTCTGAGGCTTTTATGATTTTGCCTGTAAGAATACTTACAATTATATGCTGAAGCGATGCACACAAATCCGCTCTGTTTTTTTCTATAAAATCAGGATCTTCTTTTAGCCTGTCACGGAGGAAATAGAGAAAACTGGTCTTTAATCCGCTGAAACTGAAGTCTAGTCCTTTTACATGTGGTTTCGAAAATCTGAAAGCATTCTTATTTCCTTCAACGGCGAGTTTATCGATAATTGGACCTGCAGGATAGGAAAAACCCATTATCTTTCCACATTTATCAAAAGCCTCACCTGCAGCATCATCAATCGTGTTTCCAATTACCTCCATTTCAAGCTGGCTTTTCATAATTATTATCCTTGTATGACCACCTGAAACTAGCAGGCACAGGAAAGGAAAAGATGGTAATCTGTTTATTTTATCTTTTTCAAGAATAAAGTGAGCCAGAATATGTGCCTGAAGATGGTTCACCTCTATTAACGGGATGTTTTGAGCCAGGGCAAATCCTTTTGCAAATGATGTACCAACCAGAAGTGAGCCAAGAAGACCTGGCCCTCGGGTAAAAGCAACTGCGTCAATGTCATCCGGAATTATTCCCGCTTTTAACATAGCCTGATGAGTTACCGGCACAATGTTAACCTGATGAGCACGTGATGCCAGCTCGGGGACAACCCCACCATACGACATATGAATATCCTGATTAGCAATGAGGTTCGAAAGAACGTAACCATCCCTTATTACCGCAACTGAAGTATCGTCGCACGATGATTCTATTGCTAAAATTGTAACTGGCATCTGCACTTTGTTTTTCAATTTATTTCAGGTTATTTAAATCATGGTTTTTATAACCGGTTTTCAACCCGCAAATTTCGAAAAAAAACTGCTAAAAACATTTTTCAACAACAAATATTCCGGTGCTCTGCACCTTTATACTCTTTTTCCGGCATTGTTCTACAAATATTTTGGTGCTCCGCACCTTTAATTTCCATAACAAACATTTCTCCCAAATTATTGAATTATCAACACATTTGAGACATTTGACAAGCGGCAGAGCCGCATAATATTTGTAGAATATATTTGAAAAATGAAAGGAAAGGTGCAGAGCACCGTGATATTAAAAGAACATACATTCTCTGACAATTATTTAATTAATCGGAATAAATTCTTTGAAAAAATATCCACTTTTTATTTTCCCCTTCAGTAATTTCAGTGATGTCAATTTCTTTCTTTTTATATCCTTTTACTTCACAATACTGATGAATACGCTCATAAGCCAATGATTTTTGAATTGAGGGATCGGAAAAAACATGAATAATATCTGTTTTATAAAATACAGAAAAAGATATCCATCCAAGCCAGGTTTTTACCCGTGTCTCATAAAAAGACACATCACCTTTATTATAAATGATTATTCTGAATCTTTTTTTATTTATACCCACTTCCTGAATATTTCATTAATGATAAGTTATAATTATTAAAACTAGACAAATATTCTGAGTTTCATTATCTTTAAGCCTTTGAATTATACCTATTTTGAAATTGAAATTTTAAGATCTTCTGGTTTTGTATGCTCAAAAATATTAAAAAATCAATTAAATATTTTATTATTGTTTTAGGGGTATTCATAATGCTCCCGACAGTTCTTTATCTTCTGTTGCAAACATCTTCAGTTCAGACTTTCCTGGTAAAAAGGATAACCAGTCACTTTTCGAACCAGATCAAATCAACAATATCTATTGGCTCTATTGAATACAGGTTTTTTAACAAATTGTCAATCAGCGACTTGCTTATTAAAGATAGGAATAATGATACTCTGATATACTCCTGGAAGGTTATGTTAGGCATCAAAAGACTGGATTTTAAAAATAAGTCGTTCAGGCTTGGAAGAGTAAGTTTAATAAAGCCTGTTATCGCATTTATTACCGATTCATCAGGTATGATGAACCTCACATGGTACTTGAACCTGCTTAAGAATCCGTCTGACACAATAAAAAAAACCGGAAGCAGGTTCTCTGTTGATCAGATTGATATCAACGATGCCAGGTTTTCTCTTATCAACCGAACAGGTCTCAAAGCCAAAACAAAAATAGACTTTAATAACCTGAATCTTAGGGAATTAAATGGGATTATTGAGGACCTTAAGATATTGAATGATTCAACTACTTTTAACATCTATAATGTGGGATTTAAAGAATCTTGTGGTTTCTCAGTGAAAAAAATGAACAGCTCCGTTACCCTTGCCCGACAGAATATTCTTCTAAACTCCACTTTTATTAACTGCGACAGCAGCATAATAAATATTCCCAGAATTGGTTTGATGGCTGATTCAGCCAGTTCATTTAAAAGATTTACGGAAAAGGTGAAACTTGATATCCTGCTGGAAAAATCCCTGTTAAATACTTCTGATCTGCAATATTTTATGCCTTTTGCTGATAGTTTAAATGAATCTGTATGGCTTTCAGGAAAGATCTCCGGAACTATATCGGAATTAAGAGGTCGTAATATTAAACTAAAGTATAGGAATTTTACTTCGATCGATTGTGATTTTGATTTTTCAGGACTTCCAAAAATTGAAAATACTTTCTTATATGTTGGGGTAAATAGTCTTAAAACTAATGCAAAAGATTTCGAGCAAATAAGTTTAACCGGGAAAGAGCCTTTTATTGTACCCGAGGTTCTGAAAAAGCTCGGAAATGTATCATTTAACGGGAGCTTTACCGGATTTACAAGTGATTTTGTAACCTATGGTGAACTCAGAACAACTATGGGAAACATTCGTACTGATATATCACTAAGACCCGGAGAATCGAAAAAATACATGGTTAAGGGCCTCCTTAAAGGAAGTGATATAAACATCGGGGAACTGACAGGAAAATCCGAATTTTTAGGTAACATGAGTATGCATGCCAATGTTGATGGATATGCTTACTCCTTAAATAAATTTGCGGCTAATCTTACTGGCAAAATTGATAGTATTGAGGTAAATAAATATTTATACCGAAATATCTCCCTGAATGGATTCTTTACTGAAAAAACGTGGGATGGAAGTATAAATATCGATGACAAGAATATAAAACTTGACTTACTAGGATTGCTTAATTTTAAGAATAAGTTGCCGGAATTTGATTTTACTTTAAACATAGCGGATGCAAACCTTTACAAGCTGAATTTTGACAAACTTGACTCCTCCTCACGTGTTACAATGCTTATTACATCTAATTTTAAGGGAAATAGTATTGATAACCTCGATGGTGAAATAAAACTACTTAATTCCTACTTTATAAAATATAACAATAATCTTGAACTTTATGATTTTTCCATAAAAACCTATAAAGACAATAACAGACCTGCATTAAGGCTGCGAACAGATTTTGTGGATGCAGATATAAATGGTTATTATAATTTTGCCACCATTGGAAGTCTTATTCAATCTACTCTTGTAAGTCTGATGCCTTCTCAGTTTCATGATAATGGTAAGCGCAATAACTCCAAAAAAAACAACTTCACTTTTAATATTAATTTTAAGAACACCGATAAGATCAATAATTTTCTCAGAACGGGAATAATTTTGGCTGATAAAAGTTACATAAATGGAGCCATATTTGCAGATAGTATAATACACATAGGGGGAAAAACAGATCTGCTTACAATAAAAAATAATGTCTTCAAAGATTTTTCGTTCAATGCAAATATTTCAGGATCTGAATTGTCAATCGGTGTTAATAGTACTTCTCTTAATGTGCTAAGCCAGTCTGAACTTAAAAATTTCTCCGTTGAACTCAAGACAAAACCTGATAATTTCATATTTAAGGTTAATTGGGATAACAAAGACAAAATCCTCAACCAGGGCAGTTTTATTGCAAGAGGTACAATAGCAAACAGAACAATTGGTAAAAAGTATGCAACTCTGAATGTTGAAATTGATTCCTCTCATATTTATACAGGAAATGACCTGTGGAAACTAAGTAATTCATCTATTCTTATTGATTCAAATGCAATAAAAGTCAATAAGCTCTCAATCACGGGTAATGATCGTTCATATCTGGTTGATGGTGCTGTCTCACAAAATCCTGCGGATACATTGAATCTGGAATTTAATGGAATTGATATTGATCCCCTTAACTATTGGATAAACCGGAAAAAAAGTAATCAAAATCAGATTCCCCTGAATTTTAAAGGTCATCTGAATGGAAAAATCCTCTTAACCAATGTATACAAAAGTTTATTACTTGCCGGTAATATTTTTATTGACAATTTTTCAGTGCTCGGAAGTGAGTTTGGAAGAATCACAATTAATGCCAATCTTGACAATGCAAATAAAGTTGTAAATATACTTGCCAGCAATAATCTCAATTCTGTAAAAATGTTTGATATTTCCGGAAAGTATGATCCTGCAACTAAAAAAATTGATCTCACCGCCAGAGCCACAAAACTGCCTGTCGGTTTTCTTAACCCGTTACTAAAGGTTTTTGCATCAGATATAAGCGGATTTGCTTCAGGTAAATTAAGATTATCGGGAGAAACAGACAATCTTGTGCTTCAGGGATCAGTAATGGCTGAGAACGCTTCAATGAAGATCAATTATCTCCAGACAAAATATATATTGAACGATTCAATCAGATTCGATAAGCAGGGGTTTAAATTCAATAATGTCAGACTCACCGACGTAGAAGGGAACATTGCAACTCTCTACGGATCAGTTTATCACAAGAATTTTCTGAATTACACTGCTGATCTTATTATCAATATAAATAATAATCCCATTCAGGTGCTAAATACACAGCAAAAAGATAATCCGATGTTTTATGGTATTGCTTATGCTTCGGGGGTTGCAAAAATAAAAGTAGATCCCAGCTCCCTGTCATTTGATATATCTGCTAAAGCCGGGAAATCGACTAAAACAGGCAAAACCTCAAAACTCTCGATCCCCCTGAATAAAGGTCTATCAGTATCGGAATATTCATTCATCACTTTTATTGACTCAGTCAAGAACAAGAAAACCTTATCCGGAGATAGTATTGCAGCCCGTCCTGCTGCTGCAAAACAAATCCCAATGGATCTTAACATGAATCTTGAAGTCACACCGGATGCTGAGATTCAAATCATATTCGATTCAAAAGTAGGTGATGTAATGAAAGGTACCGGATCAAGTGAAAATCTGAATATAAATCTTAACAAAAGAGGTGATTTCACCATTTATGGCGACTACATCATTGAAAAGGGGGATTATACTTTTACCCTTGCAAATCTTTTAAACAAGACCTTTAATGTGGAAAGCGGCGGGAAGATAATGTTCAGTGGAAATATAAGAGATGCGGATATTGAATTGAAGGCTAACTATTCAAAATTAAAGACTTCACTTGCTCCGGTACTCTCTGATCCAGCTGATCAAGAGAAGTATAAAGAAAGAATATCTGTCGAACCTCAGCTCAGTTTATCAGGCAAACTGTTCAATCCGATTGTTGGATTCGACATTTATCTTCCGGATGCAGACGAAACGACCAGGACATTATTAAGAAATGCAATCTCAACTCAGGAAGAATTAAACAGGCAGGTTTTTTCACTGCTGATAATGGGTGGTTTTATATCAATAGGTCCGTCACAAATCTCAACCACGGCAACCGGAACTTCTGCAATGTACGCAACAACTTCTGAAATGATTTCAAATCAGCTTAGCAACTGGTTATCACAGATAAGTAAAGATTTTGATATCGGATTCGTTTACAGGCCCGGATACAATGCTATAAACCCACAGGAGGTTCAGCTGGCTTTATCAACTCAGCTGCTGAACGATAAGGTAGTATTAAATGGAAATTTCGACGTAAGGGGACCCGGAGGCAATACAACTAATCCCACTGGCAATACAAATCAGCTCATAGGAGATATTGATGCATCAATACACCTTACCGAGAAACTGCAATTCAAAGTTTTTAACCGTTATAACGATATATCTCCGGGCGGACTAAGCCCCTATACTCAGGGTGTCGGAATTTTTTACAAACAGGAATTTAACAAGTTCTCTGATCTGTTCAGAAAAAAAGTCAAATCCGATTTTAAAAAAGAGGATGAAACAAAAATAAAAAATAAAAAGTTTGAAATAAATTAGCTCTTTCTGAGATACCAGAAGTTAATAAATTTCTGACCAATGTTATTAATCCGGCATAATAGAACAGTATATAATTTCGTTTATTCATAACTTCGCGTATGAAAGCAAAAATTTAAAAACTGAAAAATATTGAGAACTATTTAAATGTCATATTATTAACTGTTAATTCTCCTATAATTGCGATCACAATTAAATAATAATCAGCCGGATTCTTCTTCCTCGAGGAATAAAGGACTTATCGGTACTATATTGATACACGGAGTGTTATTTTCTATGCTTCTTTTAGTTGGCTTTTCAACTGCTCAAGCCCCTCAAACTGAAGAGGGTATTCTTGTTAATTTCGGAACGGGTGAGACAGGAACAGGAATGATAGAACCGTCTCCACCTGCATTTAAGGAATCGTATACCCCGCCGGTAATTAAAGAACTGACATCTCCACCTCCCTCTTCTCCCAAAACCGTTGTGAAAACCAAAGAAGAACCTCTTCTGAGTCAAACAACGGAAGAGGCACCATCTGTTAAAAAAGCTGATCCGGAGGTTGTAAAGAAAAGACTTGAGAAGATTGAAGCTGACAAAAAGATTAAAGAACAGTTAGAAGCTGAAAGAATCATAAGAAGACAGGAAGAAGCTGAAAAGAAGAGAATTGAAGACGAACAACGACGGAGTTCAGATATAATGAACAGGACAAAAAATGCTTTGGCTAATTCAAAAAATACAGGGACCAGTTCTACAAGTGAAGGCATAGCCGGAGGGCCAGGAAACCAGGGTGATCCTAATGGTTCGGTTAATTCAAAAGTCCGTGGTGTAGGAAGCGGTCTCGGCGATAAGGGTTCCGGTACCGGTGGTAAGGGTATATCATATAATCTTCAGGGTCGTGGTTTCCAGGCACTTCCGCCTCCTAAATACGATTACCAGGGTGAAGGAAGAGTGGTCGTTGAGGTAAGTGTCGACAGGTCGGGTAAAGTAGTACAGGCAAATCCGGGTATAAAAGGATCAACTACTCTGGATGAATATTTACTGAAAGTAGCAAAAGAAGCTGCTCTTGAAGCTCGTTTTGAAGTCAAACAAGATGCCCCTGTAATTCAAAAAGGGACAATCACATATAACTTTATACTGAAATAGGTTAAGTAGTTGCTGTTAAAGCGCTATTATTTCCCCGTACTGAATAACTCATTGATAGCAACGTGAAGGTTGTCAATGAGATTATTGTCCTTTATAACGTAATCGTCAATACCTTTCCTTGCAAGTTCAAGAACAATTTCCCCTTTATCCTGACCCGATAACATTATTACAGGTGTATCAGGTTTCAACTCTCTTAACTTGTCAAACACTTCCATTCCATTCATCACTACCTGTCCATTATTGACAAAAAAATAGTCGAGAATTATAAGGTCGGGATTTTTGTTTATAGCATTTATGCAATCTTCTCCATAGCTGAAGGCCTCAATATGGTATCCCTCTGCGGTAAAACGTTTAACAACCAACATGTTAATAAAAGGATCATCGTCGACAATAAAAATAAGTTTCTGATCACTCATTTATAAAAGATTTTTATAGAGTACTTACAAAGTTATAATAATAATCAAGATCAGATGAATTATTATTAATTGGTTTTTTTTGTTTAATCACATTGAAAAGAGCGGAAAATCTTTCATCATTTTAACAACTTTCTCTCCTACTCTGGTAATAACAGTCTCATTTTCAATATTTGAAATAACTTCATCAATAAGGTCAACTATTATCCCCATATGTTCTTCTTTAAGACCTCTTGTGGTAATAGCCGGAGTTCCAACCCTTAATCCGGAGGTCAGGAATGGAGAACGACTATCAAATGGTACCATATTCTTGTTAACTGTAATGTGTGAGAGTACAAGAGTGTTTTCAACCTTTTTGCCGGTTATCTCCGGAAACCTGGTCCTGAGATCAATTAACATAAGATGATTGTCAGTACCATCAGATACCACTTTATAACCTTTATCCATAAAAGCTTTAGCCATCACTGAGGCGTTCTTTTTAACTCTCATCTGATATTCATTGAATTCGGGAGAAAGAGCTTCACCGAACGAGACCGCCTTTGATGCTATGATATGCTCAAGAGGCCCCCCCTGGATTCCGGGAAAAACTGCAGAATTCAAAAGAGAAGACATCTTTCTGACTTCACCTTTTGGAGTTGTAATGCCCCACGGATTAATAAAATCCTTACCCATAAGAATAATACCTCCTCTCGGTCCGCGGAGTGTTTTATGAGTTGTTGAAGTTACTATATGGGCATATTTCAGGGGATTTTTTAGCAGTCCGGCGGCAATTAATCCTGCCGGATGTGCCATATCAACCATTAGTATAGCGCCTATCATGTCTGAAATCTTTCTCATCCTCTCATAGTCCCACTCCCGCGAATAAGCCGATGCTCCACTTATTATCATCTTCGGCTTTTCTTTAAGTGCAGTCTCTTCCATCAAATCATAATCAACAAGTCCATTCTCCTCTTTAACGCTATAGGCAACAGGCCTGTAAAACAACCCTGAGGAATTAACAGGCGACCCATGAGAAAGATGCCCGCCATGCGCAAGATTTAATCCCATAAAAGTATCTCCTGGTTTAAGTACAGTCATAAAAACCGCCATGTTAGCCTGGGCTCCGGAATGAGGTTGGACATTAGCATATTCAGCATCAAATAGTTGTTTCAACCTGTCAATTGCAATCAGCTCAGATTGGTCAACAATCTCACAACCACCATAATAACGGTTTCCGGGATACCCTTCAGCATACTTATTGGTCATAACTGATCCCATAGCTTCAAGCACTTGCGGACTTACAAAATTTTCCGAAGCGATTAACTCTATTCCGTTTATCTGGCGCTGGCGCTCCTTTTCAATCAGGTCAAAAATCAAAATATCTCTTTTCATAATATATAAGTTAAAACAATTATTCTTCTGAAAATTCAATAAGCAACTCCCTGTAGGTACTAAAAATTCTTGATTTTGAAATAAATCCTACATAATATCCCTTGTCAAGTACAGGAAGATTCCATGCGCCTGTTTTCCTGAAAGCATCCATGACGGCTTCAATATTTTCCTTTTTATCGATGTAAGAAGGTGGAATAGTCATAAGATCCTTAACAAAGGTAGTCTCATACAACTCCTGCTGAAACATTATTTCCCTGACATCATCCAAAGATAACACTCCTTCTAAAATATTATATTCATCAACTACCGGAAAAAGGTTCCTTTTTGATTTTGCAATTATTTTAACCAGATCACCGAGAGTATCAGTCGGTTTAACCTTAATCAAATCAGTTTCTATTTCTTTTTTCCAGTTCATTAGTGTTAAAACAGCCTTATCTTTATCGTGTGTAATAAGATCTCCCTGTTTTGCCAGCTCAACATGATAGATTGAATGTTTTTCAAAACTTCTGGTTGTTATATATGCTACTGTTGAAGTGATTATCAGAGGTATAAGAAGATTATAACCCCCTGTGATTTCAGCAATAAGAAATATTGCAGTAAGAGGGGCATGCATTACTCCTGCCATCATACCTGCCATGCCAACAAGAACAAACCTGTTATCTGGCAGACCTACATTAATAAACTTTTTTAAAAGACTTGCAACAACGAATCCGTTTATACCTCCAATAAACAGAGTAGGTGCAAATATCCCTCCTACTCCACCAGCCCCATTTGTTGAGCTGCTTGCTACAACTTTAAGTAATACAAGACCTGACATGAACAGGATAATAGCCAAAAAATCATCGGAAAACTGATTGAAAATGCTATTACCTAAAACTAAATCAGTATTTCCCTGGAGCATCGACATTATAGTGTCATAACCCTCACCATAGAAGGGAGGAAACAGATAGATCAATCCTCCGAGAACAATCCCTCCAAGAACAAGCCTTACATAAGAATTTCTGATTTTGTCATAGTTTCCTTCAAGAAACAATGTCATCCTGGAAAAATAAAGCGACACCAACCCTGAAACAATTCCCAGCAGCAAATACCAAGGAATATTGGAAATATTGAACGCCCCGATTATATTGAAGGAAAATAAAACCTTATCTCCCATAAGAAAATATGCAACTGTTGCAGCGGTAACGGAAGAGATCAAAAGAGGAACGATTGATGATATTGTCATATCGAGCATAAGGATCTCAAGAGTAAATAGAATGCCGGCAATAGGAGCCTTGAATATTCCTGAAATAGCTCCGGCTGCACCGCATCCTATCAGCAAAGTAATGTTTTTATAGTTCAGATTAAAAAACCTACCAATTGTTGATCCCATCGCAGATCCCGTCAATACTATAGGTGCTTCAGCTCCCACTGAACCTCCAAATCCAATCGTAAGAGTGCTTGCAATTATTGAACTCCACGTATTATGAGTATTCAGATGGCTTTTCTTCCTGGAAATTGAATAAAGTATTCTGCTGATACCGTGTCCGATGTTATCCTTTATTATATATCTGACAAACATTAATGTCAAAAACATTCCAATAACGGGATAGGCAAAATACAGTAAACTGCCAGATAATGTTGTAATCCCTTCGGTAAGTATTTTATGGGTATAATGAATTGAATACTTTAGTAATGCTGATGCCAGGGCACTCAGCAATCCGACCAACAGACTAAGGAGGTAAACTAGTTTAACCTGATCAATTTTAAATAAGTTGTCATGAACAAGTTTTCTAAAAAAACGATTTCTGAACATAATTATGCAAATATAAAAACAATACCAAACCTTCACTGTTTTTTACTTAAGTTTGTCGGAATGTAATTTTCTCTTATGCACTTATCCATTTCTTAAAATTTGAATGTCAGGGTATGATAAATTACAAAAGATTCTCACTTGAAAATGGATTAAGAGTTCTGGTACACGAAGATAAATCTACCCCTCTCGTCGCGATGAACCTACTGTACAATGTTGGCTCCAGAGATGAGAATCCTGAAATGACCGGACTGGCACATCTATTTGAACATCTGATGTTCGGAGGTTCACTGAATATTCCTGATTACGATACTCCTTTACAACTAGTTGGCGGAGAGAACAATGCATTTACAAGTAATGATATCACCAATTATTATCTTACCATTCCTGCAGAAAACATTGAAACAGGTTTTTGGCTTGAATCAGACAGAATGCTTGAATTGGATTTTTCTCAGAAAAATCTTGATACTCAGAAAAATGTAGTAATTGAAGAATTCAATCAACGATTTATTAATCAACCTTATGGAGAGGCCTTATTAAAACTGAAACCTCTGGCATACAAAATACATCCTTATCGTTGGCCAACTATCGGAATGGACATTACTCACATTGAGAGTACTGATCTTAAACAGGTTAAGAGCTTTTTCTTTTCGCATTATGCCCCAAATAATGCAATACTTGCCCTGACAGGAAACATTGAATATGAACTCGCATTTAAACTTTCACAGAAATGGTTTGGCTCTATTGAAAAGAGAAAAATTCAATCAAGAAACCTGCCTGTGGAGCCTGAACAAACAGAGGAAAGAATTATGACAATTGAAAAAGATGTTCCTTCAACTGCGTTATATAAGGCGTGGCATATTGGTCCGAGGAACAGCATGGATTTTTATACTCTCGACCTTATTACGGACCTGTTAGCCGGAGGTGAATCAGGCAGATTATATACCAAACTCGTTAGGGAAAAGAAATTATTCAGCGAAATAAATGCATATATAACTGCAGATCTTGATCCCGGACTTATTATTATTCAAGGTAAACTTATGAAAAACATTGATATTCAATACGCTGAGGAATCTGTAAATCTGGTAATAAATGATTTACAGAATGGAAATAATATGAAAGATGAAATGGAAAAAGTTAAGAATAAGTTTGAGTCTTCTACAGTCTTTTCGAATACAAGCATACTTAATAAGGCAGCCAATCTTTCATTTTTCGAGCTTCTTGGAAACCCTGGATTAATAAATACAGAGGCAGATGCATACAGAAGTGTTACTCAGGAAATGGTTATAGAAGCAACAAGGAAATTTATTATTCCTTCTAACTGTAGTACTTTGAACTATTTATCAACCCGAAAAGAATAAGAATGAATAATCTGCAAAGAATACAGCCACCAGTATTCCCGGTTGATAAAGTAAATATTCCGGAAGCAAATTCATTCAGGCTGAATAATGGAGTACCAGTCTACACGATCGAAGCCGGCACAGAAGATATTATGCGTCTTGAATTCACTTTCAGAGCTGGCCAGGTAAAGGAGCATTTACCTCTTCTTGCTTCAACCTGCAATTTGATGCTTTCAGAAGGATCACAGAATTTCAGTTCCGAAGAACTAAACAGGTCACTCGATTATTATGGTGTCTTTCTGAACCAGTCAGCCGAAAAGGATAGCGCAGGGATTGTACTCTTTTTCCTGAGTAAACATATCGAAAAGGTTCTGGAACTTAGCCGCGAGATACTATTTCGTCCCGTCTTTCCTGAACCGGAACTTAATGCACTTATGAAAAAACGGCTTCGATGGTACCTGGTGAATAGGGAAAAAGTTCAGAACCTCGCAACTGATCAGTTTTTTGAGTCTGTCTTCGGAAAGAATCACCCATATGGATATCAGGTCATTGATCGTGATTTTGAAAATTTAACCCAGGCTCTTCTCATAGATTTTCACCTAAAATATTATACTCCTGAAAACATGGCCATTATTATTTCCGGCAAAATACACGGTAAAACTGCAGAGCTTCTCAATTCATATTTCGAAAATATGGTCCCAAAGGGAATAAATTATAAAGATTATACTACTTTACCTGAAGGTGAGAAGTTAAAAAAGGTCCACCTGAATAAACCCGGAACTGTCCAATCTGCTGTTAAAATTGGCTCGCCAACCATTAACAAACGACACTCTGACTATCCTGGTTTAAAGATACTGAATTCCGTTCTGGGTGGATATTTCGGTTCACGGTTGATGAAAAATATACGTGAAGAAAAAGGCTACACATATGGTATAAGTTCCAGTGTATCTTCGCTTGAACTTTCAGGTTATAAGGTGATCTCAACTGAGGTTGGTATAAAAAACTGTCAGAAATCAATCGACGAGATTTATAAAGAGATAAAACTACTGCAGAGCGTTCCTGTTAAGAAGGAAGAGATGGCGGTTGTACGCAACTACATGTCAGGCGAAATGTTAAGAATGTTCGACGGACCATTTGCACTTGCTGAAAGTTTCAGATCTGCCTGGGAATTCGGACTGGACAATAATTATTACTACAGATTAGCTGAAAAAATAAAAACTATAGATCCTGATGAAATAATTGAACTGGCAAGAACGTATTACAATATAGATGACCTCTATGAAGTAACAGTCGGCGCTGAATGAAAAATCCTTGTTTTTATATTATAATTCTCATATTTAACTTATGGTCAACCGGGGCATTCTCACAGACTGATTGCGTCACAAATCCTCCATTACCTCCCGTTTTTACATCCGTTTCTGTACAACCTGAAACTGGTAATACGAGATTTACCTGGACGTTGAGTCCCTCACCTGATATTGCTGCTTATATTCTCTATTCTTATAAAAACGGTGACGGAATGCCACTCGACACCGTATGGGATCCTGCTGCAACAAGTTATACTATGTCAAGCACCGTTACTAAGTATTTTAGTGTTTCTTATGTGATTGCTGCAATGAGACGTCCGACATGCACCAGCATTTTTTCAAAAGTTTTGAATTCTATTTTTGAAGAGGTTTCTATCGATACATGTACGAAAAAGATTATAGTCTCATGGAATAGTTATCAGTCTTTACTTGTAAAAGTTACAGGTTATTCGGTTTTATTATCTGTTAACGGTGGCATTTATACTGAATCAGGAAATGTAGGTGCCGGTGAAACCAGATTTATATTAAATGATTTTACAATTGATGCAGATTATTGTTTTGTGGTTCGCGCAAATCTGGAGGATGGAACATATTCAACTTCAAATAAGATTTGTATATCTACAAAGATGCAACGTCCTCCACAATGGATCAACGCCGATCAGGCTACTATAGATTCAAATGGGAAAATAGCGCTATCCTTTACTATAGATCCATTGTCGGGAATTAACCGTTTCAGTCTCGAAAGAAGAATCGGAACGTCTGGTACTTTTCAGGAGATTTCCCAGCCTGTTTCAGTTAATGGAACAATCTATTATATTGATAATCAGGCAGAAACTAAAAACATAAATTATTACAGACTTTCAGCTATTAACAGTTGCAGAATTCCAGTTTCGGTATCAAATCTCGCTTCTAACATAGTGCTTTCGTTGGAAAGATCAGGAAATGATATTATTCTTTCATGGAATCCTTATAAAAAGTGGTTGGGAATAATCTCATCGTACAGGCTCTTTATTGATACTGGAAAAGGATTTGAAGAAAAAGCAGATATCTCAGTCACTGATTCAACTTACATACTTGGATATCAGCAAATCATGTACGATATTACCGGAAGTGAAGTATGCTTTTATATAAGCGCTTCAGAAACATCTAATCCTTATGGCGTTTCCGGGCAAAGTCTTTCATCAAAGATTTGTTCTTATCCTACAGAGGTCATCACAGTTCCAAATGTTTTCACACCCAATAACGATCTTGTTAACGATTTTTTCAAACCCGTCCTTTCATTTACTCCGGTTGATTATCATCTTATTATCAGCGACAGAAAAGGCAAAATTTTATTTGAAACCCGGGATTATCATTCAGAATGGGGTGGTTCTCAAAATGGTGACCCTGAGCCACAGGGAGTATTTCTGTGGTTTTTGAAAGTAACAACTCCGTCGGGGAAGATTATTTCAAAGACCGGCACTCTCACAATTGTCAGGAGCTTGAAATAAAATCATCTTCGCTTTTAAAATTTCAGTTACAAAATCATACTGGAAAAAGTTATATTTGTGTCTTGGATACAAACGTGCTGCGCAGTTATTTTATGGGTAACAAGGATATTTTTGATGAAGAAGATAGAAACCGTATTCAGGCTGAATATGATACTCTGATAAATAATCTTCTCAGGTGCAATAAACCCGGGGACAGGGAACTTATTGACAAGGCATTCAAAATAGCAAACGAAGCTCATTGGAATATGCGCAGGAAATCAGGTGAGCCCTATGTCATTCACCCGATATCAGTTGCAAAAATAGTTAACCAGGAGATCGGACTTGGTGCCAAGTCAATTGCTGTTGCTCTTCTTCATGATGTTGTGGAAGACACTGAATATTCGCTGGAGGATGTTGAAAGGGATTTTGGACCCAAAATAGCAGTTCTTATCGATGGACTGACAAAGATATCCGGCACTTATAATAAAGAAAATTCTTCTTCACTTCAGGCCGAGAATTTCAGGAAGATGCTTTTAACTCTTTCCGATGATCTCAGAGTCATCCTCATCAAAATTGCCGATCGTCTTCATAATATGAGAACGCTCGACTCAATGCCTGAACATAAAAAGATGAAAGTGGCAGGAGAAACAATTTTTTTATACGCTCCTCTCGCTCACAGGCTTGGATTATATGCCATTAAAAGTGAACTGGAAGACCTCAGTTTCAAATTCCGTCAACCACAGATCTATGAAGAAATTTCGTCGAAGCTGCAGCACAGTGAAAAAAAGAATCTTTCTCTTATAAATAAATTCTCTTTACCCATAATCGAAAAACTCACTGAAGCCGGTTTACAATTTGACATCAGCGGAAGGCCGAAATCAATCTTCTCCATATGGAACAAAATGCAGGCTAAAAATGTGCCATTTGAAGAGATTTATGATGTTCTTGCCATAAGGATTGTATTTGAACCGGCAGCCGGTATTCCGGAAAAGACCCAATGCTGGAATATTTATTCCATTATTACGGATTCTTATCTACCCAAACCTGACAGGCTTCGTGATTGGGTAAGCCGTCCAAAACCAAATGGATATGAAGCATTGCATGTGACTGTTATGGGTCCTGGAGGTCAGTGGGTTGAGGTACAGATAAGAAGCATACGGATGGACGAGATAGCCGAAAAAGGCTACGCTGCACACTGGAAATACAAAGGAGATGAAGCACAGGAAAGCGAACTCGACAAATGGATAAAAAAGATCAGGATAATGCTCGAGAATCCGCATGAAGATCCCATTGAATTTCTTGACGAATTTAAAATGAACCTCTTCTCTTCAGAAATTATGGTTTTTACACCAAAAGGATTTCTGGTCAGTCTGCCCAAGGGGGCCTCTGCGCTTGATTTTGCTTATGAAATTCATACGGAGATCGGGAATAAAGCAATCGGTGCAAAAATAAATTACAAACTCAATCCCATAAACTCAATTCTGATGAGTGGCGACCAGGTTGAAATTATTACTTCCGATATTGCAAAACCTGATATGGAATGGCTTTCTTTTGTCAGGACATCAAAGGCAAAGGAGGCAATTAAAGCCGCTTTAAAGATTGATTCGAAAGACAGTATACAGACCGGAATGGAAATTCTTGACTCCAAACTTAAAGAGATTGGAATCACACCAAATAACGAAATCCTTAAATCTATTCTTACCGCCTATGATGCTTTGAATAAAGAGGAATTATATTCCGGAATAGCTCTTGGCAGGTTTAATCTCAACAACCTTAAGAAAGCAATTAAGAAAAACCCGTCCAAAAATGTAATTAAATACTGGGAATTAAAACTGATCGGATCAAAGAAAGAGAAAAAAGATACGGATAGCATGCCGGGTAGCATTGATAAAAATGTCCCGTTCCTTCTCAGGGAAAATGTTGATACCTCGGAACAATCATACGAAATAGCAAAATGTTGTAATCCAATCCCAGGAGATGAGGTAACGGGTTATCACTCCCCTGAAGGAGCCATTATTATTCATAAACCCAAATGCCCGGTTGCTATCAGGATAATGTCGAATGAAGGAAACCGGATTATTGCAGTCAAATGGGCTATCCACAAACTGGTTTCTTTCCTTGCCAGAATAAGTATGACTGGCATAGACAGGATAGGCCTGGTAAATGATATCACAACCATTATTTCCGCCGAGCTTAAGGTTAATATGACCAGAATTAACATTACTGTTAACAACGGCATTTTTGAAGGGACAATCGATTTATATGTTCATCACACAAAGGACCTGAACAATCTGATACTCAAAATCTCAAATATTAATGGCATTGAAAATGTCAGAAGAGTAGAAGATTTCTCAAAATAAATTTTCTATCAGTTCAAACTACTGAAATCCCGGAAAATTGTATACTTTTACTATTATTTTAAATTAGACCAAATATGATTAGTGATGATACCAAATTAACAGTAAAGAAGATCTTCACTGAATATCTTGAGAAGAAAGGGCATAGGAAAACACCCGAGCGATATGCAATTCTTGATGAGATCTATTCACGAACGGGACACTTTGACATTGAGTCGCTATACATTTTTATGAAAAACAAAAATTACAGGGTAAGCAGAGCGACATTATATAATACAATTGAGCTGTTACTCGATTGTAATCTTGTTATTAAGCATCAGTTCGGTAAGAATATTGCCCAGTTTGAAAGAGCCTACCAATGCGGACAACACGATCATCTTATTGATATTGAAACAGGAAAAGTTATTGAGTTTTGCGATCCGAGAATTCACGAAATTATCAATACTGCAAGTGATATGCATAACTTCACTCCTATTTACCACTCTTTATATATTTATGGAAATTATACGGGAAAGGATAAAGAATAGAAAAAAGGGGCTTTTCACAGCCCCTTTCTTTTTGTAATTTTAGAATGCAAAACCAAGAGCAAACCCCACCCTCATACCAAATCCTGTAATTAAATTTGTATCAAAAGTATCGGTACCGGAATTTACTTTTATGTTACTGCTTCCGTAATGACCGCCAAAAAACAAATCCATCGTAAAACCTGATTTGGTTATCCATTGTCTTCCAAATAAAAGTCCACCCCCCATTGAGCTAAGTGAACCTTTGTCTGTACCACTTTGCAGGGTATAGTTCTGATATCGTAAATAAGGTGCAATGTAAAATCCGTCAATAGCATTTTTCTTCGGATAAATTCTGAATTCCGGAGTTAATATTATTCCTGTGAATTTGGTGTTCTGAATTTTAAGACCCATATAAGCTATGCCAAATTGGGCAGATGTTAAATCCGACAGTTTACGCTCATAAAATACCGAACCGGTAGTAAGAATAAGACTTAATGTATTAACCTTAAGTACATTTTTCTCAGTTGAGACATCAGATTTCTCCTGAGAAAAAGAAGGTAGTGTAAGCACAATTAAAAGAAAAAGAATAAAAGTTTTTTTCATAGCATTCAAGTTTTTGAAGGTTCAAAATAATTATCTGATATAACATATCTTACACAAATTTATTTAATTGATTTATAAAAACCTAATACCTTACAACACTAAAAAAAGTACCTATAGCAAATGACTAGAAACAGATTATCCTGAAATATAAGAAACTATTGCCAGCCTTCGGTTTGTAATATTCCTTTCATTTATTAACAATCTGTTTTTCGGTGGTCGTTAAGTTGAATTTATTCGTACCTTGTAAAGCATTTAATTAAAATATTATATATAATATGAACATTGACATACTGTTAGGACTGCAGTGGGGTGATGAAGGTAAGGGAAAAATTGTTGATGCTTTAAGTCCGGTTTATGATGTAATTGCCCGATTTCAGGGTGGTCCGAATGCCGGTCATTCTCTCGAATTTAATAACGTTAAACACGTTCTGCACCTTATACCTTCAGGCATATTTCATCCTGATAAATTAAATATAATAGGAAATGGCGTTGTAATTGATCCGGCTGTATTTAAAAAAGAGATCGAAGAGCTAGGACCTCCTGTCAGCGAGCTTATTAAAAGACTTACAATCTCCAATAAAGCAAACCTTATTCTGCCAAGTCACCGTATTCTGGATGCTGCTTATGAAATGTATAAAGGCAATTCCAAGATTGGTTCAACACTGAAAGGGATAGGTCCTGCATATACTGATAAAACGAGCAGGAACGGACTAAGGGTCGGAGATATACTCAGAGAAGATTTCAGACAGATATATAATGATCATCTTAAGAACCATCTGGCAATTTTAAAAGGCTACGATTTCAAATTTGATCTGAAAAAGTATGAAACTGACTGGTTTGAAGGAATAGAAATAATGAAAAAATTTCCTTTGGAAAGCACCGAATACCTTATTAATCAACTTGCTGGTAAAGGTAAAAGAGTTCTGGCCGAAGGAGCACAGGGCACTATGCTTGACGTGGATTTTGGTTCCTATCCTTTTGTAACTTCATCAAATACGATAAGTGCAGGTGCATGTACGGGACTGGGTGTTTCACCAAAACTTATTGGTGATATTTTTGGCATTTTTAAAGCTTATTGTACCAGAGTCGGATGCGGACCCTTCCCTACCGAACTGCACGATGACACAGGTGCAAGTCTAAGAAATATAGGACATGAGTTCGGTTCTACCACAGGAAGACCCCGACGTTGTGGATGGCTCGATCTGCCAGCTATGAAGTATTCTATTATGATAAACGGTATTACAAAGCTTTTTATGACCAAAGCAGATGTGCTCTCAGGATTTAAAACAATAAAAATCTGTACATCTTATAAAATCAACGGAAAAATATGCCAGGAGCTGCCCTTTAACGGCGATTCTCTCATTGAACCGGTTTACACCGAGTTTAAGGGATGGGAAGAAGAAATAACCGGGAAAAGGAATTTTGATGAATTACCGGACACTCTTAAACATTATATAGAATTTATAGAGAAGCAAACTGGGGTACCGGTCACAATGGTTTCAGTCGGTGCCGACAGAGAAGAGACTATTTTCAGAAACTAATAATCCCCGTTTATTTCTTGATATACATATTACTGCCTTATATCAAAATACTGCAGATTTTGTATATTGGCATTAAAATTTACTGATAATCATAAAAATCACGTTAATGAAATCGTTAATACAATTCTTCGAAGAAAGTGTTGAAAAGTATAGTAATAATGTTTATCTGTGGGAGAAACCAAATGATAAATATGAAGGTACGACATATGGCGAAACCAGAAAACAGATTTATGAATTTTCTGCAGGACTCATTAAACTTGGAATAAAAAAAGGTGACCGCTTAAGTCTTATTTCCGAAGGCAGGAATAGCTGGGTTATTGGTGAAATGGGTATTCTGTATACAGGTGCAATTAATGTCCCCCTTTCAGTAAAGCTTAATCCGGAAGAAATAAAATTCAGAATTAATCATTCAGGATCAAGAATGATACTTATCTCTTCGATTCAAGCTCAGAAACTTAAAACCGTACTTGGAGAATGCCCCACGATAGAAAAAATAATTCATTTTGATACTCAGGAAGAGTATGCAAAGAATGAGATCCATTTTAATGAAGTCAGAAAGATCGGAAGGGAATGGCTGGAATTACCTGAAAATTCAACAAAGTTCGAAGAACTGTCTAAAAGTATCACACCTGACGATTTTGCAAATATCTGCTATACTTCAGGTACCACAACTGATCCAAAAGGTATTATCCTGACTCACGGAAATTATGTAACCAATGTGTACCAGGCATATAGTCTCATGGATATCCCATCTTTCTATAAGACCCTCATTATCCTCCCATGGGACCATTCTTTCGGTCATACCGGTGGGATTTTTGCATTTATGGGTAAAGGTGCAAGCATCGCTTCAGTAAAAACAGGAAAAACACCAATGGAGACCCTGCGGAATCTGCCGTCGTGCCTGAAAGAGATTAAGCCCAATCTGCTCATGAGTGTTCCTGCCATTGCAAAAAATTTCAGAAAAAATATTGAAAAAGGCATCAAGGAAAAAGGGAGTGCAATAGAAATGCTTTTTAATCATGCACTTAAAATATCCTATTCCTATAACAAAGAGGGCTGGAATAGAGGAACAGGATTACAGAAAATTAAAAAACCTCTTCTCAGGTTTTATGACAAGCTCCTGTTCAGTAAAATCCGGGAAGGTTACGGCGGGGAACTCGACTATTTTATCGGTGGTGGCGCCCTTCTTGATATTGAACTTCAGAGATTCTTTTATGCTCTTGGGATACCAATGTATCAGGGTTATGGACTAAGTGAAGCCTCTCCGGTTATCTCATCAAATTCCACCAGCCGGCATAAACTCGGATCATCAGGTGCTCTTGTAAATAATATGGATCTGAAAATATGCGATGATGATGGAAATAAACTGGCTGCAGGCCAAAAAGGTGAAATAGTCGTCAGAGGAGGTAATGTGATGCACGGCTACTGGAAAAACGATACTGCCACAAAAGAGACAGTAAAAGATGGATGGCTATATACCGGCGATATGGGGTATATGGACGAAGATGGATTCCTATATGTACTTGGAAGGTTCAAAAGCCTCCTCATTGCCGATGACGGCGAAAAATTTAGTCCCGAAGGTATTGAAGAAGCTATCTCAGAGCAATCTAAATACATTGACCAATGTATGCTTTACAACAATCAGAAACCTTATACTGTCACCCTTATTGTGCCGAACCAGCATGCACTAAAACTTTATCTTGAGGAAAAAACTCTGACTGCTGATTCAGATGAAGGGATACGGGCGGTTATAACGCTGATTGAAAGTGAGGTAAATGAATATCGTACAAATGGAAAATTCGGCAATATGTTTCCTCAAAGATGGCTCCCTGTTGCAATTGGTATCCTTGAAGAAAGTTTTACAGAAGACAATGGTCTTATGAATTCTACTATGAAAATTGTAAGAGGAAAAGTAATGGATAAATATCAGGAACTGATTGATTATTTATATACTCCTGATGCTAAAGCAGTTACTAATGAGAGGAATATTGAAGAGGTCGAAAAGATGAAACTGGGGTAGGAATAAGTGGTGCTGTTTGCTCGTTGCTTAGTGCTGGTTGCTTGGTGCTGAAAAATCAAATTTTAATAATTATTTAACAAACAACAATGAAATTACTAAAGAGTATATCTATACTTTCTTTTTTTGTATTAAGTATATCCTGTACATATAAAAAGGAGGTTAACTGGAAAATTGCCGAAAACCCAATTCTTACGAAATGGACCTCAGATGTTGATCCTTTAAAACCATGGTTACAATATCCCCGGCCTGATATGGTACGGAATGCCTGGATGAATCTGAATGGCCTTTGGAATTACGCAATCACCCGGAAAGGTATAAAACCGGAAAAATGGGATGGCACAATACTGGTTCCGTTCCCAATAGAATCTGCTGTTTCAGGAGTAAGGAAAAGAGTTTCCGAAAATGAAAACCTCTGGTATAAAAGAGACTTTATAATACCGAATGTATGGAATAAAAAACATATACTTTTAAATTTTGAAGCATGCGACTGGGAGACCAGAATCTGGGTGGACGGGAAAGAGGTCGGAACACATATGGGCGGATACGATCCATTTACATTTGATATAACACAATCTATTGGTGATAAGAAGATTCACGAATTGCTTGTTTGCGTCTGGGATCCAACAGATAAGGGCACTCAACCACGGGGAAAACAGGTCTCATCGCCCGGAAGCATCTGGTATACTCCCACAACAGGCATCTGGCAGACAGTTTGGATTGAACCCGTAAATGAATCTTATATTTCTTCATTCAGAACAGTAACAAATACTAATGGTACCATAATCTTTAAATCTGACGTAAAAAATGGAGCTGAAGGTTCCCTCTCATTCCATCGAATTAAAAAAGAATAATAAGATTGTTGACAGGGTGAAATCCTATACAGGCATCAGAAAGATATCAATCGGAAAAACTTCTGACGGGTTTACAAGGATGCTTCTGAATAATGATTTTGTATATCAGAATGGTCCTCTCGACCAGGGATTCTGGCCCGATGGTATTTACACGCCTCCCACTGAAGATGCAATGGTTTATGATCTAAGGATGACCAAAAAAATGGGATTCAATATGTTGCGGAAGCATGTAAAAGTTGAAAACAGGATCTTTTATTATTGGTGCGATAAACTTGGAATCATAGTCTGGCAGGATATGCCAAGTGGTGATGTGTCTATCGGGGGGATTCAACCTGATATCAATAAGTCAAAAGAGGCTACTGAACAATATGAGTTCGAATTGAGGCGGATGATCGAAACAAAGTATAATCATCCCTCAATTATCATGTGGGTACCTTTTAACGAGGGATGGGGACAGTTCGAAACAGGGAGAATTACTCAGCTGATTGCAGATTATGATCCGACCAGACTGGTCAACAGCTCATCCGGCTGGACCGACAGAGGAACCGGAAATATTAATGATATCCATCACTATCCCGATCCCATTGTTCAACCTGCTGAGGAGAAGAGAGCAATAGTACTGGGTGAATTCGGGGGGCTCGGACTTCCTGTTCAGGGACATACCTGGGAACTAAAGAACTGGGGATACAGGAATATGGAAGACTCTCTTCAGCTGCTCAAAAAATATGAATCATATTACGATCAGATAAACAAATTTGTAAATGAGAATGGTTTAAGTGCCACAATTTATACTCAAACTACCGATGTGGAAACAGAAACAAACGGCCTCATGACCTACGACAGAAAGATAAATAAAATGGGAGTTGAAAACGTTTTCAAAGCCAATCATAAAGTCGTTATTCATTAGAAACTGTTGTCTGTAATCATCGCTAACTGATTATTAATCTGCTCTTGAACGGCAGGAAAGTCATGAAATCGGCATGATGTACAATATATGCTTCGGTGGTTCTTTTCACGAGATCACCTTCATGTGCATGAGCGGCAATTATATGACATACTTCAGGTGGAATTCCGCATTCTTCTGCCAGTGAGACTCCAGAAAATGGGTGCCTTAGATATTGACCGTATTTCCCCTGAACAGCTTTCCCTTCTTTATCAAGCTCATACTCAAGTAATTTACCAACATCGGCAAGGATAGCTCCCGAAATAAGTACATCCATATTCACAGGCAGATCAGTGGTGAAAAACTCGTTCATTTTCTCGCCACTTGCCCTGGCAACATGGACAACACATCTTTTATGAGCCATGAAGCTTACCTTCAGTTCAGGACCGCACAATAGTGTAAAGGGGATTCTTTCAAGGTCATCAGACGTCAGGACACTCCTGCCAAGCGCAGTTTCCCATGTCTTGGCAGTTTTTTCTCTGAGCGTTTTATCTTTGATCCACTCAAGTTCCGGCCATAATTTTTTAACCTGTTCAGTCATATGAATTTGTGTTGGTTACTTTAATCTGGCAATTATGGCATCAGTCATCTGCGCTGTGGAGGCGGCTCCGTATTGAACTACATCAGGTCTGCCTGCCATTTTCATCATATCATAAGTCCTGACTTTCCCTTCTTCTATCACTTTCGCAACTGCTTTGCGGATGGAGGATGCAATTTTTTTCTCATCAATATAATCGAGCATCATGCAGGCCGATTCAATCATTGCAATTGGGTTAACTATCGAAATTTCATAGCCGGCATATTTCGGAGCAGATCCATGGGTCGGTTCAAAAACTGCAATACCATCGGATGAGAACTGAGCGCTGCAGGCAAATCCTAAACCGCCAATCAGACCGGCAAATGCATCCGATGCTATATCACCGAACATATTCCCTGCAACTATTACTCCGTATTCTTCCGGATTCTTCGTAAGCCACATCATTTGTGCATCTATATTAGTATTCAGAAGTTTAATCTCAGAATACGAGTTTTTCTGGATTTCTTTCGCCAGCTTCCACATCAATCCGGATGTTTCTCTGATCACATTTGGTTTCTCGCACACTGTAACTGATTTATATCCGTATTTTCTAGCATGTTCAAAGGCAGCCATAAGTATTCTGATCGTTGCTCCTCTGGTAAAGATCCTTGTAGATATTGAAAGCTCTTCAACAGGGATCTTCCCGAAATTTTGCACGAATTTCGGATGAGTCATCATCGCCTTATAAACCTGTTCCGGAGGGTTGGTCCATTCAACGCCTGAATATAAACATTCTGTATTCTGCCGGTATATCACCACATCAATCAGAGGCTCGTCAATAGTATTGGCTTTACCTCTTCTTACAAAATTGAGAGGGTTGCCTTTATACGATTTACAGGGACGAACACATATATCAAGATTAAAAAGTTGCCTTAATCCCACGATAGGACTAGAATAGACAAATCCTTTCCCCTGAAGATCCGGAGAAAGCTCTGCTTTTGCCTCATCATTCGGCTTTGAAGTTATTGCTCCAAACAGGGCAATTTTATACTTTTTAATTAGATCTATTGTCCTTTGCGGCAGAGGATTGCCTTCTTTGCACCAGAATTCCCATCCTATATCGCCATGTAAATAATCTGCTTCAAATCCTGCTGCATCCAAAACCCTTAGTGCCTCTTTAAGAACGACAACACCTATCCCATCGCCCGGTAATGTAACTATAGTTCGTTTTGACATATATCTAGTATTTATTACTTTTAATTTAAGCCAGCCGTAAAAATAATCAAATTTTAACAGGTCTAAAAACACAACTAATTATTGTCCCTTATCCCGGAAAGCAAAAAAATAATGTTATTTTTGCGCCCGAACCGACACTATTATAGCAGGTATGGGCATTTTAAGTCAATTAAATCCAGCGCCTCTCTGGATCTACTTTGAAGAGATCTGTAATATTCCACGACTGTCAAAGAATGAGGGAAAGATCAGAAAGTATCTTCTCGATTTTGCAAAAAATAACAATCTTGAATCGAAAGAGGATGAAGTTGGAAATATACTGATCGTCAATCCGCCATCAGCCGGCATGGAGAACAGAAAAACGGTTGTTCTTCAGAGTCATATGGACATGGTTGGAGAAAAAAATGCAGACTATCCTCATGACTGGACATCGGATCCTATTATTCCTACTGTAAAAGGGGGATGGGTGACTGCCACCGGTACTACACTTGGCGCAGATGATGGGATAGGTATCGCCTCACAAATGGCTATACTAACAGATAAAAATCTGAAGGCGGGAAAAATCGAATGCCTTTTTACAGTGGATGAAGAATCAGGTATGACAGGTGCGATAAATCTTAAAGCTGATTTTTTCACCGGAAGAACACTCATCAATCTCGATTCGGAAGATGAAGGTATACTTTTCATAGGTTGTGCAGGAGGTATGGACACTGTTGGAACTATGAAATACAAACCTGTTCCGGTATCAGATGGTTCATATGCACTTGATATATCGGTAACTGGCCTGCACGGCGGGCATTCCGGTGATGAAATTCACAAAGGGTATGGCAACGCAGTGAAGATAATGAACAGAGTGTTGTGGAATATTTCAAATCACTATGACTTTTCACTGGCCAACTTTGATGGAGGGAATCTTCGTAATGCAATACCCAGAGAAGCCTTTTCGAAAATTGTTCTTGATAAATCTGTAAATGAATCTGTAAAAGGCTGGATTGATACTTTCAAAAAAACTCTGAAGGATGAATTTGGAGATCTGGAGAAAGAGTTGAAGATTTCCGTAAAGGAAGTTGATCTTCCGGAATACGTGATGGACAATGAGAGTCAGCAGAAGTTCCTGAATGCGCTAACATGCTGTCCTCATGGTGTTATTGCCTGGTCGAAAGAAATGGATGATCTGGTTGAAACCTCAACAAACCTGGCGATAGCAAAGTTCGGTGAAAACAACTCTATCAGTATAATTACAACCCAGAGAAGTTCAGTCGAATCTTCCAGGCATGATGCAGGTGCGATGGTTGAATCGTGTCTGAGACTTGCCGGAGCAGAAGTTGTTCATTCTGACGGATATCCTGGATGGAAACCAAATCTTGCATCGGAGATTTTGAAAATAACACACAGATCGTACCTTGATTTATTTGGGAAAGAACCATCAGTCAGAGCTATACATGCAGGACTGGAATGCGGTCTGGTATATGAAAAAATCAAAGGGATCGACATGATATCTTTTGGTCCCACGATCAAGGGCGCCCATACACCTGAGGAGATGATCGAAATAAAAACAGCTCAAATGTTCTGGGATCTCCTTATTGATGTCGTAGGAAAAATGCCGGTTAATATTTAGAATTTTATTGAAGGCAATTGAGATAATTCCTGATTACTCATACTTTTCGAATTCATCTTTACCTGCTCCACAAACCGGGCAGATATAATCCACTGGCAGATCATTGAAAGAGATACCGGGTTCAATACCTGACGAGGGATCTCCCTCTTCAGGGTCATAGATATATCCACATACAACACATTTGTACTTTTCCATTGTATGAGCTACCCTGTTTTTATTTTTCTTACTACATCAATTACTGTTCCATCAACCCATTTTACAACGGCAACAATCTCCTCTTCAAATTGAGGTTTTTGTGGTATCCCGCAAATTTCTTCAGCTTTATCCTTAAGCTCTTTAAGTGTTAATAATGGAAGTCCGCTACTTTTGACACTCTCAATCAGATCCTTACGCAGAGGATTTATAGCAATACCTCTTTCAGTAATAATTACATCAATTAGTTCTCCAGGCCCGCATAACGTAGTTACTTCATCAACTATTACCGGGATCCGGTCACGGAACAATGGTATGGCAAGAATAACATTCCGGGCATGAAGACAGTTTTGCCAACCCCCGATACCATGAAGAAGGTATCCGTCTGAGTGCGTGACGACATTACCATTGAAATTCAAGTCTACCTCGGTGGCTCCAAGTATCATAATATCCATCATACTGGTCAGGTTTCCTTTTGAATGGTAGTTATATGCATTGAATACAGAATAAGGAATATGGTTTGGGTTATTCTCAACTGACTTTACTGCATCTAGATCAAATACCTGAGCATCAAGAATATAACCCATCTGTCCTTCTTCCAGCATCTTAACCATGTATTTCGTACTACCGCCAAAACCAAATTTTGATTTCCAGCCTTTGTTTTTCAGGATCTGATGTACAAATACTGCTATTGCCAGCGATGTTCCTCCCGCACCTGCCTGCATCGTAACTCCATCTTTTAAAATCCCCGATTTTTCAAGAAATGAAGCAGTCAATTCAGCAATTAAGAGCCGGTCGGGACTCCTTGTTATCTGTGTGGTTCCTGATACAATTTTTTCAGGTAATCCAATTTTGTCCACAACTACAACATAATCAACATAATTTCCTTCAATTTCCATCGGAAAGCAAGGAAGATCCACAAGATTATCAGTCACCACAATTACCTTGCTTGCATACATATAATCAGCTTTCGCATAACCAAGTACACCACAGGCTGACGTGCCACCGGTACCTTTTGCGTTTCCATATGAATCGGAAGTCGGTGCAGCAAGTACAGCAATGTCGATCCTGACCTCACCGTCCTGAATAGCCTGAACTCTTCCTCCGTGTGATCGCAGAACAGCAGTTCCCTTCATTTTACCTTCAGAAACATACCGTCCAAGGGGTCCGTTCATACTACCTTCTATCCTGTTAATGGTGCCGTCGTCAAGATATTTAATAACCAGATCATTGCAGGGAAAAGAGGCAGATGGAAACCAAACCAGGTCTTTAACTCCCATTTCCGAAGCCAGCTCAAATACTTTATTACTTATAAGGTCACCATCGCGAAGATGATGATGAGTCGAGATTGTCATCCCGTCACTGAGGCCACATTTCCGGAGAGCTTCTTCAAGTGAGCTTACGACCTTATTGCCATCATCCGGAAAGTCAGAGCATGTGGGTATGGGAGGTGAGTATTTCCTGCCTTCCGGTTTGTGTTTACCCACTCCTTTAAAAGGGATAGCGGGCTTGCCATTGATCTCCAGAGGAACCGACCTGCCGGCCGCATTTATAACAGTTTTAATTGGCATAATGTCGCTTTTGATTCTTAATTCTCTTATGATTGAACTTCACTAATCCAGTCGCCGGATAAAAGATTCAGACGAATAGCCAGATCAATTATTTTTTGAGCACGTGCCACTACCGGTGGATCAATCATTTTTGATCCCAGCGCAACAACTCCCAGCCCTTTAAGTTTTGCCGTTTCAAAAGCCTGAACAATTTTCTTCGATTTTTCTATTTCAGTTTCATCAGGGGCAAACCCTTGCCGGATTACCGGTATCTGCCTTGGATGAATACAACCCATCCCTTCAAAACCCAGAGATTTCGAGTTCATTACATTTTGTTTCAGGGCTTCCATATCGGCAACATCGGAAAAGACTGAATCAATAGGTTGAATGCCCGCTGCCCTGGCAGCAACTACCAGTCGCGTTCGTGCATAGAAGGATTCCGTACCCTCTATTGTCCTGGTCACACCCAGATCGGTTGTATAATCTTCCAGCCCTATTGCTATTGCTACAACGTTATCGCATGCACAGGCAATCTCAAATGAATGCTCAATACCCAGTGCACTTTCAATGATTGGCATAAGAAAAACAGGATTGTTGAGATTGAATTTCTTTTTAATTTCTGAAATCTCATTATCGACCTGTCGGATATAATCCTCGCTTTCGCATTTCGGAACAAGTACAAGATTAACATTATGAGGAATTACAAAATGAAGATCACTTAAGCCTCTCTCACCCTGATTAATCCTGACCATCCTTTCAGCACCACAAAAATCTATCCGGCGCAATGCATTTCTGATAAGAATTCTGGCTTCATCTTTCTTTTCAGGAGCCACGGAGTCTTCAAGATCGAGTATTATTCCGTCAGCAGAATGGAGGCCTGCATTGATCATCAGCCCTGGTGCATTGCCTGGCAAATATAACCTCGAAAACCTAAACCTGTCGCGCGCAGTAGAATAACTGTTTTCTTTAAGAAGCTCAGGAAGATACTCAAGATCAGTACTGATCAACTGTTTAACAGCAGATTCCAGACGTGCAGCCAGAACAAACGGGAGAGCTCCTGAGTCGTTTATCGTTACAATAGCATTTTTAATCCCGAAAAAATCCAGAACTTCAGTAACGAGACTCTTTATAGATTCTCCATAGAGTACCTGTACCTTTGATGTCAGATCAATACTCACACCTCCATCAGAAGTTATCTCTAAACTAATTTCGCAATCGGACCTTACTTTTGAACCATAATTACCGGCAGCTGCTATGGATTTTTTCATTTTGCGAACTAGTTGGTTACGTAATACAAACCTACTGATTTTTTCAAATATGAAACGTATATTCCGGTTTAGTGAGTTTTTTCACATAGCTCGATCAATACACCGGAAGTCGACTTTGGATGTAAAAAAGCAATATTAAGGCCTTCTGCACCTTTCCTGGGTTCACTATCAATCAATCTGACACCTGAATTTGCGGCATGTAGCAACTGCTCTTCAATTTTTTCAACAGAAAATGCTATATGATGAATACCTTCTCCTCTTTTCTCTATGAATTTGCCAATAGGACCGTCAGGATCAGTCGATTCCAGCAGTTCAATCTTTGTCTGACCGACCATGAAAAATGCTGTCCGGACTTTCTGATCAGCAATTTCTTCGATATTGTAGCATGTCAGGCCAAGTACCTTTTCATAAAATTTTTTTGCGACCTCAAGATTGCTTACAGCAATCCCGATATGTTCAATATGTGATGGTTTCATTCGAATTGGAATAAATTATTTTGAGTATTGGTAAGTGTTAATTTAAAATGGAAATTCCACTGGTGTCTTTATATCAGACTTCACATTTTCAGGCTTTTTAGCTGCTACATGAACAGGATTCCCATCGACAAAAATCGCTTTATATGGAACAGTTGGACAGGCAAATTCACAATGGCCGCAACCCACACAAATATCTTCCGTAATTTCGGGAATTACAAGGTTTCCTTCATAAGGAATCATATGGACTGCTTTAGTCGGGCAACTTTCAGAACATGCACCGCATGCTGTTTTTTCAGTTTTAACAATACAATTATCTTTTATAAATTTCGCTTTCCCTAACTGGGTAAGCTTTTTAGCATCAAGTACCAGCGGATGCAACGCATTAGTGGGGCAAATCTCAGTGCATTTTGTGCAGTTGTAAGTACAAAAGCTCTTGTGGTAATCCATAACAGGCTGCAGCATACCTGCAATTCCATATTGCTTATATGCAGGTTGCAGGACACCATTCGGACAGATATTAATGCATAAGGAGCATGCTGTACAATCTTTATTGAAGTCTGCAATCGTTCCTCCGCCCGGAGGACAAACTGGGTATGTCTTATTTTCTCTGACTGTCGAGTCTTTTTTAGGTATGGGTGCTGTCTTGTCCTGAGCTTTTGAAACACGTGATAATCCAAAGAGAAGAAGAAGAGATCCTGCTATCACTTTGCGCTTGCTCTCATCAGTCACATGAACCTTCTTTTTAAAATTCACAATCCCGTACGAAATGGCTTTATCCTGACAAGTGTGTATACAATTGAAGCAACTAACACACCTTGTAATATCGACATCGTGTTTAAGGAAGTCTATACACGAAGATTTACATCGCATGGAACATCTTCCGCACCTGGTACATTCAGTCTCATTAAATTTTATCCTGAAGATGGAAACTTTGGAAATAAGACCCAGAAGAGTTCCTACAGGGCAGATCATATTGCAATAAAGACGACCCTTAGTCAATGAAAGGCCGCCAATAAGAAGAAAGAAAGCTGCAGGAATAGCATATACGATCAATGGAAATACTTTCAAAGGAATATTACTTACCGAGTAGATATCAAATCTACCAAGTATTCCAGCCACAAAATTATTTAACATAATAATTACCGGTTTGGCAAAAAAGGTCATAAACCTGGCAAATATGCTATAAGGGTCGAGAAGGGTAATCATATAGATACCCCACACTAAAGTGACTATAAGTGTAACTGCAAGAACAGTGTATCTTAAGATAGTAAAAGGCCTCTTGAAACCATATCTTCTGAACTTTTTTCTAATCCGTCCGCCTATTCTGCTGTTAAGATCCTGTCCTATGCCAAGCGGACAAAGAAATGAGCAGTAGGTGCGACCGGTGATAAAGGTCAATAAAATGACTACAAGAAAACCACCAGCTGCTAAAGTTCTAAGATCATAATACTTTAAAAGCGATGGTACAAACTGAAAAAACATTAAAGTGTTTATATAGTTTGCCGGAATCATGGATTTAAAATCAACAAAAACCAGGAAGAAAAAGATAAAAACAAGTGTAGAAAAGACAATTCGGATTCTTCTAAGTACAGATGAACTCATCAGGAACTACATTTTAATTCTTTTGATATTAAGGGAATCCAGGTTCATATTCCCAAGCCCCATTTTATGTGCGATAGGTATGTACTCGATCTTTTCAACAGCTACTCCCAGCATTTTTGCACCAGCAGCATCTCCTGCTACCCAGTCAGATGTAAGTATTTGTGACTTCATCTGTACAATGTCTTCTTTTGATACACCCTGGGGACCATGTTTTACCATAACATTATAACAATCTATAACATTTAGTGCAGGTTTCTTTTCATAGAGCGCATAGTCTGCAATACATTGGTTAAGATTATTCGAATGCCAATAACCTCTGTCCCATACAAGACCCATAGTGTTCTTCAGACAGCAGGTCATCCGTGTCGAATTATGATCTTTAAGAACCGGCACATTTATGAATACATCTGTCTCAAGTAAAAGTTGATGAACCTTAGCTTTTTGAAGCTTTACACCGCCGGGTATTTCAATTTGCTGGTAATAGCTTTCCGAATTGCCCGGTACTACTTTTGCGCCAGCAGATTTAGCTGCTTTCTCAATACCTGAATTATTGTAACAATTACTCCAGTTATCACATGTATGATCAAATACATAAACCTCTTTGGCACCAGCTTTAAAACAATGTTCAATAATCCTTTTAACAAGCAGAGGATTGGTATTCGCTGCAAGATCAGGAATCACGTCCCAGCCAATATTTGGCTTAATCAGTACTTTTTGGCCTTTCTGAATAAAAGTGCCCATACCTCCCAATTCCTGTATTCCAAGGTCAAACATAGCATCAGGAGCACCTCCCATTACTGCAACCATATCATACTTTTCACCTGGAGGAGTTGATGACCATAGTTTTTCAAATCCACCCATTCTTAATGCCGCACCGGCTGCGATACCTCCACCAATAGACGTTTTAAGAAAATCCCTTCTTTTCATAGTTTCACTATTTACCGAAATTCAAACACTTTTCTGATAAGTTCCGAAAAATACAATTTTTTTTTATTATTCGGTAAAGATTGTAAAGAGTATATTCGTATCGCAAAACAGAGTTATATATATTTAATAGGATCTTTTTAACATTCTTTTCTTTTATTTGTAGCACAAAATACTCTCAAAGAATATGAAAATTCTAGCTTATGATTGTTTCTCGGGTATTAGCGGAGATATGAATCTTGGCGCAATGATCGATCTGGGTGTTGACAAAGAATATCTGATCGATGAATTAAAAAAACTTAACCTCGGTGGTTGGGATCTCATTGTTCAGAGAGATCAGAGACACGGAATACACGGAACGAAAGTTACAGTTAAACTGACCAGTCATGAGCACACACATCGACATCTTCCAGATATTGAAAAGATTATAAATGATTCAACCCTTGAGAATGTAACAAAGGAATTAAGCAGAAAAATATTTATGAAGATTGCACTGGCTGAAGCATCCGTGCATGGAATCTCAGTCGACCAGGTACATTTTCACGAAGTCGGTGCAATTGATTCTATAATTGATATAGTCGGTGCTGCAATATGCTTTAATGTTTTAAAGGCTGATGTCGTACATGTTTCAACTTTAGAGCTGGGAGGCGGTTTTGTAAACTGCGATCATGGGAAGCTCCCTGTACCCGCGCCCGCAACTTCTGAAATCATTAAAGGTATTCCTGTGAAAAAAGATGGTGTAGACTTTGAAGCTACCACTCCTACCGGGGCTGCAATACTGGCTGCACTTGGAACCGATTTTGGACCTGATCTGGTAATGAAAATTGAAAAAATAGCCTATGGTGTAGGCCAAAAAGATCATCACGATGTGCCCAACCTACTAAGAGTATTCCTTGGAGAAACAACAGAGAATCATGGATCTGGACATGATGCCCTTCAACTTGAATGCAACATTGATGATATGAATCCTGAGTTTTTTGAGTATATCTCCGACAGACTTTTTAAGGCCGGTGCCTCAGATGTCTTCTTTTCCAATATTATAATGAAAAAAGGTCGGCCGGGAATCCTGCTTAATGTTATATGCGAAACAGAATTAGCAGATTCGGTGAAAAATATAATCTTTACTGAATCAACATCACTGGGAATCAGGACATTCCCTTTCAGAAAGGATACTCTGGTCAGAAAATTCGAAACAATTAAGTCAATCTATGGCGATATATCAATAAAACGATCGTATTATAACGGGAACGAGGTTTCCTGTAAACCCGAATACGAAGAATGTAAACGTATAGCTGCTGAAAAAGGGATTCCTGTTAAGGAGGTGTACAATAATATAATGGCTTTATTGGTAAGCACTAAGTAGCAAAATGCAAAATATGTATCTTTGGACCCTGAAGGTTACAGAACAGGAAACTCAAAGCCTGAAAAGAAAGAAATATGAATGCCAAAGAAATTGAAAAACTGCTTAATGAAGTCAAAGACGGGCGGACAAGTATAAATAAGGCTCTGGAAATACTTAAGAATTTCCCATATACCGATCTTGGTTTTGCGAGAATAGATCATCACCGCGAAATGCGTACAGGATATCCTGAAATTATTTACTGCGAAGGAAAATCAGTGGAGCAGGTCAGAGAAATATTCAGTGTGATGTCGGAAAATGAAAATAATGTTTTTGGTACGAGGGCTAATCAGGAAATGTATGAAGCTGTAAAAAACATTTCAAAGGATGTTGTATATTTCCCGGTAGCAAGGATCATTTCATTACAAAAGAAAAAACCTCCAGTAACAGAAAACAGAATTGCAATTATAACTGCAGGAACCTCAGATATGCCGGTTGCAGAAGAAGCCGCTATCACAGCTGAACTCCTTGGAAATAAAGTGTTAAGAATTTATGATGCCGGTGTCGCAGGGATTCACAGACTCGTCGATAAGATGCCTGAAATCAGAAACTGCCGGGTAATAATAGTTATTGCAGGTATGGAAGGGGCTCTTGCCAGTGTTGTAGGCGGACTTGTTGACAAACCTGTAATAGCTGTACCGACAAGCGTTGGTTATGGTGCCAATTTCGGAGGTATTTCCGCTCTGCTGGCAATGCTGACCAGTTGTTCAACGGGTGTTACTGTGGTGAATATTGATAATGGATTCGGCGCCGGTTTTGCTGCCAGTATGATTAACAAAATGGAGTGATTCTTTTATAATGGCAGGGAAAATATTAGTTTCCACGGCGTACTTACCACCAATTGAATACTTCTCTCTGATTTCAGGAGCTGATGAAGTTATAATTGAAAGAGAGGAAAACTATGTGAAACAATCCTACAGGAACCGATGTTATGTTCTTTCTTCACATGGTCGCCAGCCGCTTTCAGTACCGGTATATCTTGGCAGTCAACACAAAACACCAGTCAAAGATATCAGAATAGACTACTCCAAAAGGTGGCAGCAGGTTCATTTGAGGACTATGATAGCATCTTATAACTCTTCACCCTATTTTGAATATTATTTTGAAGCACTTGAAAAGGTAATATCTGTGAAGAATGTTTTTCTTCTTGACCTGAATACGGAGCTTACAAAAATTGTTTCTGAGATCCTGAAAATTAATACCAAAATCTCATATAGCACCATTTTTGTACCTCCCGGGGAAACAGAAAATGATTTCAGATATAATATTTCTCCGAAAATAGAATCTCAATTTTCAATAAAAAAATATTCACAGGTGTTTAACAATGGCAGAGATTTTGTCAGGGAGTTGAGTATTCTTGACCTGATTTTCAATATGGGACCTGAAGCAGTCAATTATCTGTAATACAAACATAAAACTATGTCAGAATCGTCTTTGTATAACAAATCGAGTCATGCCATGGCGTGGCCTTAAAAAAAAGAGACTGTCTCATCAGAAACAGCCTCTTTTCAAGGAAGTCATCAAAGTATTAGATACCAAACTTATATCCAAAAGTCAGAGTAAACATGTTTCTTATGGTGCTCAGATTAGCTTGAGCCGGATCAATATTTGCATCTACAGGGTATAAGAAATATCTCTGTGAATATTTATAACTGGTGAAAGCAAAGTCTAAAGAAAGGTTCTGTTCCCTGAACCCTGTCCCGAATGAGATCGAATTATAGTCAAGACCCGCATTGTCCTCGCTGCTTTTAAATGCTTTACCGTAATAACCATAACCGGTTCTGAGATATAATTTATTTAATCTTAATTCACCTCCGAGACGAATGTTGCTGGTCGATTTAAGAGTATTTCTGATTTCCATATTCTTATCTTCGAAGTAAGTTTCATCACCAGTCTGTGAGAACCTGGCTGTACTATAGTCAACAAATTCGTAATCAGCGCTGAGAATAGCAAACTTTTTAAGTTGGACCGCTACTCCGGCCAAAACCCTGTAGGGTGTGGCAAGAGCATAGTTGAACCTCATCGGACTATTTGAAGCCTGATACCAATCACCATTGGTATAGTTTGCTCTTATGTCATTATTGTAATACTCTTCAATCTTGTACCATGTCGGAGAATGAAATGCCAGGCCAATGCGGAGAGCGTCAATAGGTTTAAATATTGCACCTAACTTAAGGGAATATCCTGTTCCTTTATGTTCATAATAATCGGTATAGGTAAAGTTCTGGAATTGTGAAGCAAGCGCTACATTGGTCGACTCGAGATGTTCATATTGACTCGAGTATCTGATCGTGCTGATTCCAAAAGTGGCTCCAAAGAAGATTTTGTTTGAATAATTGCCACCAATAGAAATGGCATGTTCTCCTGTATATCCGTCATTTGTAACCAGGCGCCTCATGGTCTGACCATATCTGGAAGGCGGATTTTCGCCATAATTTGAAAACACTGTTCCATAATCAGTGTTTGAACCTGATAAAGTATCAATAATCCAGACACGGTTGGCAATATAGGCATCAGAAACATTATTTTTCAATTCATCTTTGTAGTAACCTTTGCTGACACCTGCCCAGTAATCTGCCATAGAACTTGTGTTGTTAATTCCTTTAATCAACATACTCTGACTGAGATTATTCGTTTTATTGAATGAATAACCAACGTTCAAAGTAACAAGTCCGGTTTCATTATTGTTTGAAATAATATTACTGACTATCCCGGCCTGACTCAGATTAAAATTAGAAAGATTATCAATAGAAGAAGTTCCATTGAATCCGGCAGTTGTTTTAATATTGTACATCTGCGGAGTAATCGTCAGTTCGGATGATCTGAAAACCCCCAGCCCGGCAGGGTTTTGACTCAAAGAAGAGATATCACCGCCAATAGCCGTGAAAGCACCTCCCATGGACATAAATCTTGCAGTTCCGCCATAAAATATTTGTGAATACCTCAATGCATCATCAACGTTCTGGGCAATAACTCCCTGGAACATAAATGCTATCGCTAATAATAATAAACCTAACCTTTTCATAAGATTTACATTTTTTGTAAAACTATCCCTGCACTCTTTATTTAGAATGATCTGTATTAATACTATTTAATTGTTTCAAACTACTAGTGTCTTCTACCACCACCACCACCGGATGAGGAGCTGCTTCCTGATGAAGAGCCCGAGGAAGAACCTGAGGATGAAGAACCTGAGGATGAAGAACCTGAGGAGTAAGAACCACCACTGGAAGATCCGCTGCTATATGATCTGCTGCTGCCGGAAGAAGAACCCGAATAACTACTCGATCTTTCCACGCTGTTTCTTGACGGAACAGAATAGCTTCCGGAACTTCTGGATGAACCTGATCTGTACTGACCCGCCGGAGATGAATACCCTGAAGATGATTCAGATCTTCTCTGATAACTGTTTCCAGAAGAATTACTTCTAACATTATTATTGGAATTCTGGTAGGAACCCTGATTTGAAGGTGTCCGGAAAGTACCGGAATTATTGTACATCCTGCTGTTGTTTGTTGCACCATTATTACGGATGACATTTGAATTTGAACCCTGGGATACTCTGCTGTTATTATAAGATGGCCTGGTGCTCATCCTCGGGTTATTATAACTCGGTGTATATGACCTGTTCACACTATTATATTCAGGCCTGGCATTAGCCGGGTTCCTCTGGACGGAGGTATTAGAACGGTCATATTCTCCTTTCGTCTGAACCTGATTAAGTCTTCTGTTTGCCTGATTGGTTGACTGCTGTGAGTTTACACCGGATGAAACATTTCTCCTCTGATCAGTAGCTATTGTCCGAGACCCGGCTGTTCTTCCACCAACCCTGGAATTTCCTGAGAGATTGGATGCTCTTCTTGAAGATCCAATACCGGTAACATTGCTATTCCATCTGGATGAAAGATTGCTTGGCCTTTCAGTTGTTCTCCCGTAAGGTACCTTATGTTCACGGAAACTTGTGAAGCTTCCTCCATAATAATTCCCATAATAACCACCGTAATAACCACCGCTATAACCACCATAATAACCACCATAATAACCAGGATAATAACCCCCGAAATAATCGGAATATCCTCCATAACCATAGTAGGGATTACCGAAACCATAAGAATATGGGAAACCTCCAAAGCCAAAACTATAACCGAATGAAGGAAAGCCATAGTTAAAATAGAACGGATCTCTCCAATAAGGATCAAAATAGTTACCGTAAAACCTGCTTAACCTTCCTGCATAGGACGAGTAGTTATCATAATAATCATATCCTTGGTTATTATAATAATCATTATTATAAACCTGGCTGCCGATATCAACTGCATCTGCATATTGATCGGCAACAAGAGTATCAGCTGCATATTTATTATCATAATAGTCCTTATCCGTTAAAGTACCTTCCGCAATCTTCTCATTTACTGAGGGATTATTTTTAACCACAGGTTGGTCCGAAGGTAAATAATAGAGATCATCGTACTCTGCCCCTGTATAAAGGCTTGAAGTACAGGAGCCAAGGGTAAGAAGTGCAAGGACTAATATTTGAGATAATGTTTTCATTTTATATTCCCCCTATTGTTTTCTAAGTAATACGCAAATATTGTACCAAAGAAACAAATTTAATTAACTAACTGATACGATTCAATAAATATATTCTTTTTCCCTGGTTATTGAGACCTGCCAAAGTGTTACTCTTTCATTTATCTACGCCTGGAAGAATGTCCGCCTGATGAAGAGGATTTCGAACCGGATGAGCCTGATCTGCTATGTGATGAACTACTTCTGATACCGGATCCGGAGCTGTGTGATCTTGAGGAAGATAATCTAGCCTGGGAAGAATTTTCTGTTCTCGACGAACGTGAGCTAATGCCAGTGCCGGTATTTGAACGTACACTTCTGCTGCTGTTGACAACCGGATTTGTATTATTGTTGTACCTGTTGTTGCCCATTCCGGAACTAATGCTTCTGGAATTAGCAGTGTTATAACTATATCTGCCAGAGCCTATATTACTGCTATTTCTGCCCTGTGATCTGTTTACACCTGAAACATTGTAACGTCTGTTATCTGCAGCTCTGTTTACATCAGGTACAGACCTTTTATTATTTAACTCATTCCGGGAAAAATTGGAGGATGATGTCTCCCGCCGGGAATAATTGGAGGGTGATATCTCCCTTCGTGATGAATTATTATAACGTGAGGAAGATTCAGAAATATTGCCGGGATTCCTCCTGTTTGAATAGGATGAGGAAGATTCAGAATTATTGCCGGGATTCCTCCTGTTTGAATAGGATGAGGAAGATTCAGAATTATTGCCGGGATTCCTCCTGTTTGAATAGGATGAGGAAGATTCAGAATTATTGCCGGGATTCCTCCTGTTCGAATAGGATGAGGAAGAAGACCTGTTTGAATGATAATTATTGTTATAATAATTATTATGATTATTATTATGTGCATAGAAATCAGATCTGTAATTATTATAGCCATAATGGTTATGACCGTACCAGCCATAATAATTATTGTGCCACCTGTTTCCGAAGTTGAAATTGAAGATAAAAGGTGAGTACCAGCTATTATAATAGAATGGATTAAAACCCGAGTAATAATTGCTTCCGAAATAAGGATCGTATCCGTAATAATTTCCATATCCGTAATTATTAAATGGATAATTGTACGAAAATCCGAGTCCTAGGCCACCTCCGCCATATATACTTAATCCCCATGAGAAAGGCTGGTAATCATACCAGTATGAGTCTGTAAAGACAGGAGAGTAATAATCAAAAGCAGCATAAGATCTGTGAAACCTGTTTATCCTCGAAGTAAAGTAATAATCATAATTATCATTATTATCATAATAATTATTCACTACCACTTTAGCGTCATCATTACTAAAGTCTCTCGAATCAGCTCTCTGGGCCTTTCCTGTTGAAAATGTCAGCAGAAGTACTGATATGATTCCGATGAAGTATTTTGATTTCATGATGAGCCTCCATTTCTTTTTTGAATAATAACTGATCTTTTTATTTATTTTTACGAAATCTATTTCTTTAATACTAATCAAACAAATACCATACCAAAAAATGGCGAAGTTTTTAACAAACAGGGACGAGAATTATTCACAATGGTATAACGATCTGGTTATCAAGGCAGATCTTGCAGAGAATTCAGCTGTACGCGGATGTATGGTTATTAAACCTTACGGGTATGCAATATGGGAAAAGATACAGGCTCAACTGGATAAAATGTTTAAGGCTACCGGTCATGTAAATGCATATTTCCCGCTTTTTATTCCAAAATCCTTCTTCAGCAAGGAGGCAGCACATGTGCAGGGTTTTGCAAAAGAATGCGCCATCGTAACTCACTATAGGCTTAAAAATGATGAAAATGGGAAAGGAATTGTTGTTGATCCGACAGCCAAACTTGAAGAAGAACTTATTATACGCCCTACCTCAGAGACAATAATCTGGCATTCCTATAAGAACTGGATTCAATCTTACAGGGATTTGCCAATTCTGATAAATCAATGGGCAAATGTTGTCAGATGGGAAATGAGGACAAGGCTTTTCCTCAGGACTTCTGAATTCCTGTGGCAGGAGGGTCATACTGCGCATGCCACACGTGAAGAGGCTATAGAAGAGACAGAAAAGATGATTAACGTTTATGCTGAATTTGCGGAGAATTATATGTCTCTCCCCGTTATAAAAGGATATAAAAGTGAAAATGAGCGTTTTGCAGGTGCAATTGATACTTATGCTATTGAAGCGCTTATGCAGGACGGCAAAGCCCTGCAAGCTGGCACCAGTCATTTTCTCGGACAGAATTTTGCCAAAGCTTTTGATGTACAATTCACTGATAAAACTGGGAAACTGGATTATGTCTGGGCAACTTCCTGGGGTTTATCAACAAGGATGATCGGAGCTCTGATAATGGGTCATGCCGACAATCATGGGCTGGTATTACCTCCAAAACTTGCTCCTATCCAGGTTGTAATAATACCTATATATAAAAATATTGAACAAATCAGTGCACTGTCAGATACAGCGTTAAAAATCAAAGCCGGACTGGAGACATTGGGAATTTCAGTAAAATACGATGACCGGGATAATAATAAGCCTGGATGGAAATTCGCTGATTATGAACTTAAAGGGGTGCCAGTCCGTCTTGCGATCGGACCACGTGACCTTGAAAACAATACAATTGAAGTCGCAAGGAGGGATAATCTGACAAAAGAGACGATACCCATCGATAAAGTTTATGAATATACCACAAAACTTCTTGTCGACATCCAGAGTAATATATATCAGAAAGCTCTCAATTTCAGAAAAGAAAACACTTTTTACGTTGATAAATGGGATGACTTTCTGAAAATTCTCGATAACCAGGGTGGATTTATCATGGCTCATTGGGACGGGACAGTTGAAACAGAAGAAAAAATAAAAGAGGAGACGAAAGCTACCATAAGATGTATTCCTTTCGACAGTCCTGAAGAATCAGGTAAATGTGTCTATTCGGGAAAACCATCGAAAAGGAGAGTTCTCTTTGCAAGATCCTATTAGTAATTCCACCAGGAGGATTTAATGAAATCAGAATATTTCTTATTTTAGACGCCAATATCACAATTTAAACAACGGTTACCATGTCTGATCAGAATGAAAAGAAACTGGCTATAATAACCACACTTAAAGAAAAATCCCTGCTCAAGCAAAAGGTATTTGATAATACTCATGAAGCATTTTGCATTGTCAAGGATGTTCTTAAAAATTTATCAAAAGAGGTAAATACCAGTCTGGACGGTATGGATTCCAGGATAAGACTGGAATATACTGACAGGAGTAATTTTGATGCCCAGATTAAAGTTGCCGGAGATATATTGCTCTTCAGCATGCACTCCAACATCTTTCAGTTCAACAGGGAACACCCTGCCTGGAAAACTGCATATATTCAGAAAAACAAGTACAATGCATATTCCGGTATAATCAACATCTACAACTTTCTCAGCGACTCATTCAAGTATGCCAGGTTAGATGATCTGGGGTATCTCATCGCACGGATTTTCATTAACCACGAGAAACAGTATTTTGTTGAAGGTAAAAGACAAATGGGAATGTTATTTACGAATTATGGTAATGAAGAGATCAGCAAACAATCATTGCAGCTGATTATTTCTACTGCGATTCAATATGCGTTGGAATTTGATCTTCTTGTTCCCCCATACGATGCTGTAAAAATTGCTACAGTAGGCCAGGCGGAAGCCAAGATACAACATTCGAGGGTAATCACCGGTAAACGTCTGGGATTCCAGTTTAATTCTGATGATGTGTTGATCAGCAATCCTCAGGAAACCTGATGTGCAAATGTCAGAGAAAACAGATGAATTGGTTAAGATCATCGATCTTTATGGCACTTCTCTTGTCCTCAGCAGTTGCATATCCTCAGGACCGAATTGAAAACGACACCATTAAAAGAATTCCGCCCGACGTCGTAAATAAAATCACAAACATAATAACTCTTTTTTCAAAGGAGTTATTATTAAACATGCCGGGAATTATGGTACCCTCACCCATTCAGATAAGAGACAAAAACCTTATATTCTTCGACTCCCTGAAAATAAAAGCTTCAAAGAATCAATTAACAAAAAAACTGTACAGTTTTGTAATCGTCAATCCTGATACCACTTTTAAAAAACAGTTCACAGTCACCAGCGATGCCGGTTATCTAAGATATGCAGGAAAAAAGATCAGAAAAATTATTATTCAAAGACTTAATGTTTTTGGAGCTGATATAAATAATCCGTCATCCAAAGAACCTAACAAGATTGAAAATTTATTAAATAAGACTCATTTCAACACCAATGAAAGTATAATCAGAAAAAACCTTATTTTTTCAGAGGGTGATAAGATTTCCCCCTTGTCACTCAGTGATAATGAGCGCATTTTACGGCAGCTTCCTTACATCGAAGATGCCAGAATAATTGTGGTTCCGGTATCTGACGAAGAAAACGATATTATAGTTTACACAAAGGATGTTTATTCACTTGGCGGCTCGTATGATTATAAAGCTTTGAAAAAAGGTTCTCTCTCGCTATTTGATAAAAACATCTTCGGAATGGGACACGAATTTGGATTGGATATTCCATACAATAACACACTCCCTGATTCCCCGGGATTTGGAGCACATTATATCGCTGATAATATTGCAAAATCTTTTATAAATCTGAATGTGTACTTTCTCCATGGACTCGGAGAAAAAACCTATGGATTCGATCTGTACCGCAAGCTTGTAAGTTCAACAACAAAGTATGCCGGGGGAATATCGATCCGAATGATGTATACTTCAGAAGATCTTGATACTCTGAAGATACCTGCTCCTCTCAAATATAATTTACAGGATTACTGGTTATCAAGATCATTCCTGATTAATAAAGAATCAGTAACCAGATTTATTATTGGTGCACGTTATACAAATAATAATGTATTCAATCATCCACTTATATTACCCGAGTCTTTTTATAATCTCCAGAAATACAGGATTTTCCTGGGATCAGCTGCTCTTTCAATTCAAAAATATACCAAAACCAAGCTGTTATATTCTTATGGCCGTACTGAGGATATCCCGTATGGTGCTTTATTTAAGATAACAACCGGGAGAGAGTTTAATGAATTCAAGCAGAGAATATATCTGGGTGGCGAAGTCTCCTTTGGAAAATCGAGCAGAGCTCTCGGGTATTTTTACACCTATGCCGGATTATCAACTTTTTTTAATAAAAATCAAATGGAACAAGGGGTTTTGACCCTGGGTACGAATTATTTTTCAAACCTTATAACTCTGGGTAATAGCAAGATCCGGAACTTTCTCTATTTCGATTATACAAGAGGATTTGGCAGATATTCAAATGAATTTCTTAAATTCCGGACTGTCAATGGATTCTCCGGTTTTAGAAATGATTCGGTAAACGGTACCCAAAGGTTATCAGTTAGTCTTGAATCCGTTCTGTTTAGTCCGGGTAATCTTTACGGCTTCAGATTTGCATTTTTTGGTTTTACCGATTTTTCTTTTTTATCAGGACTAAATGAGAAAATAGGATATGGTTATTCTCTTGCTGCCATTGGAGTTGGTATCAGGATCAGAAACGATAACCTTGTATTCAATACTTTTCAATTGAGAATCGGTTACTTTCCGAATCCACCATCTTATTCCAGTAGTAATCCTGTCATTGTCTCTGGAGAACAACTTCTGAGACCAAATAATTTTGATTCCGGTCCTCCTGAAATTATTCCATACCGGTAATGAACAAAACATTCTCGTATTTGTAATCCAAATAGAATCAATATTTATTTACTTAAAATAATCAAAGATATGGCTGTTTTAGTTGGAAAAAAGGCACCGGTTTTTTCTGCATTTGCAGTAATAAACGGTGGAGAAATTGTTGAAGGTTTCTCACTCGAACAATACATTGGGAAAAAATATGTTATATTCTTCTTCTACCCCGCTGACTTTACTTTTGTCTGCCCAACCGAGCTTCTTGCATTTCAGGACAGGCTAAAAGAATTCGAAGAGAAAAATGTTGCTGTGGTTGCCTGCTCGGTTGACTCAAAATATTCTCATTGGAAATGGCTTCAGACAGAATTGAACCATGGCGGAATAAAGGGTGTTAAATATCCGTTAGTATCAGACTTGTCAAAGACAATTTCAGAGAATTATGACGTTCTCGCCGGTAATTATGATTATTCAGAAGAGGGCGACGTAACCTTCAGTGGAATTCCTGAGGCTTACAGAGGATTGTTTCTTATAGATAAAAAAGGAATAGTCAGGCATCAGATTGTCAACGATATGCCGTTGGGAAGAAGTGTATCGGAAACACTTAGAATGGTTGACGCCCTGCAGTTTTTTGAAGAGAACGGAGAAGTCTGTCCTGCAGACTGGCATAAAGGGGAAAAAGGGATGAAAGAAACTCAGGAGAGCGTGGCAAACTGGCTTTCAAAAAGATAACTTTTACAGATTTTAGCATAAAGGTATCCACAGAAAGGATACCTTTTCTATTTTTGCACAACAATGGAACAAAATATGGTAAGTGAGTTTAAGAAGTACATTTCTGAATACAACCTTATAAAACCGGGCGACAAAATTTTGCTTGCTGTCAGCGGTGGCATCGATTCAATGGTTATGACTTACTTATTTCAAAGTCTGGAATATAAAATAGGTATAGCGCACTGTAATTTCTCCCTCAGAGCCCTGGAATCTGATAAAGACCAGGAGATGGTCAGTTTGTACGCATCTGAACATAATGTTCCGTTTTATTCCACACGGTTTGAAACAAAAACCTTTGCAAAAAAGAACAAGTTGTCTGTCCAGATGGCTGCAAGGGATCTGAGATACAAATGGTTCGAAGAGATCAGGACCAAATTCGGATACGATTCAATTGCAGTAGCCCATAACCTCAATGATAATATTGAAACTCTTTTAATAAACCTGACCAGGGGAACAGGACTGACAGGAATGGCAGGAATGAAACCTGTGAGTAACAGGATTATCCGGCCATTGCTATTCGCAACCCGACAGGAAATTATGTCTTTTCAAATCCGTAATAAAATTGCATTTCGTGAAGACAAGTCAAATGCAGATACCAAATATATCAGGAACAAAATAAGACACCATATAATACCGGTTCTTAAAGAGATCAATCCATCAATTGAAATAACACTTAATGAAACTGCCGAAAGATTTGCTGGAATAAACGAAATTGTTTCAAATTATATATCAGCGTTGCGTGAAATTATTTCAGAAGAGAAAGAACAATTCGTCACATTTAATATTAGTCAGTTAAAGACATATCTGCGCAATAAGGCTATACTTTTTGAATTATTCAAACCATTCAATATAACTAATTCCCAGTTAAATGATCTGGTGAAAGTTATTGAAGGAAAGACAGGCGGTCAGATCATTACCAGTACACACAGGATCATTAAAAACAGGAAGGAGATAATTGTTTCCGATGAAGAAATAGCAAACGAAACTCTCTATCCTATTAAGAACATACCTGCATTTTGCATATTCCCTGGAATTTCATCAGCCAGATATGTAACGATCAGCCAAACATTCGAGATCCCTTCTGATCCTCATATGGCCTGCATCGATTCTGAAAAAGTGTCTTTCCCGATGATTATCCGAAAATGGAAAGCAGGAGATTATTTCTATCCATTGGGAATGAGACAGAAGAAAAAACTGAGCGACTACTTCATTGACAAGAAATATTCAAGATTCGATAAGGAAAATATTTATATCCTTGAATCAGGTGGAAAAATTGTCTGGATAATCGGTGACAGAATAGATGACAGGTTCAAGATAACCAACTCAACAAAAAAAGGGCTTCTTATTAAATCTAAAAGAAAAGCAATGATAATCAATCCGGTAAGATAAACTTATAAACCACCCCGTCTCCGCTAACGCGGATCCACCCCTCCTTTGAAAAGGAAGGGAAACTATTGATTTACAAAATCTTACTATTGCAAAATTTTCTCCTCCTTTTCAAAGGAGGAGTACCCCGAAGGGGGGAGGTGGTTTGGTTTCTTTGGTAATCAGATATTCCTCTCACCATGAATACCCCTGTCAATCAGCATCAGATCAGCCATGGCAATTGCTGTGGCAGCCTCAACTATTACAGGCATTCTAAGGGCGATGCAGGTGTCATGTCTTCCTTTTACCTTGAGAGTTACCATTTTCCCCTCTTTAAAATTAAAAGTCCTCTGATCGACTCCGGTCGATGAAGTAGGTTTAACTGCAATTCTGAAAATTATTTCATTTCCATTAGTAATTCCTCCGTTTATCCCACCCGCGTTATTTGTTGCTGTCTTTCCGCTACTATTTATGAACGGGTCATTATGCCCGGAACCTTTCATAACTGCGGCAGCGAATCCGGAGCCAAATTCAATTCCCTTTATTGCAGGTATCGAAAAAACTATATGGCTTACAGCCGATTTAAAGGAATAAAAGAAAGGTTCACCGATTGCCAGTGGAGAATTTTTAACACTGCATTCTATAACGCCTCCGATAGTATCATTTGATGCTATAGCTTCATTAATTGCCTCCTCGATATTCTCAGAACCTCCGGCACTGATAAGCTTTGCTGATATTTCGGCAGATCCGGCAATTTTTTTTGCGATAACACCTGCTGCAACTAGACCCCATGTTATCCTGCCTGAAAAATGACCACTTCCTCGCATATCGGAAAAACCTGAATGTTTTATACGTGAAACAAAATCGGCATGACCGGGTCGTGGAATCTGTTTAAATTCATCATAATCAGAGGAAATTTTATCACTGTTTCTTGTAATTAAGGTAACAGGGGCTCCGGTTGTCACTCCATTGAAAACTCCACTTAATATTTCAGGTAAGTCAGGTTCCTGACGTTTGGTGGTTCCTTTGCTCCCGCTTTTTCGTCTCATCAGATCCTGCATAAAATCATCGGATCTGATTGCCAGTCCCGGAGGGCATCCGTCTATTGTCACACCAATTGCGGGACCATGTGATTCTCCAAACAAACCAATTCTGAATACAACTCCGAAAGAATTCATAATTCTATTTTTTATCTCTGTATCTTTTATAAAAATCTATCAGATCACTTATAGAAACTTTTTCGACCCTTGCTTTTCCAATACCTCCGGTAAAAACAAAATGAATATCTGTACCTGTTTTCTTTTTGTCATGAAGGATATGCTTTTCGATCTGATCATCGGTTAAATCGAGCTTTTTAATCAGTTTAAATTTTTTTAAAAGATTACTGATCCTATCTTTATCTTCCAAAGTGATGTACCCTTTTTCGTACGAGAAGGCTGTTGCCAGCTCCATTCCTGATGCTACTGCAAAACCGTGTTTCACAGCTTTTTGCATTTCAACCACATGTCCGAAGGTATGTCCGAAATTAAGAATTCGCCTGAGTCCGGTTTCCTTTTCATCTTTTGATACCACAAATCCCTTAAAAGTGACCGATTTAGCAACAAGCTGGGTGAGCAAGCCAGATTTCCTCGAAATGATTTCTTCAAAACTTCTTTCAATAAGCTCAAATAGTTCTTTATCACCGATTGTAGCAGTTTTAATCAGTTCAGCAAGTCCCGATAAATACTCCTGCTCGGGCAGAGTCAGTAACAAAACCGGATCGCAGATAACAAATTCAGGTTGTCTGACAGTGCCGATCATATTCTTTGTTCCTCTGAGATTAACTCCATTTTTTCCTCCCGTACTCGCATCGACCTGCGATAATAAAGTGGATGAGACGTAACCACAACTGATACCCCTCATGTAAATTGATGCAAGAAAACCCGCAACATCACAAACAACACCGCCTCCTACTGCAAGAACAAAACCTGTACGGTCAATTCCGGCTTCAAGGAGCTTTTCAGCAAGATTTTCAATGACTTCCAGTTTCTTGCTGCCTTCTCCCGGTAATAATGAAAAAACCGGAACTTTCGGAAATCTGCTACCATATAATTTACGGACATTGTCATCTGTAATTATTACAGCACCTTTTTCAGGAAGCAGACTGGATACTTTTTCCCAATTCGCACCAACCAGTATTTCCGATCTAAAGCCAGTAGTGTTAATAGTTATCTTTTCCAATATGCCAGTTTATTGATTGTTAAAGTTAAAAATTCCGGACCTATTTCAACATTTATCTTTACAAAAATCAGATTAGTTGTCATTTTTCGCTTAGTTCAAGCCACCTTAACTCCTTTTCATCCAGTATCTTCATTATTTCACCATGTCTTTCAGACTTTGAAAATAAATCATCTTTATTAAAGGTTCCCGTACTCATTTCGTTTTCAATGGATCTCTTTTCCGATTCAAGGCTCTCGATTTCATTTGCAAGCTCTTCAAATTCCCTCTTTTCTTTAAATGAAAGACCTGGCTTTTTTTCTTTTTTTTCAGGAATTTCAGCAGACTCATCAGAATTTGAAATTTTTGAAGTTTTGTTTATAGCTGCCTTTTTTTCTGTCTCTTTCTGCTGTTCCCTGAGCTGTGAATAATTACCTGGAAAATCCTTGATAATCCCATCACCCTTATATTCAAAGATATGATCTACAACCTTATCCATAAAATATCTATCGTGAGAAACTACAATTACACAACCTCTGAAACCGGCAAGGTATTCTTCAAGAATATTAAGCGTAAGTATATCAAGATCGTTCGTCGGTTCATCGAGAATCAGAAAATTAGGATTCTTCATAAGTATTGTAAGAAGATAAAGACGCCTCTTCTCACCACCCGATAATTTTCTTATTAAGGTATACTGCTTTTCAGGAGGGAATAAAAAATAGTTCATAAACTGGGTTATTGAGAGGACATTGCCATCACTGATCAAAACTTTTTCAGCAATATTCTTTACCACATCGATAACTGTCATATCATTGTCGAATTCGATACCCTGCTGCCGGTAATATCCAAAAACAATTGTTTCTCCCCGGTCAACAGTACCCATATCTGGCTCGGTCAATCCGGTAATTATATCCAGCAATGTTGTTTTACCTGTCCCATTACGGCCTATCAGACCTGCCTTTTCAAATCTGTTGAACAGGTAGGTAAAGTCCTTGAGAAGCACTTTATCGCCATATGATTTGCTCACATTTTTTATCTCAAGGATCTTACTCCCCATTCTCGAAATGTTCACATTTATATTTATACTCTTTTCTTCTGGTCTGTAGGCAGCTTTTTCTTTAAGATCATAAAAAGACTCAATCCTCGATTTAGCTTTGTGTCTCCGTGCCTTTGGCATCCGTCTCATCCACTCCAGTTCAGTCTTCAAAAGGTTTCTGGCTTTTTCTGAATTCATTTTTGCTGAGTGCTCCCTGCCTTGTTTTTTTTCAAGGAAATATTCATAATTGCCATCATACCTGTAGAGTTCGTTGTCGGCCATCTCCAATATTACATTACAAATCCTGTCGAGAAAATATCTGTCGTGGGTGACCATTAGAATGGTTTTTTTCGACTTCATAAGGTACTCTTCGAGCCACTCGATCATATCAAGATCCAGGTGGTTAGTGGGCTCATCAAGTATAAGGAAGTCAGCGTCATCTACAAGTGTTTTTGCTAAAGCGACTCGTTTCTTCTGTCCACCTGAAAGGGTCCCGATTACACAATTCAGGTCGGTAAGCTTAAGCTTGAACAGGATTTGCTTCACTGCTACTTCATAATCCCAGGCTTTATGATCATCCATTCGTTGAATCATAACCTGAAGCATTTCAGGTGTTCCGGAGAGTACACATTCTTCATATTCCCTGATGACTCTTACCATCTTACTGTCAGTACAGAATAGTTCATCAATTATTTTGTTAGAATCATTCAATACAGGCGACTGCTGAAGATATGCTATCTGCAGATCACGCTTGATACTGAGAGAACCTTTATCTGGATTTTCTTTGCCGGCAAGAATATCGAGTAATGAGGATTTTCCGGCACCATTAACAGCAATAAGTGCCACCTTATCGTCCTTGTTTATATTGAAACTAATATTTTCGAACAGAAGATTGTCTCCGATTCGTCTGGCAACACTCTCAGCCTGCAGGTAACTAATCATAAATTGTCAATATTGTGCAAAGATAAAAAGTGTTACCTTACCCGCACTATTAATTTCAATCCTATGACCATTAAAGAATTATTTAATAGGACAATAGAATATTTTCAAATGACTTATCCTGCCGCACAAACCGAACTGGTTTATCAAAACCCGTTTGAGTTGATAGTGGCAGTGATTCTTTCTGCACAATGTACTGACAAGAGAGTTAATATAATAACCCCTCGTCTGATGGAAAAATATCCCGATGCTTCTTCGATGGCAAAAGCTGAACCCGGGGAGATTTTCGAATACATCAAATCGTGTACTTATCCAAATAATAAGGCCAGACATCTTTCAGGAATGTCGAGAATGCTTATGACTGAATTTGGGGGAATAGTTCCTTCTGAGACTGAACTATTGCAGCATCTTCCCGGTGTTGGAAGAAAGACGGCTAACGTAGTTGCTTCGGTCGTCTTCAGAAAACCGGTAATAGCTGTTGATACTCATGTTTTCAGAGTATCAAACAGAATCGGTTTAGTAAAAAATGCTAAAACACCACTAAGTGTCGAAATACAGCTGACCAGACATATACCCGGCAATCTGATTCATGAAGCACACCACTGGCTGCTTCTGCATGGAAGATACGTCTGCAAAGCCAGAAATCCTCTTTGTAGTGAATGTGGACTTTCTGAATTTTGTAAATATTACAGAAAAAGCAGAAAAAGAAATAAATAGAAATAACTGAAATAAATTGAAATAGAATTAAAACTTATATAGAAACCAAAAAATATTAGCTGAAAACGAAAATTAGATCAATATTTGCTATTTTTAGAAGACAATTGAAAACAACGGATAGATGGATTATAAAGAGAGTTACATTGAGTTACTGGAGTCGTATAAAAGGTTAGAAAAGGAACTTGAATCATTCCGTTCAAAGAACCAGGAAAAATCAGGGATTGTCAGAGATATGATCTTTAAGATTTTTCATTCAGCATCATATCTGATGGCGATAAGCAAGTTAGATACAGGTCAATATGTTGATGTTAATGAAACATTTTATAAGGTACTTGGCTATTCAAAAGAAGAGATTATTGGCCATACCTCTGATGATATTCAGATTTTTGCAGATTTTGAAGAGAGTACCAAATATATAAAACTGATCTCCAAACTTAAAAGCATCAAGGGCTATCCGGTGACTCTGAAAACTAAAACCGGCGAAGAAAAATCTTATCTTTTTTCTGCTGACACGGTTCAACTCGAAAATGAGATTTATCTGCTCACAATTTTCAGCGAACTGTATTCATCAAAAGACAGGAAAATAAAGGAGAGCCATGGAAGCTTACTTGATGAAATTTTTGAAACTGTAAGCAATTACCTCGCCCTTTTTAGCATTGATAACAACAACAGATTTTTTATTGTTGATTTAAACAAAAAAGTTGAAGAAGTAGAATTCATTAATAAAAGTGAAGTAATTGGAAAATTTATTGATGAAACACCGCTGCGGAACCGGACTAAGCTAATTGAGCTGCTTAACCACCTTCATATTACGGGTGATGCTCATAAACTGGCGGCTTCTCCAAAAGGAGACGATTCCGAAGGATTTTATATGGGTTTCCTTCTTACCTCAGGAAACTTCGTTATCACATGGGAACCGGGAACCCATCAGAGAAACAGTGATGATCAGCATAAACAAGGGATCCTCTTTGAGAAGTTTGCGGATTTACTTCCAGAGATGGTGTATGAGGTTGATCTTACAGGAAAGATCCTGTACGCCAATAAACATGGATTGAATTTTTTCGGATATACAAAAAATGATCTTGAAAACGGTGTAAACATTGCTCAAATATTTCCTGACCATTATAAGGAAATGATCGAAAATCTGAAGGGCTTGAAAATACCCGGGCAAATTTCAAGCAATGAATATATAGCCCTCAAAAAAGATAAGACTCCAGTTCCTATTGTTACTCACTCCTTTGCCCTGTATTTTGACAACAAAATAGTAGGATACAGAGGTGTGGTAACGGATATCAGCAAACAAAAAGAATATGAGAATCAGATAATAAGGGAAAAAGCATTTCTTGAACATCTGTATAACTCAACTCCGGCAGCCATAGCAATTACAAGCCGCTCCGGAATAATATCAATGATAAACCGGGAGTTCTCCAACCTTTTTGGATATACCCTGGAAGAAGCAATAAATAATAATATCAACGATCTTATTGTACCTGAAGATCTCAAAGAAGAAGCAATTAAGATAGATAAGCTTGCATCTCTTAATCAGAAAGAGGTAAGACAAACATTGAGAAAAAATAAAAACGGCAATAAGATTCATGTTAGTCTTGTCGCAACAGCAATCGTAATTAATAATGAAATTGTTTCAAATCTTGGCATTTACCGGGATATTACTGTTGAGAGGAAAAATCAGCTTTTACAGGAGGTTTTATTTAATATTTCAACGGCTGCTCTCAAACAATATGATATCAAAGAAATTTATCCGATCATTGTACAGGAACTAAGTAAAATATGGGATACAAACAATTTTTTTATTGCTCTTTACGATAAAACTTCTGAAACGTTATCGTTGCCATTTTTTGCAGATGAAAAGGACAATTTCTATGAAATCCCTACCAAAAAGACAATTACAGGATTTGTTATTAAAAACAACAAGTCAGTTCTTCTGAAAGAAAAGGACCTGAAACTTCTCGAAGAATCAGGCGATATTGATCTTATTGGCACACCCTGTAAGGTATGGATGGGCGTTCCTTTGAAAGTAGAGAATGATACAATCGGGGTAATGTGTCTGCAGGACTACTATGATGAGGACAAGTTTTCACCCGATGACCTCTACATAATGGATTTTATTGCAAATCAGATTGCTATTGCTATACAGCGAAGAATGATGCTCGACAAGATCATTCTCGCTCGCCAGAAAGCCGAAGAGGCTGCCCAGTCGAAACAACTGTTCATGTCTACAATGAGTCATGAAATCAGAACCCCTCTTAATGAAGTAATCGGAATTACCAATCTTCTACTGCAGGGAGGTCCGCGTGAAGATCAGATGGATTATATCAAGGCCCTGAAATTTTCCGGAAATCATCTTCTTACTCTGGTAAATGATGTTCTCGATTATAATAAAATGGAATCGGGGAAAATAATATTCGAGCAGACTCAATTCAATCTGAGCGACTTTCTCGAAGAGATAATGAGATCATATTCCTTCAGGTCAAAAGCCAAGAATCTTAGCTTTGATATAATGAAAGATAGTAATCTGCCGGTGGAGGTCATAGGTGATCCGATAAGATTAAATCAGATTCTCTCCAACCTGCTCTCGAATGCCCTGAAATTCACTATACATGGAAGTATTAAAGTATTTATAAAAGAATTAAGCCATACCAGTAATCAGTCTAAAATGGAATTCACGGTTACAGATACTGGAATAGGTATTCCGAAAGATAAGCAAACCGTGATCTTCGACAGTTTTACACAGGCTGCATCAGATACCACCAGACATTTTGGTGGTACCGGACTCGGATTGGCTATATGTAAAAAACTGATAGAATTGCAGGGAGGTACAATCACAATTGATAGTGAACCGGATACTGGTTCAACTTTCCGGTTTGTTCTCACATTCGGAATTTCAGAGAAGAATGCTAAACCCAAATCTGCAGAATTGCCAGAAAGCTATTCCGGACTGGAAGGTAAAAAGATCCTTGTCGCAGAAGACAATAAGATAAATTTCTTTGTTGCAAATAAATTCCTGATTGGCTGGGGAATATCAGTTACTCACGCTGAAAACGGGCAAATAGCTCTCGATATTCTCGAAAAAGAAGATTTTGATCTCATCCTGATGGATCTGCATATGCCGGTAATGGATGGCATTGAAGCTACCAGGATCATCAGAAAATCAGATAATCCGAGAATTAAGGACATCCCAATTGTTGCTCTCACTGCTGCGATAATGTCGGAAAGCCACGACAAAATTGATGACCTTAAAATTAATGACTATGTCCTTAAACCTTTCAAACCTCACGATCTCTTTGAAAGGATACTGAAACACATAAGGTAACTGAGTGCTACCTCGAATCCTATTTACATTCTTTTGATTTGTTCATTTCTTTTGCTCCTCCAAAAGAAATGAACCAAAGAAAAAGAGGCCGGAAATGACAACTTCAGCCAAAACGGGCGCCTGCTACACAAATCGCCGTCAGGCGATCAATGCCATCAGATATTTTTTGGAAATAGATTATCATTTTTGAGGCTGCGAAGCGAAGGATTGAAGTAAGCATTACTGTTTGAGGAGGACGAAGGACGACGAGTTATAATGCGTGGGCAGCCGAGAAAATGTTAATCCCAAAAAAGATCTGAGGCCGCCCTTTTT